>Ga0172381_10000056_pt1 | contig 116302 bp, 137 predicted proteins | sample Leawel6488metaG_FD_119754 | JGI IMG/M metagenome (GOLD analysis project Ga0172381, IMG submission 119754) | Leachate microbial communities from a municipal landfill in Southern Ontario, Canada - Leachate well 64-88 metaG | ecosystem: Engineered > Solid waste > Landfill > Unclassified | place...
GACAATGACAGGTGCATCTGCCGCTCCCAGGGTCACTGTCAGATGTTTTGCCGTGTTCGAGAGGTCGTTGGGGTCGACAATGCCGGATTTGACGATCTTGAACTGGTTGAGGCCCGTGTTCTCAATGACAACCTGAATGTTGATATCGTCCCCCGGGGAAAACTCGTTGGTCCCGGCGATATGTGCGTTCAGTTCAGGGTTTCCGGCCATGTATTTCGTACCGGCCTGTGCCGGGGTGATCGCTAGCACTGCAAGAACGATCGATATAAGGCACAGAAACCGCAGGGCGCTGATGCGGCGCCCCGAAAAACGGCTGCCAGCTTTCGCAGCATCCCTGGTACCGGGGAAAATGTATCCGCTTATTTCACTCATGCAGATCCTCGAAGATGTTATATAAATCTTAGTCCATTTTGAAATTCTAACCATATATATTCCGATCCTAACCTCACCAGTATCATCAAAATTTTCACCTGATACGCAGTTTATACTGAAAATTTGCATTCCTCAAGATATTTTTCAGGTGTCGTCTCAATAAGGAAAATCCGGTATACAACCCTTGGTATTCCTGTGCGGTGCCTTTTCCTTTACTCCTTAGTCTATTCGAGGGTACGCCGGTAGGTGACGATCCCGAGGATTATCATTGCTGTTGAGAATATCAACAGTGCGATGAGATCAATGCCAATTACGTTGAGGCCTTGGTTCCTCAGGATAATACTTCGCAGGGCATGGACCCCGTAGTACTCCGGGTTAATCACGGTAATCCAGCGCAGCCATCCCGGCATCCCGATCACCGGGTAAAAGGCCCCCGATGTCATGAAAAGGATGAGGTTGAAGAACGCGATGACCGAGGAATATTCCGCCTGGGAGGAAAAGCGGGATGCAAAGGAGACGACAAGGCTCGTCACGCCCACGCATGCAATCAGGATCACCAGCACGACAAGGAAGAAATCCTGGAAGCTCTGGAGGGCAATGCCGGTGATTAAAAGATCGATCCAGAAAATGGCAAACCCGGCGATAAACGCCCGGAGGGTCCCGCTCGAAATGATCCCGAAGATAATGCTGGAACGCTTGACCGGTGTGACAAGGTACCCCTCGTGGATCCCGTTCTCCCGGTCCTTGATGAGCGCGATCCCGCCTCCGAACATGGTAGACGTAAAGATGGCCATCATGATCACGCCCACGCCGAAGAACTGGAGGTACTTGATGTCCCCGTAGATCTTGTCGACAAGGACCGGGTTGTGGCTCCCTAGTCCCAGAAGTACCCTGGTTACTGCCGCCTCCACAAGCGGGGGGGTGATGGAATCGGCGCTGTCGACATAGAGGCGGATAGCGTTATCGTTTGAGACCGATGAAGGAATGACGATCACGGCCGATATCTTTCCGTTAATCAGATCCTGTTTGGCCGCTGCCTCGTCTGCGTAAATCGTGACATCCAGCAGTTTTTCCGCGTTGGTCTGGCTGATATGGTTGAGCTGGTAGGAGGCGCTGGTAAAGAGCGCCGTATCGTTGTAAGGGGGCACCTCCTGCACCACACCTACCGGGATGTGGCTGATGGTACCGCCCATCGCGTTCCCGAAGATGACGAGATACATGATGGGCATGAAAAGCGTCATCATGATCATAAACGGGTTACTCAGGAACTTCTTGAAGTCCCGTTTGAAGATGGCAAGAGCACTCCGCATCACGGGAACTGCCTCCCGCTCCCTCGTGTCTCATGCCCCTCTCCGCTGTCAAGGCCCTTACCTGTCAGGTAAATGAAGATGTCCTCAAGCGAGGGGGACCGGATCGAGATGGAGATAATGGGAATCGAGTAATCCTCGAATACGGCGAGTATGGCGGGGATCACCCGGCTGCCGTTTGTCGCCGAGATGGTCACCGCGTGTTCGACAACGGACACTGCATTGACAAAGTCGATCTTCCGGATCGCTTCTTCTGCCACCGGGTCCATATGGTCCACGCCAATCTCGATGAGGTCGCCGGCCGGGATCAGTTTCCGGAGGTTTTCCAGGGTATCAAGGGCGATCAGGCGGCCGCGCTCCACAAAAGCGATCCGGCCGCAGAGTTTTTCCGCCTCGTCCATGTAGTGGGTGGTGAGAATGATCGTCGTGTGCTCTGCGTTGAGCATCAGGATCTGCTGCCAGACTTCCCGGCGGGCTTCGGGATCGAGACCGATCGTCGGCTCGTCCAGGAACAGGATGAGCGGCCGGTGGATGAATGCCCTGACGATCTCAAGTTTGCGCTTCATACCCCCCGAGAACGTCCGGACCGGCATGTAGGCACGATCCTCAAGGCCGGCCATTTTTAAAAGTTCCCAGATCCGGTCCGGGAGGATACTGTCCGGGACATTTTCGAGTTTCCCGTAGAATTCAAGGTTGTCGTACGCGGTCAGTTCGACATCGCTCGTATAGTTCTGCGCACAGACGCCGATGATTTCCCGGATCTTCTCCGGGTCTTTTGCGACATCGTAGTTGTTCACGAATGCCTGCCCCGAGGTGGGGGAAAGGAGGGTCGTGAGGATCCGGATGAGCGTGCTCTTTCCTGCACCGTTTGACCCGAGAAGCCCGAAGATTTCCCCGTGTTGTACCTCAAATGAGACATCGTTTACGGCAATTACGGTTTTTGTCTTGTTTTTGAATACCTTGGAGAGATGGTTTATACGGATAATGGCGGTGTTGTCGGTTCCCGAAGAAACTCCGCCCGGGGTTGATGGGACGCTGTCGGGGTCTACACTCACCCAGCCGGTATTACTCGCTGCCGGTTTTTTATCCCGGGTAAACAGGTTCAGGGCTGTCACTCCTGGTTTATTTTTATGAGGATCCGGTAGGCGTCTTCAAGCGCCGTACCCAGTTTCCGGAGTTCCTCATCGTCAAGCCCTTCAAAACTCTCAAGGAGGTCTTTTTTGTACCTGGATACGGATTCTTTGAGGAATTTTTTCCCTTTTGGGGTTATCGTGAGGTTTATTACCCGGCGGTCTGAGGGATCTGCCTGTCGTTCGACCAGCCCGTCCTCAATCATCAGGTCGGCAAGCCGTGTCATATACGGCCGGGAGATGTAGAGCCGGTTTCCGATCTCTGACATGGGCAATGCCTTGAACTTCATGAGAAGCCCGAGGGAGTGGCACTGCGCGACAAGCACCCCGTTACTGGTATGCCTGTTCCGCATCACGTTCTTGTAGTAGAGGGGGATGAGGGCAATGAGGGCCTCTGCGGCCCGGTCCCGGATATCTTCGGACATTATAATTCAGCACCTGCTTTTGATGTATCCGGTTAATAGTTAATTAAGTGAACTATTCAGTTTGTAAATTACTCGCGGATGCCGGCAGAGGAAATATCGTCAGTAGCGTTTTGCAACGGGTTCGTTTAAAAGAGATGAAAGGGTTTCCCGGCCAGACGGATTTCTACGTGACCCAGCCAGTCACGACCAGGGTGGCGAGCAGCACGACCCCGAATGCGGTGATCACGAGACCGGAGAGCCGGTTGATCAGGTGCAGGCGCTCCCGGGTGAGGTAGCTTCGCATGGAGCCGAGCGTTCCGCAGAGAAAAACCCACCATGCCACCTCCCCGAGGAATACTCCGACGACAAAGATCGTGGGGGTCACCCAGGTACTTCCGCTGATTACAACCCCGAAACCCGGGATAATAATGGCAAAGAAGAGGATGGTGAGCGGGTTTGCCAGCGCGAAGGCAAGCATCGTGGAATAATCGGCAAGGTACGACTCGGTTCCGGGAGCGGTTGTGGCATCGGGCGGCGCGGCAAAGAAGATCCGGATACCCACTGCAATGAGGGCAATGCCCCCGAACAGCCGGAAGAACCACTGGCGGGTGAGCAGGAAGTCAGAGATAAGGGCAAGGCCAAACGCCGTCACCGCTGCATAGAAGGCATCGGCCGTGGCGATCCCAAGACCGGAGATGATGCCGTGCAGGCGCCCGTTGGCGAGCGAGCGCTGGATGCATACAAACGCGATCGGGCCGACCGGCGCGGCAAGGGCAATACCGAGAATGATGCCATGAATAAACAGTTCGGTCTCCACTTACACGCACCTTTACAGCACTGCCTGTTGCCAAAGTTTTTGTCACCGCAGGAACGGCGCACGAGACGTCTTTGAAAGCGGGCTCATCCGGGCACCGTATCGTTGTCCCTGCACAGACATTGTACCGTTACTTGTTGCATGTCCCGCATCATCAATATGTTACTTGTGGGATGCCTTTTTTGTACTATGTCCCGTCCCCGGAGCAGCAGAAGGATAAAATGGGCGGGCACCAGTATGGGTGCAGCGACTTTAGTTCAGGAGAAAGCGCCACGCAAGACCGGCAATGCAGATCAGCGAACAGAGAACGACGAGCGCGATGTTGATCGCTTTTTCGCGCCCGGTCATATCCCCCCACGTGGATCGCTGCTGCTTCATGAGGTACCCGATAAAAAGGCCGATTGCGGTACCTGCCATGAGCCCGAGTATGGTAACCATGGCAAGGGATAAAAAATCAGTACTCATGGAATCTCTCTATCGTTGGTTTGCGCTGCAGAGATATAAATCACCGCGAGGATGTACATGTTCCGCCCTTTCCCGTATATCTCCAAAACCCGGGGGAAATATGAGATTCTCCCCTTAAAAACGGTGGATACGAAGGCATTGCACTGTCTGTGTGAGGGTTTATGATGATTTAAAGTGAAATAATAAAAGCATACGATCCCGGGTCTTTCCCGGGAAAGGAGAAAATATTATGATCTCACTGCGGTTTTACCGCATCTATGATATCGGTCGGGAGATCGATATCGACTGGCTGGAGAAGTCTCTGGCCCGGAATTACTTTACGGCCCGTACCAGTTTTGTCAGGGTCAAGCCGAAATCCATTATGATCGAGTCGTCCCCGCTCCTGATCCGGATGCTGCCGGTGACGGTGGAACGGGAGGGGCGCTCGTACGAGTTCTCCGCGGTCGCCCGTGTCTACGATATCGGGGTTATCAGCCTCTGTTTCATCTACGATGACGAGAATGCAGACCACCGGGAACTTGAGGATATTGCGTTCCGGTTCGCCGGCCAGGAAGGGCTTTCTGACTTCTTCCTCCAGTATCTCAATACCCTCGGGGAGATCATCAAGCCGCATATCAAGAATTTTGCAATCGACCCGGACTTTTACGAGGATTACACAATCTACGTGACCGACCGGCGGGACGATTCCATCGACCCGGTGCCGCTGCTCCTTGGGGACAGGACTTGCGTCTCTTCCCAGATCCGCGAGGATATCCTGAAAAATTCCCTCAGCTACTCAAACGAGGAACTTGCGGTTATTTCCTGGGACTCGGCCCTGCTCTGCGGCCCCGAGAGCCCGACCGATCTTATCGATCTTATCGAGTTTGCAAACGTGCAGGTGCTCGAACTGCGGTACTATGACCGGGAGCTCACCCGTGAGATGGCGCGGATGTACGACGATATCGAGCATGCGGACCGGTTGTCCTGGTTCAACAGGGGCAGCCAGTACCATGCGATCATGCGTCACCAGATGAAGAGCTCTGCGGAGATCTCGGAGACGATTGAAAAGGTCGATAACCTGATCAAGGTGACCGAGGATATCTACTACGCCCGGGTCTATGCGACGGCCTTAAAGATCCTGAGAAGCAGCCAGTGGAGCGAGAGCGTGAGCCGGAAGATCAAGGTGATCCGGGAGAACTACTCGATGTTGTCCGACGAGGTGCGGATCCAGCACTCGAATTTCCTCGAATGGGTGGTCATTCTTCTCATCGCGTTTGAGATCGTCGTGATGCTCTGGGAACGCTCGATGTCGGGATAAACTCCGGCACGCTTCAGACCTTTTTTTGTACTACCATTTTTTTATCCGTAAAAACAGGGTGCGTGCCCCGGCCTTTCCGGGGCACGAAAAAATTACTGCACCGGGGCCCCGTTGTCGTGAAGACCGGCTGACGTACCGGGCAAGAGAAGAACCGGGTAACCCGGGAGAGGACACGTTCTCTCGCCCATCAATCGAGGGGGAGCGGATATGCCTCCCGGCGGGGTTTTTTCCCCGCCGGCTTTTTCCTTACTTTTTTTCTTCGCTCTTTTCCATGTGGTCGAGGACCCGGTCCCACATGATGAGGAGACCGGGGATGACTACATACGCGAGCAGTCCTGTGCCGAGGAATGCCCCGGTGATGACAAGCTCGTTGTCCATGACCCTTACTCCTATCAGGCCAGCGCCGCTACGCCGTCTGCCCAGGTCTCGATCCGGGTGAGGATACCGTCGTCCTCGTAGGACGAGATGGTAACCTGCTGCCGGGAGAAGTTCACGTAGAACAACTCGCCGTTGGGGTCGTGGCATTTGAGGGTCGCCGAGTAGCTGTCACCGTCAGAGCTGTGGGACGGTGTGCCGCCGTGGGCCGTGGTGTTGGCGGTGTTTGCGAGGATCGCTGCGATCCCGGTGTTGAACCCGGCGATCGTGCTGTAGGTCTCTGCGGTCCTGCCGACGACTTTTGCATTGCTGTCCTTATACACGATCCGTGCCGTGTAAGTTTCCCTGGTCTTTTCTACGGGTGGGTGGTTGGCGCCCGAGCTCATATACGATACACACCCGAACGGGTTGTTCAGGATAACGGACTGTACCATCGCGTTGAACGCGTCGATGTCCGTGATGGGCTCCGCAAGTATGCGGGCCGCACTCTTCACGTTGGTGTTCTGTGTGAAGTCTGCCATTTTTTTCTGCCTCCTTTTTTTCTTTGTCTCGGGGCGCCCGTTGACATACTATTATAGGAGGTTGGGGGATATATCTGGAAAAAAGAAAGGGAATCCGGGCTCTCTCCTTACCCGGATACGCTGACCGGGCAGGGAGAGTTGCGGGTTTGCTGATCCGCTGGATTCTGTGGGACATTTAGCCTGACGGGGGCCTTTGCGGGCGGGATTTTGAGGATTTTTGTGATGGTTTTCGTGTTTGCGATCCCCCAGTCGAAGACCCGGTACCGGAGCAGGCCGGCTTCTTTTGAGAAGACCCAGAGCTCGATGATGTCCGAGGCCAGGCGGTAATACGGCCGGAGCGTGAGGATCTCGGGAAGGTAGAGCTCTGCCACCCGTGCGGCGCCGGTGACCGGTTGCCGGGGCCGGACGATCTTGACGAGGATCGCCTGGTCCGGCGACCGTCCTACAAGATCGAAGACCGGGGTCGGTCCGGTTGTTTTCCCGACGATGTAACCCTCCGCTGCAAGGAGGTCCGCCGCCTCCCAGGTGCCTCTCGGGACATGCTGCCAGTTCTCTTTTGGCCGGGCGGTCAGGCCAGCGGGGGCCGGGTCCTTCCGGCGGCTGGCGTTCCCGGACTTCCGGCCTTTGACGGTGCGGCGGCGGGGGGCTGGTGTTGTACCGGCGTGCTGCGGTCTCGTGTCCTCCTCCAAAATAAGGGATGGTGTTGTCTCACCTGCGACGTGGCTGCTTTCGTGGCTCACGGTTCCGCAGGGGTTAATCCGGTTGCTGTACGTGGCACCGGATGCAATTGCACCCGGTGTAATCACGTCCTCGTGGGTTGTACTGATGTCTTCCATAGGGTGATTCACTTCCTCTCTGAAATTCTGATATTCATCATGCGATACGGGGAAGAGCGCGTCCGCTCTTCCGAAAATGTTAAAAACGCCGGCCCGGAAAAGGAATCGACAGCCCCGGCCCTTTGCCAGGAACCATCACTCGATTATGCAAAAGCGGTACGCGGAGCCGTTTTTTTCACAATCTGTTACTGGCACGTACCAGCCACGTCCGGACCAGCGGTCACCGACGTATAATAGAAAAGGCGGGCGATACGGTACCGGCCCGGGCACCCGCAACATGCATCCCGGAACTGGCGATCAGGTAGATCGGTGCTTTCTCTCCCAAAAAGAGCCCGAAGAGCCCGCACGTAAATGTCATGGCGAGGTAGCAGAACGTTGCGAGGCGGCGGGCAACCTTCTTCTCGTACCCGATCTTCGCGATCTTCCTCGTTATCCGTGTGCAGAAATCCTGGGTCATTTGTGATTATTCTCTGAAGGTTATTTTATGGTATATACTCTGCGGTGGATTCGAATATTTTGGTAGTTATTGGAGAAATCGGGGGCTTGTGCGGGGCCGGATGGGTGTAACCTGTGGGTTAGCTGATTGAACCGCGGGGATGTCCGGATAAAAAGGTGAATTATAGGGGGATTTTGGCGATGGGGGGACATTACAAACTCAAAGACAAGGGAAAATTAGTTCTATGGGTGTGATATCGATCACTGTATTAATTTTCTTTCGTCATTGTGAAAGTGATTCTAACCTTGTTAACCATTTATCAAAATGGGTACATTCTCTCCGTATTGTCGGGATTCCAATATTTTTCGCAATGATAATCCCATCCGTTGGTTTCTGGAAAGAAGGGTATATTTGTCTAATTCGTTTCGAGGGAGCGGTGGTCGGATTGTCGTTGATATATTCTGGTGAAGGAAAACCCGCCTTGATAGCCTGTAACTTACGAAGCTCGGAAGGTGTGCTGCCTGATGCAATCATCGATTGATGAATTTGCTCAACTTTACTGAAGAGAATTGCTTCAAATTCATGAAGTTGGATATTTGGAATAAATCGTGGATTATTGATGTCTTTTGCCAACTCATTTTCTGCGCTCTCTACTTTTTTATACGGGTCGGGAGTGTGGATAAATTGATTCCTGTTTGGAAAATCCATAGGTAGTGCATACAAGTCAATCATGGTCGTTACAAATGCATTATGATCTTGCTGGAGCCATCGAAGAATATCCTTTTTTAGATGATCATACCTCAGAAAACCCCCCCTGTGGGGTCTTCCATCGCTATATCCTGTCGTGATACTATGAGCCCGGACATCAAAAATTCTGAATTGTTGAAGGTGATCTACAAGAACCATATTGGCGAAGGTCTCTTCTGTTTGACCTTCGGTGACAATATTTATCCTTATTTCTGAAGTCATCGGGAGGGTCTCCCTCCGATTACATTCTTTTCCCACAATTCTCCAACTGAGTAGTCCTCAAGCCACGATGCAAATTCTTCTGGTTTGAGCCGTTCAATAACGGTTGCCTGATTCCTGCGATTGACAACGAGCAGGTCTTCAAGGTTAAACTGATTGACGAGTGGCACAGATTGTGTTGAAATGATTATCTGAGTCCTGGTAGCAGCACTCTTTATAAGGGACGCTAGAGTGTTTATCGCGTACGGATGTAATCCGAGTTCTGGCTCGTCAACGAGAATTGTTGATGGCGGTCTCGGTTGGAGAAGTAATGTTGTCAGACACATAAACCGTAATGTTCCATCAGAGAGATGATATGCGAGGAATGGATAATCTGATCCTTTTTCCCGCCATTCAAGTTGGATCTTTTTTTCGTTGTCTGGCATTGGTCTAAGAATAAAATCATCAAAGAATGGAGCGACCAACTGGATTGTATCACGGATTTTCTGGTAATGATTTGGGTGTGTTTTCTTTAAGCTGTAAAGATAAGCTGCTAAATTTGCAGCGTCAGATCTTAAGTAAAAATTATCATTGATATCACCCTGACGTTTTACAGGGGCTGTATCGCTCGTGTCATGGAAATGATACACTCTCCAACTTTTCAAATACGTAAGAACATAATTTGAGATTCTTCTCGGACTTACATCCAATGAAGGACTATTCAATAATGTTTCCTGATGCCCGGTTCCCAATGAGCGCCAAAGTGGATTATCATAGACCCCTTTATTATGAAATGCAACCTCCTCCATTTCGAAAATAAATGAATCGTTTATTGTGGGAGCCAACCTACACTGATAAAGATTTGCACCAAAATTCAAAGTAATATCTAAATGGGGTGTATGCTTTTGGCCATAATACAAGAATGAATCTGCCCCTCCAGATTTTTTAACATGAAGATTCAGATTTTCTTCGGTAAGTTGGTTAAGAAACTTAAATATTGAAATAAAGTTCGTTTTACCTGATCCATTAGCACCAATGAGTACGTTGAGTGATTTGAGATCCAAATCAAGATCTTGTATTGATTTATACCCTTTAATCTCGATTTTTGAGAGAGTCATAATCAACCGGTGATGATACTAAATTACTTATCGAAATCATAAATCAGTATCGCTATCAATGCGAGCTAGGGTATGTTCATTCTGAGGTAAATCTGATAATGGCCATCAATCACACCACCAATTCCCCACCAAATACCATCTGCATTAGACCCTCGAACACCCCCACGATTTTCTTTCCTGATTTCATCTGCTATTGGAGAGCAGTAGGGAGGGGGTACCCCCCACTCGCCCGGCCACATAGGGGGGAGGGTGGCCCCCACTTAAAAAAAAGAGATGGCGGGGGGTAGGGGATCACCCCCCTCCCCCCTTGTTCGAGAAAACCGCACCTTTCCTGCAAAGCCAAAACCTGTGGTTCGCGCGGAATTACCGTCGTGAGATGCGGGCGCTGGCAGATTTCTGGCAGGGTCCGTGTTCTGGCCCGGCCGGGACCGGAGGGGAGGGGGTGCCCCCCGGTTGCCCGGCCACATAGGGGGGAGGGTGACCCCCACTTTGAATGAAAGAGGGGGAGGGGGGTGGGGGTACCCCTCCCCCCCCTTGTCCGAAAAAAACGGCCCCTGCTGCTATATAGCATAAGATCCCCACTCTTTTTCATGGCAAACCTCTCCCACTTCATGATCCCGGCCGACGACGTCGACCGGGCACGGCACTTCTACACCGCCCTCCTCGGCTGGAAGATAGACCCGGCACCTGCCGCCGATACCATGGGAATAGCGGCGATGCAGTACCACGACATCACGACCGGGCCGGCAGAACCCGGCGCGCTCAACACCGGCGGGCTGTACAAACGGCACCGGAACGAACCGATCCTCGACTTCGCCCGGGTCGAGGATATCGAAGGTATCGTCTCGAAGGTGGAGATGCTCGGCGGGAAGATCGCGCAGCCCGTCACCGCGATCCCGGGCGTCGGACTGACCGCGATGATCCTCGACACCGAAGGAAACCTCATCGGCCTCTGGACACCCGTAACACCGTGAGCCGGGCGGAAGTCTCCCTTTTCTGTTTTTTGCCCGGATCCATCCGGTGTGTCCTCAGCAGGGCTTCCCTTTTTCCCACTCCTGCCGTTCCCGGAAGCACCGGATATTTTCGACAGCTTTAAGCAGGAACCACCAGAATACCCGGACAAGGGTGACACAACTGGCTGCATCTCCTGAAACACCGATCACGGTCGTACGTATCCACTACGTAAAAGCAGGCTGCGAACCGCAGTTCGAAGCGGAACTAAAAAAACACATGGACGAGTTTACTTCAATCCCCGCCAACCTCGGGATCTCGATCTTCCGGCCGGGAAAATACCACGACGGCGTGTACCGGATCGTCTACAAGTTCGCATCCCAGAAAGAACTCGACCGGTGGCATACCTCGCCGACGTATCTCGCATGGCTGGCAACCGAAAAGAATCTCACGATTGCACCGCCCCGCACGGAACTGCTCACCGGTCTTGAGACCTGGTTCACGCTCCCCGGGCAAAACGTCCTCAAACCGCCGACAAAAGCCCGCCAGGCCGTCGTGACCTGGATCGCTGCCCTGCCGGTCTCGATCATCATCTCGATCCTCACCGGCCCGTTCCTTGATGCCGAGCCGTTCCTCGTCCAGAAAGTGGTATTTGTCTCTCTCCTCGTGGTGCTGCTCACGTGGGTTGTGATGCCGCTCGCCTCACAGCTCTTCGCCCGCTGGCTGTTCCCCGCCGAGACCCTCACCTCCGGTGCAGAAAAGAGCGGCTGATACCTGCACCCACTGTAAATGGTTCTGGCACATCTCCGGAGGAACAAGGAATCTTTTTTTTCAGGAAAATTGTTCCCCGGTCAGGACCGGTCAGCCGGTCTCCCCCGCGATCCCTGCGGGAGAAGTGGCACATTCTCCTCGTTTGCAGGACAACCGGGAGCGTCCCCCCGGGACCATAATCGCAAGACCCTCCCCCCTCCTTACAGGGTCAGAGCCGGGGGCCGTCTGCCGGTGTTCATGGTCCGTTGTAACCCTCCACAATGAGAGTACCGAATCGATTTGGTTAAGAGGGAATATACACCACCTGAGTACTATGAAAGCGGCGTCAAGCTCTCTCCTGTGCGTGCTTGTTCTCGGCCTGTTCCTGTCCAGCGCCGGCTGCACACAACCTCAGTCTGACGTAACCCCCTCAACTCCGGTAAGTACTGCCATCCCCCCGCAGGGGAACTACACCACCAATGAAACGCTCGTCGCCTTTGTGGACAGCGCAGTCGCCTATGTAAAAGCACAGGGCAAAGAGAAAGCCCTTGTAGAATTCAGCAACCCGAATGGTTCGTTTATCCGTGGCGAACTCTACATCTATGCCTATGATTTCAACGGCACAACCCTCGCCCATCCGGTAAACCCTGAGGCAGTCGGGAAAAAGCGTGAGGGTGCCAATGGCATTTTTGTTACGGATATGGGTAATGTAGTCCGGAACGGGAGCGGCTTTTACCCGTTTGTCTATGTCAATCCCAAACACAACCGGACCCTTGAAACAAAACTGGGATACGGGGTGAAGGTAGACGATACCTGGTGGCTTGGTTCCGGGATATACACGGGGCCCGTTGAACCCGCCGTTGCATCATCCCCAAATGCTCCTTTGACATATCAGGAGATCAAGGACTTTGTGGATAATGCCGCAGCCTACGCACAGAAGAACGGGAAGGCTGCCGCACTCTCTGCATTCTCCAACAAATCCGGCCCGTTTGTCGTCGGCGACGTCTATATCTACGCGCTGGACTATTCCGGCCATGCCCTTGCCCTGCTCTACCAGCCACAGCTTGTCGGCACCAGTTTCTATAACCTCCAGGACAATTCCGGCAGGTATTACACCCGGACCGAGATCGCGCTCGCGAAAAGCGGCGGAGGATATCTCCTGTACCAATACCCGGATCCGTCCGATAATTTTACCGTGAAATACAAGATCAGTTACGTGCGCCCGGTCGATGACACGTACTGGATCGGGGCGGGCATCTATACGAGCGAGGATATGCTGGTCGACCAGGAACTCCGACAGTTTGTCGCGGACGCTAAAGCCTATGCGAAGACCTATGGGAAAGAAAAAGCAGTTGCCGGGTTCAACAACGTCAACGGCTCGTTCATCAAAGACGACCTCTACGTCTTTAGCTATGATTACAACGGTACGGTGCTCTCATGGCCGTACCGCCCCGACCAGATCGGGACAAACCGGCTCAATGCGACCGATCCCCTGGGAACACACCATGTACAGGCCATGCTCAACGGCGCCAGAAACGGGACTGCGATGGTCGAGTACTACTCGGTGAACCCGGCGACCAATACCACTGAACTCAAGATCAGCTACGTGACTGACGTTGACGGTACCTGGATGCTCGGTGCCGGACGATACATGGAACCCGGTCCTGTCATCCTTCGGAAATAACTACCGGGGATCCCAGCCGCAGGAAAAATTACCCCGGAAACATCGTATATTTTTGGGCTGGTATGCCCTCTTTAAAAAAAGAGAATGGCGACTTAGAGCACATCCACGGCCGGGGTCTCCCCTTCCTCGGCATAGTCCGGGTGGATCTCCACTTTTACCACGAGGGCAATGATCAGGATCACGATGCCCAGCACGAGCGAGAGGACGAATGCGAGATCGAAACCGGCGGAGAGCACCTGTACCTGGATATCGGCCGGGGATTTTGAGGTTACATCGTAATTCTTGGCGATCCGGATGACCCCCTCGATGAGGAGCAGGTTGAAGATCGCAATCCCGATCGTGAGGGGGGCGGTCCTCTCAAGGCTGGTCAGGCTCGAGATCATCCCCGCCTTTGTCTTTGAAACCGCCATCATGATCATGGTCGTCGCCGGGGTGACGATCAGGCCGAGCCCGAAACCGATCAGGGCGAGACTTCCGACCACAAAGCCGGTGGAGGTATAGACATGCAGCTGTGTCATCATGTAGTAGCCGACGATCAGGGGAATGCATGCGAGGATACAGAGCCAGCGCGCCCCCACCCGGTTGAAGGTCACGCCCGCAATGAGACCCGCGACCATCATCGCAAACGAGAGCGAGGTCATGATCAGCCCGGCGGTTGACGTGTCGTAACTGTGGACATATTCCAGGTAGAAGGGCAGGAGGTAGTTGATCCCGGAGAAACTTAAGAAAACCAGGCAGAGGAGCAGGTTGGTCAGGAAAAAGTTCCGGTTCTTAAACAGCCGGATGTCGAGGAGCGGATCGGCAACCCCGAGTTCCTGCCGGACAAACCAGGCAAGGGTTACGACCGCGAGAACGGTCGTGCACAGGATAATGGGGGACGTCCAGCCCATGGACTCCCCTTCCGAGACGACAAAGACGAGCGACGCAAGGCCGACAAACGCGAGCCCGGCGCCCAGCCTGTCAAACCCGCCGTGGCCCGGCACCGGCTGCGACGCCGGGATGACCTTTGCCCCGAGGAGGATCGCGAAGATCCCGACCGGCACGTTGATGAAGAAGATCCAGTGCCAGGAAAGGTACTGGGTCAGGATACCGCCGATGGTCGGGCCTATCGCTGTCCCGAGCGCCGCAAAGAGCATGATGATGCTCATCGCCTTTCCTTTCTGCTCCATGGGAATGTAGGTGCTGATCATGGCAGCGGCAACCGACATGATCATCGCCCCGCCCACGGCTTGGAACATCCGGGATACTACGAGCGAGGGGAACCCGAGAACAATCTCCGGCAGGATCCCGCAGAAGAGCGATCCGAGCGTGAAAATGGCAAAGCCGGAAAGGAAGATCTTCTTGTACCCGATCGTATCCGAGATCTTCCCGAAGACGAGCAGGCAGCCCACCATCACCAGCAGGTAGGACGTCGCAACCCAGCTCACGGTGGTCGTCGAGATCTTGAACGATTCGGAGATCGTCGGGAGTGCGATGTTGACAATCGTGCCGTCAAGGCTTGCCATGAATGTTGCAAGCGAGATGGAGAGGATGAGGAGGCCAAAGCCCTTCTTGTTGCTGCCGCTGTCCGGAGTTTCCATTTGTTGAAATGGTAGGTGAAAGCAGATGAGGATTGCGGCGGATCTTCTCCTAAAAAAGTTACCAGATGACCGGTCGCTCGCTCGCATTCCGGTACAGGGCATCGCCGGGCCGGACCTCCGGGAAGGCTTCATAGAATTCCGGAATATTAAAGACGACACCGTCCACCCGGTATTTGGTATCGGAATGGGGATCGGTATACACCCAGGTGCGCCGTGCGTCATCCCTCGCATTCTCCCTCCATGTCTGTGCGGCCGAGAAGAAGAACTCCCGGTCTGCCGTATGGTTGGATGCCGCTATCCCCGGCGACTGGGTCGCTGTCTCCTTCCACGCATGGTAGGAGAGCGTCAGGCCGCCGAAATCCGCGATGTTTTCCCCGAGCGTGAGGTTGCCGTTGCTGTAGAGCCCGGGGAGGACTTCAAAGTTGTTGTACTCGGTCACGATCAGGTGGGTACGGTTGTTGAAGTTTACCGCATCCTCTGCCGTCCACCAGTCTTTTAAGTTCCCGTCCTTGTCGTACTGCCGGCCCTGGTCGTCAAAGCCGTGCGTCATCTCGTGGCCAATCACCCAGCCGAGAGCCCCGTAATTGTGTGCGGAGTCTGCATCCGGGTCAAAGAACGGCGGCTGGAGGATCGCAGCGGGGAACACGATCTCGTTTGTGGTCGGGTTATAATAGGCGTTTACCGTCTGCGGGGACATATACCAGACATTCGGGTCAACCGGCCTGCCGATCCGGGACAGGCCAGTGGGCCCGTAAATGAAGTTGTACGCCTGGACGGAACGGACATTACAGACATAGGAGTCCGAGAGGTTGAGACCGGCATAATCCATCCAGGTGTCAGGATACCCGATCTTCTCCCGCATCGCCGCCAGTTTTTCATGGGCCGCAACCTTCGTGGAATTGCCCATCCACGTCAGGTTAGAGATCCTCTCGTCAAGGGTCTGCCGGAGGGAAACAAACATGGCCGATACCATCTCCCGGGTCCGGGGATCGACATATGCAGCGACATATGCCTTGCCCACGGCATCGCTTAAGAGATCGCTCTCCGTTGTCTCGACACGCTTCCACCGGGGTTTCATCTCCTCCACGCCATTGAGCGTTGTGCTGTAGAACGCGAAGCTCTCCTCTTCGAAAGAGTGACTGAGGTACGGGGATGCGCCATTGATCAGCTGGTACTTCAGGTAGACCTTCCAGTCAGCAAGGGGGGCAGTCTGGAGCAGGGTATTGAGCTCTTTTACGTACCTTGGCTGGTGGATATTTACCTGGCTTGTCGGCCCGGATCCCGGGAGGGAAACGAGTTTTTCCCATCCGATCGCGGGATACTGTTCTTCCAGTTCGGCGGGAGTATAGAGGTTGGTGGTATTGGTGGGATCGCGGTTTTCCTCTGTACTGTAATGAGACCCGGCAAGCATCGTTTCCATGGCATAGACGGTACTTGCATCAGCCGTAGCATTTTCTACAGTCTCGCCCGAAAGCTCGAATATCCGGGCGATGTGACGCCGGTACGCGTCCTGGATCTCAATGCTCTGGTTGTCCGTTCTCAGGTAATAGTCCCGGTCCGGCATCCCAAGCCCGCCCTGTTCGAGGCCCGGGACCATCTCGCTGCTGTTCCTGGGATTGTTCTCTGCATAATACAAGTACACCGGGCTGTCCCCGTGTGCGAGGAGCGTGATCGTGGCATTGGTCAGATCGCTTCGTGAATCGATCGCGTCGATCATCGTGAGATCGTCGGACAGCCCCTGGAGTCCTTCACGGTCGATCGTCGCGTTATCCATTCCCGACCGGTAGAACTGCCCGATAAGGGTGATATTCCGGTCTGCACTAACGGGGGTTGTGTTTGACGCGTTTAAGAGGAGGGCATGGAGATCATCGTCTACGGTGTCGCCCAGTTCGGAGAATGTCGAGTAACTTTTTTTGTCGGCCGGAACTGGGTGCTTTTCAAGCCATGCATCGTTCACGTAGGCATAAAAATCGTCACCCGGCCGGACAGACGGGTTCAGGACAAACCCGGTGTCCGGTGCCGGTGTGGCGGCAGCCGTGAGGTTTGTCCCGGTACCTGCGGGACTCGTACACCCGGCCGATACCAGACAGAGGATCACGATCAGGATCAATATCACGCGTTTCACAGTGCATACGTGTCTTTTTTACCGGTGAATAAGGGTAATGGCCGAGCTGGCACCTGATACACTCCACTCCAGTTCCCCGCCTCATGGTTCGGTACCTGCCGGTGCGTTCTCCGTGTCCCGGTTGCGAAAATAACCGTGCAAAACACCCGGAATTCCTACACGAGAAGAAAGCGTATATCCCGGCATGAAGAGAACAACAATAAGTGGCACATACCACAAAAGAACGAAAAGGAAGTGATCACTACGTCAAAGAAGAATAACAAGGTTGCAGCAGCCGCGAAGAATGCGCCGGTTGCAAAGTCTGCGACCGCAAGCAAGAACTCCAGCGCGAAGAGCGCGTAAAATCCCCTCATATTTTTCTTTTTTATCCGTTGTTTCTTGTATCACCGCATCGCATTCTTCCGCATCAGCGCCATCACGCCGGGCTTTGCAGGTTTCACGGGTTTTTGCACGGGCGTCATCCCGAATCCCCCCATCTCCATCTGCGGCGCATCGAACATCTCCTTGTTAAGCCGTCCGCCGATTTCATCGAAGATCCGGGCATAAGCGACACAGTGCGGGTCGACCCCCTCGATCCTTCCCGGTGTCGGGGCCATCGCGTTGTAGGGACACCCGCCCCGGCAGTATTTGATGTGTTTGCACTTCCCGCACGCCGTATCCACGTAGTCCTTAAACGCGAGCATCAGTTTTCCCGCCGGCGACGCCATCAGGTTTTCGAGGGTCGGGTTGTCGGCCACGTTCCCCATCACGTACTCCGGCATCCCCACGAATCGGTAGCAGGGGTAGATGCTGCCGTCGGGTCCGATGGCAAACGTGCTCCCCATGCAGTCTACGTACGTGCAGACGCTCCCCCGCCGGGTGAACACGCACCGGCAGAGGTCGTTGATGTTCATCACCTCGATCTCGCCCATGTGGTCGAGCGCCTGGTCGAGGAGATACACCAGCAGATCGCCATACTCCGCCGGCTCAAGCGCCCACTCCTTCGGGTTCTCCGACCGGAGCGACGGCAGGGCCGGGTGCAGTTTCAGGGTAAAACCCTTGTCGAGGAAGAATCGGAAGATCTCCTCCTTCTTCTTCACCGACTTGTTCGTGAAGGTGCAGATGAACCGCACGTCGAGGCCGTGGGCCTTTGCAATCTCATAGCCCCGCATACACTTCTCGTAATAACCGTCCCCCCGCTGCGAATCCGTGATCGCCTCGGGTCCGTCGATACTCGACCCGATGGGCACGTGGTACGCCGCGAGCACATCCGCGATCTCCGGCGTCATCCGCCAGAGGTTCGTCTGCATTGCAAACTCCGGGTGCATCCGGGCGAGCCCTTCCGCGAGCATCGGCAGTACCTTACGGTAGAAGTCCGCCCCTGCAAGCAGCGGCTCCCCGCCGTGAAACGTGAACGTGACCCGTTCCCTGTCGACTCCTTTGAGCCATTCCACGATCTCCGCCACAGTCTCCGGCTTCATCACGGGCGAGCCCTCTTCCGAGCTCCAGCAGTACTTGCACCTGCCGGGGCAGCCCAGCGTCGGGATGATCATCACGTGGAACGGGTTTTTCATTAACTTTTTTTCCGTTCGTCAGAGTATAATTGTTGTTATTCTGCCCAGGCCGTGCGGTTCAGCAGAAAAAATGCACTGCTAAAAAGAGAGAATCGTCCGATGGCCGGATATGCCGGTTCATCAGTGTATCAGAGCAGTTTTGTCTCTTCCACCGGTTTTGGCACCTTTACGACCAGCACCCGGAACACCGATAAGCTCTCGTTTGTCCAGCGGTGGGGAACCCGTGCCGGGCTCTCGACCAGCATGTCTTTTCCGACGGTCTGCTTCTCGTCGCCAATCTCAACAATGCCCGTACCCTCAAGTACGTAAAAAAACACATCGACCGGTGTGATATGTTTCTTTAATGATTCGCCCGGCTGGAGCGTGATGACAACCGCCATTGCATGCGGGGTGTCATAGATCTTCCGTGCATCGACGTGATGCGGGTTTGGTCCCGATACTACTTTTGATACATCTGTGATTTTCATGACAATTTCCTCACTTCAGGTATGTTCCTCATGCGAGCAGGTGGTACATAATGGTATCCTCTTCTATTGGGATACCCCGGGATTTACTGAACAGCGCACCCGTGCGCAGGTCTGATCCATCCTATCCGGGATACCGGTCCTGGTGAGGTCTTTTCGTTTGATGAGATACCGGCATTTCGGGGGATCCGAGGGCCCGGCCCCTTTCACGTGCTCGATCCTGATCACCCGGTAGGAAAACCGGCCGAACGTGCCAAATTCCAGTCGTCTCAAAAATCCTGAGACGGTGTTGCACTGGTACCGTGTCAGGTCGAAACGGTCCCGGAGTTCCTGCACCGTGATCCACTGCTCATCCGCTTCCTGTTCCTGCATGAACTGTTCCAGCAGTTCCGGGATTCTAGGATATTTTCTCATGGTAATGTGGAGTCTTCTCTATAGTTGGCTGTGATCCCGGGTGTCGGTCATTCTTTTTGATCGGACTCGATCTGCGCCACGAGGTTCTCCATGACCTCGTCCACGGCTTTTGCGGTCGGCGAACCTGCGTGCCGGAGAATAAACGGCCGCCCCTCGTCGCCGGCCTTTACCATCTCCGGGTCAAGGGGAATCGCGCCAAGATAGGGGACGCCGAGGTCCTCTGCCGCCTTCTTCCCGCCCCCGACGCTGAAGAGGTTGATGATGTCGCCGCAGTGGGGACAGACCATCCCGCTCATGTTCTCGATAACCCCGATGACCGGCAGTTCCAGTTTCTCAATGAACTTTGCCGCTTTCATGGCATCCATGACCGCGACATCCTGCGGCGTCGTCACGATCACGGCTCCCCGCACGTTCGGGGCCAGCTGGGCGATTGTGAGCGCCTCGTCGCCGGTGCCGGGTGGCAGGTCGACGACAAGATAATCAAGCGCTCCCCAGTTCACTTCCGCGAGGAACTGCTGGATTGCCCCCATCTTCATCGGGCCGCGCCAGACCACCGGGGTGCTCGTATCCGGCAACAGGAATGCCATAGACATGACCGCAAGGTTCCCGGTCACGTGCACGGGCTCGATGCATTTTGCAAGGACCGTCGGCCGCTGGTCTTCGATCCCGAGCATTTTGGGGATGTTGGGGCCGTGGAAATCGAGATCGAGCAGGCCGACCTTTTTCCCGTGGTTGGCGAGGGCATAGGCAAGGTTCACCGAGACGGTGGATTTTCCCACGCCTCCCTTCCCGCTCAAAACGAGGATGACGTGTTTCACATCGATCTTTGCTTTTGGCGGCAGCCCTTTTGGGGCGCTGTGCGGTTGTGCGGAGGCACAGGAGGAACAATTCTCATCGCATTTTTCGATAGTGTGTGGGTCTGGTGTCATGATCGTTTGAGTCCCTAATATCTCGAATCTTTGAAATTTTCACTCTCAATCGCTCTTCTCGTCGTCGGTAACCTGCGTAAGGATCCCGGCAGTTTTCCCGGTCTGGATAATCTTCCCGCCGCGCATCAGGGCGACCCGGTCGCAGATGTCCCGCACGAAGTCCATGTCGTGCGAGACCACGATGAAGGTCTCGTCCATCTCGTCGCGGGCATGTAAGATTGAATGTTTCACGTCCTGCTTGGTGATCGGGTCCATGGTGCCGGTCGGCTCGTCGAGGATCACGAGCCGGGGTTCCTTGATGAGCACCTGTGCGAGCGCGACCCGGTGCCGCTCGCCGTCCGAGAGCTCGCCCGGGAGCCGGGGGAGGATCTCCCGTGATTTCTCTTCGGTAAAACCTGCCATCCGAAGAGTGATAACCGCTTTTCGGACTGCCAGTTCCTTCGGGAATTCAAGGCCGATGGAATCGGTCAGGTTGTCGATGACCGTCCGGTGGGGGTAGAGATCGTATTCCTGGTGGAGGAGGCCGATATACTCCTTGGCCCGGCCCCGCTCTTCGATACCGGGTTTTGTCATATCGACCCAGTCCTCACCGATCCGGACGTTCATCTCCCCGCTCGTGGGTTCGATAATGCCGGCAATGATCTGGGAGAGCGTGGTCTTGCCCGCCCCGCTCTTTCCGATAATCCCGAAGATCTCCTTTCTTGCCACATCGAACGTCACCATGTTCACCGCTTTTACCACGCCCCGGTCGACCGAGATATAGCGTTTGGAGACATCCCGGGCCGAGAGGATCGTTTCACCGAGAGCAGGCGGTGCCGATTCTTCGATCTCATGGTAGTCTTTTGCAAAAGACCGGATCACATCCTTTGGGGAACCGATGGAGGCAATCTCCCCGTTGACGAGCAGCATCGCCCGGTTGGCCATCTCCTCAATCACGCTCGAGAAGTGCGAGGTAACGACCATTCCCATCGTGTTTTTCTTTGCCGCATCGATAAGCATCTCGTGGACAAGGTGTGCGGTCTCCGGGTCGAGCGTGCCGGTCGGTTCGTCGGCAAAGAGCATCGCCGGGTTCTTTGCGAGCTGCCGGGCAAGCACCACCCGCTGCTTCTCTCCGCCCGACAGGTCGCGGGCGATATGCATCATCCGGTGCGAGAGCCGGACCTGGTCGATCAGGTCGGCGGCCCGGTTGATGGCCTGATCCTGAGGATAGTTGATATCGTCGAGGGCATGCAGCACGTTCTCGATCACCCGGTCGTCGCCGTACAGGGCGAACGTGCGCTGGAACATGATCGCGGTCCGGTTCATGACCCGGGACTTCATCCCGTTGCTTTTCTCGTCCCAGAGGTCGACATCCACCGCGACCAGGTCCCCGCCACACTCCGGGCACCGGCCCCCGGCCCGGCTCTGCACATCCATGAAGGTGCAGCGGTTGCAGGCGGCCATGTGGTAGACGATCGAGCCCTTGGTCGGCGCTTGTTCGACGCCCCGGAGAAGGTGCATCAGGACGCTTTTTCCCGCGCCGCTCCGGCCGATGACTCCCATAATCTCCCCTTCCGGGATCTCAAACGATACGTTGTTTAAGACCCTCGTATCGTCGAAGTCCATGCAGAGGTCGTTCACGCTGATGAATGGTTGTGGCATCATCTCATCTTCTCGGATACGGTTCATTCCCCGGGAGTCTCGTTCCGGACCGGGGCTTTTTTCTTCTCTGCATTTTGTGTGCAGTCATCAGTACCTTTCTTACAGACCCCGCGTCCCCGGCCGATTACCCTTCCTCGTTTCAGCGGCCCGGTCCCGTCATAGTTCGGCATAAAAAATCCTCACAATCTCTCTGCCGGGATTATTACACATATGAGCATAAAGATTTAAGGATCAAGTACTAAAAAAGGAATTACGCGGGAGGAAGATCCGCACGTGCATCTCCCGGTTGCCACATGGCACCGGCACGCCGGTTTTCCCTCTTCCGCCATGATCGCGTATCAGATTCTTATTTTGAACCGGCTGCACCGATCACGATCTTCAGTGCGGCAGTAATCTCGGGAAGCATCTCGGCCGGGAAGCCCATCACCATCTCGTCATCGGTAATTCCGGAGAACTTTCTCGATCCGTCACAACCGAGCGAGAAGTTCGGCCGCCCGGTAAGATAGGTCTGCGTTGTCGCATCCGAACAGACCGACTGGATGCCGGAGAACTCTGCATAGATCCTCCCGCCGAGCCTGAAAAGCGTGCTCTGGGCGAGCTTGAGCATGTTCCGGGGCGTTGTTATGATCAGGATAACCTGCGGGGTAAACGGTGTCTTCTCTAAGGGGGCATAGAGCGTGGCATACGTCTCGCCCGGGCCCAGATGCGTGACCTTCTCGATGGTCCGTTTGCAGGCGGCTGCACTGTCAAATTTTCCCAGCTTGAAGTAAAATTCGCCGTTCTTTAAGGTTGGCGTTATCTCCTTGAGACCCAGCGACCATGCGCCGCCGTTGCATTCATGCTTGTCGGCAGGCGCGTAGAAGATCTTTCCCTCAGTCCGGGCCAGGTTAACCATAGTACAGTGCCGGATGGTCTTGTCGAGTTCCGCCATCCCGGCCGGGATATCCTCTTTGGATGGGGCGAATCTGATGGCTACCGGCGATCCTTTCAGGCCCAGTATTGATTTCAGCGCTTCTGCTGCCTCAGCATAATTCACGGGTATTTTCATCGGTTCGTTACTCATAATCGTTGCCTCGCATTCCCACGTTCGGGGGTAATTACCCATATGAGCGAAAACACTTAAAGATGATGGAACTGCCAAAAAAGCCAGGAAAAAATCAGGGGATTTTGCGGGGGCACTTCGGGCACCGGCCTTCCGCTGCCTTCTGGCAGCCGGCAATCTCGATTCCTTTCCCGTTTACCAGCGCATCAGCGATCTTGCGGCGGGCCTCGTGCAGGTCCCGCCATGCGGTCTTGCGGGAGACCCCGAGTTTTTCTGCCGCTTCCTCCTGTTCCAGTCCCTCCAGATCGACAAGCCGGATGAGTTCGATCTCCTCGGGCTGGAGCGAGATCACAATGCCGTCTTCGTGCGGACAACAGCGCGGTTCGTAGCAGCGTGAATCAGTCCCGCTTTCAATAATACGGCGGATTCGGGGCCTGCCACGGCGGTGGCATTCTGGTATACCGGTGATCCCGTCCGGTTCCATAGGAGTCGTCATTTAATTATTCTCCCCTGCCGGGATTTAACTGTAGTACCGGAAACATTCCGGAGGTCCGGCATTTTCCCGGCACATCCTCTTCTTTGCACTGGTCTCTCCCGGATCAGGTAGCGCCGGATGATCCGATGGTACGGCTGGTCAACTGTAACGTTTTCAATCCGTGCAACGGTATACCGGTAGGGGACTGACGGGTTATTGTGGAGCCGTTGTAAAAATCCGGCAATTGCATGGGCCGAGGATTTGTCCAGAGACATCCTGGTACGGAACTCCTGCACAGTGATCCAGTGCTCAGCGTCATCGCATTCGCTCATGAACTGTTCCAGCAGGTCCGGGAAAAAAGGTGGTGCAATCTTCATAAAATCCACCTCCGTATGGTGACTTTCGTACCGTTCCGGTGTTATATTACCCATATGCGCAAAAATACTTAAAACCCGATCACTGGCCGTCCGGTCAGGCCCCAGCCGGGGTGGGCTTTCCCCCGCGGTAGCAGCCTTCCGGTATCAGGATCATAAAGAGCACGCCGCCACCGAACAGCCCGCATTCCGTTATCGAGAGCCCGGTGATCGAGAGGATCTCCCGTGTCAAAAACAGCCCGAGACCGGTATTTTTCCCGAATCCCTTCTCGAATATCCTGACCTTATCCTTTGCCGGGACTCCTGCCCCGTCATCCTTGTATGTAAGGACAAGACCGGTTTTGCGTTTCTCGGAATTGATAGTAATATGCCGGACATGCTCCCCGTGCCGGAGTGAGTTGTCGACAAGGTTCTCAAATACTTTTTCGAGGAGCGGGTCTGCGTATACTTCGAGATCGCCGGTAAGAACCGAAAGATGCACACCGGTATGTTCCAGGACCGGTGCAATACGGGATACCAGCTGCGTCACGTTCTGCCACTGCGGGGCATTGACCCCGATCTCCTCGTAATTCTTCGTAAACTCGATCTGGCGCAGGATGTTGTTTGCCACGATCTCTTCCTTATCGATCGTGTCTTTTAGTCCGGGGTCCTGATCCGTCATTTTTAAAAGTTCGATATACATGAGCAGCGCCGTGAGCTGGTTCTTGATGTCGTGCCGCGTGATACTGGAGAGCAGGTTTAACTTTTTATTCGCGGTAAGGAGTGCCTTCTGCGAGGCATCGAGCTGGACGTTCATCTCTTTTACCTCATGGTTCTGCACCAGCACCTGGTCCCGGTACCGGTTCATCTGCTCCACAACTGTCCCGACGACAACTGCCACGACAAGGAGCATCAGGGCGCGGAGCAGCGCATCGAACGGGAAGGTTGTGGCCGCAAGCCAGCTCACGGCGATGTGAAGACCCCCGAAGAAGAGGGCAACGCCGATTGCCTTTCTCCCGTACCAGAGCCCGGCAACAACCACGATCAGGTAATAAAAATGCGTGTACACGACAGGGATGCCATACCGGTAATGCACGAACCCTTCAAGGAAAATACCGGTAAGGATGAGAAGGATGAATACGGGGAGTTTGAGCTGTGCCGGAGTGGTGTACCAGGACCCTGTCGTAGCGCTGTCGTTCAATGCATCATCCTCTTAAAAAAAATTGCCTCAAATTTATGGGACATATGCGCTATATATGTCTCGCGAAACGGTCACAAGGCACATGAAAAGAGGGAGGGTACTGAGCCCGGACCCGGGTCCGGCCCTATTTCCCATTGACCGGAATCACGTGGACCGCCGAAGCCTTGAATGTCGCATACACCCGGCTGTCCGGGGCAATTTCCAGTTCCCGGCAGCTCTCCCGGGTGAGAAGGGCCACGAGGGGAAAGCCTACGTCGATAACGATCTTAATCGTGCTTCCCGAGGGCACGAGTTCGGTCACGGTCCCGGGCAGGCAGTTCCTCGCGCTTGAAGCAAACGGGGCTTTTGATACGATCACATCCTCCGCGTGCAGGGTTGCGACCACGTCCCCTTCGTCCCCTGATGCGGCAACGATACTAACGCCGCCCTCCGCTCCAATCTCAATAAGACTCCCGGCCCTGCGTGCAACGCCTTTGATCAGGTTCCCGATCCCGAGAAATTCTGCGACGAAGGTATCTTTCGGGTGCCAGAACACTTCGGCAGGTTCCCCCACCTGCACGATCGTCCCGTTATTCATGATCGCGACCCGGTCGGCAAGCGCGAACACGTCCTCGAAATGGTGGGTGATCTGGATCACGGTCGTGCCCGTGAGCCGGTGGATCCTCGCCAGTTCCTTTCTCATGCGCTCGCGCATGGCAGAGTCCAGCGCATTCATCGGTTCGTCCAGCAGGAGGACCCGGGGTTCTAAGATCAGCGCCCGGGCAAGGGCCACCCGCTGCTGCTCGCCCCCGCTGAGCGTGACCGGGTACCGGGAGAGCAGGTGAGGAATGCCAAGCAGGCCGGCGGTTTTTTCAACGGCCTCGCGGATGCGTTCGCGCGCCATCTTTTTCTGCCGCAGGCCAAACCCGATGTTTTCTTCAACCGTCAGGTGGGGAAAGAGCATGTAGTCCTGGTATACGACCCCGATGTTCCTCTCCCGGGGTTCTGCGTGCGTGATATCCTCGCCGTCCCAGCAGATCGTTCCCATGTCCGGTGTATGGATGCCGGCGATCGTTTCCAGCACGATCGTTTTTCCCGCACCGGTCGGCCCGAGGATCACGAAATACTCCCCCTCTTTTACGTCAAAGGAGATGTCGTGCAGGGAGAATGCCCCGAGCGTTTTTGAGACCGATTCAACGTGCAGCGCCATCATCCCTCCTAGAACACGTGTGCCTCATCGGAAAAGTGTTCGACAACAAAGAGTGCGAAAAGCGAGATCAGGATCAGGATCACCGAGGCTGCAACGGCCATGTCGAGGTCCCCGGCCGATATGTTGAGGTAAAGCGCCATGGGCAGCGTCTCGGTGCGCATCATGGTCGCGCCGGCAAGCATCAGGACCGCCCCGAACTCTCCCATGGATTTTGCCCACGTGATCGTCGTCCCCGCCACAAGGCCGGGCCGTGCGAGCGGGAGGGTCACCTGCAAAAACGCCCCGGTCTCCGTGCACCCGAGTGTCTTTGCCACGTTCTCGTACCGGGGGTTGACCGCAGTAAACGAGGATTTGAGGATCCGGATCATGTAGGGGAGGTTGACGAATACTTCCGCGACGATGATCCCAAGCGGCGTGAAGATGACTTCGAATCCCATGGATTCAAGCAGTCTTCCCCATGTTGTCGTTCCAAAGAATAGCAGAAGTGCGATACCGGCTACGAGTGGCGGCAGCGCGAGGGGGATCGTGAGGACGAGGCTGACAACCTTTTTCCCCGGGAACTCGTATCGTGCGAGTGCATAGGCCGCAGGAATGGCAAGGGCCACGCAGATGGCAGTCGAGATCGTGCTCGTGAGCAGGCTCAGCCCGATGGCAAACCGGATCTCGGGGCTGGCAAGGCTTGCCGCAAGCGCCGGCAGCGGCGGGTAGAGGACCAGCCCTACAAGGACTCCCGCGATGACAAGAAAGATACAAAACGTGAGGGCAAGGGAAAACCTGCGCATCGGTTGCCCCCTTTTACTGTTCACGCATGCCGTGCCGGTGTCCCGGCATGTTTGCAGGCCTGTGCCGATGACGCTTTGAGACGCCCGACATGCTCTTCTGAGACCCAGCCGGGATTTGCGTCCGGGATGCTGTCAAAGGCCGGGATGTACGGCTTGATGTCGAGGACGGGGGTTCCGTCAAGGAGATCGAGGCCGGTGACGTGGAGCGTCCCGCCATCGATCTTGTCAAGCGCCACGTAGGCGATCCCGATGGGATTTGGCCGGTTGAAATGCCGGGTGGCAAAGATCCCGTGCTGTGCGTTGCCATCGGTTAACGGCTGTTCGCGCAACGCCCGTTTCTGTGCCCGGTCAAAGTGGCAGAGAACGATAAGGTGCGAGAAGCCCTCCACGTCCTTGAGCCCCTCCACGTACTCCGGGTAGATCTCGATAGTCCCTTTAAAAGTGGAGAACCTGCTCTGGAACGGCGGTTCTCCGGGTGTGCAGAGCGGACAGTGGACGATCCCGATGGGTGTATATTCAACGTTCATGTGCGCGAGGCCTCACGGGTATCAGGTTACGGTGTGACATTCGCGTAGGTCGCGTTCGGGTACGTAACAAAGCCGTGCTTTGCGAAGATCGCTTTCCCGTCATCGGATGCGACAAAGCTGACAAACTGGTTTGCTGCATCCGTGTTCTTTGAGAACGTGGTCGCGCCGATCGGCGTGATCAAAACGACATTCTGGCTGAGCGGGATGGTGATCATGTCCATCGTTTTCGCATCGTACTGGTCGAGCGTGAGTACCGCTGCGTCGGCCTGGCCGGTCTGCATGATCACGGTGAGTTCGTTGATGGTTGGCGTGCGTGACACGACGTTCTTTTCAACGGCTGCACTGATGTTGAGGGCGGCAAACATTTTCGTGCTGGCTTTACCGATAGCCGTGGCATTGGCATCGCCAAGGGCGACCTTGAGACCGGGCTGTGCAAAGTCTGCAAGCGTCGTTATGTTCTTCGGGTTTCCTTTCTGGACCGCGATCACCGGTATATGGTAGGCGACGAGCTTGCTTTCATTGACAAGGCCCTGGCTTTTTGCGGTCTTGAATTCCGTGGTTGAACCCGGCATGAAGACGTCACCCTTTTTGGTGAGGTTCATCTGGGAGACGAGCGTCCCGGCCCCGCCGTAATTGTACTGAACGGCAATGCCGGTTTTTTCTGTGAAGAGCGGGCCGATCTCATCCAGCGGCGCCTTGAGCCCGGCGCCGGCGTACACAAGGATGCTTCCCTGCGATGCAGCAGGTGTGGTGACTGCGGCCGACTGGCCGGAACCTGTGGCTGACGAACTGGTCGATGTACATCCTGCTGCAACGAGCAGGCAGACGATCAGGATGGCAAGAATAGTTCCATGACGTAAATAGTTCATACTTCACATATGCGCGAAAACCAGTAATATAGGTAATGATTTGTGTTGCTGAAATCAAATAATTAAATTAATCTGTTTACCTGCTTGTTTTTCCCGGGCGCCTCGATAGATGAATCGGTATTTTCCGTTCTCCGGCAAGGTTTGTCTCTAACTTATCAGGAAAATCTGATTTTACTGGTAAAGTATATTTATCATAAGAATGCAGTCTCTATCCGGAAGCACCCATGATAAAAACACAGGAAATCCGGGTGGGCGGGAGCCTGGAAACCTCGGTATGTAAATGCGGCCCCGATGCAACGTGCAAACTGGAAGCGGTTTTATCGATCGATGAACGCGGCCAGATGATTCTCCCAAAAGACGTCCGGGAAAAAATTGGCATTAATACCGGCGATAAATTCGCCCTGATCAGCTGGGGAAAAAACGGGAAGATCTGCTGTCTTGCCCTTACAAAAGTCGAGAACCTGAATGATTCGCTCAAGGATCTTCTCGAACCGCTGCTCCCGGGCCAGAAGTAAGGAGAGGAACGGGAAATGAATTTGATCACATCCTTTTGTAACCGGTTTTGCAATGTATCAGGAATCCCATTTCATCTCTGTGACAGTTCCTGCCAGTCGATTTTGAGACTGCAAAAATTCTTTTCTGGTTTGTTCATCCGTACGGTGGGCTGATATGGCAGCCTTCGACCCGTCTCTTCTGGGGATCTTCATCTTCGGGCTGATTGCGGGGGTCTGTCCCTGTAACAGTGTACTGTGCCTTGGCCTGATCGGGTACCTGACAAGCGGGAATACGCAGTTGTCCTTTGGCACAATCCTCAAGCTTGTCGTGTCCTTTTGTATCGGTACGATTCTTGTGCTCCTGCCGCTGGGGATCATTGCAGGATTTATCGGGAAATATCTTTTATTTCTCAATAGCACCATCGCGTGGTTGATTGGCGGAATTCTCCTGATCGTGATGGGACTCCAACTACTCCATGTCTATAAACCGCCGATCCGGAGCATATTCAATTTTTTCCGGGTGCCGACATCCTACACGATAACCGGTGCATTCCTGCTCGGGCTTTCCTTTGGCGCGATCACGGTTGGCCGGGGAGCTCCCATGCTTATCATCGTGCTTACGTACATCGCACTTTACCAGACCATGTTCCAGGGATTTTTGACCATTCTGGTTTATGCAATCGGCCTCTCCATTCCCCTGATTGTGATCAGCTCCGTTGGTGGTGCAATTGGTAAGAAGATTAAGGAGAAAGCACGGGTGAGTGGCGATGCTGCCGACCGGATTATCGGGATTGTTATCATCGCGATTGGCGTGTATTTCCTGTACCTGGCATTTCACTGAATGTCAGCCGGGACCAGAAAATCCCCGTTTTTTCGTTGGGAATAGTACATTTCCCGGATACGGAGTTTCTGGACCGTGATCCGGTGTTTCGTGCCGGTAATTTATTTTAAAAAAAGATATGTAATCAGTGGCAGCGCGGCCCGTGTCCGCAGGGGTGGCTGGCGTTTTTAGCCTCCTCTTCGGACTGGCAGCAGCAGGTTTCACCGAATTTTTTAGGGGACGTGCAGGCTTCCCGGTGGCTGATCTCTCCTGTGGGCTCTTCGTGTTTCTCGCCGCAGGCGCAGGTGTGCTCGTCGATGCATCCCCGCCGGACGGGGGCTGATTTTTTAGTGCTGGTTATTGGTTCTGTCATGGTACCTCGCTGGAGTTGTTTTATTATAATTACTCATATGCGCATAAATCATTTAAACTCTCGTACCTTGACACAACCTGACCGGTTACCCCCACCTTAAACGAAAAGGCTAATTCTCCTTTCACCTGATATGTCACCATGACCTCCCGGCTCTCCCTCACCGTCCTTGTCGATAATACAACCCTCACGGATCGTGATTTCATGGGTGAGGCCGGGCTCTCGTTTTTCATCGAGACCGCTGAAAAGAAGATCCTGTTTGATACCGGTTTATCGGGGCTGTTTTTTACAAATGCGGAGAAGATGGGAATCAGCCTCAGGGATCTGGACTTTCTCATCCTCTCGCACGGACATATCGATCACACCGGAGGGCTTCCCGAACTCTCCCGGTACCTCGCCGGAGCAACACCGGAGGGGAAGCAGCCCCGGCTGCCCCGCCTCATCGCCCACCCCCGCTGCTTCTGGCCAAAAGAAAAAGATGGCGTGAACAACGGCTCGTCGATGAGTGAAGATGAGGCAAGACAACAGTTCCCGACAAGCCTGTCCGAAAAACCGGTCTGGATTACGGAGGACCTTGTGTTCCTTGGCGAGATACCACGGAGATTTGCATTCGAAAAGGGAGATCCGGGGAAGCGGACGATCCACACTCCTGGCGGGAACACAGAACCGGATTACCTGATCGATGACACCGCTCTCGCATTTCGTTCAGCGAAAGGGCTCGTCATCATCACCGGCTGCTCGCATGCCGGGATCTGCAACATAACCGAATATGCCCGGGAGGTCTGCGGGGAGAACCGGGTAGCGGATATTATCGGCGGGCTGCACCTCATTTCACCAAAGCCAAAACAGCTTGCAAAGACGGGGAAATACTTAAACCGCCTTCACCTGGACGCCCTGCATGCCTGCCATTGCACGTCGCTTCCGGCAAAGCTCGTCCTTGCGACCTATTGTCCCATGCAGGAAACAGGAGTGGGGACGAGGATTGAATGGTAGAACCCGGGTATCCTGCTTTCTTATTCTGCCGCGTCGGGTTCTTCGTCCGGTTTCGGGTACCTTTTTATATGCCGGAAAAATTTCACGTGCAGGATCAGGTGGAGGACGAGCAGGGCGGCAAAGGCAAAGCTTGCAATGTCATGCCAGAGGATCCAGTCATGCCGGGTGATCCCCATCCATGTGGTCCAGTTCCCACCCCTTCCGCTCCCCGAAGGCAGGAAGAAGTACAGTACAAGCCCGGTGATGAGCGACGGGATGAACGTGATCAGGCAGCCGATATCGACCAGTACATTAACAGTGACGCGTTTCATGATAGTTCCCTGTTGGTTGTCTGAGGGCATCCGGAATAATAAATGCGATGGGATGCGGCAGGGCATCAGGAAGTGGATTTCCTGCGGAGAATAAACCCGGCCCCCCCGATCGCAAGGCCGATGCAGCCGATGATCCACGATGCGGGACTGAGAAATACGATAAGCCCGGCACAGCTCAACGCCCCGACAACCGGTACAGCCTGATGATACCGCCGGTGTTCCCGGGGCAGACGGAGTGCGGCGATGTTGGCTATCAGGTAATACAGCAGCATGGCGAACGTGCTGACCGAGACGACCAGCGTGAGATCGGCGAGAAGGAGAGCGGCAACCATGCAGGCCCCGGTAACTGCGATGGCGTAGTGGGGTGTGCTGAACCGGGGATGGATCCTGCCAAATACGCCCGGCAGATCATTGCTGCGGGCCATGGAGAAGACAATCCGCGAGATACCCATGATTGTCGTCAGCAGCACGCTCGCCGTTGCAATCATCGCCCCCAGTGCGATCACCATCATCGCCCCGGAACTTCCTGTCATCCCGATTGCATCGGCGAGGGGCGAGCCGGAGTGTGCAAGGGCCGGTGCCCCGGCAAGGCCAACGGCGACAAGGCTCACAAGGAGGTAGACGGCCGTCGAGATGGCAAGCGCGAGGTAAATGGAACGGGGGACGGTTTTTTCCGGGTCTTTTACTTCCTCGGCCATGATAGTGACCCGGGCAAATCCCGTGTAGGCAAAAAAGATGAGGGCCGCTCCGCTGAGGATTCCCATCGATCCTTCCGGGGCAAAGGGAGTGAAGGTCCCCGGCCGGAGGAATCCCAGGCCGAACGCGACAAAGAACAAAAGAATCAGGATCTTTGCCATGACAAGGATGTTGTTAAAGAGGATCGACCCTTTCAGGCCCAGGTAATTGATGATGAGGAAGATCAGGCAGATTGCGACGGCGACGACTTTTACCGGGACCGGGGGAAAGAGCGCGACAAAGTAATGCGCAAACCCGAGGGAGACTGCCGCGCCGACAAAGACGTTGGAGAAGATCCAGATCCACCCGGCGATGAATCCCGCGAACGGGGAGATGAGTTTCTGTGCGTATGCATATGTCCCGCCTTCTTCTGGAAGACAGGCCCCCAGCTCGGCAATACTCATTGCCGAGAAGACCGCAATGACGCCGGCAATGATAATGGAGACGATCATCGCCGGCCCGGCAATCCCGGCGACAATGCCGGTGACAATAAAAATGCCGGAGCCGATGATCGCCCCGATGCCAAGCGCAGTCGCATCAAAAAGGCCGATCTCCCGTTTCAGGTGCCCGTGATCTGCCGGCTTTTGGGTCATAGGTTCCAGACAACAGACAATCACTGTTGTGCGGTATAGAGATTGCTAAAAAAAAGAGCAGACCCACATTCAGATTCTCCCGAGAGTTCGGGATGTGCCGGAATGCTGTCAGCCATTATAGTCAAGGGCAGTTTGTCCCGGAGAAAACCTATTTCCCATCAGCATGACAAGGAAGATTCCTGAGGTATAAGTATGGCGATAGACCCCCATCTGTAAAATGACCGTGGATGAAAAGACGGCAAAGCTCACGAGCGAATACAAGGGAAAGAGATACTACTTCTGCGCCCCGGCCTGCAAGAAGAAATTTGATGCGGATCCGGCAAAGTACGCGTGAGGTATCCGGCGCTCCCTTAAGGAGCGATTCTCAAAAAGAAGGCTCCTGTTGAAACGCTCTCGTTTATACTGGTTTTCCGAGACTTCCCCTCTTTTTCCCGGCCTCCGTCGGAAAAAAAGACCCTCATATTCGCGTTCCGGCGGCCTTTTTCCAGGCCGGATGGACTGAAATACGTGGCAAAAACCGGGGCTGTAGAATGGCCATTAAGGGTCATTTGGCGAGGGGCAAACCTGCCGTATTTTGGCAAACGGGGCACTATTCGGGCGTATTCTCCACAGGAACCCAAAAAAAGGGATATACGGGGTTTTCCGGCATGGGATCAGCGACAAAAACGGGAAAATGAGCCCGAATTGGGCTTGTTTTTCTTCAGGGTTCCGACCCCCATCATTTCTGTTTCCTGGTAAAAAACCAGAAAAGGTTTTTACTTTTCATCCCAAGGTAACACCAGATGGAATCTCTCCTTACCTCCCCGGAATTCCAGATGAGCCTGCTCCTTTTTGTCGCACTCGGCGGGTACCTCATCGCGTCCCGGATCAACCAGTCGGCGGTCATCGGCCTCATCCTCGTCGGGCTCCTGGTGGGTCCGAGTGCGCTCGGTCTCATCACCTACACCGATTTCGTCCAGGGGCTTGCCCAGCTGGGCGCAGTGATCCTGCTCTTTGTCATCGGGCTTGAGTTCAATGTCAGGGAAATCCTCTCGATAAGAAACGGGGTGATCGCCGGGATAGGGGTCATTATCCCATGGATCGGCGGCTACTGGCTCTCGCTCGCATTCGGTTTTAATACCGCGAGCGCGATCTTCATCGGGACCGCACTGACGGCGACCAGTATCGCGATCACGGCAAACGTCCTAAAAGAACTCGGCCAGCTCCAGTCAACGGCTGCAAAGGCGATCATCGGTGCAGCGGTCATCGACGACGTACTCAGCCTCCTTGCCCTTGCCATCAGCACGGATGTCGTCAGCGGGACGATCACGGCCGGGGGGATCGCCCTTGTCGCGATAAAGGCCGTGGCATTCATTGTTATTGGCGGCGCATTGGGCATCTTCGTGGTCAGCAAATACGTAGAAAGGCTGGACGCCACGGGTTTCTGCAAAAAATTCCCCGAGTTTATCTTCATCTTCGCCATGATGATCGCATTCCTCTACGCGCTGTGCGCAGAAGCCGTGGGGCTTTCAGCCATCGTCGGCGCATTCATCGCGGGCGTCTCCTTTGAAAGCGTGGAGTTGACCCACAGTAAAAATTTCAAAGAGGGGGCGGAGTATCTCCAGATCATCTTTGCCTCGATCTTCTTTGTCTCGCTCGGCATCATTGCCGATCTCAAGGCGCTGACGCCGGAGATTTTGCTCTTCCTTCTCGTCCTCACCCTTGTTGCCATCATCACCAAGGTCGTCGGGTGCGGGATCCCGGCCCGGCTCATGGGCCTGTGCAGAAAAGACTCGCTCATCGTCGGGTTCGGCATGGCGCCCCGGGGCGAGGTGGCGATGATCGTGGCGCTCCTCGGGCTCGAAGCCGGCGTCATCGACCAGGGGATCTATGTCGCCCTCGTGCTCATGAGCCTGCTCACCACGATAATTACGCCGATCATCTACCGGAACTGGTTCTTTAAAGGGGATCCTGAAACCTATGATTCAAAGGGGCAGTGTGTCACTGAAGGGGAATAACCCCGATGAACCTGTAAGCTACGATCATGGTTCAGGCTCCCGTATGTGACGGGGCTACGTGAGCAATTTCAGGAGAGGGAATTTTCTTCTTTTTTGCAGGCTGCCAGATGACTGGCCCGGGCATACGCCCTCAGGATATCGGTCCTCGTGAGAAACCCGGCCAGCGTGTCCGGTGACTCTTTTTCCACAACCGGGAGATGATTGAAATCGTGGCCAACCATGATCGCAAGGGCAGATTCAAGAGAATCGTCCGGATGAATCACCAGAGGTGCCGGTGTTATGGCATCCCGCAGGGTGGGGCACCCACCATCACTGGTACTAAGGGAACGCACATCCCGGTTCGTGACAATCCCCACGAGCCGGCCTTCATCGATGACGGGAAAACCGGTATGCCCGGTTTTTCCGATGGTATCAAGGACGTCTGAAGGTGTATGGGTCGGGGAAAATGTGATGACGCTTTCCTTTGGGATCATGGCGTCCCGGACCGGGATCCGTGCGAGCGTTTTCTGGTCGTACTCCCCCCGGTGTGCACCGGACTGCGCTTTGGTCGGTACCTGCTGCCGGAAGATGGTCTTTTCCCCGGTAAGCAGGGTCGAGACCGCAACTGCTGCCATTGCGGGGATCAGGATCGTGATGCTCCCGACCATCTCGACGACCATGATCAAAACGGCGATGGGGGCATTGGCCACAGCCCCGAACAGGGCGATCATCCCGACAACGACAAAGACCGGGATCGTTTCCAGCGGAACATAGGCCGGGAAGAACAGGTGGAGGATGAGGCCGAGCGACGCGCCGACACCGGCACCGATAGTCAGTCCCGGGGCAAACACGCCTCCGCTCCCGCCGCTCCCCAGCGTGAGGGAGGTGGCAATGATCTTCGCAAACGGGAGCAGCAGGACAACAGCGAGCGGGAGCATGGAATAGAACATGAGCTGATCAAACCCGTAGCTCGACCCGAGGGAGGCAAGGCCCAGTGTCTCTGCTTCGGGGGATATGAATGCGAGGAGAACGACAAGAACCCCAAGAATGACCGCCCCCGAGACCGGTTTTAAGTACAACGGGAGATTGTACCGTTTGAACTGGGCAGCAAACCAGTCGCGGCTCCCGTAAAAGAGAAAGATATAGATGAGGCCGAACGCTGCACACAGGACACCGAGCAGGAGGAAGAGGGGAATCTGGTACACATTCCACACGATCGCTCCAAGTGAAAAAATGGGCGCGTAACCTTCGAAGAATCCGAAGATGGCATAGCCGATCACCGAGGCGAGGAATGCCGGGACAATCGCATCGGATTCAAAGTCCCGGGTGTAGAGAACTTCTGCCGCGAGCACGGCTCCCCCGAATGGCGCCTTGAATATCGTCCCGATCCCTGCCCCGATCCCGGTGGTGAGTGCGATCCTCCGCTCGCGGGGAGAGAGGCCGAGCATATCGGCGACCATCGATCCAAACCCTGCCGAGATCTGGGCAGACGGACCTTCCCGTCCCGCACTCCCCCCGGTCGAGATCGTGAGGATGGCCGTGACCGCTTTTACGAGCGGAACCCGTCGCCGGATCCTGCCTTCTCCATGAAATGCCTTAATTGCCGCATCGGTGCCGTGGCCTTCTGCCTCCGGCGCAAGCCGGGTGACAAGAATCCCGGTGAGCAGGCTCCCGAAGATCAGGATGGGGACGAGGAGCATGAGCGACGGGGGCCCCGACCACTGGCTGATCGCGGCAACGCTCTGGCCCTCCTGAGGGTACGTGTACTGGAGGAGGTAGCCCATGAAAAATGCCGTTCCCCACTTGAGCCCCTCAAAAAAAAGGAGCGAGCCGAACCCGGCAATGACACCGACAACGAGGGCGATGAGGATAACCCGTTTTGTCGGCGTGATACCGGAAGGGAAGGAAAACGTCATGGAATATCACGGGTTTTTGTATGTTTTGCCCGATACTATTTCATCGTTCTTATCCATATCCGGCTGTGGTTCTCCGGGCAAAAAACAGAGAGATGAAACGGAGCACTATCCCTGCCCGTGAGATCCCGGCCCTGCAGGGAACTCCCTAAAAAAAGAGAAAAGACCAAACGACGATCCGGTTCAGGGGTTTACGATAATCGTCCCTTTGATGGCCGGGTTTTCCGTGCAGTGGAACTTGTAGGTCCCGGGAATGGTAAAGGTCCACTGGAACTCTTCGTTATTAAAGAGAGGTGGCGACATGAAGGCGTCCGGATCATTCTCATCGGATGCGACCGTGTGGTATTCCATGTCAGTATCAAGCCAGGTAACGGTAACGCCTTTGTCCACGACCAGGACCGGGGGATTGACACCGGAACTCCCGATAAGGATTGTGGTCTGGGGATCATATTCCTTACGGGGGGTTGTATGCGAAGGGGACGAACCGGTGCAGCCGGCAGCGAAGAGAAGGACAATCGTGACGAAGAGCACGGCACCGGTCCGGGCAATCTCACGGGCTCTGGTATACATGAAAAGAGGTTGGGCAGTCCTTGGGTAAATGCTTTCACGGATACCCGGGGATGAGGCAACGGGAAAAAACTGCCAAAAAAACCGGCACCGGCCGGGGCCGCACCGGTGTTATGAATAGGGATGGATCTTCCTGAAAAGCCAGACCTTGATCTGGTCGTTTACGAGGAATGACACCAGTGCGTACCCCCAGACAATAAGCGCAAGAGACCACCCGATGGGTGTCATGATGAAAACTCCATAGATCGCGATGAGTGTTGCTGCGATCTGGGTAAGTTCGGCGGTACCAAAAAGGGCAAGAGAGGGAAACGGGCGCTCCCAGAAATGCTGCTGGCCGGTGCGGGCAAGATAGATGGTCATATGGCCGGCGACCGCGAGCTTAAGGAAGATGAGTGTCTGGATGACACCGGCATCGAGATGGAAATATTCCCGTGCCACCCAGAGGAGGATGAAACTGGAGATAACCCCGAGAATCCCGAGGATCGTTGCGAGGGTCAGGATGCGGTTCATCTGCCAGCGGACGGGCTTTGGTGCGACCGGGGCGTTGTCGAAGGCGATCATCATGATGGGAAGGTCGTTTAAGATCGCGAGCACGACGAGCATGAGCGCAGTGACCGGGTAAAAGTCCAGGAGCACAATACAGAGCGTTAAAAAGATCAGGACCCTGACCGTCTCTGCAATCCGGTAGACTGCGTAATTTTCCATGCGCCGGAATATTTCCCGGCTCCGCTCTATCGCATCGATGATGACCGAGAGCCCGGGTTTTGTGAGGACAATATCCGCAGCAGACTTTGCCGCATCGGTCGCGCCTGCGACTGCAATGCCGGTATCCGCCTCCCGGAGTGCCGGCGCATCGTTCACGCCGTCTCCGGTCATCCCGACGATATGGTCGCTGCCCTGCAGGACTTTTACGATCTGGTACTTGTCTTCGGGCAGCACCTGGGCAAACCCGTCGGCAGACTCCAGCTGGTTTTGGGACTCTTTTCCATCGCCGGCGACCAGTGCAGTCCGGGGAATAATGTTCCGGCCAAGGCCCACCTGCCCGGCAATCTCTTCTGCAATGGCAATGTGATCCCCGGTTACCATCTTCACGTTCACGCCAAGTTTTTTTGCCTCGGTGATCGTGGCCGCTGAATCCTCCCGGGGCGGATCGAACAGGCCGATCAGGCCAAGGTACTGCCATGCCCCGGTGCTGTCGGTCCGGGCTACCCCGAGGGCACGAAATCCTTTCTGTGCAAATGCCGTGACCCATTCGTCCAGCGTCGCTGCTGTAATCCCGTCCGTCCCGGCGAGGGTCGCAATCGCCTGCGGTGCTCCTTTTGCCACGTCAAACGACCGGCCCGATCCGTCCCGGACCGTTGCCTTTGAGAATTTGGCAACCGGATCGAAGGGGACAAATGCCAGGATTTCAGGACCGGTGCTGTCCGGGGGAAGGGCGAGACGGTCGTACCGCGCAAAAACCGCCGTATCGATGGGATCGTTGCTCTCTTTTTTTGAAGCCAGTGCCGCCGCGATAATGACGTCCTGCTCAGAAACCCCGGGAAAGGTCCTTACCTCACCGATACTGATGGCGTTCTGCGTGATGGTCCCGGTCTTATCCGCACAGAGGATATCCATGCCGGCCAGCTCTTCGATAGCCGTGAGCCGGCTGACAATCGCTTCCCGTTTTGCAAGGGCCACGGCACCGACGGCAAGGGTCACCGTCAGCACCGCAGGAAGCGCCACGGGGATTGCCGCCACTACAAGGATGAGGGCAAACTGAAGTGTTTCCAGGATCGAGGCTGACCTTATGAGTGAAACGATAAAAATGATGCTGACCATCACTATCGCGAGGAGGATGAGATAGTTCCCGATCTTTTGCACCGCAGCCTGGAAATGACTTCGGGGAGGTTTTGCCTGGACCAGCCGGGCGGTTTTGCCAAAAAAGGTGTTTCCCCCGGTGGTGGTAACCCTTGCATCCATCTCGCCCTGGCGGACGATGGACCCGGAGTAGACCGTATCGCCGGTCTTTTTCTCGACCGGAAGGGATTCGCCGGTCAGTGCCGATTCATCGAGAAGAAGATAGGATCCCGTGCCAAGCACGGCATCTGCCGGCACGATATCCCCGAGCCGGATATGGACGGTATCCCCGGGCACAAGTTCGCGGGCCGGGATCTCCTGCCAGGTCCCGTCACGGAGCACGCGGGCATTGGGCGCGAGCCGTTTTTTTAAGAGTTCGATCGCATTTTCCGCTTTTCTCTCTTGGAAAAACCCGACGACCGCGTTGGTCATGAGCAGCAGGATGATGATGGCACAATCCTCCCAGTGCGAAATCGCGGCCGAGAGGATTGCCGCCGCCTCGATCATCCAGGGGATCGGGCCCCAGAAGTAGGTGAGGAACTTAAGAAGCGGGTTTTTCTTTTCTTCAGGGATATCGTTTGGGCCGTACTGTTCCCGGAGACGTACGACGTCGGCACCGGTCAGTCCTTTCACGGGCCCCGGGGCGGGGCCGGGCGATGCCGCCTGCATATCGTCGGATATCGTACGACCTGATGACATAGGTAACGAGATCTTTGTTTTCCCGCCATTGTAATACCTGTGATCGTCCCGTTTGTTACAAAAGAAAAATCCCTGCCGACACAACCTTTTCCTGTGTTTTTAAAGCCCAGTTTGGCTTTTCCGTCATGTATAATGGAATAACACAAAGGGTTTAAAAGATGAGCCATAAAAGGCACGTGCTGATTTGTGATTTTGGGTACTATGCATTTCCTGTTAATGTCAATCTGAAAATTTCACACAAATCAAATTTCTGTCCTTTCCCGGACAGAGAAGACCACCCCTACATCAGGTGAACCATGATTCCAAAGTATCTGACATCTGTTTCAGAGCTCGACAACCTCGTCGGGCTCTCCCCCAAAGACCGAAAGGAGATGGAGACGGTAACGGATCTTTTCCCGTTCCGTGCGAACGAGTACTACCTTTCTCTCATTGACTGGAAAGACGGCCACGACCCTGTTCGCAGGATCGTTATTCCTGACATACAGGAACTCAAAGACGGGGGATCTGCCGATCCTTCGCATGAACAGGATTATACCAAAAAACCCGGCCTACAGCACAAATATGACCAGACCGGCCTTCTGCTTCTCACCGATGTCTGCGGCGGGATCTGCCGCTTCTGTTTCCGGAAAAGGCTTTTTATGTCCTGCAAGCGCGAAACCGTGCGGGACGTTTCCGATAATATCGAATACATACGGGAGCACAAGGAGATAACAAACGTCCTTTTAACCGGTGGCGATCCCCTCACACTTGCGACGCGTCAGATCGAGCCAATCTTAAAAGAGCTGCGGGAGATCGAACACGTTAACATCATCCGGATCGGCAGCAAGATGCTGGCGTACAACCCGTACCGGATCTTAAACGACCCGGAGCTCCTTGCCGTCCTCTCCCGGTACAGCACACCGGAGAAACGCATCTACTTAATGGCGCATTTCAACCATCCCCGCGAGCTGACGGCAGTATCGATGCAGGCCGCAGAAGCGCTCCGTAACGCCGGGGTTATCCTCGTCAACCAGACGCCGATATTAGACGGGGTCAACAACGATCCGGCAACCCTGACCACGCTTTTCAGGCGGCTTTCGTTTGCCGGCATCCCCCCCTACTATGTGTTCCAGTGCCGGCCGACCACCGGCAACCGGTCCTTCCAGGTCCCGGTCGAGCAATCCTACGAGTGTCTCCAGAAATCCTGGCAGGCGTGCTCGGGACTTGCGAAGAGGGCCCGGTTTGTCATGTCCCATGCCACGGGAAAGATCGAGATCGTGGGAAAGACCGCCTCACATATCTTTATGCGGTACCACCAGTCAGCCGATCCGGCCGACATCGGGAAGTTCATGGTCTTCAAAACCAACCCGGTGGCCCGGTGGTTCGACGACTACCGCCATGCGCTGACGGACTTCGAGCCAAAGAAAATGTGGTTGTTCTAAGGGAGGAACCGGGAAATGACCCCACCATCCGATTCCCCCGGACGGGACCGGCAAAGTGCCGGCCCCCAAGACCGTCCCCTCACGTTCCGGCACCTGAGCGGGCAGGTAAAAAGTACGGTAAAAGATCTCGTCTCCATCCTGAAAGGATATTCCCAGGGCGCAGAGACCCCCGGCGATCCGGCACTGCTCCGGAAAACAGTAGAGACCGGGAATGTCCCGGAATACTGGAAGGACTGGCGCTGGCAGGTCAGGCACGCCATCCGCGATCTTGACACGTTCCAGCAGCTGCTCGGGCTGAAATTCTCACCGACCGAGCAGGAACAACTCAAAAAGACCATCGCGAAGTTCCCGCTCAGCATCACCCCGTACTACCTCTCGCTCATCGATGTGAACGATTACAAAAACGATCCGATCTTCAAGCAGGCATTCCCCTCACCCAAGGAACTTATAGTCGAGGACTACGAGCTGGCAGACCCGCTCTCTGAAGAGAAAGACAGCCCGTGCGATTGCATCACCCACCGGTATCCCGACCGGGTCCTTTTTCTGGTCAGCAACACCTGCGCGATGTACTGCCGGCACTGCACCCGCAAACGCAAAGTCGGGGACGTGGACTCGATCCCGGACCGGAAAAAGATCCTTGAAGGGATCGATTACATCCGGAAAAACCCGCAGATCCGCGATGTCCTCCTCTCCGGTGGCGACCCGTTCATGCTCAGTGACGATTACCTTGACTGGATCCTTTCCGAGCTCCGGGCGATCCCGCATGTTGAGGTAATACGGATCGGGAGCCGGGTGCCGGTGGTCTTACCGTACAGGGTGACCGATGACCTCGTAGCAGTCTTAAAAAAGCACCACCCGCTCTGGGTCAACACGCAGTTCAACCACCCAAAGGAGATGACCGAATCCGCCCGGACCGCGCTCGCAAAACTCGCCGACGCCGGTATTCCTCTCGGAAACCAGTCGGTGCTCCTTGCCGGCATCAACGACTGCCCGAGGATCATGAAAGAACTCGTCCACCAGCTGGTCAAAAACCGCGTCCGCCCGTACTATCTCTACCAGTGCGATCTCTCGGAAGGTATCAGCCATTTCCGCACGCCGGTCTCAAAAGGGATCGAGATCATGGAGAACCTGATCGGGCACACGAGCGGGTTTGCCGTTCCGCGGTACGTGGTCGATGCACCGGGTGGCGGGGGAAAGATCCCGGTCTTTCCCAACTACCTCTTGACCTGGTCTGTGCACAAGGTAGTCCTTCGCAATTACGAGGGGATGATCTGCACCTACGAGGAGCCGGCAAATTATGAACGGATCTTCTGCAACGGCGATTGCGCAGCCTGCAAGCTCCAGCTGAACATCAATCGCGCAGATGAATCAAAAGTGGTCGGTGTCGCAAAACTGCTGGCCGATTACGATACGACAACGACACTTGTCCCGGAGAATACCGACCGGATGGAGAGGAGGCTAAACGATGATGCCTGACAGTGTTGAAAAAATCGGCGAGAGCCGCGTCCAGCACGGGCATTTCAACAACCGGGCCTACGTGATGCGTCTGGATCCATCAGATATCCCTGAAATTATTCCCCGTCTGGGAGCGCTCGTGGAGAAGAACGGGTACACGAAGATCGTAATCCGGGTTCCGGAGCATGCAAAAGACCCCTTTATTTCGGCCGGATACGTGACCGAGGCCGAAGTTCCCGGCTTTTACGCGGGGTCTGAGACCGCGCTTTTCATGGGAAAATTTACCGTGCCGGGGCGCGCTCTGAATCGTTCCCCCGATCTTATTGCCGACGTTCTTGCGAAAGCACGGGCGCATATCCCTGCTGAGTACAAGCCGCACCTGCCCCGGGGTTTTTCGCTCGTGGAGGCTGCACCCGAAGATGCGGAGAGGATTGCGACACTCTACCGCGAAACGTTCGAGAGTTACCCGTTTCCCGTCTTCGATCCCGCGTTTATCCGGCAGACCCTGGAAGAGGATGTCCGCTATTTCTGTGTCCTGCACGAGGGGGAGATTGTGGCTGTGGCCTCATGCGATGTAAATGACGGCGCAAAAAATGCGGAGATGACCGACTTTGCCACGTCTCTCTCGTTTCGGGGTCAGGGCCTTGCCGGCTGCCTGCTCCATGCCATGGAAGAATACCTGAAAGAAAAAGGGATCCTTATCAGTTACACGATCGCCCGTGCAACCTCGTACCCGATGAACGTGACGTTTGCCCGCGCAGGATACCAGTACGGGGGCACGCTTTTAAACAACACCAACATCTGCGGGACGCTCGAAAGCATGAATGTCTGGTACAAGAGGCCTGTGAGGCGGCAGGCATGAGCACACCCCTCTTCACGGGACCCGGGACACCGGTGGTACCATGATGGATCCCGGCTATTTCCACGCAGCCATTACCGTTATCTTCGGGCTGACCCTCGCAGGTGCGGCCCACCTGGTTCTCCGCTGGCTCAAAAAGAAGGCTGACGCCACGGACACCCAGCTTGACAACATCATCCTCAATGCGATCGGGGGGCCGCTCGTGGTCGCGATCATCGCCGTCTCGATCTATGCGGCCCTGACCCGCTTCGATGTTGTCCCGGATACCTTAAGCTGGCTCATCACGGACCAGATCATCACCGCATTTTTTATCCTGCTCGGTGCCTGGATCTGCTCGGTCTTCTCCTATAACCTCATCCGTACCTACGGCACGGTCATTGCAGAAAAGACCGATACGGACCTCGACGACCGGATCATCCCAATTTTAGAGATTGCCGCAAAATACCTGATCTGGTTTATCGCGTTCCTGCTCATCCTTGCGACGTTCAATGTCGACATCACGCCGTTTCTTGCAGGCGCCGGGATCGCAGGCCTCGCGGTCGCGCTCGCTGCCCAGGACCTCCTGTCCAACTTCTTTGGCGGCGCGATCATCACCATGGACAAGCCGTTTGTGATCGGCGACCGGATAAAGTTCGACGAATACTTTGGGGATATCGTGAGTATCGGCCCGCGGAGCACGCGCCTCAAAACGCTCGACAACCAGATAGTGACGATCCCAAACTCGAAGATAACTTCGAACATTGTCGTCAACTACGCGCAACCGGACATTAAACTCAAGGTCCGGATCCCGTTCTCCGTCGCGTACGGATCGAATATGCCCCGGGTCAAGGCAATTCTCCTCGAAGTCGCCCGGGAAGCCCAGACAAAGACGCCGTGGGTACTTGCCGACCCGGGGCCGTCGGTCTACTTCCTCGAATTCGGGGAGTCGGGGTTAAACGGCCAGCTCCTCCTCTGGACCAACAACTACGATTACTCCTGGGACGTGCAGGATTACATGAACTTCCGTATCGATGAGCGGTTTCGGGACGAGAAGATCGAGATCCCGTTCAGGCAGGTGGATATCCGGATGCGAACGACAGGAGGGCAGTGATGCCGGTCGGACTGGTTATCGGGATACTTTCGGGCCTGGCAGTCTTTATTCTTATCATCGTCGTAGGCAGCGGGCTCTTTACCCTTATGATCGAGGAACAGATTCGCTACCTTCGTCTGATCGTCCTGAATACGCCACTGTCTGCGGTCGCCGGCCTCCCGTCAGCTCCATGGCCGGTCACATGGTACCGGTCACGGGCAGCAGGAGAGAACCGGGATTCGGCCGGGTGCGTGCATATCCGGCATGCCGGCAGGATCCGTTACGGGAAAACCGGGAGGTGGATGAACATGTCCGGCGAGGCATTTTTTTCCCTTGCGACACCGGGATTTGTCGGGCATGCGAAAATTGCCTGGGCCCCGGGAATCTGGCTTGAGGCCTTTCACTACTATATCCGTCACGAAGCGGGAATGAAACTCCACCTGTTCTCGGTCCTCCCGCTCTGCACGGCACGCACCGGAGAAATTGAGGACAGCTCGCTTTTCCGGTACCTGGCAGGCACGCCACTCTTTCCCCTGATTTTTAAGGCATCCCATTTCATCAGCTGGGAACCGGTCCACGAGTCGATGGTAAAAGCGATCATTCGGGACGAGGACCGGTCTGTTGAAGCATTTGTCCGTTTCGACGATGCGGGATGGATTAAGAGTATCGAGGCGTGCCAGACAACACACCCGAAAACCGGCAGACGGATCCCCGGTCTTTTTTCGAGCAGCTTCTCGGGGTATACGGATGTGGGCGGTTACCAGATACCTATGAAGACCGCATCCGAGCTGCTCCTCCCGGGAGGGGACTATCTTCAGGCCGAGTACACCCTTACCGGCATCGAATTTGATATACCGAAAAGGATCCAACCGGGGGGATGCTGATACCCGCACAAGCAGATGTCCCGATTCCCTGCCGCATCGTCGCCCTGGTGCAGGAGCAGAACCGGCTCTTTGGTTACCCGCTTGCGACCCTTGCAGAGGAGATCCGGCAGATCGGATTTACGTGCAACCGTTGCGGAACCTGCTGCACCCGTGCCGTCAACCGGCACATCTTCCTCTTGGACCGGGATGTTGAGACCGTGAGGGCGATCGACCCCGGTGCGTACGTGCCCGCCCCGGACCCGGAGTTTTGCGACCAGAACGGCACGCTGTACGTCTCCGGTTATGCGCTCCGTATGGACGGCGATGACAAGGGATCCTGTAGATTTTTACACGAGGACCGGTGCAGGATCTACGATCGCCGGTTCTCTGTCTGCCGGATCTACCCGCACATGCTCCGCCGCGAAGCCGGCCGGGCAGAAATCGTATCGTGGTGCACATTCTCGCGGATGAACGAGCACGGGAGGTACCATGAGGCCATACCGGAAGACGAGTGCCTTTCCCTCGCGCGGGAGATCCTGGAATATGAAAATGCATTTCTTTGCCAGCAGATATCGTTTCTCGAAACCATCCACGAATATTTTACGACGCGTACCCTCCGGCATGATCCGGAGATGCACAAACAGGGAATGCAGCGGATCCGGCAGGGCCGGCCGGTCGATATAAAAGTGTTCCATGCCGGGGAACTCGAAGACTGCCGGATGAGGGCATCCTGCCCGGAAAAACAGTAACCTGCTGCTGACCGATCCGGAAAACCTGTTTTTTAGTGAAAATCCCGATTTTGCCAGAATATCGGATTGTCCAAAAAGGGATAACGTTCTCCCGGTATTTTCCAAAGGGGGTACATCCCGTCACATCACAACCCTTGTCACGACACCGTGGATCTTTTCCGGGGGAAGAGCATAGAACTGTACGAACGGCGGGGAATTCTTTTTGATAACCCCGTAGAGTCTCCACAGGGGTTTATCGCTCACGATATTCTCGATGCCATAGAAAATTGTTTTTTCATCAATTGCCCGCTCCTTTAACAGTCCGACGACATTAACGATTTCCATATATCCTGCGGTGACGGTGAAGAGATGGAGGCCCGGGGCAAGATCTGATTCGAACGCGGTGCTGATACCAAACGGTTTCTCGGTGACCTTGATCGAGACAAGGATATTGTTTTCATAGATAATCTCGTTCTGGAAAAAGACCTGGGAGAGATAGGGAGACAGTTTCCTCGCATCCCCCACAAAGTACAGTGCCGTTCCCCGAATCTTCGGGAGGCATGCGAAATTCTCCCGGTACCGGGGAAGAAATTCATCCAGCGGGAGAGGCCTGAGCATCGCGTGGAGCTTCTCCTGCCCGAGAATGAACGTGACGATGACGATGAGCGGGATGGCGGCAATAATAAACGACCAGAACGCACCGTGCGGGATCTTGAAAAGCGTAGAGATGAAGAACAACCCGTCAACGACGATGAGCGCCCCGGCGATTGCCATCTTCACCGGTTTGTGCCGGTACAGGAAGATTATCGCCATCATGAGTGCGGAGATTGCCATCGAACCTGAAACCGCAAGGCCGTACGCGGACGCTAAGTTTTCCGACGAACGGAATTCAAACATCACCACGAGCACTGCGGCAAGCAGCATCCAGTTGACCGCACCGATATAGATCTGGGACCGCAGTTCAGGCGAGGTATACTCGATCTTCATCTTGGGGATGATGCGGGTGGTCATGCCCTGGTAGACAATCGAGAACATCCCGGAGATCATCGCCTGCGATGCGATGACCGTGGCACCGACGCTCAGGATAAGGAATGGGACATAGACCACTGGGCTGAGGGTGTTGATCATCGCGAAGAGAACGTTGTGGGTATTACCGGTCTGGAGAACAAACGCGCCCTGTCCGAGATAACTGAGCAGGAGTGCCGGGAAGACGACGACCCAGCCTTTGACAATCGGTTCCCTCCCGAGGTGTCCCATATCCGCATAGAGTGCTTCTCCCCCGGTGACGCAGAGGATCACCGCCGACATTACGATGAGCGAGGCCCAGCCGTTTTCGAGGATGAATCCGAATGCAAATGTCGGGCTTAACGCAAAGAGTACCCGGGGGGCGCCAAGAATCGCGATCACACCGGATATCGCGAGCGCGCCAAACCAGATCACCATGACCGGGCCAAATGTCCATGCCACGCGGTCGGTTCCCCTCTTCTGGAAGAAAAAAAGCCCGATGGCAATGAGAGCGGCAATAAGCAGGATCGTCATCCCGCCTATATCTTCAAACCCGGGGATCAGCCGGATCCCTTCAACTGCCGAGAGGATACTGATCGCGGGCGTAATCACGCCGTCCCCGATGAAAAGCGCGATCCCGAGGATCGTGAGAACGGATACACCCGATGCGATGATACCGGGTTTCAACAGGGAATCAAGGATCGTTTTGAGAACGATCGTCCCTCCTTCGCCCTTATCGGAGAGCGACATGGCAAGCCAGATGTACTGGACGGTGATGATGGTAAACAACGTCCAGGTGATAAGAGATACAAGCCCCAGGATGTTTTCTGTTGTCGGCAGCAGGAAGAGCAGGATTGCCCCGACCGTGTAGATCGGGCTCGTCCCGATATCCCCGAATACAAGACCGAGGGACTTAACGATTTTCGAAGATGAAGTCCCCGTCTCGGTCATGAGTTATACTCTTCACCCGACCGTGGTAAACCTTTTGGATTGGTTTTGCCAGGCAATGTTTCGTCTCTCTGGCTCTGTTAAAAACAGGAAGAATAGTTATACTTTTTAGTGCTCTGTAGAACCCATTAAGAATTACTTGACGCTCAAGGGGTTCCGCCCCTCCGCTCATGGCGCCCCGGTTGCTATAGTATTGTCGTATGACCTGTACACAAAAACACATGATTTGTACAGGTAATACCCGGGTATCACATACACCCCCGCCCCCAACGGGGGCTGGGCTGGCGCGAAGGGGAGTAATAATATCTCATAAAAAAAGCAATTCTACAGAGCCTTTTTTAGATTATTTACAGGATCCGCTGAAGGATAAGCCCAACTATATGGATAAGGTCGAGGATTCCGCCAACAATCTGAAGTTCCCGGACAGAATCAGCATTTGTAGTTCCGGGGCGGATTGTGGCTCTTTAATGGATTTCATAGGAACCCTAAAGGCCGGATTCTTGATCTCTTTTTTGTTTTGGGTTTTTTAAAAACGGCGAGTCAGGGTTTTAGATCCTGATCCGGCCATCAGAGGAGCATAAAACCGGCCGGTGCAATATATCACCGGGACTATCAACAACTTATTTGGCCTCTTGCGATCTAATCAGAAAGCAATGGATGCAGCAGTAATCGTACTTTTTCTCGGGCTTCTCATCTTCATCGGCAACATCCTCTCGCGTTTTTTCACGATCACAAAAATTCCCGATGTACTCTTTTTGATCGCCATCGGGATCGTGGTCGGCCCCCTGCTCGATCTGGTCGAACCCTCGGCATTCGGTGTTGTCGGCCCGATCTTCACCCAGGTCACGCTTGCTATCATCCTCTTTGAGGGCGGACTGCACATCACGATAGAGACCTTAAAAAAGTCAATCACCGGGTCCCTGGCGATCACGGCCGTTAATTTCGTCGTTATTACGGTCATCTGTATCGTCATCATGCAGTACCTGGCAGGTTTCTCGCTCCTCGAATCCTGCATACTCGGGGCAATCCTTGGCGGCACCTCATCTGCGGTTGTCATCCCGTTTACCAACTATCTCAATATCAAAAACGACACAAAAGCGATCCTCGCGCTGGAATCCGCGCTCAGCGATGTGATCTGCATCGTTGTACTGCTGGCCCTCCTCGACATGGTGAAACTCCAGGACTTCAACGTCGGCCACATTGCCGGCAACTTTATCGCCACCTTCCTCATTGCGATCATCATTGGGGTAATTGCCGGTGTCTGGTGGTCGTCTGTCTACCATAATCTCGCAAGCATCAAGAGTATCTTTATCACGCCGGCATTTGTCTTCATTGTCTTCGGGTTTGTCAGCCTGCTCGGGTTCTCCGGTGCAATCGCAGCGCTTGCACTCGGCCTGACATTCGGGAACCTGAATTATTTCAAGGCAGAGAAGATCATCCCGTTCCTGGGAGATACCGTCACGCAGGTCGAACTTACCCCCACCGAGATGGAGTTCTTTGCCCAGCTCGTCTCGTTATTGAAAACATTTTTCTTCATCTATATCGGGATCTCGATCCACTTCTCCAATATGTCGATCATTTACCTGGGCGCCCTCATCACCATCGTCATCTACCTTGCACGGATCGTGATGGTCTGGCTCACGATCCCCCGGAGCATCCCGGCGTCTGACGCAGCGATTGTCTCTGTTATGGAGCCAAAAGGGCTTGCCGCCGCAGTCCTCGCCTCCCTGCCGCTTGAAGCCGGGATTGCGGCCGGGCAGACCATCCAGGATGTCACGTACATCGTGATCTTCTTCTCCATCCTTGCCTGTTCGATCCTGATCTTCCTCTTAGAGAGAACGGCGTTTTCCCGGGCGTACCGGAAACTGTTCTGGGCGTTTGGGAAAACGCCGGAGACCAGCTGACAACCCGTTTCATTGTTCTTTCCCGGTATCCGGCGCTCCCTTAAGGAACGCTTCTTTTAAAAAAAGAAGGCTCTTTTGTTGATCCCTGTCCCGTTTTTTTTGCTTTCTTTCCCTGTGTGTTCATTCCCCGCAGTGAATCTAACGGGCAGGTCTTTGCCGCCCCGGTGGCGAGCGCTCTAAAGCCGATGAGTGCAACGGGATTCGACAACGGTGCCCCCGTTTTTTCGTTCACCTGTCTTTTACGCAATCAATATCCGGTGAATAGGGCTTGATATCTACCACCGGCGTCCCGTCAAGCGCATCGAGCCCGCGCACCCGCAGGATATTTCCGTCACGTTCTATAAGGTCAACCACAGAAAATCCAACCGGATTGGGACGGTTGGGTGACCGGGTAGCAAAAACTCCGTGTTCAACAGGATCATGAGGGGGGCTTGCCCGGAGCATTGTCCTGTCTGCACGGTCGAACCATGAGAGGACGATAAGATGTGATTTCTTCTCAATATCATCAAGCCCGGGAAGATATTTCTCTTCGATAACGATCTCCGAAACCGTATCCGAGAGCCGTCCCTGCCGGGGGGCATCCTTCTTCTCCTTATACGGAGACCGCACATAACCAATCGGCTGAATAGTAAAATTCATACTTCCACAACACCCCTGTCTGACTCTTATCCCCGTATTGCATTAAACAGGTAGCCCTTAAACCCAACATATTCATGATCAAAATGTCATGTGTATCCGGGCATATCATGACCGATACCACCTATGGCGCAAAACTCCAGCGGGATGGCACAACCTATGCACTCCAGACGCGGATCCCGGCCGGTGTCGTAACACCGGAAGATCTCGAAACGATCGCCCGGGTTGCAAAAGAGTTCCGGATCCCCTTGATCAAGATCACGTCGGGACAGCGGTTCCTGCTTGTCGGAGTGCAGGAAAAAGATATAACACCGATCAGAAAAGAACTGGGTGACCTCGGTGCGGCCTCCATCACGCCCGGCGTGCGGTATGTCCAGTCCTGCCCGGGCATCGCGTTCTGTAAAAACGGCACGCAGGATTCTCTTTGCCTCGCCCGGGAGATCTCCGATGAATGTGCGGGAAAAGAGTTCCCGGCAAAGATCAAGATCGGTATCTCCGGCTGCCCTCGCTGCTGCGGGGAGAGTCGTGTCCGGGATATCGGCATCATGGGCTCTGCAAAGGGATGGACGGTATTCTTCGGCGGGCACAGCGGGTTTAACTCACGGCAGGGCGTGCAGGTCGCGACCGGCCTGTCTTCCGATGAGGTACGGGATCTAATCCGGAGACTGCTTACCTTTTACAAGTGCCATGCCAGGCCAAAAGAGCGGACCTCCCGGTTCCTGGAGCGGGTGGGGACGGCGTGGCTGGATGCAGGGAAAGCGGAGTAAAGGACAGGTATCTAATGTGCAACCGCAACGGCGGGAAATAGCAAAAGGAAATACTCCCCTGCATAATTTTTACCGGTAGTCCCTGTCTTTTTTAAACCCTCCAGAGAAAACACCGTTCTTCCCATCCCTCGCTTTCCAATAAAAAACGGCACCCCGGAAAAAACGACCCTCATATTCGCGTTCTGGCGGCCTTTTTCCGGGCTGGATGGACTAAAATACGTGGCAAAAACCGGGGCTGTAGAAAGGCCATTAAGGGTCATTTGGCGAGGGGCAAACCTGCCGTATTTTGGCAAACAGGGCCGGATTCTGGCGTATTCTCCACAGGAACTCAAAAAGAAGGTAATCCGGGTTTTTTCGGTATTGACCCGGAGATAGGGACAGGAAACGGAGCCCGTATGGGGCTTATTTTCGATCATCCAAACGACATCAACAGGGACGGGTGGTTCATACCTTTTCATCCGGTGAAGAAACCTCTTTTCCCTGCTTCTTTTTAAGCCGTTCGATCATATCGAGCGCCCTCTGCTTCGCCCTGCGTTCGCTGTCATCGCCCGGCTCTGCCCACGGCTGCGTGACGTTCCATGTCAGTTTCCCGCCGAGCGGGGGCTCCGGGAAAGCCCCGGGATCGAAAAGCGACTGCCCGCGAAAGTCCACCGGTTTTTCCTGGAAGCACGACCAGACCGCTTTACGGATCACGGACTCGTCCTGGAACTGGCAGTCCACGAGCGTCAGCTGCTCGCGGAACCGCTGGATGAACCCGGCCGGGACATTGTAGAGCACTGCTGTGAGTCCTGTCGTGCCGATGATGCGTTTCTTCTCGTCCACCCCGTTCCGGAATAACGCCTTGATCGCATCCCCGGTCTTGTGCCCCTCGGATTCGGGACCCCCGAGAATGAGGTAGCGGATATTCGGGTTTGCAACGATATTGCAGATGACCTTCTCGATCCCGATATTTGCGGTCTGGAGCGTCCCGGAGAGTGCGGCCCCGCTTTCCACGCCGGTCCGCACGAGTTTCTCGATCTCGGGCGGGATCGCTTCGGCATCGTACGTAAGGATGATGATAACTGCCGCCGGGGAATAATCATTTCCCCGCAGGTACCGCCCCTCTTCGGGAGGATAATCCGGATGAGGTTTTACTTTCAGCATGATTTGGATCCTGTCGGCCAACTGAATCTTCGTTTTGTGGAATACGTGCGACGTATCAAAATAATGTTTCTTTTAATCCCGGTTCCCGCTTCATAGTCAGGTTTTCTTTACCCGAGGAGTGCATTGAACAGGTATCCTGTCATGGTGATCGCCACGAACATGATTCCTGCAAAGATCAGGATTAATTTGAGCTTGATAACTTTCCTTAAGATGATCATCTCAGGCAGCGAGAGCCCGATGACCGCCATCATGAACGCAAGTGCAGTTCCCATTGCCATTCCTTTCGCCGTGAGGACTTCCATGATCGGTATCATCCCGGCGGCGTTTGAGTAGAGCGGGATACCGATCAGCACTGCAATGGGGACGGCGAGCGGGTTATTCGGGCCTGCAATGGTCGCGAGGAAATCTGCCGGGGCATACCCGTGGATGATCGCCCCGATGGCGATACCGATGAGGATGTAGGGGAGCACTTTCAGTGTGATATCCCGGGATTCCCCCTTTGCGAACGTGAGCCGGTCCTTCCAGCTCATCGCTTTTTCCGCAAGGTCGTGAAGCTTACATTTATACACGAATTCCTCAACCTCGCTTTCGAGGTGGAGGCGCCCGATGATGATGCCGGCGATTATCGCGATGACAAGGCCCGAGACGATGTAGATGAGCGCAATCTGCCAGCCGAACATTGCAAACAGCATGGCAACGGCGATCTCGTTGATGAGCGGCGAGGCGATGAGAAACGAGAACGTGATACCGAGCGGCACACCACTCTCGACAAATCCGATGAAGAGCGGAACCGCCGAGCACGAACAGAACGGCGTGGGGACACCAAGAAGGGCGGCAACCACGTTGCCCACCCCTTCAGTACGACCCGCCACCCATTTCTTCACTCTCTGGGGAGTGATGTACGTCCGGACGATGGCAACGCCGAAGACGATCACGGCGAGCATCAGCGTGACCTTGATCGAATCGTAGATGAAGAAGTTCACGGACGATGCGAGGGGACTTCCCTGTAACAGCCCAAGGATCGAATAGGTCACCCAGTCGGCAAATACCTGTAAATAGTCCAGCATTTTATTATCCTCCGGCTATTTTCTGAGCTAGAATCTTCTCCATCTCTTCGGTGAACGGGCGAAGCCGCTCGCCGGTCGCTGCATCGGAGGCCGTAACCCCCCGGATCAGTTCCCGTACATGAAGCAGTCCTGCCACTTCCTTGTCGCAGGTCTTCCCGAACCGGGGCGCCCGGCAGAAATGACAGATACGCAGGCCGTAGTGCTGGAGCTGTTCCGGGCTGAGCCGGGTACCGGGGAGTTCCGCGCTTGCTTCAACGGTCGAACCGCAGGGAGATCCCCGGATCACCCGGAGGCTTTCGAGGGTGCCATCGTCCTGCACCTTCACTTCAAACGAAGGTTTCCCGAACACTTTCGCATACTCGTTGATTGCCGGCACCCAGGTATTGTCCTCAAGCGAACACATGGTTACGGGCGCAATGACGTTCTCGTTTACCCCTTTTGCCTGCCGGAGAAACCCGGGGCCGAAACTGACGCCGAGAATAACCGGCTTCTGCTTCTCGATAATCGCGAGGGCTACGTCCGGATGGCGGACGTACGAGATGTAGAGATCGCAGTCGGGAAGAGTCAGTTCGAGGTCATCAACGACCATGCTCTGCGGGAAGGGCGCCAGAATCCATTCCGTCGGGAATCGTTCCCGGATAATCTCATAGGCCCGGTCGCCGAATTTTCCGTCAGATACAATACCGATTTTCATGACGATGCCTCCGTATCCATAACCGCACGGACGACTTTCTCGATCTCGTCATACTGCACGTCGCCCATGCCCTTCTTCTCGATCCCGAGATCGGTAGCGATAATATGGCAGTCGGGTGCGAGCCGGGAGGCAGAGAGTTTTTTCTTCGCACAGCAGTCCGTGCACCCGTCGATCACGATCACCTTCTCGGCGTCCCCGATCTCCGCTTCGAGCGTTGCGGCGGACTGCTTTGCATGCATCCAGACATAGTGCCCCGGCCGACGCTGCATGAGCAGTATGGCTGCCTGTGTGGTGAGCTTGCCGGTATTTGAGATGCCGGAACAGGTGACAAGGGCAACGGTCATTCTTTTTCCCCGGTCACCGGCTCTGCGGTATCCTTCCGGTAATAGAGCTGGCAATGGCAGTGCCCGTCTTTTGCAATCTCGTCTTTGTGGTAGATGCAGGGACAGATAATTGCCCGGTCCTTCTCCTTGTCACCGGACCGGAGCCGGCAGGGGCAGTATTGCTCCCCAAATTTTGTCTTGTTACGGACAAGACCGCGAATAACGGTATCCAGTATTTTAGTACCCGGGTTCAGCACCCAGCCGTTCTTTTGGGCATACTCCTGTGCCCACGCCCGGATCTCGTCTTCACTGGTCATAGCAGCTGTACCGTTCACCCTCAGCAGGTTCCGCCGCAGCCGCACCCGCTGTTTTTCCCGCCGGTCTTTTTCCCCGGCGTCGCTGCATCTGTCATCCGGCCCTCTCCCTTCCAGCACGCAGCGACGATCTTCTCGATGTCGTCGTTCGTGTAGGATTTTGAGGGTCCCTTGGTGATGCCGAGTTCCGTCATGACCAGGTACTGCCCTGCCGGGACCCCCTGCGCCTCTGCAATCTTCTTCCCGCACTGCATCGGGCAGCCGTCGAGGATGAGAACTTCATCGACATTCTTTGCGCTCTTCACCAATCCTTCAGCACCGATCGCGAGCAGCGAAGCGCAGGCAATACTACCATACCCTTCCTCAGTCAGCTGGAGTGCGGCAAGGTTGGTCAGTTGTCCGACATTTGCCTGCCCGGCACAGGGTATAATGATCCGTTTTGGTTCATTTGCTCCGCATGAACATTTGGGTGTCTCTGTCATTGTTTTACTCCGTCAGCATTTTCCTGATCTCGTTCACGTCCGGAATCCTGCCTTCCGACCGCACTTCGCCGTTGATAAAGAGCGCCGGCGGGAGCATAACGCCCCTCCCGACAATTTCGGCAAGGTCTTCCACTTTGACGACCTCTGCTGTGATCTTCAGGTCCTTGACTGCCTGTTCGGCGTTTGCAAAGAGCCGTTTGCACTTTGCGCAGCCGGTCCCGAGTATCTCGATTTTTGTCATGGTTTCCCTCACGTTTTTTTAATTGTTTTCCGGTATTCTTCCATCAGGGCATCGGCATACTGATCCTCGACACTCTTCGGGATGTAATTGTAGATCCGTATCCGTTTCACGAGCGCCGCCCGGATCTCCGGTTCGCACCCGCAGCCCTGATCCTGCACGTACGCGATGCACTCGTCAAGCATCGTGATACCGGTCATGATCCCGTTGATCTTCACCTGCCGGATACGCCGAAGGGCATCGGCAGGGCAGCACGGTCTGTCGTTGTTTTCCATATCATGTCACATGAAGTAGCTGTGTGGTTCTCTCTTGATAAGCAATTCAAATTTTATTGAATCATAATAAACAGGGCAAGATTATATATCTTGTCATTTCAAATTAATTTGAAGTGAAGCGTGTGACCCTGTCTTGTTGCGGGACAAAAAGTAAGAATGACTCCGGGGAAAAGGAGATGGAGATCCCCGGGCAGATCCGGAAGGAACTCGATGATATTGGAGGATTCGATGCCCTTGCCAAGAGCATTCCCCCGCAGGGAGAGCTCATAGAGAAGAGCAAAACGCATCATGCGCTCTCCGATCCGCTTCGGCTCACGATCCTGTACCTTCTCCGTGACCAGCCTCTCTGCGTCTGCGTCATCAAGGCCTGTATCGGGATCGCCGGCTCAAAGTTATCCTATCATCTCAATATTATGAAAGAGGCCGGACTTATCGGTTGTGAACAGCAGGGCAACTGGCTTATTTACCGGCTTACGGATCTGGGAAAGCAGTACGCCGTGGATACCGCGTGACCTGCCCCACTTCCCGGCAACCAGCACAGTCCAGTCATTAAATTTTTTTTGGTGATGAACAGAAACTGACCCTTCCTCCCCTTCACGCATGGGAAAATGCAGTCCCGGCAAATTATATATAACCCCTGCAACAAGGTAACGCTCATGACAACTTCAAAAAAAGTTGAAATCCCTCAGGGAGTCTGGGACTTCCACGGCCACATCTGCCCGTTCATGCCGATCGGGTACCGGATGGGACAGGTCGCCATGCGGGAACTGGGCGTTTCGCACATCGGGGATCACGGCGCATTCGGCCTCTCGGAGATGGGTGTCGGGCACCCGCAGACCTGCATGATCGACGGGTTCATGGCAGTCACCGGCTGCACGTACGGGAAGCTCATGATGGAGCGGCTCAACTATGGAAAAGTCGCCTGCCTTCTCGTTGTCCCGGGGAAGGGCGCCGTCCGCGTGTACCTGAAATCGGAGTTCCAGGACGCGCTTGGCAAGCAGGAATTCTTTGTCTACCGGAAGAAAGGCATCGAGCCATCGCAGGTCCCGGCCGATGTGGTGACGAAGGTTGTGGATATGGTCCTGACCGCACCGGAGTCGGAGATGTTTTCGGTCACAAAACTGCCGGACTTCACGTTCAGCCGGCCGAAAGGTTCCTTTAACAAGATCAAGTGCAGCAAATGCGGCGAGTACGTCTTCGAGCGCTACGTGCGGATGGTCGACGGCAAGCCCGAGTGTATCCCCTGTTCGGGGTATGACCAGACCTGGGTGAATGTCCTGAACGGCGTGCAGTAAACCGGTGCAGAATGGACAGCACCCTCCTGATTGCGATCGCTGCGGTCTTTATCGTCTCCATCATTTTCTCGATGTTCGGGCAGGGTGGTGGATCGCTCTATACTCCAATCCTCTTCCTGCTCGGCTACGCGACCCTGACCTCGATCTCCACCTCGCTCGTGCTCAATCTCATCACGGCACTGGCCGCATCGATCGTCTATTACCGGTCAAACCTTATCGATATCCGGTTCGCGCTCTGGTTTGTGCCGGGCATCTGCCTCGGTGCGTTTCTCGGCGGGGTCGCTGCTGCGTACATCAACCCCGTGCTCCTGATGTGGCTGTTCGTCATCTTCCTCATCGGTGCGGGGGGGAGGATGATCTACACGTACTGGGAGAAGTCGGTACCCGAAGGTGCCTGCCCGGTGCACTATTCCACGGGGATGTATGCCCTCATCGTGGCGTTCAGTTTTTTTGTCGGGATAATCTCCGGCCTTCTGGGAGTGGGCGGCGGGATCCTGATCGTGCCCTTCCTGATATTCCTCTGCCGCTACCCGACGAAAAATTCTGCCGGTGTGGTGAGTTTTATCGTCATCTTCTCGTCCTTGTTCGGGGTATTCGGGCACCTGACGAGCGGCGGTTTTGACATTCCCCTGATTATTGGCTGTGCGGTCGCTGTCGTTATTGGGGCGACCATCGGAGCGCGGAGTATGGTGAAAATATCGAGCGGCTACATCAAGGCGGGTTTTGGGGTGATACTCCTGGTGTTTGCGATCCAGCTTATTTTCAAGCTGGTGCATATTTTTTAAAAATAATTACGTTTCACCTGCATCCGCTTTTTTCGAACCCGGCGTGAGACAGTTCCGGATATTCCAGAAGTACATCCAGTGCAGGATCAGGTGGAGGATGATCAGGGCGGCAAAGGCAAAGCCTGCAATATCATGGTACAGGACCCAGTCGTGCCGGGTGATTCCCATCCATGAGGTTCCGCCCTTCCCGCTCCCCGAGGGCAGGTAGACGTACAGTACAAGCCCGGTGATGAGTGTCGGGATGAGGGTGACCAGACAGCCGAGATCGACTAGTGCGTTAACGGTGATGCGGTTCATGAGAATCTTTTATGATTGTGTGAATATCTCCCCCTCACATCAGCAGCCCGGCAATTGCAAGCACCGGAAGCATGGTTACCAGTGCAAGATGTGCACTATATCCCGGAGCGGTCTGGAAGTTGTCCCGCAGGATCTTATAGATCTGGGTGTATGCGGTGAATGTTACAATCACCTGGAGGAATGCTGCAACAACTGCGATTGCCGAAATCCCGGTTATCAATGCAGCGAGCGTTACGATCAGCGCAAGGATAATCGCCCCGAAATGCGGTGCGAGCTTCATGCCCTGCATCCGGAATGCAATGAAACCGGTTACTATGCTGCCAAACAGGATCGCAAGAGCGATCACCTGGTAGGTCATGTCCATTTTTGTCACCTTTTTAAAAATTCACAACCGCATATGAGGGGTCACTTAAGAGCTGGATATAGGTCGCAGCCCCGGCAAGTTTCACGCCGGAAGCGAGATCCTCTTGCGTCATTCCCCGGAACTTTGCCGAGAGTTCGCAGGCATACATGGTGACACCTGCCTTGATCATCTCGTCCATCAACTGGTCAAGGGGGGCAAACGCCGGGTGTTTCACGCCGGCAGCGCTCCCTTTCCGTGCAATACTGACCCCGTCCATGAGAAGGAAGATGGTCACCTTCTTGCCCATGCTCACGGCCACTTTCGAGAAGATGAAGGTTGCATACGCCCGTTCGGCATTCCCGGTGCCGTTGCTCTGGACAACAAGGACGCGGTCCCGGTTCGCCGCAGAAAGGGTATCCCCGGTCTTCTCCTTTTTCTCACCTTTCTCGATAGTGATAACATGCCGGTCCCCTTCTGTTCCTTCTCCCAGAATCCGCGAACCGGATGCAGTGATGGCAACCGTAACGTCAGCAAGGGTATCGGGACTGGTGCTTTTGACTTTCAGCCGCTCGCCAACTGCAAGGGCAGAGAGCCGTTCCCCCACGATAATTACCGGGCCGGGGCAGGTTTCCCCGGTTACATCGATCTCTTCCAAAGTTTTCCCCGAGGGGATCATTCGGATTTCAAGATCTTTCTCAAGCCGGCTTACTTCCATCGAATAACCGTATTTCCGTGCAACGGCATCCATGCCGGCTTCAGCACCCGGGCTGACGATGAACCGGACTTCTTCTTTTGGATCTTCCAGGCTCCGGAGGACGTTTCCTGCCAGAATACCTGCGTTCGGGGCCCTGATACCGAGAGCCTTCACGGTTTTTACCATATTATCCCCACTTCTGCCTGAATGTCTTAAGTGCTTCCACCATCGCTTCAAGTTCTTTTGGCGGGAACCCAAGGATCACTTCATCCTCCGCAATCCCGGAATACTTCCGGGACCCGTTGCACCCGAGCGTCATGTTCGGGACTCCCCGCTGCCGCACTGCGACAACTGCATCGGCGCAGAGCGACTGGATCCCGGAATAATCGCTTGAGATCCGGCCTCCTGATGTATGGAGGTATGCCTGCGACAGCCGAAGCGCCTGCCGTGGCGTCACAACGAACACCACAACATCGGGTTCGAACTCCGCCTTATCGAGGGGCGCATACACCGAGGCATAATAGGTCTCGTCAAGTTTCGGGATTGCATGGACCGTCTCCACGGCTCCTTCGACCGTCTTGAAGTTCCCGAGTTTCTGGTAGGTTGTGCCATCAGCCACGAGGTCCGGGGAGGGTTCGATTCCCATCACGGCAGCCCCTCCCTTGCAGAGGTGTTCTGCCTGCGTGGCATACCCGGTCACTCCCTTAAGCCGGGCATCCTGCACAAACTGGCAGTGCCGTTCTTTCTTGGCCATTTTTTCATAACCTGCCGGCACATCCGCCGGAGTCCTGGCAAGTTTTACTGCAACCGGGCTCCCTTTTAGCCCCAGAATCTCAATGAGCTCCTTTCCTATCGTCTCGTAGGTCATTCTTGTTCACCTGTTCTCCCGGGTCCTGCCCGGGCACCAGACTGTATGGTCTAACCCTGCTGTATAGTCGAACCTATAAATAGGGTGTTATTGCTGCAAGGGAGATTACCTACATCTCATCCCTTCATATTCAAAAGATAAAAGTGCGGGAGCACGATCAATACATTAAAAACCGTGCGTTTCTGAATACCCCCATAGTATGGACATCACATTCTGCGCTCATTACCGGGGTGATGCACTGCCCCCGACGAACCGGTTTTGCCGGGACTGCCCCATGGCAAAGACCGCGTGTGACCCCCTGTGGTCGCTGGTCGTTGCACTGTCACAGTCAAACGGGGGTGAGGCGGTCCGGCTGCCCGGGACCCGGGCCGTGATGTATCCCAATCCCAAAAACAAAAATATCGTTCACCTGAAGATCAACACGAAATGGGGTCTCCCGAAAGAAGATTTTCTTCACTTCATTGCAACCGGTTCTGCACAGATGGGCAGGAAAGGGGAGCGGCTGGACAAACGTGCCTCACCAAGCATGACACGGCAGGAGCCCTATGTCCAGGCAATTGTTGCGGCACTGGGGGGAGCGGATATTCCCGGGATCGTGGCCGTTCGGATGGTCCAGCAGGGGGACCCGGGATACCAGCGGTGATCCGGCCCCCGGAAAAAACGACCCTCATATTCGCGTTCTGGCGGCCTTTTTCCGGGCTGGATGGACTAAAATACATGGCAAAAACCGGGGCTGTTTAAAGGCCATTAGCAGCCGTTTGGCGAGGGGTAATCCTGCCGTATTTTTACAAACGGGGTTAAAATTGGGCGTATTCTCCACAGGAACAGAAACGGCGGGCTGTACAGGCGTTTCCGGGGGAGGCTGGGATATAAAACCGGGAAACGGAGCCCGTATGGGGCTTGTTTTACCTGAGTGATCATACTCCTCTTTTTTCAGGTGTCTCCGACGTGGGATAAACAGGGGTGATTTATCCCCCCATCCCCGTAATCATCCCGACAATCTGCTGCGCCGTCACCGGGTCCACAAACTGCGCCAGCACCAGCCCCGCCATCGCGGCGAACAGCGCCCAGAACACTTTTTTCACCTGCTCGTTCTTCCCGAACGCCTCTATCACGCTATCCCCATCCGCCTTCATCGCCCGGCGGATGACCTTGGGCAGGAACACAAACAGCGGAAGGAACAGGACCGCCGCCCCTATGAACGCTAAGGTCATCTCCGCCCGGCCCGCAATGAAGATCCCAAGCGGAACGGCAAACACTCCGGCGAGGATCGCAGCCATCCCGACCTCGCCGAACCAGAAGTAGTGCCGCTTCTCGGCATAGTTTTCCCGTTCTGTATCGGTCAGCACGGAAAGATCGAAGATGCCGAGCGTGGAGAGCATCCCGTACCAGACTGCGTGCGTTTCCTCCGGGTCTGCGACGAGACCGAGGAAGAAGATTGCAACCGGCACGATAAGCAGGAGAAGGGGAAGGCCGGCCAGCGCCATGACAAGGCCGAGCAGGAGCCCGGTCCCGCAGATGGCGCACCGGGTCAGCACTTCATTCTCGAACATCGGCATCCTCCGCAATACGGATCCCGAAGACCGGGCTCGTGTATCTGCCAAACGTGCCCCGGTACAGCCCGGTCACCGTTGCGACCGGCTGCACATTCTCATTGTCCATGATATTCCTCCCTGTGATGTTCGTGTTCGTCCCGGAGTTTTTTGAACTCCTCGACTACCTCATCGTATTTACCAATTTTCTGGTAGATGGCAAACAGCAGGGGATACAGCGGGAGCACGGCCCCGAGCACAATCCCCAGAAGTTCCGTGTCCATAACGCTCCTTAACCGAAAGTGGCGATCCAGACGGGAGGGGGACTAAAAAGGAGGTTTGCCCTCCTGCCGGCCTTTGTTCTCTTTTAGAAAAGCCGGGGAGGGGCATGTCCTCCTGACGTTTCCGGTCCGATGACCGGTCAGGGAACGTGCGTCCCTCTCATCCGGCCTCCCGTTCTGGAATGCCGGTGTCTTTAGGCAAGAGCGGTAACGGTGTCCGCCCAGGTCTCGACCCGTGTCCGGATCGCATCGTCCTCGTACGAGGTGATAGTGACGCGGTCCCGGCTGAAGTTCACCATATAAATCTCGCCGTTTGCGTCGTGGCACTTCAGGGTCACGGAAAATGTGTCCTGATCGGTATCATGAGCCACGGTACCACCGTGTGCCGTGCTGACCGCAGCAGCGGCAAGCAGCGCAGTCACCCCGGCATTGAACTTGGCGAGCGTGTCGAACCGGTGGCTGCCCGTGCCAACGCTCTTGGCATCGGTGTCCTGGTAGACGAGCTTCGCGGTGTATGCCTCCCTGGTCTTCTCGACCGGCAGGTGGCTTTCACCGGCAGTCATATACGCTACACATGCAAACGGGTTGTCGGTGATGACCGACTGGACGATCGTGTTGAACGCCGCAATGTCTGCAATGGGTTCTGCAAGGGTGCGTACCGCACTCTTGACATTGGTATTCTGTACGAAATCTGCCATTTTTTCTTTTCTCCCGCCCTCGGGCGCCCTTGGGCTAAAATATTCCTCTATAAGACGGGGGTTTTAGGTTTTGCTGAAGGGAGGGGAAAAACAGGAAACCTCACGGCCGTTTAAATCCTCATTTAATTTGTGGCAGAAATTATCACTGATATCTTTATCATATTATCACTAAAATGCGATAAGTGCAAAATTTTCAATTATCACTGATACATTTATTATAGTATCGCATTATAGTGATAGAGTAACAGGATGATTAACGGCGAAGAGAATTTGATACTGGATTCCATAAAGCGCGAACTGGATATCAGCGACAACGCATCCGTGTCCTGGGAAGTACCGGTCTCGGAGGAATTCCCGTTCAGGGCTGATCTGGTTATCGAAGATTATTCAAAAAAATACATCATTGAGATCAAGTCGCGACTGACCATCGATACCATCGGGCGCCAGCTAGTCCTGAAAAATCTTCTCCGCACTACAGAATCCCGGAATAAATATGCGGAATTCGTCATCGCAAGCAAGCTCATATCCCCACAGACCGAGAAAATCGCCCATTCCTGCGATATTCGGATAATCGCATTACCATACCGGTCGAACATCCCGGAAAACGAAAAGTCCGATGTACGCCGTATCGAAAAGATCAGTTCGGCAAAATCATGGAAGATCGTGATAGCGCTCCTCACCGAAAAAGAGACCTCCATCCGGCATATCGCCATGAAAGCGAATGTCTCGTACGGGTGGGCCCATGCAACCGTGAAGAGCCTGGTAGCAAAGGGGATTGTCATCGAAGTTAACAATTATGTAAAACTTAACGATATCCCAAAACTGTTGAATGGAATCGCATGGGAACGCCCGTTTGAAAAATTATATTATAACGAGGTTATCCTCCCGGAGAATGACGCAATGTCAGTGGCCCGGACTATAACAATGATGTGCGACAAGCAAAATATTGCCTGTGGGTTCACAAGTTTCACGGCAGGGGGGATGTATACCAATTATGGGTTCCGCCACGACACGGTGTATGTCTATATCCGTAAGGAGAGCCTCGATCCGTTCCTTGCGTGCTTTGATGCTTCGGACACGCAGGGGCTAAAAGTCCGGGTATACAAACCGGACCGGGACATATTCTCAGATACGCGGATAATCGAAGATATCCGGCTCGTATCGCCGGCGCAGGCCCTTCTCGATCTGGCAGGGCAGGGCTATAGTGGCCGGGACCTAACCTTAAAACTCGTGGAGGACTATGCCCGCTTATGAGGTTCCCCGATCTGTCATTGATGCCTCGTTAGAAGAACTGGTAGAAATATATCGCTGGGTTCATGAGCGGGAAAGTCCGGAGAGTCCTGTCACGGTCCTGATCGGAGGATGGGCAGTGTACTGCTATAACCCGTGGTACGGGTCTATCGATATCGATCTGGTGACTAATGCCGGAACGCGACAGCATCTCATGCGCCATCTGCTGACGAGTCGGGGTTTCATCCGGAGGCGCAATCCCCCGTTTAAGAACAGTGTTGTGAAGGTCATCCCTCTTAACGGCGAGATCATCATCGATTTCATTCGCCGTAACGAGAGAAATTGTTTCGAGGGCAGGGATGAACCCTGCCCTATGAATCTCCTGAATGGCAGGACGATTCAAAAAGAAATTTCACCAGGATTTTCCGTCACCCTCCCTGAGCGCTCACTCCTGATGATCCTGAAATTAAAAGCTGCATGGGACAGGGCATACCGGATAGAGGAGCACACCTCCGACAGGGAGGATTGGGAGAAAGGCAAACTCAGGAAAGACCGTGCGGATATTTTATCTCTCATCGATCCACAGGCCGGAGGGACAGAACTTGATTTCATGTTCCTGGAGGAAATGCTGCACCGGTACCCGTTTCTCAGAGAAACTCTTGTGATAATTCCCGATGATCGGGATGCACTTCAGATGTACACCCGTATGAACCGAAATGTTGCACAAGACGCTATCGAGAATGTGCTCCGTTTGATTGAATAAAATCCACGCATATTCCCAAATAATAATCCTGAACGCATAAGGGCAAGAGAAGGGCTTTATAAGGGTCTAAAAAAGCCAGTCTCTCCCGGAGGAGAGGGGCCTATTCATTTTCACCCCACAAAAGAGTGATTAATAACCATGTGAACCGGACGATCTTATGATCGTCCGGTTCACAGGACCTACTTTTCTTATTCACACCATATCCATCTCCCGTGCCTCATCCCGAATACCACCCCTGTAACAATACCCGCAGAACTTCACACCCGCGATGACCCTCATAATCCCGCCTTCTGTCCCATCGCCATCCCCGCGAGTCTCCGTGCCTCCGCGGCCCGCGCTCCTACACCGGGATCCTCCTCTTCAAACACCGGGTCGATCCTGTCCCTGATGCTCCAGCGTTCCGAACCGTCATCACCCATCGACAGCCATGCGGAGAGCCGGTACAGGCACAGTTCCCGATCCTTTTCTTTCCGGATTCTGGAGAAGAGCCGGGTTCGTACCCGGTTGCCCAGAACCATAACGGTATTCTCGCAGATATCGGAAAGGAGATGCATTTTCTCCTTCATCCACGGCGATGCGAGCGCCTTTATGTTACATGCAGCGAGAAAATCGACAGCAAGCGATTCCTGCCCGTCTTCTGTGTCCACCATTCCGACCGCCTGGATCTCAAGGACCATAAACGCCTCTCCCTCAAGGAGCGCCCTTCTGGCGTCCTCCTCCGTCATCTCGGTAATCTCCGGACGGTATTTTATCACGGGCAGTATCTCAAAAGGTTCTTCCGGCATAGGTTTCCCTCATTTCATTCCCGCCGCATACCTGTACATGCGTTGCATCTTTTGGTGGCATACCCGGCCCTTTGCACATCTTTCCGTACCTCCTTCCCTGCTCATATGTTTTGTTCCGGCAGCAGTCAACCCAGATGCTCCGCGCCCCCGGGTCCGGCCCCGTCCTCCTGCTTCACCCGCTCTTCGTGCTCGTCGCGTGATTCGACGATAACGGCGTACCGGTGATTAAACCGGCGCTCGACCCTGATGAGAAAGACCGACTCGCGTTTCAGTTTGATCTGCTCTGCGATTGCCTTTGGGATCAGGTAGAGCGGGATTCCCTCGATCTTCTCGGTCACTACCGGCGGGCAGGCAACCTCACCGGGCATAGGCGGCCACCTCGCGGATACCGGTCGTCTGCACATCGTAGCAGTGGATCGAACCGTTCGGCGATACCACCCAGACCTCGCAGCGGACAAAGGCGTTGCCCGGGTCCATCATCAGCAGGGAACGGAACTGGCAGATCTCGTACCTGCAGAACGACTCGACATACCGGACGCTCACCGCCCCATACGCCATACGGAGTTTCACGCAGAGCGCCTCGTAGTCGCCCCGCATCCCCACGAGGTGGAGCGGGATGTAGCGCGAGAGGTAACTGCTCTCCACCGGCAGGACCGGCTCGTAGCCCCGGGACACGAGCAGTGCCGTTGCCCGCTGCCGGTAAGCGGCAAAAGCGCACTTCCGGATCATCCTGCACCTCCGGCGGGGGCATCCTGCTTCTGATCCGGGGGGATCTCCCGGAGTCCCCGTGCAGTAATTTCGAACTGCTGGAACACATCCGGGGGGATCGAGACCCAGCACTCGTACCGGGCTCCCTCCAGTTCCGCCGGGAGACCGGCCCACACGTTCTTTACCTGCGTGATTTCGGCCCGGCAGAAGATGTCTGCATCCTTTGCGTCGAACCGGTGGAGCGCGACTTTGATCTTCACTACCAGGGTGTCGTCGCTCCCGTCGTCCCGGAGCCGGTGGGCGATCAGGTTGTAGGGAATATAATGCCGGTCCTGGAATGCATCGCTGACGCTGATGGAATCGTAGCCCCGTTTATGGAGCAGGCGTCCCGCCTCGCGTTCAAGGACCGCCATACGCCGTCCGGGGCTCATACGATCCCCGCGATGTCGGATGAGGGCGACTGGCTGACTGCAAACTTCGGGATTTCCCGGACGGCATCCGGAGATACCCCAAAGGATCTGAATCCGTGGGTGAGGGAATAGGTCCAGATCTCGCAGGAAAGCCCGGCCTGTCCGGGGTGCCGTGCGAGATATTTCCGGAACAGCACGATATCGCGGTTGAACCGGCTTTCGACCGTCACGGCCGAGACGGGCAGGCGGGAGATCTTCCGGATCCGGATAAACCGGGTCCCGCCCGCTTTTGACGCGACGAGATGGGCCGGAGGGGCCCGCTTGTCAAACCCGCAGGGGATGACCCGAACAGCGTACCCGTGCGTCTGGAGCAGTTCGCTTGCCCCCTGCTCGATGACCGTTCCGCGCCGGCTGGTCATACCGGTACACCCCAGGCAGGCAGCGGGGTGATCTTTTCCCCGGACCTCATATCGACGAGCGTCTCCGGCAGGATCCTGATAAGGTAATATTTACCGAAGGGCAGCGCAACCCAGCACTCGTACGGGTCGGTTGTTCCGGGATTGTTTTTCATTTGCCTGCGGAGGATGCGGATCTCATCGTCGCAATACCGCGCGACATCCGCCCCATGGACAAGCGTGTTGGGGCAGATTTTCAGTTTGACATGGAGCCGTTCTTTCTCGCCACGGGTGCAGACAAATGTCTCCGGGGCATTGTGATCCGTCAGTGTAACGGACCAGACCACCGCGTAGCCACGGCGGTTTAAGATCCTCTGGGCTTTGCGCGAGATTGCGTGCAGCGGGCTTGGGGTCATGCGGTGCCTCCCTTGCAGGGCGAAATGATTTCCCGTTCGGCCCGGTCCGACGGAATCTCGAAGATAAGGGTCGAGATATCCTCACCGAATGCGACCGCGAGGAACCGGTCGCGGGGAACCATGAACCGCTCCCGGCCGTTCTCAATGATCACGGACCGCCCCGAGGGATTGAGCCGGACCCTGCCCGACACCATCGGGGTTTCGTTCGCGCCTGCCCGTTTTGCCAGGAGCGGTACCGATTCCCCGATGAATACGAGCAATCCCAGATCTTCCGGGCAGATGAAATGCGCCTGCCCGTTGATCGTGACGTGGACGCAGCCCTCGCTTCCGCCCCGGACCTGCCCTGCGGCTACGGGAATCATGCTGCCCCCGTTTCCCGCAGTACCGCGATGCGGTTGTCCTCTTCCCGGACCCGGGACCGTGCGGGATCATCTCCCGTGCCGCTGATCCCGTGCCCGTTGTTTTCCCTGATCGTTTCCCTGCCAGAAAAGCCCGTCCGCTTTTCCTGTGCTTTGACTGCCCCCTGAATCACCTTCAGGGATGTGCCGGCAGTTATGTTCTGCATAGTTTCCACCGTTTTTTTTTAAATTCAACCTGCCATACTAAAAAAAACGGGTGACACCGGGACCCCCGTTTATGAAATACTTACCGGGCCGGTGGTTCCGGGGAGGATGAAGGTTGACACGCCGATCGATCGTGACCTGTTTTTAGATTCGGCAGGTCCCCTGTCGGATGAAAACGATTCATTCTGCCCGGGCACCGGTGTTACAATACCGGTCGATCACCAAAGAAAGAGAAGAGCGAAAAGATGGGGGCGTGGCCGCTCGTCTTTCTGTACCGCAGCCCCGCGTTCAATGCATTTTCTGCAACGGTCGGGACAACGAATCCGAAAAACGGAAGGCACGCGGCTGCGGGCAGTGGCACCTGAGGGTACGCGGCGGACATGAATCCGGCCCTGATGGCCTTTACCGCCATTTTGAACTTCATTTTCAGGTGCGTTACGATTTTTCGGATCATTGTAATAATAGAATCAAGCCTATACACGTATTTAAAATAAATGTAACCCGGAGGTTATACGCGCCATTTTTACGAAAAACCGGCTCAGATATGAGGTTTTTGCCGGATTTGTATGAGAAAATTCCCGGGGCGCGGCTGAAAATCCGGGAAAATGCATGGACTATCATCAATTTTGTGGTTGGAGGTGTTGGGGGGCGGGGGGTGCCGCAGTATTCAGAATCTTAATGTTCACGAACGGTGAGTTGTCATGAGGATTGAGGATCGTGCTTGGCGAAATGGGATCTGACCTGGTAGAATTTGAGGCCGAATGGTCCAAAAGGTGCAAAGATCTGGATGGGATTGAATTATCTCCCCGCGAGGCAGTATCAAAAAAAATGGATTTTGAAATGGCGGAACATATGCTCAAGGTCCACCTGTTCACGATCGATCTGGAGGAGTTTAACAAACGAATGAAAAAAGTTGAGTGGGACGTGGATATCGCGTTAACAAAGGCAAAAACCAATTTCCGGAATAACGAAACCCGGCGTTTGAAAAAAGCGTGGGGGCCCATTGCCGGATTTATTTATTTTGTTAAATCGAAATTGGGATATTACTAAAATATACCGGCAAACAAATTCCTCTCTTCATTATACCGGAACGTGCTGTTCGTTCATGGTAGCGGGTCTGATGCAATCCACTCGCGACAATCCCGCCATTTGCCACTTGTCTTCACGTCTTGCAATGCATCTCCTTCTGGCAATGGCAGGTTATGCAGGCGGCCAACCTCTTTTTTCCCCGTCCCGTCGAAAAAATGACCCTTATATTCGCGTTCTGGCGGTCTTTTTCTGGGTCAGATGGACTAAAATACGTGGCAAAAACCGGGGCCGTCCAAAGGCCATTAAGGGTCATTCGGCGAGGTCGAAATCAGTCGTATTTCGGCAAACGGGGCGCTATTCGGGTGTATTCTCCACTGGAACAGAAACCGTTGATTTTACGGGGATATCCCGGCATGGCCTGAACAGGAAAAGGGGAAACAAAGCCCGATTTGGGGTTATTTTCCATATCCTGAGAGTAGTCTCATCGTAAGGATGTGTCTCCCCCATCACCATCGTCGGGAAGACGGTCTCCTTTTTACCAGGTACCGTGTCGAGATCCTGCGCTGGGGGATTTTGACCGGTATTCTCTCGATTTTCTCCACGGAATACAGGCCGGTGCGGGAAGGATTCCGGTAGATCCTGCGCAGGTATCCCGAAATTACCGTTGCACAGGATTCGTCAAGATGGAAGTACATCCTGAGTTCGTATACAGTGATCCACCGCTCCGAATCCCCCGATGCCGCCATAAATGCGTCCAGAAGTTCCGGAATTTCGTGAGTGTGATCCATGGTTATGTGGTTACGGGTATTTGGTAATCCTGCAAACCTGCCCGCCCCGATGCAGCCCGGGTATCGTAGCACTCCGTCATACATGGGGGGATTAGCGTTCGAGCGGGCACGATTTCACCGGCAGTCCCTGAATATCCGGGCTCCCGCTTCCCTCTCTTGTGTACCGTGCCGCATTCCCGCAGGGTCACAAGGTAACGGTCCCCGCGAATGTTTTCGGACGGCATGGCCGGTATGCGTTCGATTTTAAGAACGATGTAGGGAAACCGGACAAACGGCCCCTGCTCCAGGCGCCGTAAAAACGCGGAGACCGTTACACTCTGGTACCGGGTCAGGCCGAACCGGTCGCGGATTTCCTGCACGGTGACCCAGCGTTTGTCTGCCGCGCTCTCCTTCATGTATGCTTCGAGCAGTTCGGGAATGCCGGGATATTTCCTCATATCAGTACCGTCCGTGATTTTGTTGCATGATTCAATAAATCCAATCAGGATTCGACCCGTTTTACCAGGTTTTCCATGACCTCGTCCACTGCCTTCCACGTGGGTGTATCGGCATGGCGGAGGACGTACGGGCGCCCCTCGTCTCCTGCTTTTACCATCTCGGGATCGAGCGGGATCGAGCCGAGGTAGGGAACGCCCAGTTCCTGTGCCGCCTTCTCTCCGCCGCCGCGTCCGAACAGGTCTACGGTCTTCCCGCAGTGGGGGCAGACCATGCCGCTCATGTTCTCGATGATCCCGATGACGGGCAGTTCCAGTTTCCCGATAAACTTTATTGCTTTTACCGCGTCGAGCACTGCCACGTCCTGGGGCGTGGTGACAATAACGGCGCCCTGGACATTGGGTGCGAGCTGGACAATGGAGAGTGCCTCGTCCCCGGTTCCCGGGGGAAGGTCTACGATCAGGTAGTCCAGCGTCCCCCAGTTCACGTCGGCGAGGAACTGCTCGATCACCGCCATCTTCATCGGCCCGCGCCAGATAACCGGCGAACTTGTATCCGGCAGCAGGAACGCCATCGACATGACCGAGAGGTTTCCCAAGACATGGACCGGTTCCATGTGATTCTCCAGCACGGCCGGCCGCTCGTTCTCGATCCCCAGCATCTTGGGGATATTGGGACCGTGGATATCGAGGTCGAGCAGTCCGACCTGCCTGCCATGAGCTGCGAGAGCTGAGGCAAGGTTGACGGATACGGTTGATTTACCCACGCCCCCCTTACCGGAGAGGACAAGGATTACGTGTTTCACATCGATCGTTGCTTTGGGTGGGAGCCCTTTAGGGGTATGGGATGTACCCTTCGTTTCCGGGTGCTCATCAGAATGTGGCGTCATGATAATCAGTAGGGTGAGGTACCCGAAAACGGGTCATGCCCGGGCTGTTGCCCGGATGCATGACCCCGTATGCCGGGTGCCCCGGGGGGATCTTCATCGTTTTTTTAAATATACGGGGATTTCTCTGGGGTTAATGGCCGCTGCACTCGTGCCCTTCTTCACCGTGGGTACAGCTGCTCTCGCCCTGTGTAATTTTTCCTTCTATGAAATCCTTGATGACTTCCTCGATCTTGCCCTGTACACCAAGGAAAACTTCGATTTTGTTTTCGCAGAACAGGTCCACGGCCCGTGGGCCCATGCCGCCTGCGAGGACGTGCGTAACCTTATGCCCGGCAAGGAATACCGGCAACTTTCCCGGTTCGTGGCCGGGGCTCTCCAGTATTTCCTTACGGGTAATTTTTTTGTTTTCAACCGTGAACACCGCGTATTCAGTGCAGTGGCCGAAATGCCCGGACACCATGTCTCCTTCTTTTGCAATAGCGACTTTCATGTCAATCCTCTTATGGTTCATTTCCCGGCAGACTGCCGGATGCCATATTTACTCATATGCGCATAAATGGTTAAAACCTTCTGATTGTACAGTTCCCGGAAAATGCATATTTTGTAAGCCTGACATCTCCTGCGATCGCAGCGGATGAGATACCTGAAGAGCCCGAGGCAGGATCAGTTACCGGAACGACGGTGTGCGGGGATCCCGGGAAAATATTCAGTTCCAGATCGGGTCGTCGCCAAACCTGCTCATCCAGAATTCCTTTGAGTCATCGTAGTCCGTGCCTTTCCGGATATCTTCCTGCTTAAACGAGATCTCATAGTTCATGCAGTAGTTCACCAGGACATCATACGCACCCTTGATCCGGATGAACGTATCGTGGGAAAGAGCGGGAGCGTGACAGGAAACATCGGGATGCCACTCTTTAGCCAGCTCGCGGAAGCGGGTATGGACGGTATTCAGGCTCGCCGCACCGGTAATCCCGAGCACTCCCGCTGCTTCGGGGATAGTTAGCGTGGATCGGGTTGTCATCGGGGGAGTGTAGGTGGGTGCATATGATAAAAATACCCTGCTCCTTCAGTGATGGGGCTCTTCCCAAAAATCACCGTTTTCCCGTTTTTCCGGATTCCCTGCAGGATCCAGACCGATGAAACTGACGGATCGAACTGCCATAAGAACTGCTTAAAATTGAAAGATGAATGCATGACCGCGTGCAGTTCTCTTTCTTGCGGCTCCCGTCACTCCTTGTGATCGGGGTTACCCGATCCAATACCCATAAAAAGATGTGAATGTATATTCATATTGCGAGGCAACAATAATGCCAGGATTGGATCAGACAGGCTCTGCCGGCTACGGTGCTGGTACGGGAAGGGGCATGGGCCCCTGTGGACAGGGAATGGCTTTGGGAAGAGGCACTGCGCAGAGATGTGGCCGGGGCTTTGGCAGGGGCCGGGGGTTCTGCCGGAATTCGTTTCCCGAACCCGGGCCCGTAAGCAGGGAAGCACAGAAACAACTCCTCGAAGCAGAGCTCAAACGCATCGGGGCAGAAAAGACTGAAATCGAAAAACGGCTCACTACTTTTGAGTAATGCCGGGAAGACGACGGTGCAGGAGGGTGGGGTGTCAGCCTTCCTTCACCTCATTTGGACCTGTGACCGCAGGGAATACTGAACCTGAAGAGGCGATCCTCTCTGTCGACGAGTTTGAAGCGGTCCGGCTCAAAGACCTGGAAGGTCTCGACCAGAACGAATGCGCTGCCATGATGGAGATCTCGCAGCCCACGTTTCACCGGCTCGTGGTATCTGCACGGAGAAAGATTGCCGATGCGCTGACCCACGGGAAGACCATTAAGATTGAAGGCGGGAACTACCGGATCTGAACGGGAATGGGGACAGTATTCCTTTCGGATAAGGCCCTTTTTCGATCCGAAAGATATACCCTTCGTCCTTGTGCTCCCTGTGTAACTATTCCTGTGAAAAGTGCACCCGATAATCCCCCGAAACCCCCTGTTCTGTTTCTCCGGGAACGATGCCCCGGGCCGGTGGTTATTATGCCTTGTTTCTTTTCATAACATGTTTATCGCTGGATGGACAACTGTTGATTCATGCAAGCAGTCCGCCCTGAAGAGATGCCCGATGCGCTGAGAGCCAGTATGGAGAGAGGCCGTGTAAGGCCAGAGCTTCAGCAGGAGATCCTCAAACTCGCAGAGTTCCATACCTACCCGGCACCCGGGGTTCTCATCGGGGCGTTTATGGTTGACTATGCAATGGAACTTCTCGGGGTCAAAAAAGGCCAGAAACTCTACGGGGTCTGCGAAACCCCCAAGTGCCTTCCCGATGCCCTGCAGGTCCTGGCCCACATCACTATCGGGAATAACCGGCTCAGGATCGTGCCCATCGGGAAATTTGCGATCACCATGAACCTGCCATCCGAAGGTGAGACTGCTGATGCCGTCCGGGTGTACGTGGACCAGAAGAAACTGAAAAAATATCCCACGGTCGATATATGGTATGCCAACAGCCCGGCATTTGACAAGAAGACCATGAAAGGCCAGCTCTTCGATGAGATCTTCCGTGCCGGGCAAAACATTCTCTCATCAGAAAGGGTCCGGGTCACCGTGAAGAAAAAGGAGAAATGGTCCTCGGTCACCTGTCCCTGCTGCGGCGAGACCGTTCCCGATTACCTGATCGAAGGAGACCGGTGCGGGGCCTGCGGTTCGATGAAATATTATGAGAGGGTTTTTTGACCGAGCCGGGCTGGAATGGGGATAACGGGGAAGGTGCCGAAACGATATCCGATCGCTGGCCTGTCGTTCGGCTTCGGTATCCTCTACACCCTGTCTCTCCTGAAGCAAGAGCCTCTTCATCAGCAGAACGTGTCATATCTTTTCATTCGTTTAGATAAACTATAACTCCGGGCGTCGTTTTTCGTTACATGCCAGGGTTTTGTTCATTTCCGATACTTTATAGAAAAGTGAACAAAATCGTAAAATAACGCCGGACACAAATACTTCCTGTCGTCATAAAAGTGCAGATGAGAAACCTAAAAATCCTAACAGTACGAATCACTCACGTGAACAGTTATGCCCCTTTTTTGGGGAGAAGATCTCTTGCGATTAAAATACGGGCGCCAGTGTTTGCATGGTCAAATCCCGCGTCGATGGGGCTCTGATCCATAAGGTGACATACCTGAAAGTGTACGAGTGTTTGAGGGAACCTGAACATGATCTATTTTACCGAAAACGATATTGACCGGCTGATCGAAGACGACGTTCCGGCAGGGGATATGACAAGCACATTGCTGGACCTGTCCGGAAAGCAGGGTTCGATCTCATTGATCGCCAGAAACGGGATGATCGCGTGCTGCACCGAAGAGGCAGTACGGCTTTATAAAAAAGTCGGACTCGAAGTCAGTTATTCTGTCGCTTCGGGAACCCGGTTGCAGGCCGGTGAGAAACTGCTTGAAGCCAGGGGCGATGCCAGTGCCATTCACCTGATCTGGCGGACAGGGAGTGCCATGATCGAATTTGCATCGGGCATTGCAGGGCGCACACGGCACCTGGTCGATTCTGCCCGGGCAGAAAACCCCCTGGTTTCGGTAGCCGGAACCCGTAAACACCCTCCGTTTGTAAAAAAACTGGCATTGAAAGCCCTGATTGCAGGTGGCGGGGTGCCGCACCGCACCGGGCTTTCCGATACAATCCTTATCTTCCGCGAACATCTTTTGTTTACCGGCGGCTATGAAGAGTTGCCCGGTGTGGTGCGTTCTGTTAAGCAGAAACAGAAAGAGCGGAAAATTGTCGTAGAAGCCCATTCCCTGGAGGAAGCCCTGATGGCAGCTAACGCCGGAGCCGATGCCATCCAGCTGGATAAAATACCCCTTGAAAAGTTTGCCGGATATGCCGGTCAGTGCCGTGCCATCGACCCAAATATCTGCATGATAGCGGCCGGGAATGTTAACGATACCAACGCGGCAGCCTATGCCAAAGCCGGGGCCGACGTGCTGGTTACTTCATGGATGTATTTTGCTCCGCCCGCCGATATCAAAGCAGAAATTTTGCCCATACGTACCTGTCCCTGAGCGAAAGCGGGATCTTGTTAAAGAAATCTTCGCACCCCGGAGAAAACCTCACAAGAAGTCTGTACGTGTGAAGGATCCAGCCAATCATTTTACGTGCAGGATCCTTTTTATGGCTGGCAATGTTTACGGGTTGTGCAATCCCGGTTTTTCGGGCTCACCGCGTGGTAAGGGGACACACATTCTTAGATCTCTTCGGTCGCCTGGCCGCCGGGTTTTGGATCAGGATCTCTCCAGACCAAAAAATCCACGAAATCTCAAAAAAAAGTGTTATCTCCGGATCAGAACTTGAAATACCGGTTTACAATTTTGAGGGCGCAGTAGTCCCCGCACATCGTGCATCCATCGGTATCGGCCGGCATCCGCTCCTCGCGGATCTTCCGGGCCCGGGCCGGGTTCATGGCGACCGCAAACTGGCGCTCCCAGTCGAGATCGCGGCGGGCGTGGCCCATCTCCAGATCGGCAGCCCGGGTCTTCCTGAGTTTTACCATGTCGCCGACATGGGCGGCGATACGGGAGCTGATGACACCTTCATAGACCTCTTCAGGAGTCGGGAGTGCCAGGTGTTCGGCCGGGGTGACGTAACAGATGAAGTCGGCACCAAGGGACGAGGAGATCGCTGCGCCGATTGCGGAGACCCGGTCGTCATAACCCGGGGCAATATCGGTCACGATGGGCCCGAGCATGTAGAACGGCTTGTTGTTGGTGACCCGCTTCATGAGCTGGACGTTTGTTGCGATCTCGTCGATCGGCACGTGGCCCGGGCCTTCGACAATCACCTGCACGTCCTTGTCGTGCGCCTTATCTGCGAGTTCCGCGTTGATTAAGAGTTCCTGGATGCCGGCCCGGTCTGTCGCATCGTGGATGGCTCCTGCCCGCATACCGTTTCCCATCGAGAGGGTGACTTCGTGCTCCTTCATGATTTCGAGCAGGTAGTCAAACTCTGAATAGAGCGGGTTCTCCTTCTCGTTGTGGAGCATCCAGGCGGTCATGAGCGCCCCGCCCCGGGAGACAAGCCCTGCATGCCGGCCCTGGTTGCGGAGGCGTTTTACCGTCTCCCAGTTGATGCCGGTGTGGATCGCCATGAAGTTCGTGCCGAGTTTTGCCTGCTCGGCCGTGATCCGGAAGAGGTCGTCCTCTTTCATGTGGATAATTGCTCCGTCTTTTTTCACCGCTTCAATGAACGCCTGGTAGAGCGGGACGCTCCCGACAGAGAGCGTGGTATTGGCAATGACCTGTTTCCTGATCTCGGTAAAATCGCCGCCGGTCGAGAGTTCCATGAGGGTGTCGGCACCGGCACGTTCTGCCTGTTTTGCCTTCTCGATCTCCTCCGGGATATTGACAATGTCGGTGGAGGTCCCGATGGAGGCATTCACTTTCGTGCGGAGGCCCTCGCCGATACCGCAGATCTTCACCTTGCGGTACGGGGAGACCGGGATTACGATGTGACCTTCGGCAACGCTGCGCCGGACAAAGTCTTCGGTGACGCCTTCCTGTGCCGCGACCTGCTTCATCTCGTCAGTGACGATGCCGCGTTTTGCATCCGCAACAATACTCATGCCTATCCCGTTTCCTAAAAGAGCAGATAAAGGCTCGGTTTTTGGTTTTCTCACGAAATATGGGTTGTTGAACGGGCAAGTAAAGTTGATTTTCAGATAACAAAATCCTGCTTCCCGAGAACCTCCAAAAGAAGAAAATACGGAGGGGATTATTTACCGTTATCGGGGATACCCGGCCCCATCCTTTCTGAAGAGCGCGGTTCGGCTCCGTAAAACAAACGGGGTACCGACCCTGCGGAATCCGGCCGATGCTGCCATCGAAAGATCCGTTTCAAACTCATCACGGGAAACCTCATGCTTCGGTTCAGCGATGAGGAATGTCCCGCCCGGTGCGAGAAGGGAATACACCTCCTGCACGAGCCGGGCCGGATCGGAGACTTCATGGATAACACATAATCCGAATGCCACATCGATACGCCCCGGATATTCGAGCGCCAGCGAGTGCGGTCCGGCCTTGTGGAGCCGGATGCGGGCACCAAGTCCTTCCCTCGTGGCCTTTTCTTTGAGGATCGCGAGCATCCCTTCCTGGAGATCCACTGCGATCACCTGCCCGTTCTCGCCGACACGCCGCGCAATGGGCAGGGTAAAGAGGCCCGGCCCGCACCCGATATCGAGGACCGTATCGCCCGGGCGGACATACCGGTCAACAAGCCGGCCCGGCTGGTACTTGAACCGTCGCCACCACCCGTCAAGGTAACCGGCGCGGGATACCGGGAAGACTTCGTGACTGCCGCTCATGGGATCACCTCCGGTTTTTACCGGTCCGCGTACTCTAGTCGCAGCCCCACGCCGGTCTCCTGCAGGGGAGTCACCTGCGCAAGGGCGACCTTGGCTGCGAGCGACGTACAGTGGCAGGCGTGGAGTGCGTCAGGGCACCGATCTTTAAGGTACGCAAGTGTCCCGTCGAGCTGCGGCCCGGCCGTCCGGAGGTGAAGGCCGCCGACAATGTCGTTCACCCGCTCCTCCCCGCAGATCTTCTTTGCATACTCCACGGTGTTGCAGATACCGGCATGGGCGCATCCCGTGATCACCACCAGCCCGTCGCGGCCCCGGAACGCGAGGGAAGTGTCGTCGAGGATCCGGTCCTCCTGTAAGCTTCCGTCCGGCATCACGATTCGCCGGGACCCGGGTGCGGCATCCTCGAAGGGGAACTTCCGCTCGATCTCGCCAAGGAAGAACAGGTTGGGCGTGAGACTGACCGGGCTCTCCGACAGTTCAAGGGGCATGGCCCGCTGCACTTCATCTGCGGTGAAGACCGGACCTATATCGCCAAGGGGCGGTTTGGGGCGGGGGAGAAAACAGCAGGGGTGGGCGATGAGCCGGGGGAGCCGGTGGGGTGTCTCCTCGATCGCTGCTTCCATGAACCGGTGGATCAGGTGCCAGAGCCCCCCGGTGTGGTCGAAGTGCCCATGGGAGAGGACGATGTAATCAAGATCGAAGAGATCGATCTTCATCTTCTCGGCATTCTGTAAAAATGCACCGGAGTAACCCGTATCGAACAGGATGCGTTTTCCTTCCGCCTCGATATACGCAGAAAAGCCGTGCTCTGCAACAAACATCCGGTCGAAGAGCGCGGTATTGTCCATGAGGATTGTGACCTTCATTTACGCTCCCTCCCTCCTTTCTTCAGGTTCCTGGCACATCGCGTAAAAAACCCCGCGTGTCCCCCGCTGCGGGATGACCTCTCCACCCCGTTCGAGGGCCCCGAGTATCTTTGCCACTTCACCGCCGCTCAGGCCGGTGGTTTGCACCAGGTCTTCTACCGTAGAGGGCCTGCGGCTGAGCGTTGCACGGATCAGGTCTACTGAGCCGGTGTTTGCCAGCACAGCCCGGGAGACTGAACGCTGATGGCCTGATATCTCGATGCCCGGCCGTCCGAGAGCCCTTTTGACTGATTCCAGTTCAGCGCCGGATGCGGCCCGGACCCATCCCTCTGCGGCAGGCCGGTCGAGCGTGTTGAGCTGGACCCGATCAGGATCGATCCGGTCGATGGCCATCTTGAGCCCGGCCAGTTCCTCATCAGTAGTGTTCAGACCGGGGATGACGAACACTTCGAGCCAGATTGCACCCTCATACCGTGAACGGAACTGCACAATCCCGTTGATAATTGCATCTATCTTCAGTGATGGGTGGGGGTTATGAATGCGCTCAAACGTCTGTTGGGATACCGAGGTCAGCGTCGGGATGACCCGGTCGGCAGGAAGGAGTTCGTCCTGTACATCCCGACGGGTCAGGAGACTCCCGTTGGTCAGAACGCTCATGAGGTATTCCGGATACTCGCGTTTCACGAATGCGATCACCGGCCCCAGCGAGCGGGCCAGTGTCGGCTCGCCGGAACCGGCAAGCGTAATCGAATCGAGGTGAGGACGGGATGCGAGCACCTCGCGGAGTTCGGCAATCACCCCGCCGGCGGGAAAAAAGTCCTGCCATGTTATGGTCTTATCCGTGGTGTGCCCGCACTCACAATAAGCACAGTCGTACGAGCAGGTCTTGAACGGGACAAGGTCGATGCCGAGCGAGAGCCCGAGCCTGCGGGAGAGGACCGGCCAGAAGATGTGCTTTTGGGTCATGGCAGTCCCCATCCCCTCGTGGTTATCCGATAGAATCGTCCTGATCGCGTTCGGTCATCCGGGGGCACAGTCCACCCCCGACCTTCGGGCAGAGGTTCTCGTTATGTTTCGGGCAGTGTCCTTCGAGCCTGCGGATGCACTCAGCCATCTGGATCGTTTTACCGTTGATGAGGGCATCGGCGATCTTGTGCCGCGCCTCGTGGATGTCTCTCCAGACGGTCTTTCTGGAAACGCCGAGCACGGTTGCGGCCTCTTCCTGTTCAAGTTCCTGGAAATCGATCAGGGTCAGTGCCGCCATCTCTTCCGGCAGCAGCGAGACAACCCCCTCCTGTTTGTCCGAGTTGCACTGTGGCGCATAGCACCGCGCGGACGGCCCGCCTTTGAGCGACCGGTTCAACCGGGGCCGGCCCCTCCGCCGGCAGCACTCGTTGTTCTCACCGCTGGTTGTCAAGGTGTGTCAGCTCCTGTTCAAGATTGGCTGCCAGTATTTGAATGGCTTGCGCTGCCGGGGATGCGCCCGTATCCGTCACGGGAACTCCGGCCCTCACCGACTCAATGACTGCCGGATCGAAGGGGATCTTCCCGATCAGGAGAATATTCTCCCTGCGGCACCAGTCCTCGATCTCTCCTGCCTGGTACGCGTCCAGATCGAAGCGGTTGATGGCAACAAGGATCCGGGGGCGGAACTGGCGGCAGACCGTTACCACCCGCTTGAGATCATGGAGACCTGATACGCTGGGCTCGGTAACCACAAGCACGACATCCACGCCGCTGATCGTGGAGATAAGCGGGCACCCGGTCCCTGGCGGGCCGTCGATAAGGAAGAGATCACAGGAGCCGTCGCGCTCCATTGCGGTTTTCTTGACCGCATGTACCAGCAGCCCGGAGTTGTCCGCGCCCGGCACCAGCTGCGCGTGCACGAGATGCCCCCGGTCCGTTTCCGAATACAGGATCTCGCCGGTCTGTCGCGGCTGCATGGCGACAGCGGCGGCAGGACAGACAACCGTGCAGACTGCACACCCTTCACAGCGGAGCGGGCTCACCTTGTATGCATCGCCGTCCCGTTCGACCGCGTCAAACCGGCAGTGCTCCCTGCACTCCCCGCACTGTACGCAGAGAGCGGGATCGATGACGGCCGTCTTCATCCCCATGAAGGGTTCTGTCCGGATCAGGTTTGGGCGAAGGACGAGTTCCAGGTTTGCCGCGTCCACGTCGCAGTCCGCAAGCACGAGGGATCCTTTCAGCAGCCGGGAGAGCGCGGCGGTGACCATGGTCTTTCCCGTCCCGCCCTTGCCGCTGATGACCGCAAGCCGGATCATTCTTCCACCCCGGCAAGCGACTTGCATTTGGCCGCGAGGGCAGAGAAGTCCTTCTGCCACTCCGGCCGTACCTGACAGAGAAGATCGCCCCGGCTCTGGATGGCGGCAATCTCCCGACTGAAGGGAATGGTCATCAGGATCTCAAGATCGTGGTCAATGCAGAACCGGACGGTCGCCTCATCCTTCCCGTCGCTCCGGTTGATGACGATGCCGGCGGGTACACCCAGCCGGGCGGTCACGTCCACCGCAAGCCGCAGGTCGTGCAGGCCGAACGGGGTCGATTCCGTGACAAGGATGCAGGCGTCGCACCCGTCAAGGGTCTCGACCACGGGGCACGATGTGCCGGGTGCAGAGTCGCAGATTACCAGCGGATCGTTATTTGCCCTCTCTTTGATGGCTCTGATGATGGGGACGGTCCGGGAACTCCCCGTATCCAGCAGGCCGGAAATAAGGTTAAGGCCGGGCAGCGGAGCAGAGACCGACAGGGTCCCGATCCGTTTTGGCTCTTCGTGGATGGCCCTTTTCGGGCAGACCAGCGTGCACCCGCCGCAGGAGTGGCAGAGCTCGGGGAAGAAGAGGACCCGGTCGCGCAGCACGGTGAGCGCCCCATACTGGCAGAACTCCCCGCACTTCCCGCAGCGATCGCACGAAGCATCGTCGATTACCGGCACCGGTACGGTGACATCCGTTGTCGTGGCGGAACCTGAAAAGAAGAGGTTGAGGTCTGGCTCCTCGACATCGCAGTCGACGAGGGTAACGGGTTCGGTCCGGGAAAGTGTGAAGGCGAGATTTGCGGCTACCATCGTCTTGCCGGTGCCGCCTTTCCCGCTTGCAACTGCAAGTTTCATTCCCGTGCTCCGTTATTTTTCCTCAAATAACCATTTCCCCGAATACCTGAGCGGTGCGATCCTTATTTCGCTCGTTCGAGAGTATTGTTCTTAAACTCCTTCAGCGCATCCAGCACCGAGCCGCCGGAGCGGTATATGTACATGCTGACGCCCGCAGACTCAAAGACTGCTTTGGCGTTTCCCCCCAGAAGACCGCTTATGAGCACCGCCACCTGGTGGTTTAAGATCAGCTGGGCGGCTTTCGGCCCCACTCCCCCGGCACCATCGGCAAACGGGTTTGCCACGGCCTCAAAGGCTTCCGTCTCGCTGTCCATGAGAATGAAATACGGGGCTCTCCCGAATCGCTCCTCGACCTTTGCATCCGGTGTCGCGCCCTGAGCGGTAATACAGACTTTCATGATACCCCTGCGTTCTTTTTTACTCATACGCGCATAAATCATATAAACCATCGCACCCTACCCTTTCATGTACGATCCGCCGGCCCGGCCTGCTACCGGTAAGATCCGGGATACAGGGAACCATACCCGCCGGCGGTCCGGGACGTTACCATGAGCAGCCATACCATCCTTGACGATCTGATCGCCCGCCTGCCGGAGAAACCCGTTCCCGTCCGTTCGGTCCTTGTCGGTGCCCACTGGACGGCCGTGTGCAGCACCGCCTGCGGCCTTGCGACAACGGTCATGGGCGGGGGATGCCACAACCACGAGAACGTTGTGCGCAATGTCGGCCACCTCCATGAAAAAAGCGCACAGGAACTTGCGGCGTTTGCCCTCTCGGATAATCCCATCGAGGCGGGTATCGGTGTCGCGGCAATCAACTCGCTCCTGGTACCGGACGAGAGCAGGGCAGTGCTCCTGAATGCGTCCGAGGTACTGATGAAGAAGGGTGCCGGAAAGAATGTTGCGCTTGTCGGGCATTTCCCCTTCATCCCCCGGCTCCGCACCGCTGTCGGGAACCTGTGGGTGCTTGAGCTGCACCCCACCGGGGACGATTACCCGGCGGCGTCTGCCGCCGATCTCATCCCCAGGGCGGACATTGTCGCCATCACGGCAAGCGCGCTGATCAACCATACCCTCGACGACCTGCTCGGACTCTGCCGGCCGGGTGTCGATGTGCTCATCCTCGGGCCGAGCACGCCCCTCTCGCCGGTCCTGTTCGAACACGGGGCAACCATCATCGCCGGCTCCCGCGTTGCCGATGAGTCCGCTGTGCTGCACGCGATCGGCCAGGGCGCCATCTTCCAGCAGGTCACCGGGGTGAGGCTGCTGGCGTTTACCCGGCCGGGTGATGCCCCGGTATGACCCGGGGGTCGGGGAGTGCCGGGACGAATCCCCCGGTTACCCTAGTGACAGGCAGGGATCGTGAGCCGTGCCCGTTTTGTTCGCCGGAAAAAGATGCGGTGGTTTTCTGTACTGCGCTCTGGTATGCCCGGTGGGATGCGTTCCCGGCCAGTCGCGGTCACCTGCTCGTGATCCCCTTCCGCCATGTGGCCGGTTATTTCGAGACCTCGCCGGAAGAGAAAGCCTCGTTATCGGAAATGCTCACGGAAGGAAAGAGAATTCTCGATCACCGGTTTTCACCATCGGGCTACAACATCGTGATCAACTGCGGGTCGGCGGCAGACCAGGCCGTCATGCACTGCCACGTCCACCTTATTCCCCGGTATGCCGGTGACCCGGATCATCCCCCGGGCGGTATCCGCGGGTTTGTCATGGACCGGTGCGAACGGGTTTGCATGAATCCCCTGGCCTGACCGTGGCCTCCTCTGTAAGGAGCCCCCGTTCCCTGCCGATCCCAAACGTAAACCATCATACACAAAAGCTGATGAACTATGTTTGTTCCCTCAAAGATATTCTTCACAAAAGGAGTTGGTATTCACAAGGACCAGCTCGCATCATATGAGCTGGCACTCAGGAAGGCAGGTATCGAGCGCTGTAATCTGGTGTACGTCTCCAGCATTTTTCCCCCGTACTGTAAACAGATCTCCGCAGAATCCGGACTCAGGCAGCTCAAATCCGGGGGGATTACGTACTGTGTCATGGCGAGGAACGATACAAAAGAACCCAACCGCCTGATTTCAGCAGCGATCGGTCTCGCACTCCCCAAAGACATCAACGAATACGGGTATCTTTCGGAGCACCATGCCTATGGCGATACCGCCGAGAAGACCGGGGAATATGCCGAGGACCTTGCGGCAACGATGCTTGCGACCACGCTCGGGATCGAGTTCGATACCGACAAGGCCTGGCAGGAGCGGGAACAGATCTATAAAGCCAGCGGCAGGATCATCAGGACCACGCATACCTGCCAGTCTGCCCAGGGGAATAAAGACGGGAACTGGACGACCGTGATTGCTGTTGCGGTCTTCCTGCCGTGATTTTTTTTTAATTTCGTTTTCGTATCCAATCTTTTCCCGGGGCACTTTTTTTGTGATTTGCGGGCTCTGTTGAAATCCTTCCTCAATTACAGGATTTACGTTTGGTTTCAGGAAAAGTAGCGATGTGTGAAACTTGTTTTGAGGATTTTAACAAAAGCCGGTTTGCGTTTTTTTGCAGCGGGTTTTTTCCGGTATGCCTTATGAACAGGGCAATTTCCGCAGGGATCGAAATCGGAATGACGACAAGGTGTCTTATCGGATTCCAAAAGACGGCACCGGTCCTGTCTGTTGACTATTCCGTCGCCGTTGCACCAAGCGCGTCTTTGACGGTGCCGGTGCCGGAAAATATATGGATCGGGATCCCCGCGCCTTTCAGGAGATCCGCGGCATTCTCGCCAATCTCCCCGGTGATAACGGCCTCAAGTCCGTTCATTTTCAGTAACTTTACTGCATTCTGGCCGATCTTGGCATCGCTGACAACAAAACCGTTCCGTACCGCGTCCAGTTTGCCGGTCCGGGTGTCGTAGAAAATGAAGTACGGTGCCCGTGCGAAATGGTGTTCGAATGCACTTTCCAGCGACGGGCCCTGCGCCGTGATACAGACTTTCATGACGTACCTCTTATTATTACTCATATGCGCGAAAATCATATAAATCTACGGGTGTGACCTGCCCGGAGACCGGCACCCCGGAAAAAATGATCCTCATATTCGCGTTCCTGCGGCTTTTCCGGGTGCCGGATGGACTGAAATACGTGGCAGAAACCGGGGCTGTCCAAAGGCCAGTAATGGCCATTTGGCGAGGTCGAAATCAGTCGTATTTCGGCAAACGGGGCGCTATTCGGGTGTATTCTCCACTGGAACAGAAACCGTTGATTTTACGGGGATATCCCGGTTTGGCCCAAATTGGGAAAGGGGAAAAGGAGCCTGATTCGGGCTTATTTTCCTTGTCCGGAGAGTCGTCTCATGGTAAGGGTGTGTCCTCCCTTCAATCAGGATAATTTACGGTGGATATTGCCAGATCAACCGCTCCAGGTAGTTGCCTGCGAAGTACGGCGGCTACGCTCGTATCAGGAAAAATTACAAAAAAGAAAAAAAATTTGGATTAGGGAAGATCGTGCTTACCTTGCAGGGATGATCAGCGAGCGCTCGCCAGCGGGCATGAACTCGCGGATTGCACCCTTTGCGAACTCGCGGCGTGGTTCGGAGAAGTCGAACTTGAGCGACGGGTCTGCGAAACAGATCTTCATGAGCGGGGACAGGGTCCAGGCATCCTGGCGTCCATAGTGAGCGGCCGCGGCAATTGCTGCGTACTCTCCCTGGTGTCCGACGTTCATTGCGTAGTTCGGGTAGTTGGGGCCACGGAGTTCTCCGAGGCAGCCCTCGTCTGGCCGGACGGACATACAGTTTGCGGAACCGCACTGGTCCTGCAGATCGTAGCCGAAGAAGCCGAGACGTGACCAGCCTTCCTTGTGCAGGAGCATCGACATGTACCAGCCGTTCAGACCTGCATTGGAGTTTGCCGTTGCAAGTGAAGAGGTGATACCAGATGCTGCCGCAAGGACGGACGCACGCTGGGAACCGCCGAAGTGGTCCTCGAGTGTGGTCGGGTACTGCTCGTACTGCTCCATACCATAGAGCGTGACTTCGGAGGCAATGTCGCTGACTGCTTCCTGGGTCGCCTTTGCCTTTCCGAGACCGCCGTGGTTTTTCTTGACATAGTCAAGACCATAGTAGCAGTAGTCGTCGAGGATGTTGTCGGTGTATGCAGCGGTTGCATACTGGGTGAATCCGACACCGCCGGACATATAAGATCCGAGCCAGATCTGGTCGAAGAGCATGGTACCTGCACCGACGACTTCAAGGGATGCCTTGACGGGGTCGTTGGGGTACTTGCGGTCTGCCTGGATCATGTCGGCGAAGTGACCGAACTTGATGCCACCTGGCTCGTTCGGGCCACGTGCACGGCGGGCGGGCAGGATATCTGCCATCTGGATGACACCAGCGTGCTTTGCTGCGAATGCAAGGTCGGCGACTGCCGCTTCACCGGCGCACATCTTGTACGCACCGATAAAGGACATACCGATCTGCATTGCAGACCACCGGGAGGTCGTTCCACCGTCGCAGGTCCTGCTGACGGTTGTCGGGATGTGGACTGCCTGCCACATGGACTTGCCGACTGCGGCCTTGAGGGCGGCTGCCTGCTTTGCCGGGAAGAGCTTGTCGAGGTTTAAGACGAACTGGGGCTCGAGGTCGTCTGCCATCTCGTCATCGCCGGTAAAGACTTTGACGTAGCAGTCGTCGACGAGTGCCGGGTGGGTCTCGACCATGTGTTCCTGAACGACAGCTGCGCCGGGCATGGCGTGGTTGAGGACGTGGAGGTACTCGTTGATGGTCTCAGGGGTAACTTCCTTGCCGAGACGCTTCTGGAGGGTGCCGTGGGCGAGGTCGAGGCCGACGATGATCGTCCGGCGGATGTCGTCCCACATCTGCTGCATTGCAGCGTTGTTCACAAAGTGAAGGTCATCGCCCTCGACAAAGACGCCGGTTCCGCTGACCTCGTAGGTCATCAGCTGGCGCTGACCGAGCGGGATACCACCACAGTGGCAGCGCTTGGGGTCGTACATCGAGATGCCGCGCTCCATTGCGGCTTTCTGGCCTTCCTTTAAGAACTCCATCTTTCTGGGAGACTGCTCGAGACCCTTGCGGCCAAACACCGTTGAGGTTGCCGTCGGGTCTTCTGCGAATTTCTCCTTCATTGCCTTCAGGAAGAGCTTCTGGGTTCTTTCGATCTTTGCTTTTGCCATAATTATGCCTCCTTTGGCATGAAGCCGTACTTGACTCTCAGTGCGTGGATGCGCTGGATGTATTCAACGTATTCTGGGTCGTCGCGGAATCCAGTGCCGACGAGGGAGTGGTACATGGTGGTGTGGCTTTTGAGCCACTTTGCGTCCATTGCCTTGCCGATCTTGACCTCGGAGTCCAGGGGGACACCGACCTGGTCCTTGACGTACTTGATGACGCCGGACTTCTTGTCGAGAACAACACGCTGGAGCATATCGAACATCATACCGTTCTCATCGAGACGGAGGGAGTGTCCGTGCACTGTGCAGCCACGGATGCCGGTAAGTGCTGCATCGAAGAGCTCGGTGTTGACGAGTTCCTTTGCATACTTTTCGAGATCTCTCTCACGGCATTCGATGATCTGACGGCCTGACAGCGTGCCGGGGTCAATGCCACGGAATCTGTACATCTCGAGCCAGGATCTCTGGTAGGGCTGGCAGGGTGCGTTGTACATCGAGTCGGCAAACTGGATGTAACGGACACGGTCGCCGGCCTTTGCGCCGTCGGTCGGGGTTACGAGCTTGCGGATCGGGCATGCGGGTTCCTGCTGCTCTGCAAGTGGCGGGTGTGCACTCTTGTAGGCTGAGCCGGGTGCACGGTGTCCCATAACGAGGACGAGGTCCTTGTCGGTTACATCGCGAAGCTTTTCCAGCTTGTGGGTCGGGTCCAGCTGCTTGCGCCTGTTCTCGGCGATTGCAGTCTGTCCGGGACAATATTGGGGTTTGTATGCCATTGTTTTATCACTCCAATGTTTCCTTCTTTTTCACGATTCTCATGACAGACGAAATGACTTCCGCCATCTTCTCGCGGGTCGGGGTCTGACCCCGGGTCACGCCGCTCACGATCGCCATCACCGTACCTTTCGTACGGATCTTGTCGGCCGGAGGCATCACCACGGCGGTCTTCACGCCCTCCTTTGCGAGATCCTCATAATCAATCGGGGACTGGGAAACGACAATCGCCTTCACGTCACAGGCCTCAAGAATGTATCGGACCTTGGCGACAACATGGGATCGGACGTTCCCATGGTGAAGTATGGCAACCTTGTGTTTCTCAATCTGGGTAACTTCCTTCTCGGTAAGCCCGAAGTAGGCGCCAATCACGCCGCCGGCAATATTGGGGGCGTCCGGAGGGACGCCGCTGCCGGCGTTCAGTACGAGAGTACTGATGCTGTATTCGACGCCCTGCTGCCTTAACCCCGAGGTGATATCGCACACCGGTTTTGTGACGTGGCGGCGTCCTGGGGACATTCCGACCACGATCACGTCCGGGTACCGGCATTCGGAGATGGTGCCCCGCTGGGCTATCCCGCCTCCTTTACCCATGCCCATCGCCTCGCGGCAGTCAACAACCTGGGTTACTCGTCCTATCGGCATAGTTACTTGATTCCCTGAATGATTGTCGGGCCTGTATGGCTCTTTGGATCTGATAATCCGAGGATATCCTTGTCCGCATTCGGGCCGTACTTTGCGTAATCTACAAGGGACGGGGAAGTTTTCATGAACTTGCCTTCCTGAATGCGGCAGGTGAATGCGGTGATGGTCTCATCACACGCAGTTTGCAGTGCGGGAATGGCCTCGCGGTTTTCCAGTTCCAGGAGAATGGTTCCTACGTGAACCTGTAGTTCAATCTCCTCGGTTCCGACATGGATGGTCTTCCTCATGACATGGGGATTGGCCATTCCTTTGGCGGGCCCGTAGGTTACGGTGGAGGGAAGGCGCGGGCCGTTTAAGACCATGCGCCGTATTCCACCGGCCTTCAGCAGGTTGTTGAGGAGCCGTTCTACTGTTTCCGGGTTCATCAGCCGTTCGGTGACAACCCTGCACTGCGGGAACGTGGCTTCAGTCATTCGTATCCTTATGAGGGTTTATACACCCTTTGCGATCGTCTGCATTGGCTTCTTGAATGCTTCGATCTGCCCGAAGGTGTCCTGGTATACCTTTGAGGTTGCTTCGGGGCCGAACATCTGGGTGCCTGCATCCAGTGCGCATGCTGCGACGATACAGGGCATACCGACACCGGCTGCGTGACGGGTAACGACGTGGTTACCGTTGAATCCGCCGGGGCCGCCGCCACCGTAGATCGAGTGGCTGAAGAACGAGAACCCGACTGCGACACCCATGGTACGACCGAAGTCGGAGCCTGGGAGGCCGGTCTCGTGCTCAAGCAGATCGTTGAAGTAGAGCAGGGTTGCGGAAACTGCCTGTGCGAAACGTCCTGCACCGCAGTTTACCATGGTCGCTGCAAGGGTGCCTGCGGATGCGTAGGCGTTCCAGAGCATCGGGTCCTTGGTGTCGTAGAAGATGTAGCCGCTCTTGCCCTTCTTGCCTGCCTTGATGATCTTGTCCTCAATGGCACGCTCGACGAGGCTCTGCACGACAGTACCGACAGTGCCGGTCTTGCCGTTCTGCTTGACGAGGTCGTAGACGATGTTGTTTGCATTCAGGCCCTGGTACCCGTAAAGCAGGAGCTGTGCACGCTCGAATGGGCCGATTGCTGCACCCATTTCGAACTCGCCGGCCTGCTCGAAGGTTGCCGAGAGTGCTGCACCCTGGATTGCATTCCGGTGGGTCATCATGACCGCGTGGTTCGCGGGGATGTTACGGAGTGCGTAGCCGAGACCTTCGTTGTTCTGCGGGATGGACAGGATCGAGACGACATTGCCGCCCTGCATGTCCATTGTCTGCGGGTAGGTTCCCCAGACTGCACCCTTGATGTAGGAACCGTCGAACATGCCGACCTTGTACTGGTCGATCAGCGCGTAGGTGGTCGCTGCTGCAACGGATGTGGATGTCGCATCGTAGGTTGCTGCTGCTTTTATACGTGCAGATGGAATTTCCACAAGGAGCATCTTGCCGCCGGCGACCTTGGTGATCTTGGTGTCGTCGCCTTCGGCAACCTGCACCATTTCCTTGATCTTGGCTGCGAGTGCATCGCAGTCCTTGACACAGCTGCAGCTCATGCTGCGGCCGAGGATCTGGTTGGACTTGCCGCCCATCTTACCGGTCTTGAGTGCTTCCTCAATACCGCCGAGGTTGACTGCCACGGTCCTCTTGGTGAGGTCGATGAGCTCGAGTGCACCCTTGTTGGTCAGCGGGCTGATCTTGTCAATGGTGACGTTGCTCTTTAAGAGCTTACCCTCATCGTCGTAGAGGTCGATTGCATCTTTATATTTTGCCATGTAATTTCCTCCAAATTGACTTTTAACTGCTGTACCGTACGAGAACTGAACGCTGGTGGTGACTAACAGAACACTGGTAATGATTGAAAGTCGCTATTGCACGTCCCCTAGATCGGGACATTGATTAATTCCCAATTTCCCCTTATAAGCGTTCCGATTTTATCTCGGAACACTTCATTATAGAATTCCAAAAATATTACATAAAAACGAAGCAATGTTCAAATATTACATATATCTGCCCTTTTATTGTTTTACGCAGTGTGACAAAATTTTTGAAAAGTATTACAATGTCGCACACTATATTTAAAAATCGTTTAATTTCCTGTGCGCTCTTTTATAAAAAATATTGGGTTGTGACAGGGTCTTTGTGAGGGAACCCCTGACAGGAGTTTACTTGTTTTCCTTGAGCGGGCTTGGCCCGAGTTCTTTAATGGTGTTAACGACGTCTGTTACCACATTTGCCCATTTTGCACCTTCCGATGCAGAGACAAACGTCATCCGGAACCGGCGGTCGTCAAGGCCAATGCTCTTCATGAGCCTTTTTACCATGAACATTCTCTTTGCCGACTTGAAGTTGCCTTCAAGGTAGTGGCAGTCTCCGAAGTGACACCCGGAGATGAGGACACCATCCGCCCCGTCGGCAAACGCCTTGAGGACAAAGAGGGAGTCGAAACGACCGGTGCACATTACACGGATAATCCGGATGTCCGGGGGGTACTGGATACGGCCCCCACCGGCAAGGTCGGCTCCTGCGTAGGAACACCAGTTGCAGACCATACCGAGGATCTTGGGTTTCCACTCTTCAGCCATTTACTGCTCACCTCCGAGCAGGAACGCATCGATCTGAGCAACAATCTGCGGGGTTGCAAAGTGGTTCATCCAGATTGCGCCACCGGGGCAGAACCCACCGCAGGTACCACAGCCTTTGCATTTTGCTTCCGTAACCTGCATGACCATGCGTCCATCTTTCTCTACGAGAGCAAGGGCGGTGTAGGGGCAGAGGTTCACGCACATGCCGCATCCGGCACATTTCTCTTCGATACAGGTGGCGAAGTACGGCTCGAGTTCGACTTCTCCCTTGTGGATCGGGATGCTGGCCGCAGATGCTGCGCCTTCTGCAGAGGCTACCGTGTCCGGGATATCCTTCGGGCCCTGACAGACACCGGCGAGGAAGACACCGGCAGTGGTTGTTCCACACGGGTTTAACTTCGGGTGGGCTTCCTGGAGCCAGCCGTCGCCAGTGCAGGAAACACCGAATAATCTCCGTGTCCTTTCTGTGTCTGTCTTTGGCTGGACCGCTGCTGCCAGAACGACAAGATCGACTTCCATGTCAACCGGACGGTCAAGCAGCGTGTCATCTGCATACACATGGAGATTCTTGGTCTTGGGGTCTTCGAGAATGTTTGCCACGCGCCCGCGGATGAACTTTGCACCTTCATCCTGGATGCGGTAGTAGAACTCCTCGTACGCCTTGCCGAATGATCGGATATCCATGTAGAAGATATACGGGATGCAGCCGGGCAACTTTTCAACAAGCTGGTGGGCATGTTTCAGTGAATACATGCAGCAGAACCGCGAACAGTACGGTTTGCCGACACCGGTGTTGTCACGAGAGCCGGCACAGAGCACGAACGCGACTCTTTTCGGTCTCTCTCCATCACTCGGGCGGACTGGATAACCACCGGTCGGACCTGATGCGCAGATGAGCCGCTCGAACTCAAGGCTGGTAATAACGTTCTCGTACCGCTTGTATCCCCACTCTTCTTTCTTCTCGATGGGGAAGATGTCAAAGCCGGTTGCGAGAATGACCGTTCCGACCTTGACTTTGACAAATTCGTCCTTGGATTCGAGGTCGATTGCCTTCTTCTCGGAACCGCAGGCGGTAACACAGATGCCGCACTTGACGCAGGCATTGAAATCGATCGTATAAAGAAGCGGGACGACCTGCGGGTGGTTGATGTAGATTGCCTTCCGTGGCTTCATGCCCACTTCAAATTGGTTGGGCTTGATAACCGGGCAGGCAGTCTCACAGTCACCGCAGCCATTGCAGCCGCCTCCGACAATACCCCGGGCTTCCGCTTCCGCGGGAGTGATCACGCCTCGGGCTTTCTTGCGGATCGTAACATCGAAGTTGCCGATGTAACCTTCCACTTCATGAACCTCAGACCAGGTCATGAGCTCAATCAACTGGGCCCTGCCGACATCCACCATCTTGGGTGTTAAGATACACTGCGAACAGTCGAGGGTCGGGAAGGTCTTGTCGAGCTGGGACATACGCCCGCCGATACTGGTATCGGACTCAACAAGGTAGGTCTTGATCCCTGCTGCTGCAAGGTCAAGGGCTGCCTGCATACCGGCAACACCGGCACCGACGACCATGGCGGCCTGTTCTACGGGGACGGTCTTCGGGTAGAGGTCCTGGAGAAGTGCAGCTTTTGCTACTGCGATCCTGATCGCATCCTTTGCCTTTTCGGTTGAACCCACGCGGTCGTGCATGTGCACCCATGAGTTCTGCTCACGGATGTTTGCCATCTCGAACCGGAACGGGTTCAGGCCAGATTCCTTTGTTGCCGTCCTGAATGTCGGCTCGTGGAGACGGGGCGAGCATGCAGAGACAACGACACCTGTCAGGTTGTGGTCCTTGACTGCCTTGCGAATCACAGCCTGCCCGGGCATTGAGCACATATACTTGTAGTTGTCAACATAGGCCACATTCGGGATGGTTTTTGCATATTCCTGCACGGCAGGGATATCCATTGACCCGGCAATGTTGGTACCGCAGTGACAGATGAAAACACCGATACGGGCTTCTTCCTTTTTGGTGGTGACACCGGGTGCTGCGACAGCCTTTGCTGCCGGGGCGGGAGCTTGCTTCTTTGCTTCCTGCTTCTTGGGTTCGGTCTTTTTGGTAGTTGCTTTCTTCTTTTCAACCATGTTTCCCACCTCACAGCACCTTCTGCAGGAACGGTTCACAGCTGATCGCATGGAGGTCAAGCCCGAGGTCCTGCGGGCTCATTCCCTGTGCCAGTCCGAGTAGTTCGGCAAAGTGCAGCACCGGTAAGTTGTACTCGACACCGAACTTTTCCTTGATCTCGATCTGGCCACGGTCAAACTGAAGCTGACAGAACGGGCAGATATCGGTAAGTGCATCTGCTTTTACTTCCTTGACGTTGATCAGCTTCTCATTGGTGATATCCAGTGAGTGGACGATATCGTATCCGCGGACACCACCGCCGGCTCCGCAGCACTGCATCTTGTTGCGGTATTCGACCGGCGTTGCACCGAGTGCAGCGACCAGTTCTTCCATCCACATCGGGTGCTCGGTGTTTAACATGACTTCCTTCTCAAACTCCCGGTCCTTGTGGGGCTTGGTCAGGTGGCAGCCATAGTGGACAGCAATTCGTGCACCGGTAAGGGGGCTTACAACCGTGTTCTTGATCTTGTCAACACCGACGAACTTATCGTTATAAAGAAGTTCTGCAAGGTGGTAGACGTTGATGGTACCCTTGGACTCCATGTCTACTTCCTTGAGTACTTCGTTGACGCCATCGCGGAGATCCTGGTTGTGTTTGAGTTTGTGGTTGACTTCCCAGATCGACTTGTAGCAGCCGTTGCAGACCAGTGCAATGTCCATCTTCATCTGTTCTGCAAGGACAATGTTACGGGCCGCCATCGCATAGAAAACATTCATGTCGATGGAACCGAATGCACCGGGTGCAGGGCAGCAGCTGGCTCCCTTGAGGGGAACAAGGTCGATGCCGAGCTTTTTGCATCCCTTGATTGCTGCCGATTCAACACCGGGATAACGGTTCGGTGCAATACAACCAAGGTAGAATGCGAACGTGTGGTTTGCTGTTGATTCTGACATGCTCTCTTATCCCTCCCGTTCCTTGATGATCCGGTCTGCATTTTCCTTGAGATGGTAATGATCAAGGATCTTCCTGATGCCCGGCATATATTCAGGGTACATGTGGGTGGTCGGCGGGTCACGGGTGAGTCCGAGTTTCTCCCGGGCTGCACGGTTGACATCATTGTTTGGCACACCGTGGCCTGAAGCATAGATTGCCGTAACGGTCTTGAGGAAGTTCACTGGCACGATATCGTGGGTGAATGCCATGTTCCTCATGGCCATGATAACATCCGTGGGTGCAATGTCACGCGGGCACCGGTCGGTGCAGCTATAACAGGTAGTGCAGAGCCAGAGATCCGGGTCGGTCAGTGCCTCGTTCTCGAGTCCGAGTACTGCCCTCCGCATAAATTTGCGGATGCGGTAGGTGCTTCTGGGTGCCGACGGACACGAGCCGGTGCAGGTACCGCACTGGTAGCACATGTGGGCGATGGTGCGTGAAATGCCCTCAACCCTTTTTGTAAAGTCGGGTGTCGAGTCTTCACGGTAAAACCGCTGGTCTTTGAGTTTCTTTTCCAGCGCTTCCGGGTAACCTTTTGTTTTTGCCATACTGCTCCCTCACGCCTTCTCCATCATTTTCAGTCCAACCTGTCCGGCAATATCTTCCTTTACCTTCGAGGTTCTCTTCGTGCAGAGTTTCGCCTTTATCTTCTTATAAAGGTCCGTCTCCGTGCCTTTCATCCGGATGCCTTTCCGCTGGAGGACAATGATATCCTCACCGGGGCAGGCATTCACGCAGGCACCGCAGAGAATACAGTAATCCTTGTTGACTGCGATGGTGGCTTCGATATTGTGTCCCATCTCGGCTGCGGGCTTCTCACTGGGGAGATAGATCGCATTTGCCGGGCAGATTTCTGCGCAGGTCGAACAGCCGCCGGGGCATTTCTCGGCGTGGAATTCAATATCGCCTTCGAAGATCTTCTCAACGGTAATTGCCTCGGTCGGGCAGTTCTTCGAGCACCAGGTACAGGTGCAGCAGTTGTCCTTCTCAATTGTGACCTTGCCGTCAACCTTGTCGGAGATAACTTCGCGTTCGACGGTGATACACTCTTCGGGGCAGACTTCCACGCACACCTTGCAGGCATTGCATTTGGCCTCGTCCCAGACAACCTCACCCTCGATCTTACCGACTTCAGCAGTGAACTCCTTGTGTTTCACCGTGAGCGCCGGGCAGAGTGCCCCACACAGGCCGCAGAGCGAACATTTCTCCTTGTCTACGGTAAATGTCGTCTTGGTCTTGATCGCGGTGTGGCGTTCTTTTGCGCCAGCAACCGGGCTCTTGTAGGTTCCTTCAAAGGCAGGGACATTTCGATCAATGGCGTCACGCGGGCAGACCTCTTCGCAGATCGTGCACTTGACACACTTTTCGTCATTAATCTCTGCCTTCATGTCATACTGCGGGAATCCTTCTTTTTCAAGAATGGGGAGCCGCTCCTGATTGTCGACCTTCAGAGTCAATGCATTGAACGGGCACATTATTACGCAGACACCGCAGTACGAGCACTTGGTCTCGTCTACATCGATGGGTGTAGCGTAGTTGATGGCCCCACGGCGGGATGCACCGACAAGCCCGAGGACGATAGCTTCCTCCGGACATGCTTCGGCACAGATCCCGCATCCCGTGCAGGTCTCTGAATTAAGAATCAGGTTGTTCACGCTCTGAAGGAGGCGCTGCTCCATCACAACGTTGACACCATCCCTCTTTTTGGAAAACTTTGGAAACAATGCCATGAAATAACCCTCACGCTGTTCTTCTATTGCACCTTTGCCTCTGCTCTGGTTTCCCAGGGCCCTGTCAGCCTGATAACATCATGTGGACACACCTGAACACATACACCGCAACCGGCACAGAGTTCACCCTTGAAGTCAAGGATGATCGATTTACCATCACGGACCATGTAGATCTTTCTGTTTAAGACAGGATCTACCGTGTGAAGTTCCAATGCGTCCACAGGACATGCAACAACACAATTGTTACAGCCGGTACAATGTTCTCTGTTAATATGCACTGCAAATGCCATGAGTTCATGCACCAGCTATGATCGATTCCAAAATCGATTATCAAAAGAGTGGTGGAAGAATCTAGATAAATGTTCTGAAATTTATCGCGGTAAAACGGCAATTTTATTCATTTTTTCCCATGTTTGTTTATATGCTCCTCCGCGGTGTTAAATATATATAGTGTACTTTTCTGTCATGTTCCTGTGCGCTCTGATTGCGCTCTGATATCACAGGATTAAATGGGAAAATTTATTCAGTAATAATTAAGGTACTGTTGTTATACCGGAGGTTATGTTATAATGGAAATCAACGGCGTTACAATCGACAACACCTACGCAGAAGCATTCCCAACCTGGGTCTGCCGGGTGATTATTACAGCAGTGACAAAAGACTGGGCAATCAAGGCAGCAACCGAGGCAACCGGGTTTGCGACCTCTGCTATCGGCTGTCCCTGTGAAGCAGGGATCGAGTCTGTCCTTTCCGGCAGCGAGACACCTGACGGAAGGCCGGGCGTTGCGATCCTGATCTGCGCAAGCAAGAAGAAACTCAAAGAGCAGGTCGTAGAACGGCTTGCCGAATGCGTCCTTACGGCACCGACAACCGCAGTCTTCAATGGTATCACCGAAGCAGAAGAGAAGATACCGGTGAAACTTCACTTCTTCGGCGACGGGTATGAGTACCAGAAGGAAGTTGGCGGCAGGAAGTGCTGGGCGATCCCGATCATGAATGGCGAGTACATCGGCGAAGAGGAGTTCGGTATTGTCAAGGGCGTTGCCGGTGGCAACTTCTTTATCATGGGTGAGAACCAGATGGCAGCGCTCGTAGCTGCCCAGGCCGCATCGGATGCGATCGCGGAAGTAAAGGGCGTTATCACGAGTTTCCCGGGCGGGGTTGTGGCGAGCGGTTCGAAGGTTGGCAGCCTGAAATACAAGTTCATGGTTGCAACCACAAACGAGAAGTACTGCCCGACGCTCCGCGAGAAAGTGGCAGACAGCAAGGTTCCGGCCGGCATCAAGGCGGTCTACGAGATCGTCATCGACGGTGTGGACGAGAAGAGCGTTGCCGCTGCAATGGGAGCCGGTATTAAGGCTGCAGTGCAGGTACCTGGCGTGAAGTTTATCTCAGCCGGTAACTTTGGCGGCAGTCTCGGACCCTTCAAGCTGGATCTTGAAAAGGTTCTTTAAATTCTCTTTTTTTATGAAAAAATTTCTGCAGTCATCATATTCTATAAATACAGTTATTGCCGAATAAGTTGTTAACGAAAATTTCGGCGATAACATGATCACCTTAACACCCGATGACGTGAAGAAGCGGTTCGGCCCGCTCTTCTCAAAGAAATTCCTGGTAATGGTTGACGAAAAGGCAGGTCTTGCAGAGATCATCGAGCAGTGTCATGCCCGGGGGACGATCGAGTGGGACGCGATGAACCGGCGCCGGGCCGGGGGGGCAGTCTCCACTTGTGCCGTCGAAGGGAGCACGATGACCATCCGTGCCCGTCTTGGCCAGCACACGGTCAACTTCGGGGCTGCCAGCGATACGATTGGCGGGCAGGCTCTTGCAGGCGTCGAAGTGAACGGCGACGAGGTTATCACGAGCTGGGCCGGTATTGCCGGTGCCGGTGTCGGTGTAGCCGCCTGCCTCCCGCAGGCGCCGGGAGTCATCCGGTCTGAGTACCCTTCAGAAGATGATCTCAAGGTCGGTGGAGCCCGGACGAACCATGTCCGGATTATATCTCCCAAATATGAGAAGATCTCGTTTGGCATCGATGATACGGACACCAAACAGGAAGGCGCTACGTGGGTGATGGTGCTCAAGTGCGCAGAGGCCTGCCATATCGAAGGAGTGGAATTCTTAAACATGCGCCTTGTCCAGCTCAACCCGGCGGTTCCGAACAAGACGACAAACTGTGTCGGTTCCGCCCTCAACTTTGCCGTCCGTCCCGGCAGCATCGGAGCGCTCCGGGAGTTTGTATGCTCATTTGTTGAGGAGCACACGTTCTCAAAGGATACCGGCATCGCGTTTTCCCGGGGGATCGGGACGGAAAAGGATTCTCCGTTTTTAAAGGCGATCAAAACCGAGATCCTTACTGTCGGGAAAGCGGAACAAGAGGCAAAGCGTCTCGGCATCGAGTACCTCGACCACAACGGGCGGAAGGGGCGGATCGGGGCGCTTGGCGCTGTGCTGTGGGCGAACAGGGGCATCGAGGCAGCAGGTCTCTATGGCGAGCATCTCTGATCCGTACGTGATCAAGTACCCGCAGATCGTTGCGGTTGCCGACAAAACCGGCGATCGTGTCGAGCTCATAGAATTCTTCGACTGCGTGGGCGGGGCGATGTGGACGCAGCACCATTACGCACAGAGTCCGCTGGTTGAGAATGTCCGGTGCGTGGGAGCGACCACCCGGTTCCTGCTCCGGCCCGGTACCGTGGATCTGGCACTCGAAGGGTCCCGGTTCCCTGCCGGGATCTCCGGGGTATCCGTCACAGAGCACGAGATTGCGATCACCTATATTGGTATGGGCGGCGGCGGCGTGGGTGCCACGTCCTGCCGTGCAGCGGCTAAAGGTGTGCTGCGGGAGCGCTCTGATCCCGCCGGTGGGGGAAAAGTAGCCAGTGCCACCCTCTGGCTTCCCCGACGCCAGCGCGTGCTTATCGGCGTCGATGATACGGACACGAGCGAGGAGGGGGCGACATGGACGCTTGTCCACAACATTGCAAAAGCCGTAGAGGACGAGCAATCGGTCTACCTCTCGCATACGATTGTCCAGCTCTTCCCGGTCGCGTACCGGACGAAGAACTGCGTCAGTCTCGTCGCTGAGTTTGCAACGACCGAGCCGGAACGCCTCACGGAACGGTTCCGCGAGCTGCTGGAAAAATACACCCTTTCAGACAAGACCGGGATGGCAGTATATACCGGTTTTGCGCCGTCTGCTGCCCTCCTTGAGTATGGCCGGAAAGTGAAGCGGGGTGAAGTTGGTCCCGACATCGTCCGGAACCTTGCCGATCCCGCTCTCCGCGTGATCCTGAACGGGAGAGGGATTACCGGGGCAGTGGCGGCCCTGCCCTTTTACACACAGTACGAGGAGGCGCTTGAGTTATGCAATGGAAAGACCTAAAGGCCCGCCTGCTGTCGGCCGGTTCAGCCCGGCTCAGCGGAGAACCGGCGGATGATTTTATTGCAAAGTCCACCGCAGGCCCGGGTGCCGGGGGAAAAGGCTCGGTTTTCTTTGCCATGGGAAGCCACCGGGTCAAGCTGGCGATCAATCCCTCATCACCTGTCGAGATTGCCCACCGGGGCGGTGGTGTCGCCGACCTGTATTTCGAGGACCAGCAGATCCCGGGCCGGCTCATTCAGCCGGGGCTTCACTGCCCGGACCAGGCGTTTATCACGGTAACCGCGAGCTGCATATTCGCCTGCCGCTATTGCCCGGTCCCCCGTCTCTCCGGGAAACGCAAGACGGTTGAAGAGATCATGAATCTCGTCGAATCAGTCAGGCACCGGATCAGTGCAATCTCTCTTACGAGCGGCGTTGCCGGGAGCATCGAGGAGGAAGAGGCATATGTCTGCGAAGTGATCCGGCACCTGGCCTTCTTTGACCTGCCAATCGGTGTCTCCATCTACCCGACCGAGACGACCCCGGACAAACTGTTTGCCCTTGGTGTGGCCGAGGTAAAATTCAATATCGAGGCCGCGACCCCGGAACTGTTTGCACAGCAGTGTCCCGGTCTTGATTATGACCGGCTCTGGCGGGTGCTCGACCGATCTGTCGAACTCTTCGGTAAGAACCGGGTCTTCTCCAATGTCATTATCGGGCTTGGGGAGACCGATGCCGAACTGGAGACCTGTATCAACAGGCTTACGTCCCACGGTGTGATCCCGGTCCTGCGCCCGCTCAACCCGGTTGCCGGTTTTGCGGGCACGCCCCGCCCGTCAGCGGAACGGCTCAACACCGTCTATGCCATGCATGCCCGGGCAATTGCTGCCGCAGGACTTGACCCCTCTCTTGCCCGGACGATGTGCACGAACTGTGCAGGGTGCGATCTCGTGCCCGGGAGGGACGAATGAAAGGTGTGGAAGCGATTGCAAAGGCGATCTGTGCCGGTACCGACCGGCAGTACACGGTCCCGGGTTACCCGGTCACGGAACTGGGGGAACTCACCCGGGCCAAGATGGTCATCAACGAGAAGACGGCGCTTGAATATGCGCTTGGCGACTCCCTTGCCGGGAAACGGGCAGCGGTGATCATAAAGAATGTGGGCGTGAATGCCTGCGCCGATCCCCTGCTCCAGGCCTCAGCACAGGGCCTTATCGGCGGGGTACTCCTTGTCGTCGGTGACGATCCCGAGGCAAAAGGCTCCCAGACTGCTCAGGACTCCCGGTATTACGGGGAACTGGCGGAGATCCCAGTTATAGAGCCTGACTCTATGACCTGCTACACCGGGGTCGAAGCAGCGCTTCAGGCTTCGGAACTGTTCTCAAGGGTCGCCATGCTCCGGCTTACTCCACCGCTTCTGGATAGCGATGCCAGCGGTACGGTTGTCCCCCGGAAAGACCGAAAGGGCCGGTTATCCGACCGGAGCTGGACGATGAACGGGCGGGTAACTGCCTCGGAGGCACTGTACCGGACGATGTTTGCCTGGTCCGATGCATCCGCTTTAAACCGGTGGGATGAGGAACCGCTCGGCGTCGGGCCGGCGCCGGGACGCTCCCGGATTATTACCGCAAATCCCCTCCCGGCCCGCGCCGCTGAGCTGCACGAGGTTCATGAGATTGGCAGACCGTTTGTCCGGGATCACCGGGGGGTCATGCCCCCCGACCCGCAGGAAGGGCCTGAATCACGGGATGGGCGGGGGTTCTACAAGACCTTCTGTAAAGAATGTCCGTTCAAGCCCCTGCTGGACCTTCTCAAAACCCGGGATCTGCGGTTGATCTGCGATGCGGGGTGCTCGATCTTCGGGATGACCCCCCCGTATGAGATGGGCATTGCCAGTTACGGTATGGGGTCGAGCATCGCGGTCGCCGCCCGGAGCACGCAGGTGGCGCTTATCGGGGATTATGCGCTGCTCCACTCCGGGTTAAACGCCCTGATCGACGTGTATGAAAAGAGACTTCCGCTCCTGTGTGTCGTGCTGAAGAATCACTGCACCGCACTGACCGGTGCGCAGCCTGCCTTCGATCCCGTCCCCTACCTTGCCTGGGCTGACCCGGTTATCTGCCGTGCGGAAGATGAACGCCGACTCCGCGAGGTCATCCGTCACCCGGATGCACCGCTCACCGTGGTCGTAGAAGCAGAATGCCCAAAGGGGGCCCGTCATGAAACCGTGGAATGTTGAGATCTGTGATGTAACGTTGAGAGACGGGGAGCAGACACCCGGCGTGTCGTTCTCCTGCGAAGAGAAAGTGGATATCGCCCGGACCCTGGATGCCATCGGTGTCGAGGTGATCGAGGCCGGGTTCCCGGCAGTATCCGAGAACGAAAAAAAGTGCGTAAAAGCCATCGCACATCTCGGGCTCGATGCACGGATCTGCGGTTTTGCCCGGGCACGGGAACCGGATATCATGGACGCCATCGACTGCGGTGTCGACATGGTCTCCATCTTTATCCCGACCTCGGATCTCCACATCCGGCTCAAGTTCAAGAAACCCCGCGAACAGGTGCTCGACGATGCCCTTGCCATGATCGATTTTGCCCGGGATCATGGTGTCAGGGTACGGTTTGCCGCTGAGGACGCCTCCCGGACTGACCTGACGTTCTTAAAGGAAGTCTACCGGCGGGCCGCTGAACACGGGGCCGTCCTGCTCAGCTTTGCCGACACGGTGGGCTGCCTGATCCCAGACGAGATGCGCACGATCATGACCGATCTCGTGGCATCTGTCGACACCCCGTTCTGCGCTCACTGCCACAATGACATGGGCTGTGCCGTTGCAAACACGATCACCGCGGCACAGGCCGGAGCCTTCCAGCTCCATACCACGGTAAACGGCATCGGAGAGCGGTCGGGCAATGCCTCGCTTGAGGAGGTGCTCGTCATCCTGCGGCAGAAGGGTGGTATCGACCGGTACGATCTCTCACACCTCTCCGCACTTTCCCACAAAGTAGAAAAGTATTCGGGAATAGCGCTCCCGAAGAACAAGCCGGTGACCGGCGAGCTCGCATTCTCGCACGAGAGTGGCATCCATATTGCAGCCATCCTTCATGATCCGGTCTCGTACGAATATTTCCCCCCGGAACTCGTGGGCGGCGAGCGGCACTTCATCCTCGGCAAACACACCGGGCGAAAAGCGCTCGAACATGTCGTGGCATCGCTCGGGTACACCCTCACCGAACCCCAGATCTGCCACGTGCTTGATCTGGTAAAGGAAAATTCCGAGCAGAAATGCAGCATTACGCCTGAGATCCTGCAAAACCTGATCCGGCGGGCACAGCAGGAGACCCCCGCATGAGTACGCTCTCGGAGCGGATCCTCGGGGCTGAAGCAGGGGCATATGTCGACCGGAAAGTTGACCGGGCCTATGCCCATGACGGGACCGGTGTCCTAGCCCTTGAAGCCTGGAAACAGATGGGCGGCGACCGGCTGGGAAAAGAGACTGAGTACTACCTCCAGTTCGATCATATCGCGCCGGCCAACAACAGCACGACGGCCGGCCTCCAGCACGAACTCAGGGCATTTGCCCAAAAAACCTCGATGCACTTCTCCGACATCGGCTGCGGTATCTGCCACCAGCTGATGAGCGAAGGTGTCGTCCTGCCCGGGGAGATTGTGGTCGGTGCCGACTCCCACAGCGTCACGCCCGGGGCATTCGGAGCGTTTGCGACGGGCGTCGGTGCGACCGACATGGCTGCGATCTGGCTGACCGGGGAAACCTGGTTCCGGGTCCCCGAGTCGGTGGGCATCAGCCTCACCGGGAGGCTGAGCGGTGCGGCCGAGGCAAAAGACCTCGCTCTTTCCTGTGTGGCAAAACTCGGTATGGACGGCGCTACCTACCAGGCACTTGAGTTTGTCGGCGAGGGAGCACACCATCTCACCATTGACGAACGTCTTGTCCTCTCCAATCTCTCGATGGAAGCCGGGGCAAAGGCCGGGCTCTTTTATGCGGACGATGTAACGGTGCGCTACCTGAAGGAGCGGGGTCATGCGGTCCTGCCACAGGAGCCGGAAGCCTGTTCGTACACAAATGAAATTGACCTTGACCTCGCCGATATCGTTCCGCTGCTTGCAGTTCCTCCCCGGGTGGACACCGTTAAGCCCGTCGAAGACCTGGCGGGTATTCCCCTCGATCAGGTGTTTGTCGGCACCTGCACGAACGGGAGGTACTCCGATCTCGCCCGTTTTGCCCGGCTTGTCAAAGGCAGGAAAGTGGCGGTCCGGACGATCGTGGTCCCTGCCTCGGAGGAGATCTTCAAAAAAGCGATCCGGACCGGGGTGCTTGCCGATATCGTCGAAGCGGGCTGCACCATCGGGACGCCCGGCTGCGGACCCTGCCTCGGCTACCATATGGGCGTGCTCGGGGAGGGGGAGGTCTGTCTCTCGACGGCGAACCGGAACTTCAAGAACCGGATGGGTGTCGGCGGGGAGATCTATCTTGGGTCTGTCGCTACTGCCGCGGCAGGAGCTCTCGCCGGCGAGATCACGTCCCCGGAGGCGGCCTGATGCAGGGCAAAGGTACAGCGGTCTGCCTGCCGGCCGACATTGACACCGATATGGTTATCGCCGGCCGGTACCTGCGGACCAAGGACCGGAGTATCTGGGCGACCCATGTTTTCGAGGATCTTGACCCCTCGCTTGCCGCCCGTCTCAAAGGGGCCGTGCTCGTTGCCGGCAAGAACTTCGGGTGCGGGTCATCCCGTGAACAGGCGCCCATCGCACTCCGTGAGGCCGGGGTGGTCGCTATCATTGCCCCGTCGTTTGCCCGGATATTCTTCAGGAACGCGATCAACCTCGGTCTTCTGCTTATCGAGTCAGACCTGACCTGCGAGGAAGGAAGCACGGTCGCGTTTGATATATCAGAAGGCTGGGTCGAGACCGGAGGAAACCGGCACACGATCCGCCCGTTGTCCCCCCGGATGCAGGATATCCTCATGGCCGGCGGCCTCGTGGAATACTGGAGGGCTCACCGGTGATCTTCCCGGAGCACTGCAAAGTCGTGGGGCTTGCCTCGACAAAACCCTGCGGTGACAAGGTCTATGCCATCAGTCGGTACCTCCTGCGGGAGACAGGGGCCGGGTATGAACTTGTCGAGGTCTCCCTTGATCCCGCGAAGAAAACCGTCATGCGGGATATCGTCTCGTCCCGTGTCATTGCGACACCGGATGAGGTCTACAATTACCCGAAGAAGGTGCAGCTCAACGACCGGGCCCGGCTCGTACGACTTGCACTGGTGAGAGGGTACCGGTGCACGGTCTTTACCGGGGTTGAAGAGAACATGACGTTTGTGCTCGATCCCGACCTTTCGGGATTCCTTACCGTGCATGTCTACGATGTCATCCCGCCCCGGCCTACCCTCTCGGCGAGCTTAAAAGAGATGGAAGCGATCGGGCTCTTTGGGGAACTCTCGGTGATCTTCGATCACCACGTGCGGGACATTACCACGGTTCCTGCCGATGTCTATCCCTGCCGGGCCGCCGGGTATACGCGGACGCTGGACGCCGACCCGATGCAGGGTGGCGAACGGGTGGCCGGATGCCTGACGGCAAAACAGTTCTGTACGGAATGCTACGGGACAAATTTCACCCTGGAGAACATCTGTCCCCTGGAGCAGGTCCAAAAAGAGCCGTTTATTGCCCGGTGCTGCCGGTCCGAGCGTGAAGGGGTCGGAACCTGGAACGGGAAGTTCGGGGCAATCGTCCACTGGGGTGCAAGTCCCTCAAAAATCGCCCGGTCGGTACAGGAACTGGTCAGCCAGTGGAGGAAGAGATGACACGGATCGCAATCGTTGAAGGCGACGGGATCGGTCACGAGGTGATCCCGGTCGCACAAAACGTTCTCGCATTACTTCACCCAGATTACGAGTTCTTCCCGGTCGGGGTGGGGTACGGGCGCTGGGAGCAGACCGGCTGCCCGTGTGCAGACCATGATATTGCGGAGCTCAAAACTGCGGACGCCGTCCTGTTCGGGGCGGTCACGACCCCGCCGATGAAGGATTACCAGAGCGTTGTCCTGCGGATCAGGAAAGCGCTCGACCTGTATGCGAACCTGCGGCCGGTCAAAGGCGACGGGTTCGATATCATGATCGTGCGGGAGAACACCGAGGGCCTGTACTCGGGCATCGAGGAGACCGGGCCGGATCGTGCGACGACGCTCCGGGTGGTGACCCGGGCGGGAACCGAACGGATCGTGAGAGCGGCGATCCGGCTTGCGCAGCAGCGGCAGGGGAAACTCACGATCGGGCACAAGGCAAACGTGCTCAAATCCGATGTCCTCTTCCGCGACATCTGCATTGCAGAAGCAAAAAAGGCCGGGGTGTCGTATAACGAGAAGTTCATCGATGCCCTCGGTCTTGACGTCCTCCAGCACCCGCAGGCCTACGACGTGATCGTGACGACGAACATCTTTGGCGATATCCTCTCCGATGTTGCCTCGTACCTTGTCGGGGGTCTCGGCCTTGTGCCAAGTGCAAACATCGGTGACCGGTATGCCCTCTTTGAGCCGGTGCATGGCAGTGCCCCGGATATCGCAGGGAAAAACATTGCAAACCCGATCGCCACCCTGCGGAGTGCTGCAATGCTCCTTGAGCATCTGGGTGATAACGGGGGGTCTGTGCGGATAGAATCCGCCATTCAGCAGGTTCTGGCGTCCGGTGTCCGGACCCGGGACCTCGGCGGATCGGCCGGGACCCGTGAGTTTGGCGATGCGGTTCTCCGGGTTCTCGGCAGGCAGGGATGAATCCCGATTTTTTTTAAAAGCCGGTTGTACTGTGCGGATTCGGCACGGCCTGTTCACTCATTTTTTCAGGAAGCCGTTTCAAGAGGGATTGTTACGGCTCCTGTCCTGATCTCCCGTTCTGTGCATCGCGATTATCCGGGCTGCATCGGTATCGATCCGTGCTATTCCGGCAGTCCTCTTTTTGTTGTGGAATCGGCCAGGAGATGGAAGAGATATCCGAGGGCAAAGCAGGACAGGCCATAGACAATGGATGCATGGGGAATAAGTGGCGATGGCAGTAAACCGATTGCCGCAGTTATACCAAATGTTCCCACCATGCATTTCAGCGCTTGTTTGCTGTGGAATATCCCCCGGTGTCGCCAGCTGGTCGGTGCTTCTAGGATGTCCGGCATGATTGAGCCGGTGACGACTGCGAAAAGTCCGAGAAGAAACAACACATTCGTGGTCTCACGCAGGAGGCCGAGCAGGTACGCGTACCCCAAAAATGCCAGTACCCCGATGATGAGGTGTGCACCTTTCCTCATTTCAGGTACTCTCTTGATTGGAGCCGGGGGATAAGTTCCGGCCGTGCATGGTGAAAGTATTCTCCGCCCGGCCCGGAAAAAAAACGTCTGCTGCATGTGCTTCCATGCAGATTCATCGTGACCTGACAGTTTTTGAAAGATTCGACTACTGTGCCGTGTCAATGGCGGTATGAAATTCCCCACTTTCGGCGGGATAAAAATCCCCGGCTGATAACCTTCAAGCAAGAGTTTGAGGGTCATGGCAATGTTGAAAAATGGAGAACTTTTTAAAAACATCCGGGCCTGTAGGGGCAGGGGTATCCCCCATGACCCGTGAGGAGGTCCCAACCCCCCACAATGTTTTGGGGATCACCCCCACCCCAGGTACCGGCCCGGGATGGGGGTACCCTCCCCGGGGGTCTATCTCCACAATCGAGTGTTTCGCGTGGAGCCTTCGTCGGAGCAGGCTTGTTATTTATTGTCAAGAGGGGGTGGGGGGGTAACACTTTAAAAAGGCAGGTCGGGGGTCAGGGTACCTTTCATTTTTGGGTGAGGGTGGGGTGCCACCCCGGTCTGGCAGAGGGGTACCCCCCCGAGGGACGGGATCACTTTGGGAAGTCCCATTAAAAATTCTGCCCTGTTTGTGAAGGAAAATTCAGAGAAATACTGAGGTTGGCTTTCCGGTGTTTCTGTTAGGGAATAATTGCCGGGTAAAAAGAATGTGCGGTTTTGCCGATAATAAAAAAACACCGTATTCTGAGCATAGCCGGGTATCTGTTTTTCCACTTCCGGCAGGGTACCAATACGCAACCCCCCGAACTATTTTTCCATTAGTTTATCCTTTTCCTTCATCATCTATTCACCAGCACTCCAATTTTCCGAAATGGTTACCCCATAGAAGGAGCGTTGCCAGTTCACCCAACCCGTTTCCGGGCACTCTGACTTTATTGTACCGCCCCTGTAACGCGCAATCAGGCAAGAGATTCCCTTCATCCAGTTCGAAGTTCTCATAGAAATCCGCGGGTCGTTGGGTTATTCAAAATTTACCTGTGTGAAATTCATTTAAACTCTTAAAAATGGCAGTTGTCTAAACCAATATATTTATATGAGAAAAACAGAAGTTTCACCACACAGTGTCGTGCCAGGAAACCGGCACATTTATGGAAGTGAAACTAAATGGCATTTACAAAAAAGAATGAAGAAGCAGTATCACCGGTCATCGGTGTCATCCTGATGGTGGCGATCACCGTGATTCTCGCAGCGGTCATCGCTGCATTCGTGTTCGGCATGGCAGGGAACATCCAGAAGTCGCATGTTGTTTCAATAACGGCACAACGAATAACTGGCGGTGTTCAGTTTACAAATAACGGCGGTCAGGATGTGGGCAGTCTCAGCAGCCTTAACATAACCCTTACGGGTAACTCAACTAATCTTAATGGTCTATTGGGAAAGACAGTTGGAAGTCAGTATACAGTAAACACTTCTACTACATCCGGAGCGAGCGCTCTTGTCATTGGTACGTTTGCTGATGGATCCCAGCAAATTCTTCTGCAGACCACAGTTTAAATGAGGTGTATCTGAATGACAGCATCCACTAGAAAAAATGAAGAGGCAGTTTCACCGGTCATCGGCGTCATTTTAATGGTTGCCATCACCGTGATTCTCGCAGCGGTCATCGCTGCATTCGTGTTCGGCATGGCAGGAAATATCCAGAAGTCGCATGTCGTTTCAATAACGGCACAACGAATAACTGGCGGTGTTCAGTTTACAAATAACGGCGGTCAGGATGTGGGCAGTCTCAACAGCCTTAACATAACCCTTACGGGTAACTCAACTAATCTTAATGGTCTATTGGGAACTACCGTTGGAAGTCAGTATACCGTAAACACTTCTACTACATCCGGAGCGAGCGCTCTTGTCATTGGTACATTTGCTGATGGATCCCAGCAAATTCTTCTGCAGACCACAGTTTAAACCCATATCTTTTTTTACCGCAATCTTTGTTTCACGTGCTTTTAGTCCATTACCGTCCTCCCCCCAAGGGTGTATCAGGCTCCTGTACTGGATATGTACGTCTGTTCCCCCACTTCCTCCCACCTGCCCGTGTAGCCGATGCCCCACCGTCATCGTAAGGGATGCGTGGGATATGTGGAGTGGGTCGCACAGGATCACCTATCAGCAGCTGAAGTTTTCAAAAACAGACAGACTTATTTAAAAAATAACCGGGTCACGAGCGGAAGATTTCAAAAAATCCGGGTTGCAAATCCAAAGGGCGAGATATAGGGATTTTAATGGAAGTTTACATTTGGTGAATACGGGATTCACGGCAGGTGTTGCTGCCAGGATTTTTTAGCAGAGCGTGCTCTCGGGGGCTTCGCGCCCCCGCCGCACGGGCATCCCCCGGTTGCGACAGGGTCTCAGACGGTTGAATGTGATTTATAGTCGAACACTTCTTTCCCGGAAATTTATTCACTTGATCCGCCGCGGGGGCGTCCCTTTTTGGTGCGGCTGCACTCATCGCTCGTGGGGGTATGGAGGCATCAGCCCCCCATCGTTGCAGCATCCGGCCTTGCCGAACTTTTACGGAATAGTTCGGATCACGAGCAAAAGATTCCGGAAAATGGCCGGCTCAGCGGCTGAGAATTTCAAAAAACGATTGGATCGATTCATGAGAATTCCGGAAAATGACCGGCTCAGCAGCTGAGAATTTCAAAAAACGATTGGATCAATTCATGAGAATTCCGGAAAATGGCCGGCTCAGCAGCTGAAGATTTCAGAAAATGTATGACCTGGCAGCTGGACATTTTAAAAAAATCCGGATCGCGGGATTGATAATTCCGGGAAAAACGTCATTTGGCCGAACATTTGCCCCTTTTTCAGTCTCTGCCATAAATCAGGGCCCATACATCTTGACATTTTAAAAAACAAGCCCATTTTGGGCCCCATATAATGCCTTTTGCAGCCCCGTATTCGCGTTCTGGCGGCCTTTGTTTTTTGGATCGTAGAAGTACCCATACGGTATGAGATCTGCCAAAAGAACCATGCTATCGAGTCCGTTTTATTTTGTCCGTTTGCCAAAATAACCCCGTATTATTGACTTTTCCAAATGGGGCTCTATACGGGCTCCGTTTGAAGGGGTCGGCACCCCATCGGAGCCCGTAACGGGCCCGGATTGGGTATGATTCAATGAGAGGGATCAGATTAAGAACAACAGGCTCCACCCCCTACACCATGACACAGGGGAATGAGAAGCAGGAATGGCACACATTTTCATAGCGGGTCAAGTACAGCCAGTAAAGGTAAATTTTTACAATACTTACCATCTTGTCATGACAGTACCTGAATGCGCCACAAAAAGGATCCCTGTTAGCCCCAGTACCTGGAGAACCGTCCACCAGCTCAGGAAACCTGGACAAACCTATGATGATGTGATTCAGGAATTGATACAGAGGGACTCAGAACAGAAATTAATTGATGAGACCGAGCGGATAATGAAGCGTGGCAAATTTGTTCCGCTTTCGGAGATTAAATTGTGAAGTTTGAAGTTGGCATCGATATTGACGCAATCGCATTTGTCAATTCTCAAAACGACAAGAGCAGACGAGTTATCCGATCTAAACTCGAGATCCTGAAAGATGATCCCTTCCCGGGCAAAGCGGGAGATAAAGAACTTCTGGAACTCCGGCATGGCATCCAGGTTTACCACTTACCTATCAGCCATACGTACACCGCATTTTACAAAATTATGGAGAATCTGGTGTTTATCACCGAAGTAACGACTATCGATCAAGTCCATAAAAAATACAAATTTTTAAAATAATTTACCGGCACGTTACTTCTCTGAATTTTTGTTATGAAAACGGACATGATGCCAAAAGGCCACAAGCATACAGGATGAAAATCCAGAGGCATTTTTATATTCAATTTTGAAAACTTCAGACGATAAAGCAGACAAATGGAAATTCGAGTTTGGAGTGCAAAATTTTCATTGCTATGGTGCGAAGTCTTTGACTTCATGCGGGTTTGTCATAAAAATTTTGAAAACTTCAGATAATAAAGCAGACAAATGGAAATTCGAGTTTGGAGTGCAAAATTTTGATTACTTTGGTGCGAAGTCTTTGACGTCATGCGGGTTTTTTTAGAAAGATTGGAACAGTTGTTAACAATTTTAAAAAAAGGATCCCTCTGAATGTAATCGTTTTTCATGTTCTCTTAACTCTCATAATTTCAAACGGTACCTTGACTCCGCGTGGGACGTCGCGCTTGAGCGCAGATGTTTTCGCAAAATTATGAAGTGCCCCCCTCCCTTGGCAAAAATGTCCTGATTGCCTATACCTTCAAAGGGAATTAATGAATCCCTCACGGTAAAGTGGGAGGCATGCCTTCAATAACCCTATGTCCGATGGTGTCCTTCCTGACTGTCGGAGTCACCGTGTGTCCATCATATGCATAATAATTGAGGTTGTAGTGATAGTAGACAGGGTTAGTAGATGGAGTAGAAATGAGAGTGATAGTATCGACATCAAGCGCACCATCAGTCTCTGCCCCGGTAATGGTTGCGGTGTAGGTGTACTGTGGCCACAAAGAATTCCACGAATAGAAGTCTGGCATGTATAAGATTTGCCCGGTGGTTGTGTAAACTGAATAGTGCCCGTTAGCTCTCGTAGTTGACAGTACTGTACATTCAATGACGGTTGGATATGCGGATGTTGGTACGACTGTTGGCGCGGGAGTCGTGACAGGTGCAGTGGCAGGAACAATTGTCTGTTGTACCTGCTGCTGGCAATTATGATCCACAACACCCATTGCAATCATATTTATGATCGCTAACACACCCACGATAGCAAAAAAGTAGAGAACCACTTTTTTGATCGTGTCTGTTTCTATAATGAGTTGGGACATAAAAGCACTCCACACGTTACATCTTGTATGGGCTGTAAGTTTCTCGCATTGACGTATGTATTCCCAAGATGGTTCAGGTGAAATAATTGAACCGCCGGGTTAGTACAATTAAAAAAGGCCAGACCTGTTGGGTTCTCCCGGCGAACTCAAATACCTGAAATGATGAACGATGCGCAGCACTCAAATCCCACTCTAATCCCATGCAAAGAAGCATAAATCCGGATTATTACCGGGATGGGGTGTGTGAAACCACCGCTCCCCCATTTATCCCACGTCGGAGACAGCTCGAATTGGAGGGCCTGAACCCCGATGGGAAAAAAGTCCATCGCATGCACTTTTTCCCTTTCCGATATGTGGGTCTCTCCAAGAAAACCCCCAAATAGTCCCCGTTTCTTTTCCTGTGGGAAATTCGCCACAAATTCGCCCCGTTCTCAAAACAAAGTCCAATTTGAGCCCCATATGATGCCCTTCACAGCCCCCTATAAGCGTTCTCGCGGCCTCTTTTTTTCGGATCGTGTAAAATCACCAATCTGACTTGAGATCGGCCAAAAAAACCGCATTATCGGGTCCGTTTTAATTTGTCCGTTTTCGAAAATAAGCCGAATTTGGGGACTTTTTGAAACGGAGCCCGTTACGGGCTTATTTTGGGCGGGTCAGGAGGCAATCGGGGGCTGAATTGAACCCGGATGGGATCGTGTCACAAAAAGGTGGTTAGTAGATGAAAGCACAGATTACCGATCTTTTTTTTGGGATTTCAGCCAGGCGTATCCGCCTCACACATCCACCGTCATCCCGTCTTCTGCTACCACGAGTCCCGGGCACTCCTCCCCAAACTGCACCTTCAACACCCGGCGTTCCTCTATGGTATGATAGACTTCCGCCCCGAAATGCATTAGCGCGAGACGCTTAACCTTTGCAGCTTTTGCAATGTGGATCGCGTCCTCCGGGTTGAGATGCGGCCAGCCGGGACTTTTCTGCCCGGGTTTCAAGCCGCACTCAGTGATGAGGAGATCGGCGCCACGTGCGAGCGTGATCGCATTGTCACAGATCCCTGTGTCGGTGCAGTAGGTAATCACCTTCCCGTCAATCTCGAACCGGAAACCCCTGCAGGGAACGGGGTGGACAAGCGGCAGGCACGTAACTTTGAACGGCAGCTCGTGAACGCCGTCTGCAAGTTCGGTCACAGTCACTGCGAAGGGAACTTGTTCAAGCGGCACCGTGTAGGGCTCGCGGACAAGGCCCGCAAGGTCTGCCGTGGTGCCGATCTGTCCGCAGATAGTCAGGCCTTTTTTAAACCGGAACTTCACGAGTACGTGGAGCCCTTCGGTATGGTCAAGATGAAAATGGCTGAGAAACAGAAAGACCGGTTTGTCCTGCGACATATACCGGTCGGCCTTTGCGATGCCGTTTCCTGCATCAAGGATGATATCATAGTCCCGTGTTGAGATCAGCGTCGAGACCGTGTTTCCCGTGGAGGAATCGTACCAGCCATTTGTTCCAAGGAAAGTAACCTGCATACCCGTAAATTGACTCTCTTCCCTCTTCAAGATGCAGGTACCTTCTTTGGCATTACGTTTGCGAAAGGTGGCTCCGAAGAAGCCGTATATTTTTTTAAAATCCTCCCGAAAGATCCCATTCTCTCCGAGGATTCTACCGGAATCCAGTCCAGCGCCGTGAACATGTTTTCGGGCTTTTTCTGGCAGATGTGTCACATCCATTTCATCCGGGCTGTCATCGGAAACGTCCCCCGGAAACATCAGATGGAGATCGCAGAGACCTTTAAAGAATGCCTGAGTGATTCCAGAAGATTGTTGGAGTATGCTGCCCGGGGTCTTCTCATGCTTCCGATACGATTCGCTGGTTTCATCATGGGTTGATGATGTATCGGGTAGTTCCTCCGGAGTTCTGGAAAAAGGACTACCCATCTCCTCAAACGGATTGATAAATAACTCAAACGACGGAGCAGAAAGATTGGGGCCTTCCCGAATAATACTTTGTCGTTAAGACTTGCCGTTTAGATCATATTTACCGTAACGATAAGTGGATCACGGGTAACTGGCGTATAGGTCCATCTATTTGGATATCTATCAGGTAGTTTAATATTGTAATAGATTATATTAAGAATTGTCATTATTTATATTGATAATTAATATCGGTATATTTGTTTTTTTATCATTAACAATCGTGTTGATTAAGAGGTGGGTATACCGTATGACAAAAAATGTTCACGGACGAGAACTTGTAGGGACTCTGCTACAAATCCCCCAAGCTGCACAAGATCATTTCACGCCCCATCTCCGGTATTTCCCGCGGGTTGAACATCCCAGCGGAGTACTACCCGGAGAGCCGGAGGTGCCTGCATGATAGTTAATCTGGGAAACGGTAAATTCTTTGACAAAACTCTGGACTCCACCATACGAAATACCGGTATCATGAATGGTGAGGGAAAGCTGTCCCAGGCAGACATATCAATAAAAATCAAGAATCTGTTAAAGGAAAACCCAAATGGGATGACCACCGAAGACATTGCTAAAAGTCTTCCCTCAAACCGGATCACGATATCAAAATATCTTAATACCCTGCTTATCTCCGGGCAGATCGAGTACCAGCAGGTTGGGCGTTCTAAACTATTCAGGTGCTGTTCCCGCGTGCCCATATCGCAGATGTTTGCTCTTCACTCTGATGCCATCGTCGTTATGGATAAGGAACGCCTGATCCGGGAAATAAATCCGCAATTTTTGGAGATGTTTGGTATCCCGAAGCAGGATCTAACCGGGGAAAAGTTCGATACCCTCATCTCTGAAGTGGATATTGCTCATATCCTGATACCTGGTATCTGCCAGGCAGCTAAAGGAGTGAGCGTTACCAAAAAACACGAACTAAAGAAAGGGGGGGAAAATCTCCATTTCCAATCAAAATATCTTCCGGTTGTCTTTGATGACGGGGTGCCGGGCACTGCGGTGATTCTTGAGAACGTCACGGAAAACCACCAAATCCAACAGAAGTATGAGAAGATAATAAACGAAATGACGAACGGACGGCAATCGACCAATGACCAGATCCACTCTGAAGTCAGCCGGGATCGTGTCGGGAATACTGCACAGGCAACGAGCCGGATCCCTTCTCATCAGGTCATCGAGAACCTGTCGGATCTTGTCCTTGAGATCGATACCAACTTAAAACCCGGATATGTGAGTCCATCCCACCAGACAATTTTGGGATATTGTCCTGAAGAACTGATGACCGATGGCGTACTGGATCTGATCCATCCTGATGAACGGGAAATGATTATTTCTGCTCTACATAAGTTTGTCAATAATAAAGAACCGATACGGCAGAAGTACCGGGTCCGTCATAAGAACGGCGATTATGTCTGGCTCGAATCTGTTGGTAAACCCATGTGTGATGCCGCAGGCACATGTACCGGAGGGATCATCAGCTCCCGTGATATCAGCGAGCAGGTCTGCCGGATGGATGCACTGCGTATATACTATGAATTGTTCCATGTGATTTTTGACTATGCTGATGACGACGTCTTTCTGGTTAGTGTAAATCGTGACGGCACACTGGGGAAGTTTATCGACGTCAATGAGGTCGCATGCAGTCACCTTGGGTATTCCCGCAAGGAACTCAAAGGGATGCCGGCGGGTGATATCCTGTCGCGTACCTCCCAGAGTACGATACTGCCCATAATCGTCGAACGGATTCATGAGCCATCCAATGAGTGGTTTGATGCAATCTATACCCGTAATGCCGGGAAGGTGATCCCGGTAGAAGTTTTAGTACGCATAATCCTGCAAGGCGAGGAGAAGATTGCAATGGTGGCTGTCCGGGAGAAGTAACAATGTGACGCAGGTGCCAATGTCAGCGAGTGCAGGGGGAGGGGGTTCTGTGGCGATCTTTAACGTTACACGTAGGACACCTGCTGGCACAGATATGACCGCTGATACGCACCTTAACGGAGAACGTCACGGATACCAGAACGGGGGCGCGAGGAGGCGCACAAGGATACTATTTTATTTCGCGCTCGTTCTGGTTGTCGTACTTCTCTTGATCGGAACGGCAAGTGCAGCTACCTGGACCGCAGCAAATGGATGTTGGACTTCTTCTGATGCAAATGCTGGATACATTACCGTAATGTGGAATACCACCGGGATAAAGTCGTGGACAGCACCGGCAGCGATACCCACGAATACTAATGTCTGGTATCTTGTTGTCGCTGGAGGCGGTGGTGGCGCAGGTGCAGCCATGTCGGGTAATGGAGGCGGTGGTGGCGGTGGGGGTGGTTTTCTTAATGGAACTACCACGGTCACGGGTGGCACAGTATATAAGCTCACGGTTGGTGTCGGGGGGAGTGGAGGAGCAGCTGGCGCAAACTCTGGATCAACTGGGGGAAATTCATCGTTTGCGAACACGACATCTGGCAACGGAATTCAGGCAAAGGGTGGAGGGTACGGAGGTAAGAATACTGTCGTTGGCGGAAATGGTGGTTCCGGCGGCGGTGGCGGTAACTATAATAAAGCTAATGGAACTGCTATAAACGGGCAGGGATTTGGTGGAGGAAAGGGAGGAAGTACTACAAATACTACCGGAGGCGGTGGTGGTGGTGGTTCTGCTGTCGGTTCTATTGGCGCTAATACTGCTGGCGGAAATGGTGGTACTGGTAACCAATCTGCGATCAATGGAACATTGACATATTATGCCGGTGGCGGCGGTGGCGGTGCAAATTACCTACATGGCGTTTCTGGTGGTTCCGGTGGTTCCGGTGGTGGTGGTGCCGGTGGGACAAGTACTGGTAGTGCCGGGAATGCCGGAGTTGATGGACTTGGCGGCGGTGGCGGTGCGGCCGTTTCTAAAGCCGGAACAAATTTGGGTGGCGGTAAAGGTGGCAACGGGATTGTCTTCATCGCCTACCCCAGGACTGCACTCACGTCAATCGGTATAGCGAGCGGCACGGCCCAGGTCGATCAAACGCTAATAAATAGTACAGTCCAGCCAGCAGGAGCGACGTCAACAATCTGGTGGAACACATCAGCCAACGCAAACGGTCCGTGGACACCGGTCGGGTCCGGGAATACCTACGTTGTTCA
>Ga0172381_10000057_pt1 | contig 115335 bp, 160 predicted proteins | sample Leawel6488metaG_FD_119754 | JGI IMG/M metagenome (GOLD analysis project Ga0172381, IMG submission 119754) | Leachate microbial communities from a municipal landfill in Southern Ontario, Canada - Leachate well 64-88 metaG | ecosystem: Engineered > Solid waste > Landfill > Unclassified | place...
CTTGAGTTATTGGCATTAAACAAAACCCATGAACCATAATTAACCGTTTTATTGGCTCTGTATAGGGTGCAACAATCATAGTCAGCAGATACCATCTTAAATTTGCCATTAACATACAGCTTATAAGTCGCGCCAGCTAAATCGGTTGCGCCGAGGGTGACGCCACCGTGCAGTTGACTGATTATAACGCTGGCTCCAACACCAGCAGTAGCACTGTAAAAAACCAAGTCAGAGTTTGTGTCTCTAAAAAACCACCATTTTTGAGTACCTGCCGCCGCAAATGTGATACCACAATTTTTATTAGCAGGGGCGTCACTCATAATATACACATGTTCTGTGCTGTAAACTTTAAAAGGGTAATTTAAGGCTCCGCCATCTATATATAGTTTGGATGTGGTAGAGGCAAGATCAGACGCCCCTAACGTCAAATTGCCCGATGGGTTCCAATTCGCTACAACTGCGTTTGCAACAGTACCAAAAATATTAAGCTGATTTGTTGTAGTATGCCTGTAAAAATACCATTTGGCAGTACCAGCAGAACTGAATTGCACTCCCGCATCTGCATTGTCAGGGCTGTCTACTTCTATGTAACCTAAGCCAGAACTATATACTTTCAGAGGGCGAATGTAGGTGCTGTTGATGTACAGCGTGTTAGTAGAGCCAGCTAAATCAGAAACAGAACCACAAGTTAAGCCACCGACAATAGCCTGATTCCCTGTATCTCCCCATACATATTGAATATAACCACCGGCATTTGAATTTAATCCATAACTGTAAATACTTAAAATATTATTGGTATCTACCCAATTATAATGCCATTCGTGATTTGCGGTTGAGTTTAAAATTCTTTGAGTACAAATGCCTGATGCACTTGTCTGCAAACTCAAAGTAGGTCGGCTTCCATAAATATTGAATTGTGAGTTTGCCCACCCTGTATTTGCGATAGCAGTAGAGCCAACCGTCATATCTCCATTCACTACAAGTTTATTTGTCGCCCCAGCTAAATCGGATGCGCCGAGCGTCCAGTTGCCGGACTTATTTGAGCGCAAAATAGGGGTACTTGTAGCACCATCGAAAGTTACAAACCAAAACTGCCCTGATGTTGCGGCGGCATTCGATGAATTTACAAGGAAATGCAATAAACCTTCGCCAGTAGGATAATCTTTTTGATAGAATTGGATTCTTGCGCCAGTCGAGGCATGACCAAAATTAAAATAATTACCAGCGGAATTTGCATACAGGTACATTGTTTTAGTGGATACGCATGATATATTCCCTGTAATATTTATATCAGCGAAAACAGCGTTACCGGCATTATCGACATTATATGTAGTGTTATTAGCAAAGTATAAAATCCCATTCATTGTAAGGTTGCCGGTAATAGTGGAGTTGGTATCATTCCTCACAAATTGAGTGCCATGCAACCCATCAACATAATCCGAATTGAGGTTAGCATTAACAACTTTTGATGTAACGATAAGAGGTGAGTCGCCACCATCCGCCAGAGACAGAGTAAGCCGCCCTGCGTAACTACCCGCTAGGAATGTTGAATTACCGCTGGAGTCTACGTTATAAACTGTGCCGTTGGCGAAATTGGTTTGGCCCACTACGCTCAGTGCGCCATCTATTGTCGTTGCGTTATATATGGTGAAGGATGATTGTGTATAACCAGAGGAGCCAGAGAACCCAATAAATCCCTGACCATAGGTTGTCGCTCTGCTCTTGGCGGGTTCGGTCGGACTATACTGTTTTACCTCAAGCCCAACTATTTTAGTATTAGTCGTGATGCCTTTGAAGAATAATTTGATACCTGTTGCGGCTCCATCATAGGACGGGTTCATATACATAAGACCCTGAAGTATATTCGCATTTATACTCGTCGAATCGACGTTGGTTATACTGCCATAAAAACAAGAGGGATAAGTGCTTCCGCTGCCAACATTTGTTTGAGTTACGCTGATTATGCCTCCGTCAGCGGAACCAGTAAAATTAGTCGGAGCGGTAAATGTTACTCCCGCTGATGTAGCGTATAAAGGCGCGGTGTCGTAACTCGTTCCCCCGATATACACGACAGGGAACCACGCGCCCCAGACGTTATGCGAGAGGTATCCAATTTTAACCTCTTGGACACCGCTGTTCCACACGCCAAAGCCAGCCGGAGTCATCTTGGCATAATAAGCATTACCATCGTCACCCGTACAAAGCATCTTCAAACCAGTCTTGTCCATGAAGACTATGTTGGCGGGGTCATCGCTCGATGCAATTGTGATTTCTTTCGAGAGCCTTAAAGTCTGGCCGTAGAATTCATCCGCGAGGGACACGACTTCGGGTTTGATTTCGGAGAGATTTAATGTGTCTCCTGTGCATTGATCTTTGACTGCAACTATCTTGACCGAGTTCATAAGCCATCTTTTGCCATCAGTCTTCAATGCGCTTGTTATAACTACCTTGTGCGTATCGGCAACTTCAGGTGTTGCGCCAGCGCCTATAACAGTTGTGGCGAACCATTTAGCCGCAGCTTCGGCAGCGCTCGCGTATTCAACAACTACTCCGGTTGAGTGAGTTGCGTCCGAGCCAATATAAACATTGTCGGTCGAGAATTTATCTTTCGAAACTACGAGATAGAAGGCGTAGGTATTATCGGCTTCCGCGATCACGGGGAACTGCAATAAGACTCGCTGAATCCATTCTTGTTTCTGAAGATTTATCTGATAAAAGAAATCTGTATCGTTCGTAATGCTCGGTATCGAAATATATTGTGACATTTTTGACTCCTTTTAGTCTTTGAAATCTCCGTCTACAAGGTTTAAGAAGAGGGGGTTATCCGCTTGTGTTTGTATCCCGGAACCAGAGTTTACCCAGACTTCAAATCTCATCGGGTTATCCCCCATGTTGACAAACTCTACTTTTATGGGTTCCGCGTTGGCTACGCCGGAGTTAGTTGAGAGCTTTCCCCATCTGTTCTGGGTCAGAACTTCAATATAATTCGTAACACTCGCCTGAACCCTCTCACTTGCGTTCATTGAGCGGAAGAATGAGTTCGTCGTGATGCCTGAGTATGTTGACCATGCGCCTGCACCAATCTTGGTTCGAACCGAGTAACCCCAGATATCATCGGTTGCTAAATGGTTCTCGTCGGTCGTGACTTCGTCCCATGCAAACTGAACGCCATTCAATTCGCTCGATGTCGATATGGTTCCGACTGCGTGTGGTTTAACATTTACTGCGGTAACGGTCGCGGCGGCGTTTGAATAGTTATCCGCATAGTCGAATGCTTTTGCGAAGTATGTCACATTTCCGCTATTCGTCGGGGTTGTTGTGAACTCATTCATTTCGCCTTTGTAAACATATCCGGGGGTTCCCCAATCCGCGTCTGTGGGTCTAATTTCGTATCCCGCCACGCCAGAGTTATCATCGGTCGCGACGCCCCATGTCCATCTAATTTTAGTCTGAAACAGTGCGGCGAATGTCGGCACCGTTATTGGCGGAATTGAATCGTATTTGAAGGAAAAAGGAGCCACAGCTTCGTTGCCTGCATTGTCTATTGCTTTGATTTGAACCGTCTGGCCGCTCTGTACTGCCGGATTAAGCGTAACGCTCTGGGGGCTCGTTGCTGTCGCCCAAGCGCCACCGTTCAGTGAATACTGATACCCCGCCACGAGGCTTCCCCCGATATCGGTTGCACTGAAAGTTACATCTACCCCGCTATTGTGGGTGTATCCGTATTGGTTAATATTCGATACGGCTGATATGCCGAGAACGGGCGGTGTGATATCTATCCAAACCGAATTACTCGCACTTGATAAATCTCCTTCTACCCCGTTTCGTTTAACTTGTCTTGCCTTGAAATTAACTTGAGTCGCAATATCAGCGGGGAAGGTGTATTTGAGATAACGATCTTTCGTGGCTTGCATGTAAGTATCCACGCTGCCCGAATTAACATACCACCAATACTCTTTGAAGTTATCGGTCTGGGTCGGGCTTGAAGTCGAGACATAAACGCTGCGTCCGTCCTTGTAGCACACAGGGGTTGTCGGCGCGTCGGGGGTCACGATATCGACTTCTATCCATTTAGGTTCAGTGAAACTGTAATTACCCGCGAGATCGATGGACTTAAAAGTTAAAGAATGGACTCCCTGTGTTATGCCTGACTCGATGTAATTGCCCGTCCTTGAGTGGGGGTCGCTCGTATCGTATGTTATGCCGGAGTTTGTGAAGGGTGTACCTAAATGGGCATCCAGCGATGCGAGGAGGCTATTATCATCGAGCCCCGCGCCCGCATCTGTCATTCCGAAATCCACCCTGATCGCGGATGTGCTTCCGCCGCCCACCCCGAGAAGTCTGTCTGCGGTTATATCGGAGGTATAATCTGATATCAGGAAAGCGGGTGCAATACTGTCGATTAAGACTGCATTCGATAGCACGGCGCCGGGCGAATTCAAAGCCGCGTCATGCAGTTTGGTTGCTATAATTTTGGTGTCGATGTAACCGTTCGCGGGAATGGTTTCCGAGAACGCAACTGCGGAATGGGAGTCAAGGTACGACCAACTTCCGCTATTTGTTCTGTAATACAGATCGAAAGTTTTGAAGTGTTCGGGCAAGGTTCCGTAATTGACCTGGACCCCGAGGGTGTCTTTCGATATCTGGGTCAGCACTATCGAGTCCGGGTCTGCGGCTTGTACGGTATCCACTTCGAATACCTTCGAGTTTACGCCCGCGTTCGCCGCGCTATCGAGGGCTCTTATTTCGTAATTCCAAGTCGAGGTCGTGAGCCCTGAAAATATAAAGTATCCGCTATTTATTCCACCCGAGAGTCCGGTAGTTTTCTGCCAATCCCCGGCGGCGTCTCCCGCTTTTGTGACTCTGCCCCAAACCTCAGAGAGATTGCTCGTCTCGTCAGTTGTCATCCAATTTACGCGAAGCGTTGCAGAGTTTATGATTGCGTAAGGCAGAAGTGCGGGAACTGTCGTTGTAGTATCGATGCTCGGGCCTACTGCGTCAACCGTGACTCCCGAGAAAACTACTGAGTCGGCGCCAGCGGTTTCGCGATAGTCAACGGGGCGAAGTTTGAAGTAATAACTCTTCGGCACCGCAGAGAGTTGACTTCCATCTGGCATTTTGTTTATTACGATTTGACTTGCTCTCCCGCGCCATGTCAACTGAGAGTCATCGGGAGTATTAAGATCGGCTGCGCTTACGTCTGAAATATAGAGCTTATACTCTTTCAAACGGGTTGCTGTTGTTCCCGACCACTGAAGATTTAATTTCTGTTTATCTCCGGTCGCGATGCAATCCGTAGGCTGTTTCAGAGTACCTTCTATTGTAATTGCAATAGGAGTATAGTCGGGGGAGTAATAATATTCTTCCATGTCTTTTTGACCGTAGAAATTCCAAAGTCCTTTGAACATCGGGGTCCTTTCTCGGTCGGCGATTGCTTTGACGCCATAATAATATGTCGTATCATCGTCCGGCGCTGTATCCTCGGGCGCATTAACCCAAACACCATATAAGAAGGCGCTCGGGTTTTTTGTATTGCGGAAAACAGATATGCCGCTATTCCATGACTCCCCAGAATTTGTTCCGAAATATTTGGCCTCAATTCCCATTACCTTACCGTAATACGAGGGATTATTCTGAAAATATTCTCTTGTGTTTTCGTATAACTGCCCCCACCTTAAATTTACCGTATTCGTAGAGCCTATAAAAGTTCCGATAAGCCCCGAAAGAGTCGGAGGCACTGGGTTATAAGTAAATGACTCTTTTGCAATCAATTTGCTGTATTCAAGCGACTCTGTGGTCATATTGCCGACGCCCGCAACTATTCTTAAATAATAGTTATTGGTGTCTCCATATTGAATAGCGGACTCGTAAGGGAAGTCGGTTAAAAGCACTGTGTTATGCCCGGAAAGGGTAATAACGTCTTTCGGATGCCAGGGCGATATCGTGCCAGCCGGATTCGATTTCCACGGCACATGGCAATACACGATTTGATCATCGCTGGTACGGCAAAACTCGAGGCGATAATCGGTTAGACTCTTTGCCATTATATCGGCGTCCCAGTCGATCTGAATTGGCATATCAAGATCACTTTTTGTATGGGTGATAGTGACAACTGGAGAATCAAAAACTGCACTCGTATTTACCTTGTTCGAAAACGAGAAAGAAGAGGCGTTCGCAGAAATGTCGAGGGCCCTTACCCCATAGACATATGGCACTCCAAGCGTTATGCCTGAGTCTATAAATTCCGTCGGCCAAGGTTTATCATTATAATCGGCTTCCCCTATTTTAGAGTAATTAGCTATTCCTGAGTTTGCAAAACCTCTATATATTTCGTACTTATTGATATCCCAGGCCCCATACGCATTCGGATCGGGTCGGCGCCAGGAAACACTAATAAGATCCGCTATGTTTGTCGAAATATCAACTGCTCTGACATTCCTAACCGGGTTCGGCGCCGTGTAATCGCCGGCTGTAAAATGGGCTTCATCAGAATCCTCGGAGACGTTATTCGCGTGGTCGAAGGCTTGCATCTTCAGGGAATACCTTTTCCCGCGCACTAGCCCTTTTATCGGGGCATACCATTTCTGGGATGTATGCAGGCTCAATCCGCTTTTTAACACCAGAGTTTCCGCATACGCAGTGTCCGCGAGTTCAAAGGGTTTCGTATAAACCTTCATGTACGCGAAGTCGGGATCTTCATTCTGTACGTATTCGAGAAGCCCGTGACAGGCATCCCCGAATGAATCTGTACGAACCCCATCGGTTACAACCACAGGGGTTACAGGTTTGTTCGGGATCGTATTATCACGCGCGGAAATCGCGAATTGTTCCGATATATTTGAGTTTCCATTCGCATCCACGACTTGAACGTAATAAGAAACAACCTCGGTGGAACTTACTCCGTAATCTTCGTAATAAAGGGTTTCGCCTCTAGGGATCGTTGCTATTATAGTGCGGCCGCGATATATTACATATTTCTGTCCAAGCCCTTCATAATAATGGCCGAGTTCATCGTGATCCACGGGGGTTATCGATATTGCAATCCTGGGCACCCCGTCGTTTGACTTCCTCGTATATTCAACAGATGGCGCAGCGGGGCGCACCATTTGGTTGAAGCGAGTCTCCTCTTTCCCAATAAAAGAAGGAGAGGATAGCCCATCAATTTCAGAGAGGAGGGGGCCATTCAAACCTTTGTTCTTTGAGCCCTGTATTTTATTTGATATCTGATTGTCTATTATTTGGGGTAGATTCGGCATGGAGCCCTCCTGTTAGTTAAATAAGAAATTACGAGTGGTTCTGGCGTTCGAGGCATCGTCCCGATTAAACACGACTGCGGGGGTGCTTCCGATCGATACCGAAATGCAATCGATCCCGAGGGTGGGGAGATAACTCCTGTCGTAAACTGTACTCGCATATACGTCTTCATTAAACCCGCCCATATAAATAATGGGGTACATTCTCGCGTCATCGGCTTCGGTCGTGAACGTAGTTATATGGCGCTCCCAGCCGGCTCCCGGGGTGTATGTTATTCCCGAATTCATTGCGAGTCTCCAGACTCCATTCGTTTTCTGGGTTGCGATCGCGAATTTAGGGTTCCATAAATTAACGAGCTCTGTGCTTTTCAAGTAAGCCGCGAAGCAGTATTCCGTAGAAGCTTTGACCGGGATGGTGTCATTGCTATATATCAGGAAAGGGGTTCTCGGGGCGTCCGGTTTCCCGTTACTCGAATTTATTGTGATATCGGTACTGTATTTTACGAAACTCGCCCCGACTTTGACCCCGGGGGTAGTCTTGGCGTCCTTTGTTAAAACCAGCTCAAGAAATGATTTATTATCAAGCGCGCCGCCCGTGGGGGCATACGTGTAATCCAATCTAACAATCTGTTCCGCAGGGCGTGACATTGTCATTCCGTACACGTTAGCCCAACTCGTTAAAAGATTTAACTGGGTGGCCTGAAGATTATTCATATAGAATGGTTTTGTGACAGGGGTCCAGCCTTTCACGACGATCCCGGAATTATTTATCCAGGAATCCAGAACAAAGGGTTTTCCATAATCCGGATTCGGGATCTTCGTCGGGGTTTCCTCTATCCAGAGCCCACCATTATTCACGACATTTTTGCCGGCGCTTTTCGTAATATTTACGACCTCGCCGTTGATTAAAAAAGCATTCTTAATCTGGAGTTGATATTTACCTGAAGGCACATACTGACCCTGGGTGTCCGTATAGTCCCAATTTATGAACTGGACAAGCGCCGGGGTCGTAATCCATCTCGGGGTGTTCGATGTGGCTCCGTCCGCGCGCAATGCGTTTACGTCTTTTCCCGTATTATCCTGAGCGCAGCAGTCAAGATAAACCTTATCGTTTACATCCTGAACCACATCATTAATAAGGAGATCGAGAGGCACGGTCAAGAGATCACCGACATGGCCTTCATCCGGGGTCAAATCGCCCCACTGCATTTCGTAGGTATCCACATCAAGCCCGCTATTAACGAGGCTCTGGGTATATGTGGTTTCAAGATCAGACGCGCCCTGGGCCGAGGTGATGTTGACCAGACTTATTTTCCGAGTCGTGACTTCGACTTGATAATAACTCGGGGTGGTCAGATTCAAAGGGGTCCCATCCGGGCTCGCGAGCCAGTTGAATTGTCCCTGTCTGAACCAGATATCAAAAGTATTGTTATAAACATAATTTGTTTTTGAATTCGTAGGATAGAGATATAGTTTATCGACAAGGGCGCCGAATCTCTCTTCGAAATTAATCCCGCAGTCCCATTTCAATCCATTCTCTCTCTTATATACCCCGGGTTCCATTATCGTCTCTTCGATCGGCCATGCGTAGATTTCATTCCGACTTCCCGTGATTCCTTTGGGATATCTCACCTTCATCGCAACTTTACGTTTTACTGGAATCGCAAAATTGAAAACACAGTAATGTTTAATCGAATTTATTACGCCAGTATTTGTAAACCCGGAATAGGACTGCACGAGAGAGTTATCAGATTTCTTGAATACGTCCATACTCCAGTCGTAAATACCGGGAGGATATAACCCGGAAGGTATCTCGGGCGGCTTCGTATAAGTCTTCGCCGGCGGGACCGAGGACAAAGATAATTTGGTATCATACGCGATCGGGGTTTCCGTGGAAGCCACCCCCTGAACCCAGAGTTCGGTTTCCGCGTACATATCATTTTCAACATCGATCAGAGTTAAGCAATCCCCGATTTGAATATACGGATTTCCTAATATTGACGCGCCGGCCTGTCTCGCATTCTTGCGGTGTGTGTCCAATTCACTCGCGCTCATCCAGTCATTTGTAGCCTTATCGGACACGTTATCCTTGACGATGAGCATTTCTTTTTTGTACCCGATATAATTATAAGGGATGTCGGCCGTGAAACCTTCGATCTGACAAACAGATAAATCATAGGGAGTATTGTCCGCAAGTTTTGCGTTTATATAAAGTTTTTTTAACGAATATAAAATAGATCCGCCAATAGGTTCCAACCTTAACACAAGTCCCGCATTTGTCAAATCGGATTGGACTACCGTGTGGGTTGCCACAGCAGTTATAACGGCGCCATCGGAGACTCCCGATACTGTAATTACCGTACCGAGAGGAGTATTCCCGCTTAGGTATAATATCAGAGTGCGAATATCCGCCAAAATCTCATAGTTCCCAATAATTACTTTATTCGTTTGGCTCGTTACAAGCGTCTGGTATTTAGTATATTTCCCGTCCATAAGGGAAGAATTGGCATGGGTTAAAGTATCTAGATTGTTTATAACACATGTCACGATACTGGCGCCGCCGTGGATTGAATAATTATCCGCACTCTTGGAAAGCAGCGGACGCTGAGACGCCGGCTTGCCGAGAACAATTACACTATTTCTTATTTCAGACGAGTTATCGATTACATTGTCCGTCCTCATATCGAGACTTGCATTGAATGTCCCCGAAACAGTTTCCTCGTCTGTATTCAAATAAGAAAACCCGTTGAAATAACAAGTGGTATGGTCGTTAGGATCCATTGCGACAGCCCAAAGGTAGTCGCCCAAGTACGTTGTAGTATCCGAGTTCAATGCGCTGTAAAGTTCAACCTCCGCGTATTGATACGGCGATAATTCCGGCACCGCTACGTTCGTGGCTACGACTTTCCAATTTCCGTCCTTATAGACTTGGACATTAACTTCACACGCCTCTGTTTTTGTGGCAAGGGATATAAAGCGCCCTTTTATGACTCTTGCATTTGTCAGAGCCGAAATAGAGGGTACACTATCGCATCCCACCTGGTCCGAAAGTATCCAATACTTCCAACCCCAGACATGATTTTCCTTCGCTTCGACATCGCTGAAATCGTTATTTCCGCCCACCCATGCGTACTGCCGGCATCCCTTTATTGTGAGACATCCCGTTTCACTGAAAAACATACGAAGCCCAAACTCTTCGCAAAGCACGATCAGGCAATCCCAAAGAGATTTGCCGTAATCAAACTTATATTTAGCCTCATCAAGTTTTTCGGAATCAATGCCTTGGTATATCGTCTTTTCAATCCGGGAGGTTTGTGCGGGAACTGAAGGGTCAGTCACAAAACTCGGGATGGGTCTGCCCGGGACCATATTCGCAACCGTCGTATCCGATGTGACATAGTCAAATATTGTTTTGCTTTTCATGAATGGGTATGATGTAGCGTGTCCGAGCCGCATCGTGGCGGAATCGTTGAAACTAATGCTTAACCACTGCGCCAGGACTGGGAACTTCGCTTTTATGCAAATATCCCGAATCGCGTCTTTTAAAAGCCAGTTATCGTATGCCGGGACATAAAGTCCGAGCAACTGATCATTATACAAATTGTCGGGCTGAACCCTTTCCGAATCAGCCGCGGCATCCCGGTATGAATTTATATCGGGATATCCGTAGTTCAGAGCGTTCATGAATATTGTTGAGAAATCAACGCAATTTATTACGAGTTCATCGGATTCCGCATTCGGCACGATGTCATTCACTACCCCCATAAACCTCTGAAGCACAGACGAGTTCTCCGGGATTATTGTGGATGCGTATCCGAAATAAGCCTTGACAAGATATCCTTTCCCGATCGTGTGTGCCGTGACAGGCGCGCCGGCGATCGTGGTTCGCGTTGCGTTTACATAATTGTATTCGTAATAGGAAAGCGGAATATGAATCGCGAGAGTTTTGGCCTGTCCTATCTGTGTGTTCTCTGTCATTGCGAAAGGGAACACTTTGATCATCGCAGGATACTGGCCCGTAGAATTATACACTCCCACATATTCTTCAAGGGAGCCCGCATATATTTCAAAGTAATAATGAGAGCGCGCTATTTTCGAATAATTGGTAGTATTCAATCCCAGGGTCGCATCTATTATACTTACGTCTTTCGGTAACACCTTTTCGCTCCTTTTACGACTGCGAAATTATTCTGACTTTCATGGCTATCCCCCAGAGGATTTCCCCGTCTTGTGATGTCTTTAGATGTTTCGCAATAAATTCGATTATTTGGAGAGTGTAATCGATTCCAGACTCCTGATCCTGAAACACAACATTCATAAATTTAGGGATGCTTTCTAAAAGGGTTTTATTGGTCTCGTCCGTGAGTTTCCACTGGATCGTTCCAACCTCATACGCCTCCCGGGCAACATAGGAATCATTCGACCCAATCCCCTTCGGCATCGTGTGTTTGACCGAATTGTACTTGGGGCGAAGATCTTTTGTCGTGGGGCCGTACACAGCGACTTGGTTCGCAGGGGCCCACTGGAATATCCATGTGCGCGCGCTCATATCAACACCCGATTCCATTTCAGCGTTATAGAATACGCCGTTTTATTGCCCTTCAAAGTTAAACCCTCGAGATGCGAAATCGTGGAATCGATTATTTCTATGCGATAGTTTAATCCGGAATTATAGTATGCCCCATAGAACCCAGAGAAGCCCATTTTTGTACCTCGTGTAAAAGAAGCTAGCGTATTATATAAAGATGTCCCGGACTGTACTAAAGGCCAGATTGCCGAGTCTATGATGTTCATTTTAATCCCACTCGGGCTCACCCATTCGTTTGTGAAGTAGACAGGTTTCCCGAAACCGGGTTTAAATAAACCATATTCCGGCTCCGATGATTCGATCGAAGCCGGACCTAATGGCAATCGGGTTGTATTGAAGTAGAATTTCGCTCTATTCATATCAGCCTACATTTTTACTCGGGGTTGTGAAGGTAGCCAAGTTTCTCTGATACTCCGCGACCCCATCGCTTATCGATCTCGCGACCTGGGAAGAATTGGCTCCCGAACCCACCTGAATAGTAAGTGTTCCTATCTGTACCGCCGAGGCATTTGCTGTGGCCTGAGCCTTTGGCATTTCGAAAGCAGTGGGCGCATTGAATACGCCTTCACTGATCTTCATAAGTGCGAGAGTATTTCTATCCAGTGCCTCTGTGTTTTTGGTCACGGGATAGAACTCTCTCTGTGGGGGCGGGGGTGGGGCTTCATCGTCTCCGCCTCCACCGAACAGGCCACCCAGAACCCCGATGATCGCGCCCGGGATTCCACCCGACATAAATCCAGTAAGCCCGCCCGCGAGCGCACCTGCGCCTTTAGATTTCGTGGCTTTCCCTACCCCGTATCCCACGAGCCCGCCGGTGAGTGTTCCCATGATTCCTCCACCACCGCCGAATAGTCCACCCGATCCGGATTCTGCCGCAGATGATAATGAATTGGCTCCGCCTTTTGTGAACCAACTTCCCGCATCAGCGCCGCCCCCGCCACCGAATGCGCTCATAAGCGAACTCCCGATCGAACCCATACTGCCACCCGAGGCCGCATTTACGACATTGAATACAGTGCTACCGCCGGCGCCAATGAAACTACCCACTGAAGAATTTCCTGCCGCAGAGAACATAGACTTGCCGCCCGAGAACAATCCGCCGAGAGCCGGGACTGCACCCGCTAACGACATCGAGTTTGTTGATTTGGATCCACCGCCGCCGAACAGACTTCCGAATATCCCGCTTCCTCCGCCGGCTCCGAATAGCCCACTTAAACCGCCGTCAACAAGTGCGCCCGCGATCTTGTCGAAGATTTTCTTTATGACTGTATTCCCGATGTCTTCGAGAACCTTTTTCCATTTATTCGTGGATTCATTTACTTTATCGAGACTTTCCTTGGTCTGTTTAATCTGGTCGTTTACCTGACGGTACTTATCGCGAGCCGCGTTTATTTTGTCAATGTTTCCCGTTTGTTCCGCACCCGCGACATCCCCGGAAGCCATGCTCGCATCGCCCTGAAGTTTTGTAAGCTGTGCGTTTATCTCGTCGCGCTTTTTGTTCTTCTCGTCCCGCTCTTTCATTAGGGTTATCGGGTTAAAGAGTTCATTCAGTATTCCCGAAACCTTATTGATCGCTGCGAGTCTCTGGGCGGCTTCCCCCTGTGCCTGAATGAGTTGGAGCCTTTCCTTTTCTGACTCCACGACTTCCTTCATCTGTAGAAGATCGGTATTCGTAGTTTCAAGTTTCTCAATGGCTCTCGCTATGCCTTGTTTTGCCGCCTCGTCAGTATCCACGGCAAGCATCTTAGCTTCGAGCCCCGCTTTTATTTCCTGAACTTTAATCGCATACTCGCGCTCTTTGAAGGCAATGAGCTCTTTCTGCTGGCGCAACTGGAATTTAACATCATCCGAGGGATCGTTGACACTTCCCCCGCGACGGGTTGACTCGAGTTTCTGCTGGAACGCGAAGCGATTCTCCGTGGCTTTTTTGGCCGCGGTTTGCTGTCTCTCAAGGTTCTCTTGGATATCCACTTTGATCCAGCCGGGGGTTGCCGCTTTTTCCTCTTCCATTTTGATCCGGGCCGTGTCCGACATGCCCTGATATTTCTTCCTATTCTCATCGGACAATCCCTTATCCCCGGCGTAGCGAGCGTACATCTCCATCTCGCGCTGGTAGTCTGCGGTCTTCCGGATCGATTTCATCTCTTGACTGGAGAGGTATTTATTGACTTCTTTCTCAAGATAGACTTGCTGTTCTTTGAGGACGTTATATTTAGCCTGCTCGGCGTTGATCCTGGCCTGTGCGTCGAGCCCTTCCATGCGCTCGGCTTTGCGGGCTGCGCCACCGCCTCCAGACGCCTTAGTTTTCGAGTATTCAATTAAAGATTTGCCATACAAAGCCAACTCTCTTGCTTCGGAGTTGCTTTCTGAATTTGCTCCCCCTGCTTTCTCTAAAGCAGACATAACGCCTTCGTACACGACTCGAGCTTTTGCTTTCTCTTCGATTTGAGGATTGGTTAAGGTTCCGCCTTGTTTTTTCTGCAAAGCATCAAATGATTCCATCGTTTTTTGAGCTTCTTTGGCCTTTGGAACCCCAATATCAATAATTTCTTGGATCTTTTCTTTTATATTTGGCTGGGCGGAAACCGTTTTTTTTGTGCCCATTAAATATGTAAGGGCTGTGTCCAAAATACCAGCGCCCTTACCGAGTCCCATAAACTGAGCCCCGATATTTATTATCCAATTCTGTCCTGTCAAATTAGACAGAGAAGTGATCAAAGAGTTTATTGCAGATGTAAAAAGATTTATTGAATTTGGGATTAACTGTAAAGTATTATAAAATTCAGTCAATTTCTCTTTTGTAACAAGCGTTTTACCGCTCGCATCGACCATCCCCGCGCTATATGCGTAATACGCAAGATTAATATCCGACAGTTCTTTTTTTGTGTCAGCAATTGCATCGGCAAGTTTCATTTGTTCTTCTACTCTGCCTGTTCTTCCCGCCCTATCGTATTCGTCATTTTGCTTTACAAGAAGCGCATTAATTTTATCCATATTTTCTTGTATAGACATATAGGTGGAAAGGGACTCTCCCATAAATGAACCCGAAGCCCGAGTGTTTAACCCGCCCTTTTCTGCGTTTTCCTGTATTCGAGCCATTGTGAGTTCTATCGTATTCGAAATACTTTCGGTCAAAGGACCAGCCTGTTTGGGTTTAATATCCGACATTACTCCTATAATGTTTTTTATGAGCCCCACCGCATCATCTTTTACTTTTCCGGCGAGAACGGCAAATTGAGCCGCGTCTTGCTTCAAGAAAACAGAAAGCGGGCCCTCTTTAATTTCCTTTTCTTTTTCAAATAAACGAGTTAATTCCAAATACCTTTCCGAATCAATTCCCCAATCGGCAGCTAAAGTCGTGTTTCCCTCCGGTGTGGAATAAGGTTTTCTCTTCGCATATCTTGCTCTTTCATTTTCAGATATACTTCTAATTGAAGCCATATCTTCAAACTGGGATTGCATTTCTCTTACTTTTCTGTTTTCTAGTCTACCGCTTTCAGGGATGAAAGTTTTAAAACCCTTGACAATATCATCTATCGGAGGTCCACCCGCTTCGGGCAATATACCCTGTTTTTGGAGCATTTTTAGATTCTTTTCGGTTTGGGCTATTTTGATCTGCCCGTTTTCAATATCAACCTGTAACCCCTTTTCCAGAATAAGGGTATTTAAATCTTTATCGGAAAGACCCGACAAAGCGTTTGGGAGGTTAGCGGTTTTTTCTTGAATAGTTTTAAATTTATTAAGTTCTTTATTTACATCGCTCATTGATTTTGCAAAAGCATCATTCTCTGCCGTTGACTTTTGCATCTCGGCTCTATTTTTAGCCCATACTGAAATAAGTCCGGTAACAATAGCGAATACAGCCGCAACACCTACTTGAGTTGCAGATAGTCCCATAATTATAGGTTTAAGCCAAGAAAGGGCACCAACTGCCATTGCGCCAATTCCTGCGGCAAGCGTCGCGACAGCCGCCGCCATCGCATATGCCGCCGCACCACCTTCATTAAAGCTCTTGGTTACAGATGTTAAAGCTGGATATATATATTGGGAAACCGCCGAAGCCATCTCTAATCCGGTCTGTTTAAATACTTCCCACTGCCGAGATAATTTTGACATCTCAGTCATGTTGGCGCGTTCAGCGAACCCAAGAGAATTGTGTTGGTTAATCATCTGGGTAGAAACTGTTTTCCAATTATTCATTATACCGAGGAAAATGTTTATCTGGCGCCCCGCAGCGATGGTTTCGCCGACTTGTTTTCTCTGAACATCAGTTAAGTTTTCCCATCGTTTTGCAATTTCTGTCAAAAGATATTCGGAAGAAGATATATTCCCGGCTTGATCTGTAAAATTGATATCACTTAAAGGAGCAATCGATTTGAGTTTTTGCATTGAACTCAATCTCTGAACCCTTTCCAAAATAGTCTTCAGGGCATTTCCGATTATGTCTCCTGACTGCCTTGTCTTTTCAGCCGCAGCGGCAACGAGTCCGTTGAAGAATTCGAAAGAAGATCCCGTAGCCTGAGCAACAGCACCCGCTTTAAGGAACGCTTCAATTAACTCTTTCGCTGAAACCGCTGATCTCGCCTGAACGATCGCAAGCTTATCCACGATAGTTGAGGACTGATTTAGATCCATATTATAAACTCGGGTCACGGCTGTGATTGCAGAAACCGAATCCTTAAATGATGTCGCAGCAATATTGGAAGCTAATAAAGCAGATTTTGTAACAGCTAAAATCTCATTGACTTTTAACCCCTGTTGAGCAAAGGTTACATAGGCTTCAAGGATTTGACTTGAAGTTTGACCGTAAGTTTTTGAAAGATCATATAGACTTCCTCGAAGCATTCCAATACTTTCGGTCATAGGCAAATATTTTCTGATATCGATAAATTGCTCTTCCGCGTTTCCAAGTTCCTGAAGAGTACCAAGTAAAGTTTTATGAGCCTGAGAAAGCAAGAGAAACGAACCATAGTATGTCCCGAGTTTCCCTGCTGCATTTTTAAGGGTTTCCATGGATTTCCCGAAATCTACCCCGGCCTGCTGGAACCAAGTGAGAGGAGGACCTTGAGTCACAGCGGCTTTTCCTCCGCCTGTTGCCGCATTTACGCCCCCTGCCGTCACTCTTATATTCGCTCCCTGTGGCATCGACCCCATTACATTCGCAACTTGTTGCATCATGGGGATTGCTGTCTTGGCATTGGGAGCCACGCGCGCGAGGTTGCGGAAAGATAAAGCTAAATTATTTATCTGCCGAGCCATCTGACCCAATCCCGACGCTGCCTGTGGTCCCATAGTGGCGTAAGGCGCCATTGTGGTCGCGAGACGAGCAAGCGCTGTTTCTAACCTTGGGATCATCCCGACATCGACCTTGGCGAGTCTTTCGAAGGCGCTCGCCGCGGTCAATAGCATTCGGGCCATATTCCCTAAGTTAGCAAGATTGGTTACGCCGGTTGCAGAAAAAAGAGGACTCGCGGAAAGGCGCCGGCTTACATTTTCGGCTGCATTTGCGAACCGAGTCATTGTGCCTTCTATACCTTTAATTTTTGACTGGGCGTCCCCAAGAGATCTAAGCCCGCCCGCCATTGCCGTCATAGACTTCGCCACAGCCGCCATATTGACGCTGGCGCGATCGTCCATGATCATTTCCATCATCCACGTTACTTTATTCTGCATATCGGCCATATTTTTCAGCTCCTGTTTGCTCTTCTTTTTATCTCTTCTAGTTCACGTTTGCGTTGTCTATCCATTAAAAACCTATCCAATTCGTAGTCGTTGTCCCAGATATCATTGCCCGGGCGATCCTCCCCCGTGGTTTCAGTTAAGCCGTCATAGAAAGCGAGCCAACGCAACATTTGAGCCTTATTAAACGAGATTTGATAATCCTGGCCCGGGAAGATTAAGCCGATGTTTCCTGATTTGCAGGCTTGGTATCGGAACCACCATTCCGGATCACGGGCCATGCGTCTAAAAAACGCTCCTCAATCCCTTGCCAGAACTTCGTTGCGACCTTTAATACCGCGCGGAGTTCGCTTCCATTTTTGTATTTCTGGATATCGTCGTAATGCTTGAATATGGGCTGATCATTCTCGTCCACGAAGCAGAGGGAGAGTTTTACGAACTCCATTTCTTTGCCGAGCAGCATTTCAAGGCATCCACAGAAAAGACCCTCGAGTTCCATTGTCTTTCCCGTGTATTCCTGCATTGCCTTTTCACATTTCTCGCAGAGATCCTGAAAGTCCTTGGATACGGTGTTGTCGGGGTTGACCTTCATGCCCATCGGATACGAATTCATCTCTTTGAAATAATCCGAAAAGCGCTGGGCGACTTCTTTGTAATTTTCTTCGTCCTCTTTCGTCCAGTCCCCCGATTTCTCGAGTTTCTTGGCGAGAACTTTCCTTGACACATAGCCTTCGTCGATCATTTCGATATAGCGCCTCGCGTATCTGCGTCGGATAACGGTTTCCGCGTTTACATCCGCATTTTTGATGAACGCGGATTTCCCGTCGAACATGATTTCAATTTTGTCCTGGATCAGAACATCCGTTGCGTCTGCGTACTTCGACTCTTCCTTGGCCTCAGCCTTCTGAACATCGATTAGGGTCATTTCTTTTTTTGCCACTGGGGTTGCCTGCGTTTCTTCCATAATATCCTCCAACTCTATATTTTTAGGGGCGAGGGTCGCATGGATCCCCGCCCCTAATACCGGGATTATTTAATTATTGAGATTAAAGCACAAAGGGATTGACGCCAGTGCCGCTCATTATGAAGTTGTTGCCTTCGAGACTAAAGGTGCGAGTTCCGAACGATGCTCCGGCTTTTCCGTCGCTGTTTTCGCTCGCGACTTTCATTCCCGACATCGTTACCTTGCAAAGCAAATTCGCGGCTAAATGCACAGTCTCGCTATTGTAGAATGACATCGTGACAACCATGTCATTGACATAGTTATTCGCGTCAACCACCGTCGAAGAAGTCCCGACCATCTGCTTCATCATTTCGAGATCGTTATCGTTGATGGTGATGTCGGCTTTAACGGGAACGGGATACGTGACAACCCTGTCAACATCCCTCTGGGTTCCCATTTCGTTCGAAGCGATACGGCCGAGATTAAGGGTAGCCGCGACGCTCTGGATACGCAACGATTTGGTTTCGGCTTCCGTGGCTTTATGCAAACTGATAACGATAGCGCCCCTGCGGAGTCCGCCGCGTTCGTTGGTGTCAGCGAGTCCCGGGAAAGCCTGAGAAGTGTCTTTCGTGAGGAGCATGACTACCCTCTCGGTGCCATCGAAGGTCACGCCGGCGATGGCTAACGAGTTCGTTGCGAAGCTCGGGGTGACTTCTGTCGTGTAAGAATCGATTCTGTTTACGAACGCTTTTACGAAGGTATAGCCGCTCGAGAAATCGGCGTATCCGGGATCCCATGTCGCGGAACTTGTCGCGGCAATGGGATAGCACACGACTACCCTGATGTCTTTGGAAGCCCCGTCGTAATCGGTTTTCGAATCGCCGGCGAGGCTGAAGGATTCGGTTGCTACGCCGTCGGTGGCAGCGCGGAGTTCGTATGAATTCACGAACATACCGGGAACATAAGCCGATCTTGAGAGAACGGTATCGTTGAACTCGGAATACCTTGCCACTATTTCAGGCATATTGTTCGTGTCGAAGCCGAGGGTCGCATCTCCGTTTATGTCCATACCCGCGGAGGTCATGGTGAAGCAAAGGCCCGAGTTAAGCTGAGGCATCCAGCCCGAGTTCTTGTAGCCGGCCATCAGCATGAAATTGCCGACGTATCCGATTGCGTTGAAATCGAGTTTAAGTGAAGTGTCGGGGAGATTCGATTTACGTTCGATAACGCCGCCGTCACCCATCTGTTTCATGTCTTCGTTGCTCAGATTTACACCGAGCGCTCCGCCCTGAAGGCGCTTGAGAGTTAAGCCGTTGATTTCGATTATTTCGCCTTTTCCAAGCATACCAGTCGTTTTTCTAGCCATTTTAATCCGCTCCTTTAAGTTAATTTATATTAACAATAAGATTTTTTTATTTCAAAATCAGTTTATATTAAAACAGAGATTGGAAGATATACGGTTTCCTTCGATAAAAATATCCGTTCCGCATTTGCTTTCAAATCTCCTTATCGTGAACTGCTTTAACTAAAAAATTTAAGAGCGTTGGGTTTCTTTGCCTTGCGAACTCGCAACGACTCCACCCGTTTTTGTTTAGAGTCCGACTGCGTTCCGCAACCAGACATTAAATTTATTCCTTGTTTCTTAATATTAATTGCAGCGTTAATGTCCCTGTCGTGAATTGTTTTACAGACAGGACAAGTCCATGTCCTTGTATTTAAAGGGAGATCTTCAAGAACAAACCCGCAATCACTACACATTTTACTTGATGGGAAGAATCGATCAACTTGAATGAAGACTCGATTATTCCAATCCGATTTATATTTGAACTGGCGAATTAGTTCTCCCCAAGAACAATTAGATATGGACTTTGCTAAACTATGATTTTTTAACATACTAACTACCGATAAGTCTTCGGAAACAACCACTTGGTTTTCGTGAATTATTTCATGACTTATTTGATGTAGATGGTTTTCCCGAATATTCTTGATTTTGTTATGGATTCGGGCCAACTTAAATACCTGTTTTTTTCTTGAGCTGCTTCCTTTCTTTTTTTGGAAATCTGTCTTTGATTAAATTTTAATTTTTTCTCATATTTCTGATAAACTTTAAGGTTTTCATATTTCTTTCCGTCAGAAGTAATTACTAAGTCTTTAATCCCTAAGTCAAGCCCAACAGTATTCCCGTTCTGAGGGAGAACTTCATATTCTGTTTCGCAAGTAATTGAAACGAAGTATTGGTTACAAGGGTTCTTTGATATTGTGGCAAATAACATCTTTCCTGTTAATGGACGATGAAGAACTATTTCAATCCCCGATTTTAATTTAGGGATAAATAATTTATTTTCTTTGACTTTAAAAGATTGGGGAATAGCAAACGATTGTTTATCCCGTTTGGACTTAAACTGGGGAAACATCGCTTTTTTTTTAAAGAACTTGATATAAGCAGAGTCAAGATATTTCAATGACTGCAAAATAGACTGAGAGTTTACTTCTTTAAGCCATTTAAATTCTTCTGTTCCCTTTATGATAATTAGTTGTTTAGCATTATCGTAATAATTTAAGGTTTTCTTTTTCTCTTTTTTGTTATTTAAATAGTAGGATTTACGTTGATTTAAAAAATAATTATAAACGAAACGACAACACCCAAAGTGTTTAATTAAAAAAACTTGTTGTTCTTTTTTCGGGTATATCCTATATTTAAAAGTTTTAATTACTATTTTTTTCATAGTTTAATATATCATTTGTTTATAAGATGTTCCTTACAGATCTACGCCTTTCACTCTATCATATTGAATTGTTCCCGTGATTTGGTAGGAGTACCTTTTAACGAAATTTGCAGTTTCAATATCCTCGATCTTGAGCCGAATCGTGCTCGCATCCCCGACGGCGAGAGTAAATACTCCGAGATCTTCCGTGGGCATCGTCAATATTGAATCATCCGCAATAACATGGAGCTCTCTCGTAACCCCATCCCCATTCAGTTTCCAAATCAAATCGTTAAAGTCCGGGGTGCCGTTCCATTCATTGAAGTTCCAGATATAATGTTGCCCGAAAAGCCGGGTATTCACTATATCGGAAGCGTCCATTGCATCCCCATCATTGACGCTCTGGATGTCCACCCAGAAATCCGATTTCTCTCCGAACCCGCCCATCTCGGGGATGTTGGGATCCCAAGAATTAAACTCAATGGCAGCGAGGGGGAGTTTCACGTTTTTTCCGGCTTCGTAATCCTCGGGAAGCACAACTTCTTTTGGGTTATCCACAATTTCAGTCGTATAGAAATACGCATTCGAACCAATGCGGCCCCCATCAATTTCGAGGATCTGTTTTATTTTAAGTAGTGAACTCAGGTGGACGAGTCTGCGTAAATTCATAATCCCCTCTTACTTTAAACCTAAAAAATTAAGATCAAATTTAGCGATTGAAGTGGCAAATGATTGGTTAAAAATATCTCTGTATTTTTTTCTAAGTATTCCTTTACCCTCAAATATTTCATTAACACGAGGCGGGGTTCCCTTTGGAGCACTTCCTACTTTTGAAAAGAAATATTCATTGGATCCTTTTTTCTTTAACAATAGGACTTGACGTAAATCGCCTCGTCTCGCGCTTGATCTCCCTGTTTTATTTGTTCTCATGCCTCTGTATGTTTTCGTGTGATATGGAGAAAATTCCGTTGACGCTTTGGCTCCCTGAAAAACGATTCTCCACATGGGAGGGTATTTTGATCCCCTATACCCCGGCACAGCCCTCACATAATCAATCGGGTAGGTGTATCTATACTCTTTGCTTAATTCTTTGTTCTTATTCAAGTTCTGTTTTGTTGATACCGCTGTACCCGCTTGCCTTACATAGAGTTGAGCGATTTGTCTTTTTTTGTCTTCGGTGTCCAAAATAATAAGATCAATAAGCGCAATATCACAACGCACCGACTTCTTTTCAAGCATCTCGCCCCTGAAATGTTTTGACTCACCCCAATATATAAACCTCTTTATATTCTGCCCCATTATGTTAAAAGTGGCTCTCAATGCGGCATGAATAAGGTCGTATTTATCCCCACGAAACCTGAGTTTAAAGTCATTGAGTATCTGGTTCCACATCTTAGCGAGAGCCGGCCAGATACACTCTTTGATAACCCTGTCTTCATTGAGTTCATTCGCTGTTTTTACGGACTTGTCCCCAAATATCTTCTTGCGTCTCAGGAACTCAGCCTGAATCCTTTGGAGATCCGAGATCATTTCGGGGACACTTGGGACCGCGACAAATTCGAGGCTCATCTCATATTCGTCCGTTTCAGTTTCAATAAAATAGTGAAATGGGTTCCGTCAATAATAAACCCGTCTTCCTGTGGCGCCTTTACATTAACCCATTTCTCACCATTCATTTTGAGATATTTCATTACGTCGCTCGCAAGCCGACCCGAGAATATTCCAGAAGGTATTTCAAGTTCGCTGCGGAGCATCGAGAGTTCGAGTTCGACATCATCGAATTGACCCCCAGGGATCATCTTACGCCCGTCGAACGGGCCCACATAACTCGCATTACCGCTGAGGCTCACGGAACCCGTTGTAACGAGCTTCCCGACCCCAGAGCATACAGGGCAAATCCCTGTGAAAACAATCCCGCTACCCGTCGGATTGAACTTGCCGTTAGAACTCTTTTTAACCGCATCGTAAAAGCAGTTATAGCAGTTCATTTCGGACTCATTCCAAACGCACTCGCAGGAATCCCCGAACTGGTGTTTCACAGCCGGGATGTACCTTTTATATAGGTCTGCAATTTTCGAATTGATTAGAATTGGCTCTGCCATTACGACACCCAGCTCCCGGAAGGCAGACTCTCATAGTACGCCCCGGTGTGAAGATTTTCATTGACATCGTTTAGGATCCTGAGATATTCGGAATGGAATTTCTCAGCCACGAGTTTTGAACCCGCCATCGCATTTGTCGTATCGATCGAGTCTCTTCCCGATTTAACCTTAACGGCTTCCCCGGCCTTCTCGTCCTGTTTCTTGCCGCTCGCGCCTTCAAGGACTCGATATGTCACGAGTTCCCTTAAATCCCCGCGGCCCGATGTAATATTGCCGTCTACATCGACATCATCCGCGATCGTTGGGAAAATCTCATAATCGATCTCGTTGAGAAACCGAAATTTGATCAGTTTTCCGGTATCCGCGAATATGGCATCGAACGCAGAATCAATCCGATCGCAGAGTTCGATGTCGGTCTCGGTTGTCGAGATGAGCCCTTTTATCTTACGAATTATTTTAGCAGTCGTAGTGTCCATTACAGCCTCCGGCAAATATCCTCAAGTCTTGGAATTACTCTCTGCTTGAATATGTGTTCCCAAGAGAATCCGCCGGATTCCTGCCGGGTTGCGATTTCGAATATAGAATCGAAAATGGGGAGCCCATTCGATTTCCATTTCTCATAGAGATCCCGCATGGCTTTCCGGATCGAGTTGATATCGGGTTCGAAGTAGAAGAATGTGGCATCCTCATCCCCGCCATCCGGGAAATGCGCACGCCCAGATATTCGGTTTGTCCATTCCATCCGCCCCTGGACCCACCACTTATATCCGGGTTGAATGTAGTCTTTGGGTCCCATGAAGTCAGACACAATAACCGGCCGGCCGCAGCTTAAAGACTCAAGCGGGATCATCCCGAAACCTTCGCCCCTGTGCGGGGATACAATGACATCGCACGACCTAATGAAATTTGCAATCCCCTCTGGGCCGCATTCCTTCGTAGTGTAGTAGGTGTGCATTTGTTTCGGATATCGATTTATAATATCCGTATATTCCTTGTACCAGTGCCCGTGTCCGTCAAAGGCTTTGCTGAAATTGCGATGCGAGGACTGCATTATCATTTCGACCCTATCCTCAACCCCAAACTCCTGCATAAATGCGTTTAAAGCCAAATCTGCGCCTTTGTATATACATATTGAATTACAGAGCCCAAAGCGGAACCTGTCTTGCCCCTTCTTTTCCGTGGGATAGAATACGGTCCGGTTTACCCCATGAGGCACGACATAGATTAATTCAGGAGGCGCGCCGGCTTCAATAAAGGAATCCCGATTTGCCTGGGACGGGGTCCAAACCTCATCGAAATTTGTTATGTTCTGGATCCACGATTTCGGGGCGTTTTGATGACTCCAGACGAAATATCCGATCCTGTATTTTTCCTTCACTTCGGCGCCGGGGAGCCGGTGAAAAGTTGCCGCGGCTTCAAGGTTTAGGGTTGATACAAAATATAACGCGATATCAAATTCCTCTACCCCGGCGGCTATCCTATCCTGTCCATAATACGCCTTTTCGAGTTGAACTTCATACCCGTCGAACATTCCGGGGGCCCAATGATTCAATCCCTTCCAGAACTGTTCAAAGGAAAGAAATCCGGGATGGGGTCTCGAATTCCAAATCGAAACATCTACCTCGTTTTTTAAGAACTGAAGCAAGAGATTTCTGTTCACGTTCGAAAATGAATTATTTACGATGAACTCCCCGACGAAAAGAACCCTTTTATTTTCTATCATAGCGCCTCTATCCTCTGAATTGTTTTCATTACTTCGGTTCCCCCGTGTCCAAATGTCGCGTCAAAATTGGCGAATCCGGATTTGTCCTGATACCTCACCGAATTATATCTGTGATCTATCATGGACTTTACGAGTTCGTTTATGTCCGTCTGGATCCAGAGCATAGACTCATTGTAGTTGGGGTTGTGAGGGAATCGACACGCCGGCTTGAGTTGACTCTTTATGAGCTGACCCGTGCCGGGGAGGATATAATCGACCTGTCCGCCACGATCCGGTGCAATTACGGGGACTCCGCACGCGAGAGCTTCAAGATAGGGAATCCCACAACCTTCCCCGCGGGTGGGTAAGACATAACAATCCGCGCTCTTATACAGGAACCAAACATCCTCGGCCGGGATTATGTCCGCGATAAGAAACACGCGCGCCTGAGACTTCTTTTCATACTTAAACATCTCGATCATATTCCGCATTGAGTTGAAATTATCAACCCCGCTGAAACAACATGTCTTAATGATCAGAGATACGTTCGGATCGTTCTGGAAAGCATGAAAATAGGCTTCCAAAAGAATATCCCAACCCTTCCTTGGGGTCCACTCCGAATTCGCGAAGAATACGAAGGCGCCGGGATCTTTATGGAACCGGAAAGAATCCGATTTTGAGTTCCGAATCCTTTCAATGTCAATCGGCATAAGGGTAATTTCTACAGGCACGGAAACCCCGGAATGCACGAACGCCATCTTCGAAAAATAACTCATAGTCCAGACTTCATCGGCTTCGTTACATTTATTAACCCAGGACTCGCTTACCGAATCCGTCTCCGCGACCGTCATAAGAATATGTTTTGTCTCTCTGGGAAAATAATCCGCTTTACGATCGAAACAAGGCGGGATTACGTTATGAATCACAAGGTCGTATTCATACCCAACATAACTTTCGAACGGTTTCATTTCGGGCATATCGGGATAATCTTTGGCGCCCTCGTGGACAAGGAATCGGGTTTCCATTCCCGCCGCATTGAGCCCCTTTATCCACTCACGCGAATTCCTTGCATATCCCGAATTTTCCGTGTATCCGAATATCCAGAGGATCTTTTTCGCCATTAGATTTCACCCCGATTCGGGAACTCGATCGGGATCGATTGAAACAGCTCCGCCCACTCCCGGGCCACTATATCCCAATCCCTGCGTTTCGCGAAGTCGAGTGCAAACATCTTCTGCGTGTCTCTGAATTCAGGCGGGGCTCCCGGTTTCAGTTTCGAATAGAGCTCGAGCATTTTCTCGGCGCCTTTATTCGTATCCGGCAAATATCGGATATGCGCGAGATCGTTGTTCCAGTATGTCCTCTGGTTGATCGGGGGTACGAGATGAATGCACTTCATGTCGGCCTGGAGATCTCGCATGACTGAGTTGTCCGTGACGAGGCTGGGGATCCCGACGGCACATGCGTGGTTAATGGGAAGCCCATAGCCTTCCCCATACGAGAAGAGGCAGTTCACATCGAAACTATTGTAGAGCTGATTCATCTCGGCGTGGGTGAACGCGCGGTTCGTCGGCCGGATAAACACGACATCCCGATTAGTTTTGTTGAGTCCGAAATGGGTTGCCATTGTCAGGATATCAAAGCTGTCCGGGGTCAAATGGGCCTCGGTAGTATATACGGCGAGGACTACCTTTTTGCCCTCTTCCTCAGGGAGCATCTTCTTGAATTTAGCGAATGACTCGACGAGTTCAGGAAATCTTTTTCTCTGAAAATTCTTGCCCACCATTCCGAAAACAAAAACATTGGGATCCTGATAGTACCCGACTTTTACTTTCGCTTTATCCTCGGGTTTCATTGGAAAATAGAGTTTGTCCACGCCATGCCAAATCACGTTCGATTTGAGATGAGGGTATATTTTTGCAACTTCTCGCTGTTGCCACGGGGTAGGGAAAACAAGACAGTCGGCATGATTAAGAGAGTCGGCCCAGGGTCCAAGAGGCGCGCCGTCGAATACGACATGCTGCACCCAGACAGGGCGTTTCTCAGCCTGGAATATCTCGGGCAATTTCTCGACATACATCGGCATTACATACCCGTCGTTCAGAGTATATATGATATCAGGTTTTATGTTTTTAATCATGGGTACGAAATCGGCGAGATTGTATGTGCTTCTGCACGCCCAGACAGGGAACCTTGCCGGGAATACCGGCTTGAATCCGTCGTAATTGCACGCGAGTACGCTTATATCAAAGTTTTCATATATACGATCGAATATACTTTCATTCACATAGCCGTAGCCAGTCGGGACATTGTAATCCCCGACAACAAGGATTTTACGCTTTGCCATTCTATCCTCCAGTTTATTTTTCAGGGGGTTTGTCCGCGGGCTTATCCGCCGGCTTGGGTTCGGGTTTTACTTTATTAACGAAATCCTGATACGTTTTAAGGTACTCCGGTTTTTCTTCTGGAGTATTCTTAAATTTATCAACCAGTTCGTTATATATTCCGATAAGTTTCTCGTCTTTGATCAGTTTATTTCGAATCTTCTCGATTGCACCCATTTTTTTAACCACCTGGTTTACCAAATTTGCAAAAAATTAACCTTGCACATTTGGAAGGAGACCTTTCGTTCTCCTGACGTGAACTTCATTTCTGTTTCACCTGCCTTTGGGTCAGGCTGAATTCCACCGCATAGGCGACCAATTCTCACCTACGACTACCTTCCGGCTTTGCGACACCGGATTCTGACCTCTTGCCTATTTACATAGGAACCGGGTCAACCGCAGTGAGCGGAGGCTTGAGGTAACAGTCTTTTAAATAATCCAAAGCCTTGTATCCAATATTCTTGGAATACTTTCTTCCTTCAAGGTTCCAGTATCCCAATTTTTTGGGGTCTTTGGTTATCTTAAAAGTCTGGCGTTCTCTCAAACCCATTCCTCTTCGCGCTATCACTAACGCAGCGGATTCATGGGAACTCAACGAGAACATACCTCGGTATTTGAGTTGTCCTAATATAGAAGTAAATGCGGGATCAACCTCTTCTACTAAAACTCCGTGTTTAATCCCTTGTATTTTAATTGCCTCGGTTAATTTGCGATAGACAAAGTTATGTTGCATTCTCTTAAATTTTTTGGAATATTTATTTTTATTGTTTTCTTTAAAATTTAATTTTTCTATTATTATCGGCTTATTTTTATTTAAAGCTTGAACAACAAGAAGTTTAGCCATTGTTTGAATTTCATGGTCTCTTTTGTTTTTTTGAGCAAACTGAATTTTTTTAAATTTAGTAGAGTAATGGTTTAAAAGATTGCCCGCTTCATTAGTTTCAGATATGGCAAGTCTATCAGGATTTGTGTCAACTCCTACTGTGCCTTTAGTATTTAAAATAACTGACAATTTTGGGGGTTCAACTTCAAAGGTTATCATTATTTTAAATTTGTTCTTTCGATATACAAGCCTGGCATCATAACAAGCCGAACTCCATTCCTTAAATTTATCAGAAACAAATACCAAACCCTCTAACCACTTTCCTCTTGCTAAGGGTTCATTTACAAAGATTTTATTTTTTTCTATGCGAATATTGGGATTCCCTTTTTTTGATTTTTCTCCCATAGAATACAACTGGGAATTACGTTTCTGCGTCCATTGCTCTTTAGTTATACTCTCTTTTCGAAATCTTTTCCACGTATATTTTCCGCCAAAAATAACATGTTCTGATTCTATCCCAGAGGCAAGCGTGCAGGCGTCAGAGATATAACGTCCATTTAAATGCTTCATAAAATTAATTTTTACATATTTTTTAATTGCATTCCCTTTCTGTTCGTATTTGTGAATAGCCTGATATGCGGAATGAATGGCAGAACATTGAGCCTTCATTAGCTCAAGAATTCTGGTCTTGATTTCAGGTTTAAAATAAACTTCTCCGTGTATTACTTTCCGCATATTCTTTTTGCCTTACAGCGTTTTTTTACAGTTTAAAACTTAGTTTTATACTACAACCGATATGTTTATCAATTCGTCAAGTGCAGTGATGAGTTTGAAGGATTTATTCGCGTCGATGCACTTGTTGCGGAGGTCATTCAACGCAGACCTGCTTCTTATTCCTTCCGCGCGTTTCAAGATATCTTCGTCTTTAAGTTTTATCCACTCGAACGCCTTGCCCTCTATCTTTGAATCGATATGGCTTATTGCCGGGATCTTCGAGAAGGCTTCGACTTCGCTCGCATCGAGTTCTTTGACCCTGCCGTCTGACATGAACGGCGCCGAGGAATTCATCTGAACCTCGGAGTCCGTAAGGGCAATGATCTGGTTCTGTTCGAGAAGGATTTCTTTGCCATTGTCCTGTTCAAACTGAAGGAGATGTTTGCTCGTATTCGCGATAAAAGTAAGGTTTTCGCCCTTCTTGTCTTTCCCCATTCCGCGAAGACTCCTTATCTTATAAAGAGATGTTAAGTCCTTTTTTTCTGTCTGTTTCACTTCGGTAACTTTCTTTTTTGCCATTTTGCTCGCCTCCTATATTTTAAAACAATTCTATCAGATATGGCGCCGGGTGTCAAGACAATGTTACCAAATAGAAACACAAAGAGCCGCTGGCAAGGCGGCTCTTGTGTACGGAGGATATATAGGAACGCGGGCAGGAATTAGCCAGTTACGGTATGGAGAGCGAAGAACTGGTCGGCTACGATTATGGCGCCGAAGTCTTCTGCGGTATGGGACAGAGTGCCCATCTTTTCTACGTCCGGGCCGGACATCGTGGACTGGCCGCTGGAACCGTAGACGCCGGCTTTTTTACCGACATATATTAAATGGGTCTGGTCGAGCTGTGCGGTTTTGTACTTCTTGCCGGCTCCGTCAACGATGTATTCGGGAACATCGTATATCGAGTACAACGGAATGCCGTGGTACGTTTTGAGAGCGCCTTTTACGTCGATGTCTCTCTGGGTGAGGTCCGAGTATCCCGTGAATTCCGAGAACTGTCCGATAAGGTCAGCTCCGCCTATGATACCGGCTACCCCGCCAATTTTAGCAGAGAGTTTACGGATCATGGTATTGACGGTGGCCTGGACGAGGGTGGAAGCGGAAGCAACGAGATCCGTGTCCAGGGTTGCGGCGATCATGAGGTCGAGAACGTATTTGACTCTCTGGGTGCGGAGACCTTTCTGTATCTGAGCCGCGTCGGTCATCAGTTTAACAAGAAGAGAGTCGCGAACCGCAGCGATGTCCAGCATGTAAAACCATGAGAGTCTTTCCATCTGGGTCGATACGAAACTCGAATAAGTTGCAACCTGAACCGCTTTCGAACCGATAGCGTGTTTGTACGCTCTGCCTTCGAATCCGGTTTCCACGCTGAGGGTTGCGCCGTTTACGGTGCCTTTCTCAAGGACCATATCGGTGAAATCCTCGTTATCCGGGAAAGCCTGGATGAATTCGTTGACGTAGAACGTGCCGGCGGCTACGAGTTCGGCAACGTGTGCGGGATTCTTGAGATCGTATTCTGCAACTTTCGCTACGACCTGTTCGAATTCGGCATTGTCTTTTTTTAATTTATCGAAGAACGATTTTGCCTGATTAGGATTGATTTTGCTGATGTCCATTTTGAATTCTCCTTTACTCAATATTTTTTATATGTTATTCGATCTTGTCAGATTTAGATCATGGCTTTCATCGTGGCTTTCATGATGCCTGAGTCGGTGTCGCCGACGAAGGATTCGAAACGGAAATAATCCGTGGTGCTGGCGGTTGCGGAGCTGACGATGCAGATCTTGCCCGATTTGATACCGAGGAAATCGCCGCGGGTGGAGACCGTTCCGAAACTGTCGGCTATTTTGAGAGTGTCTGCGTCGCAGAGGAAACTGCAACCATTGACTACCCTGACGGAGATTCCGGATTTGATCGTGGCTTCGTTCTGGTATGCCTCGGGCTGGATTTCGGTGTTTCTGACGGCGATCCATACGGATTTTACGTCATTGGCTGCGGTGGACGATTTGAGTGCGGTGCCATTTGCGGCTTCGTAAACGAGTTCTCCGCTCTCGAGATCCTGACCCGCGATGAGGCTTTTTTCATTGATGGGGTTAGAAAGTAATCTGAACATTTTGAATTCTCCTTTACTTAATATTTTTTCTTATGTTGTTCTTACCTAAACTTTATCTGGACTTTTTCGCAAGACCCTTTGATGCGTCTACCAGCATTTTCCCGAGCTGTTTTCCGAGTCCCTGATCCTTGGGAAGAGTTAAGCCGCTTTTGTCGGTATGTGCGAGAACGAGTTCCTGATTTTTTGTCATTTCAGTGCGTTCCTGGGTGGCTACGCTTTTCTTGCCGAGATCTATCGCGAGGGTGAGTTCAGCGACGTATTCGTCAAAAGCACCCTGATCAGAAAATCCGGCGAGCCTTTTGGCTACAACGGGGATTCCGATTTCAGTAAGTTTGGCCGTCCATGCGTTTTCGAGAGCGTTGCGCTCGGCTTCGGCTTTTACGAGTTCGAGCTCGACTTCGCCGGCGTAAACGATCGCGGCGGAAACCTGATTTTCAACTTCCATATCGCGCAGTTTTTTCGACATTGAAAGGTTTTCCGCTTTTACGAGTTCCATCTCTTTGTCTTTGGATTCGATAGCCGCGGCAAAAACTTCATTATCGCTTTTTATTTTTTCGATTTCAGCCGTGACAAAAAGAGACTTGCCTTCAAGATTCAAATCGATTTTGTCGAGTTTGTTTTTGATTTCTTCGTTCATGATTTTCTCCTTTTACGAAAGTTTTAATTTTCTATTTATATTATTAAGACGTTCCAGAATTTCGAGTTCGTCATTATTTTCGAAATTTTCTGATGCGGCAACAAATGTTTGACTCTCGCGATACGCCGGATTTGCTACCACGCCTTCCCCGGAAACCACGAATTGCCTATGAATTCTTGAAACGGGGGATCCCGGCATCTTGCGACTCTTTAGGTGTTCGCAGTAATGGTCATGTTTTTTATTTACGAGGGTTTCAAAGACTTGATGACATTCCGAACACTCAACTTCGAAACTATATATCTCATAAGAAAACTTGAGGACCCCCATATTATACGAGTCCCTGACTTGCTTTACGAGAGGGCGAACGAATGGGCGCGCCTCCCAAAAGCGGGTATTGCATAATACAATTCCGGTGCGGGAGTCGAGGGTTGCATCCAGGATTGTTCCTATATATTTTGTCTGATCATGCTGCCATGTCGAAACCTGACCCACGAGGGATTCACAGAAATAGTCAGCGAGTTCAAAGGGAATGACATCTCCATTCACATTTTTCGCCCCGATCTGCGCCAGGGAATGCCCCACAGTGAATGTGCCAAGAACAGGGCGAAAGCGATACAGGAGAATATCGGATAACCTCTGGACTTCAGAAGGTTCAAGGGATGCCTGAACCTCGGCACCCTGTTTCCCCATCTCGGGTTCCGGATCGCTTTCCTCATCGAGATCGTCCCAGCATTTCTGAATTTCACACATAACCTTGTCCATGTCTTCGTTCGAAATATCCTGGGATACAAGATTTTTATCTTTGCAGCCCGCTTTGATCTTATCGCATTGTGCCGAAGTTACTTTGTCCTTGGCGCCACAGCCTGAAGCCACCATATGCGATTTGATTTTGCAATAAGTCGCGTGTGCGGAAGGAAAAAGGAGAGAAGAGATCCCGCCTTTCACGGCTTCGCCTTTCGAGAAATCGAGGTCTTTAATTCGCATTTTCTAACTCCTTCCGATATCTATCCAGTAATGAATAAACTCGGATTGTAAGATTTTCTTTTAAAGTATTTGTTTTGTTCATTATTTCAGTCTGTTCAACTTCACCGGCCACAATTAAATGTTGAACATCGAGACTGAATTTATTGGCTTCCTCGAGCATGGCTTCCCTTAATACAGTTTCCGGAATAATATCATTCTCGACGCTCTGCTTCACGGCTTCAGCGATATGGCACGCCGTGGTCAAGGGGATATAAATCTTGTCTTCCATTCCCACATAATCAAGGCTCAAATCCGCGAAAAGACTGGAGGCATAGATTTCAACGATATCTTCGATACTTGCTTTGACTTTATTCTTTTCTTTAGTTTTATTCGCAAGTCTTTTCTGTGCAGTCGATTTAAGAACCGAAGCGGGATCCGCCTTGGCTGGGCGTCCGTTCTGCTTTGCTCCGCCCGGGCCGGATTGCTCTGCGCCGGCTACCCCCTGAAAGGGAACCGCAGCGGGGCGCCCAAAGCGATAATTCTCATCTTCCATTTGTTTCATGTACTCTTCAGTTTCCTGATATTCCTGCATCCCAACGCTGTAATCGTAGATGTCGGCAACGGTTTCGCTCGAGATAATTCCGGAATCCCTCTGGGCTTTTATCTTCGCAAAGAATGTTGCGTTATCGTTAAGATCAGAAAGAGACATGTAAACCTGAAGATCATCCACTTCGTCTCCATTTATCTCCATCATCTTTTCTATGCGCGAACTGTACCAGGCGCAAATGTTTTGACGTATATTCTGAATCAGAGAGCGCAAGTTTGTTAATGCAGTCTCGGCCGCGCTGGAGCCGCCTTCAAATTTTCCCGAGATAAGGAAGCGAGGGTATCCCAGAGAATCATAGGTATCATCGTCGATCTGGGTATATCTTTCCTGGTATTTCAGGATCTCGCCATTGGGGCCAGTCCTCAATATTTTTATAGGGCCACCCCAGAATATATTTTTATTAGAGACTCCGTTTGTGCTATCCATGAGTTGTTTGAATTTAGCCACAGTGGGCTGTTTTGCATTTTGCCCCACCTTATCGTCATAGAAACAAAATACAGTTATATCGTCTTTGATTCCCTGTGAAATAACATCATCAAGGTTTCTAACCCTGTCCTTCCTTGCGATATCGGCGAACGCCCGGGCTCCATACGGGATACCCCAGAGCATATAGTCAGTCCCGCCGAGCGCCATCCTCTGCATGTTTGAAGTCCGGATTGTTACCGTATCGGCTCTCCCCGGATTTAATTGCCCGCTGCCTTCATTGTAGGGCATACTTGTAAACACGATGTTTTCGAAAAACCCGTTGGCAAGGCTCATATTTATAGCGATCGGATTGAGCATTAAAACATTCATGGGCAGAAACACATCCGGGCCCGCCTTGGGTTCCGTCTCCCATTTCTCGTAAGGGAAAAAGTTTCCACTCACTATATAATCTTTAATAAGGCGTTGGGTCAGGGTGAACTGACCGCGGATTGTTCTCGGGTTAGCCCGGTTGACATGTCTTAGCCAGTATTTCGTATATTTATTTACTTTTTTGTTTTTGGTTTTTACAAATACGGTTCCGCACGCGAGACCTATTATAGAATCCATAACAGTTCTATAGACTCCGCCAAGGAACCAAAGTTTGTTCGATAAAATAATTGCCTGTTTCGCGATGGTTTCGACAACGGCGCCCTGGGAGATCATGGAATTGTACTCGGGGATGCTCTGCAAATAAGGGATCGACGGGGTGAACGAAATCGTAGAAGCCTCTGCGAAAACCTCTTCCATCTCGCCACTCGGCGTTAATGTTTTGAGTTTTTGCGATAACTTAGACATTCTTCGTAGCCTCCAATGATTTTATAATTTGTTTTAATCCCGTCTTTGCATTTATCCAATTCGGTTCCATCTCTTCCCGGCAATATCGACACAGGGTGATCCCGTTATCCACATCGAGCCGGCGTTCCGGAAAATAAAGAAACTCGTCAATATGATAAATCGTAGTTTTTATTTTCCCGGAAATATGAGAATGCCCGCACATTCGGCAGGTAGAATTATCTCTCTTTTGGATTAAGTGTTCCCATTCAACATATCTGGGGTTACTTTTGAGCACATCTATTTCCATCTCAGATATGGAATATTTCAGAAAAGCATCGCAGTTCCGGGCGAAATCTCGTTTTTTCTTTATAATGGATTCCATTTCGCTCCCAAAACGAGAGTCAAGAAGATTGATCACATCACTCCGTCTTTTCCTAAAACGGAATTGTAAATGGGTATGATTCGCATCTGTATTCTTGAAAATGGAATAAAGTTCTTCCGGATCAAATTTATCTTCGCTTTTTTCGAGTTCATAACTTTTCTTCGCATTTGCAATAATTGAATTCACCAAATCCAAATCGATCTGGAATTTATTTGACAAAATAACAGGGCTATACCCGAACATAAAAAACAAACGCGATATTTGAACTTTAATGTATTTGTAAATAATGGGTTGCCTCATTAGCCGGTACACCCACCAACATCATCTGCATCGTCTTGGATTCCCATCTGCCGGATCATCTGCACCCCGGCGCTTGCATACACCATAGCGGAATATCTATCCTTTTGACCCTTGGCTATGAAATATTTAAAATAGTTTCCCGCGCGCTCGAGTTGCACCTTCGTAAGCTGAATCTTCAGCATGTGAATCCCAAGATATTCATCCTTTATCTCCTCCATCCGAGCCAGGTATTCCTTGGGGAGATTATCCGTATCAAAGATTTCCGCCTGATTTATATAGGTGCGAGGCATGAGTTGAGTGTGGGACTCCAGAGAAGACTTCAAGAAATTATTCCAGATGGTATTCTTTTCCGCAGATGGCGCCAGCATCCTAAGGATCGAAACGTAGGGGGAAGTACCATCCATGATTAAAGGCGCATTCATTATATCGTCGGGATCTATGATCAAAGGGATATCGGGATACCCAAGCATATCGAGGGTTGCCCTGTTCCTTAAATTATCTTTGATCTCCGAGCCGGCGCCGCCCTGATCGATGCAAATCAGTCTTACCCCCGGGAACTTCCGGAAATATTTACATATCGTAGCCGTCATTTGGAGATGCGACATTCCCTGTTTTCCGAAACATGACACAACCCGGAATCGATCCTCGTCTACCATATTCACAACAAGACTAAACTCTGCGTTCTTATATGACATCGAGGACTTGGAAGGGTCTATTCCGAACACACAAGGGCGATCCGAGGATAGCAACGGGATAATCCGGCTATCCATGCCATCCCGGGACTTATACGAATTAAAAACCATCTCGGGCCCGTACTCGCGCCCCGAGGAAACCATGACTCTATTTTTGTTCTGGGAATTCCAAATATCTTTGTCAGTGAGAGGGTCCGCAAAAGAGTTGAGAATATTATTAAGATCCATTTTGAAATAACGCCGTTTCACGTTCGGGTGATCAAAAGTGGAGTCTCCAATATATGTATCCTGAAAATCAAGAATGACAATCCCGTGTTCCTTACTCCCATTTTTTACATAATCGAGATACTGATTTATCGTATTCCAATACGCTGTGTAATCGTAGGAAAGGGTGCCAGAAAGAAGGATTGAGTTCTTATTTTTTATCGGATTGCGAAACGCATAATAATAAAAGTCGCTATCGCTTTCCTTCTTATCCAAATCACTCATTGGATCGTACTGGACATTCATGAAGGGTTCGATTACGAGGGTCAAAGTCTCCCGGGGAACATCATCCATTTCACCCACATTAACCCTGAACCCACGGAATCCAAGAATATCGCCGGCGATCGAAACGCCTTTCATCGAACTCTTCGCGATCTTAATCGTGTATTCGTTCGTTTTTTTACTCACGGGTTTCCGGGGTTCTTCTAGTATTTTAGATATATATTGTTTCGGAGTCTGGCCGGCGATCTCATTCTTGAGAATCGACTCTGCGTAATCGAACGACTGCGCCGTCTGTTTGAACGAGCCCCCCGCTGTGGACATAATCTTATATGCTTTATAAAGGATAGCCAGAATCAGATTGTATTCGCCTTCCTGAAAGGTCTTGGAGACACCACGAGACAGGAGCCAAACGCATTTACTTTTGCGAAAAAACATGCGCGCGCATATCCGCTGGTGCGGGGCATTCTTTATCCCAAGAATCGCCCTCGCGAACCAGAGCGGGTGGGTCCGGAAGCCGTACACCATTTTCAAGTACCGCTTCCGGGTCGCCCAATCCGATTTGACATTTTTATTAGAGAATAGACTTAAAAGTCCCATTAATAACTGAGTCCTATCATTCTAATGTTTGTTTCCAGAATTATCTTCGACCCGTCCGTCGGATTCGCGAAGAACTGTCTGATAACGCATTTATTCGTGTCGGGGTCTACGGTGAAATGCAGCGCGCCGCACATTGTTGCGAGGCTGTCGCAGAAAAGCTGGGCGGAGATATTGAACTCGATATCGCGAGAGAGTTCGATTATGCCTTGGGTGATCACGCTGTGCGCGGTGTTGAGATCGCTACCACATGAAAGCCTGAATATCTTATCTTTGGAGAGTTTGCAGTTCACGACAAGATAAGACTTGTTTTGGATAAGGCTTGTGATTTTGCTCAACTCATGGGCCAGGGTTTCCGAATCGATTTCGAAAGATACAGCCGTATCGCTTGTCATCATAAGTTTCTCGGAAGCGATCCGGTTCACCGGCATTATTCGACTCATTATCTGATAAAGCCCCTCGCCGGCCGAGATCATTACCATCGAATTTGAGGCGCTGACTTCGACCTCGCCGGTGGCTAAAACACCTGCGGAATACTCGAGGAATGCGGGCGGGATTGCAACCGTAAATTCAGTCTCGGGCGGCTCTACGAGTTCAAGGGTGGTATGGGAAAGCACTTTGCCGTTCGTGGCTTCGAATATGACTTCATTCTCCTTACTGAAAGCGTGGATAGCGCACAGTCTTTTGTCGGCGCATTCCTTGGGACCACATGCGAATTTTACTTTCTCAAATGCGTCGGCGAGATATGGCGCATGGACAAGGAAATTCCAGATTTCTTCCCCAAAACTGGGGGCGAAGAGGGATGTCAGACCGATACAACTCAGGTCTGTTTCGAAAGATCCCTGCAAAACCTTGATGCGACCCGAGCCTGGGTCCACATCGAGACTCACTTCGATTTTCTTATCGCAGTTCTCTACGATATCTTTGATAAGAGATCCCTGAATACCGAGGAGCATCGGGGAAACCTCGCCCTGAAACTGCCCGGGCGTTTGAATCGACGCGAAGGTCATACCATCGTTGGCATGCCATGTCACATAGTTCTGTCCCGGAATCACTTGCATAACCACGATATTCGGCAGTAATAACTTGTTTGCCTTGGCAAGTTTCACTGTCGCGTCGAGAGCCTTGAAAAGGCGTTCCCTGTTGATTGAAATGAGCATTCCTTTCGCCTCCGATTAAAATTTGCAAAGATTCTTTGCGCGTACCCTATTGTATTCACTTTTGAAGATTTGATAGTATTCGAAAAAAGGAGATCCCACTGTATTACCAAGCCCTTCGATTATTACGAGACAACACGCCGGCGATATATTCTCAAAAACCTCATCGAGTATTTCGTTTTTATCAAATGCGTCCGAGAGATCATCCCAGTGCTGAATTGGTGCCGTGTTATCGTCCAAGGGTACGGTATGGACATCCCTCTTTTTATTAAGGATATGATAGTAAATATTCCTGGAATTAACTCCGCGGATTATCCGATAAATCTCGGATTTCATCGTCTCAAAAGCAACAACCCCATTCTGACAATCCGCAATAACAAAACGAAGCGCCTTGCGATACACCGTGTAACGAATGCAGTTCATCAATTCATCCCGGCGCTCATAGTCGAGCCGCATCGCGGTATCCCGGACGGTGTCCTCGTAGATCCCCAGGATCGTATTTATCTGAGATTTAATCTCATCTATATTTTGACGCTTTTGCATTTCTCTGTCAACACCGCGATTTCGGGTTCATGGCTTAAAAAGAAAGGGATTATTTGTTTATCTACAAAATCTTTGCAGGCATCGTGTACCGTCATTCCAAGGTTTTGAATACATGCCGTCGGGATTTCTCCTATATAACTCACGAATAACCAAGCCTCAATCTCGCCCCGGTTATATCGCTGAATCAAGATATCGAGTTCTTCCAGAAATTCGAGTCGATCCAAATCAACAAACTGCGCCATATACTCATAAGTCTCAACAGCCGAAGCGATCGTATCGGTTAAATCGTCACTGCCCTCGGTTCTTTTTATTCGGGAAACCCCGAGGGTGTTCTGGGCTTTCTGGAGTCGGGTGAAAATAAGATCTCTTTCCTCCCCGATAAAAGTCCGGGGATTTCTTTGTTCGTAAAGGGTGAATCTGGCGAGCGCCATTTCACAAGATAAGACTTCGGCGAGAATCGGGACATCACTCGAATTATTTAGGTTGAAATCGTCTTTATACGCTTTCTCCCGAGTCCGTTTTGTGACTTCCTCTTCCTCGGAAAGCGCGTTCATATTGAGAATTCGATCCAAATCCGCGGAAGGGATAGGTTTTAAATCATTCTTTTGCGAATCGATTGATTTACGCTGTTCGTCAGGGGTCGTAATACTCGCCTTGATTTTACGCGGGCTCTCGTACCCGGTCACATCTTTAAGTCTTAAAAGGAAAGCGGATTCGCTGTGTCCATATGAATCAAATATATCAAGGAAAGTTTTCTTTATATCGTTCCAAAGAATTATATCGGGATCCTGGCACATCTGGACATCCCGCATATAGCGTTCGGTTTCTTTAAAGATCCCGAAGAGATCAAACTTGGGATTCGCAGGGAAATCTTCGTTTAAAAGGAACTCATCGATGTTCCGATACGCTTTTATTTCTTTGCTTGTCTTGGGCGCTCTAGCCATGCAAGACTTCCCCTTTGGTTTCACTCACATCGATCGCGTATTGCTCCATACACGAATTCAGAAGATACTTGATATCGTCTTCTGACAAATTCTTTAAAACTTTTTCCATTTTCTCGGGCGGAAAATTAAACGTGTTACAATAATTAAGGCCGAACGGTGTCATGTTACCACCTCTCGGCCTTATTATACCAGATATGTTTCATTTCCGCAACATCTAATCGAACTGTTTCAGGAATATCTTAAAATGTTTTTCCACATGAACAAAATGTTCTTTCTCATATCCCGGATAAACCCCAATCCAGAAAGCTCTGTCCATTGCAATATCGCAAACAGGGAAGGAAACATTATTTATTGCCGCGATACCCGGCATCGTCTTCATAAGGGGTTGCCGCATTATGTTGCCGGCGAAGATCATTCGGGTCTGAATGTTCTGTGATTCAAGATATCGAACCAAAGAACTTCGAGAAAATTTAGCGTCCGGCTTCAGAGTCATTACAAAACCGAACCATGAAGGCTCTCGCAACTTGCCCAAAACCGTAGTGAACTGGGAATCATCAGGCATATCTATATTTTCGTTGAAGCCCTTAATCTGGGACAGGGTCATTTTCCACCAATCCCAGTTCTCGTTGCGCGTTTCAATAAACCCGGGCAATTTTTCGAGTTGGGTGCATCCCACCGCGGCTTGAAACTCTGTCGCCTTTAAATTAAACCCAAATGTTGAGTAAATGTATTTATGGTCATAGCCTTCCGGAATACCTTCGAATTGCTGGTCGAACCTGCTACCACAGCAATTATCCTTTCCCGTCGGACACATGCAATCCCGGCCCCAATCCCGAAGGCTCCGAAGCACTTTTGCTATGTCGGGATCGTCGGTGCATACCATACCGCCCTCGAAGGTAAATAAGTGGTGCGCGGGATAGAATGAAAATGTTGCTATATCCGAGAAATGAGATATATTCCATGTAATCCCATCCTTGGCGCCGAGGGCGTCACAGCAATCCGCAATCATCCAGAGGTTATTTTTTTTACACCAATCCTGAACCTTCGAGGCTTCGAATGGGGATCCGAGAACATGCGCCGCAATCACCACTTTGGCGTCGGGATGCCTTTTGAACGCCTCTTCCAAATTCTTGACTGTAATATTATAGTTTTCCTCTTGGGTCACATCGCAAAAAATAGGGATAAGTCCAAACTGGACAAGGGGAGAAACTGTGGTAGGGAAACATAGCGCCGGCGTAATTACCTTGTCTCCCGGTTTCAGAACGGGATACTCGGTTTTATCGGGATCATTCGCCCAATTCATTAAAGCCGCGACAGCGAGAAGATTCGCGGATGAACCCGAGTTCACGAATATGGCGTGCTTTGACCCCACAAATTTAGCGAATGCGGTTTCAAATCGATTCGATATTTCACCGTCGGTTCCCCAGAAGTCGCATACGGCTTCGAGTAAAGCAAGCCTTTCTTTCTCGTCGAATACGCGGCCGGCATAAGGCACCCGGAAAGGGCGTTGTTTCGCGCAGAGTTCGTCGTACTGTTTTCTCGCCTGATAGAATTGAGACATAAAACCTTGCAGTTTCGAATACAACGAACTGCACCAGTGTTCGTTTTTCCACGGCATTCCCATTTACTCCCACACCTTCCAAGGCGCATTGCCTTCCCGCCACATTTTCTCGAGATCATTTTTATCTTTTAAAGTATCCATGCTATGCCAGAACCCGTCGTGTTTATACGCAGATACCTTATTGAGCATCGACAATTTCGCAAGCACAACTTCTTCGAAAGAAAAATTTTCGTAAGGCATATAATCGAAAACCTCGGGATTACATACCATGTATCCCCCGTTAATCCAGTCCTTTTCAGCTTTCGGCTTCTCAACGAAAGACTCGACTTTACCAGAGTCGATTCCGAAATGGAGGCACCCGAATCTACCATGCGGCCGAACCGAAGTGAGTGTTACTAATGAGTTTTGATGTTCGTGGTGTCCGATCACTTTATTCAAATCAACATCACAAACCCCGTCTCCGTATGTCAAGAAAAAACAATTCGCACCTATTGACTCTATCGCCTTCTTGATTCGAGTTCCAGTAAGAGAGTTTTCCCCAGTATCGATTAATTCAACAGAGGAAAAAGGAGGAGGCGATTTATATCCGCCATATAAATTACTTCCTCCCGAAGAATATATCGTTACATCCGAATTATTCCGTTTATAGTTCACGAAATAGTCCCGGATCATTTCGCCCTTGTAGCCCAATAATATCACGAACTCATTGAATCCGAAATGGCTAAAATGCTTCATGATATGCCAGAGGATAGGTTTGCCGCCTATCTCCACCATCGGCTTCGGGCGAATACTCGTTTCTTCCCCGAGCCGTGTCCCATACCCGCCCGCGAGGATTACAACCTTCATTTGATTACCTCGCCCTGGGCGTTCAGTTTTATTTTTGAACAAGCCTTGCGAATAGAAGCCGGCATTTTCTTATAGTTCTCTTCGTTGAACCTGACTTTAAGAACATAAGTCAGGGCTGTCGCGATATCTTTTACCGTCTTCAATTTGCCAAAATTGAGTTCATATCTGATTTCGGGTCCAATTTTAATGTTACCTATTTCTTTCTTTTTCATAATTTATCGTCCTTTCAAATCCTTCGAGATACCCCACCTGGGGCTCCCAGCCGAGTTCGCGTTGTATCTTCGAACAATCCGGCACGAAATACAAACGAGAATTCGACATTGTTTTTATTTTTTTATTCACTACATTTAATTCGTACTTTGTTGCGATCGATGTAGCAAGCCTCTGCATCGTAACAGCCGCGCTCGAGTTCCCCACGTTATAGACTGCGGGCTCCCCGGGGGCTGCGAGCAATCTTAAAAATGCAATCGTAGCGTCTCTTAAATAAAGAAAGGCCCGGGTAGAACATCCGTCGCTATTGAGAACTATATCTCTTTTATTTACCGCCGCCCAGACGAGTTCAGAAAATATTCTGTGATCTTTTTCGGAAACCCCGGGACCGTAGGTGTGAAATAGCCGAGCAATCTTACAGGGGAATCCAGAGGAAAAGATCATCTGCTCCGCCATTCTTTTGCTTTCGGGATACGCCGATCTCGCCGCGGCGCAATCGAGCCCGCCGAAATCAGTCTCGTTTGTAAGACAATCCCCTTGTGGCCCTGCCCCATATATTTCCCCAGCGCTTAGAAATAAGATGTTCTTTACATTGGGTGTCGCATATTTCAATATTTTGAGAGTGCCTTCAATATTCGGGCGCCATACATTCGCCGCTTTTTTAAAATCAGTCGGCTTCGCCGGCGATGCGCCATGAATAATATAATCGCAACCAGAAGCGACAATGTCGGACTCGTCTATGTTTTCAACTTTCTTGAAAACGGGTCTAAGTTTCATTCCCGGCTGTGGTCTGAACTCATCCACATATTTTATTCTGTCTCGAACCGTCAGAGTCAATAAAGTCTGTAAATCCGGGGTCAAGGTTTCATTCCTATAAAGAATAAATTTAACGAGATAGGACAAGACAAGCCCGGTCCCGCCCGTTATAAAGACCGACTTCCTATTAAGGAAATTCAACCGCTCGCCTTCCTGTTTTATAATTAAATCAAAGTCTTCTTTTAAAATGCTATTCATTTATAAGTCCTTTAACCCTTTCAAGTCCGAGATGTTTTTCTTTATGAAGAAAAATGAAATTGGTGTTTTCAGTTTGCTCGGTTATCCAATCTATCTGAACCAGTTTCCCGGCTTCTATTATATAACAATTATACCCCAAATCAAAGAAAAAAGATAAAATACCGTTATAATGATATCCGAACTTGGCCGTCCACTTACGGAGGATTTCAGTAAACACCATCGGGAGATCGCGCGCAATAGTTTTTTCTCCACCCTTGAATACATTGAGTTCGGCGCCCTCGACATCGCACTTAATAAAATCAACTCTGTACTTATGCGTTTTTACGAACTCGTCCATTTTTCTTACTTTACAGTGTTCAATTTTCTTGGGAATATCAACTCCAAGATCTTGACTCGAAGCGTTACCCGACCATTCCGGCGAATAATAAAAAGGGATACTTTTATTTTGATCCGATAACCCGCAATTAAATACCTTGGCGCAACTCCCGTTTAATTTAACATTATAATTGAGCTGAGTGAACGTATTGCAAATAGGTTCAAACGCAACGATCTTCCATTTCTCTTTTGCCTTATCAACATTAAGGCTGTACCAGCCGATGTTGGCCCCGATGTCAAAGAATGTACCCGAATCCCCAATAAGCGCAAGGATCATGTCAAGTTCGGCTTCCTCGTAGGTTCCGAAATTAAATATCTCGAGAGGTATTATTCTTTTATCCTCGATATTTACTACCATCCTAACTCTGTTTTTTCTCGAAGTAAAAACGACCTCGCCGGCGCTGATATCAATATGAGATATCCCGACATGCCCGAGTTCCTCTGCATATCTGAAAAGAATCCGATGATATTCTTGCATCCTATTAATAAACTCGCGTTTATCTATCTGCCCCAGATAGTGTTGATTCTTTATATCTTGCATCAAAATCCCTTTATCTTTGAAATAAGAACCAAATATTGATCTTGGCATATTATATCATGTTTTAACAACAATGAAAAGCACATCAAGGCTTGCGTAGGCGCGATATTTATTTTCCACTCATTCGAAGCATCCGCAGCACTGCCGGCCCACCAACCCGTCATGAGTTCTCTAAAGAGTTCTGGCTTCAAATTTCGGCACGCGCAGACGAATCCGTATAAGGAATACACATACCCGTTGGGGGTAAAGATCGGGGCCGCCTGTTTCTGAATAAAGTAATCCAAATTTTCGAGACAATATGTCTGAACACATTTATCTTTCGCTGATTCAAATATCATTGAGAGTTGGGCGAAGCGAGTAAAAAGGTTATCGAAAAAAACAGGAGCATGTTTTAAATAGTGTCTTGAATATATGACATTACTTATTTTACCTAAACCAAAATTTAAAAACCTAACGAATTCATCCTGAGTCCAGCCTTGTTTTTCCGAATGCTGTGGTAACAAAGTCACTGGGAAATAAATCAAATTTTCCTGAAGATGTATAGGGAGATCCTTGAGATAGGCAAGAACTTTTTTAACCGCTCCGGGTTTCAGTGTATCATCATCGCTCAAAAGCCAAAAATAAATCCCAATATCTTGAGCGAAAGCACCCGAGTAATTACCTTCCGCGCCGATGTTCTCGGAATGATCAATATACTTAATCGGATATAATCCTCTTGCGAAGTCTTTGGGAGAGCCGTTATTGGAAACGATAACTTCCAAGAGATCCCTTTCGGTTTCATCGAGCCCCCAAAAGATAGACTCGATCTGTTTCCACAAAAGATCTCCCCTGTTATATGTTGGGATATAAATCGTGAGAAGTTTATTCATAATTCCAATCCTTTATGTACATCTCACGCTTAATATCTATCTTGGGGGTCATGTCTTCGAGGGGCGGGGATACCATTGTCCCGTCCGGACGTTTACTCGAAACCGTCTTGGGCCAGAATTTCTGTTCCGGATTCATTTTGATTTCGATAAGCATCGGCCCCGGCGCCGCGAATATTCTCGGGAAAGCCTTTATCAAATCGCCTTCGTTATCGAAACAATCGTACTGCATATCGAACGCCATAGAGACCCAATCCAGACGAGGCAGAGTGAGCCCACTCTTCTTATCGCACCCCACCCTATGTCCGTTGAAATAAAGATCCTGGGTATGCTTTATACTGAGATAACCCTGATTATTGAAAACGAAAAGTTTTAAAGGAATTTTGTGGAACTTGACGGTTTGGAGTTCCTGCAAATTCAACATAAGCCCGCCGTCCCCGTGTACGCACACGAGATTTTTTCTCGAACCGTTTCTTCCGAAATGTGCCCCGATCGCCGCGGGGAGCCCATAGCCCATTGGCGAGAACCCGCCGTTGGTAAATATATGCTGATCCTTTTTTACTTGGAAAGTGACGTTGTATCCATAGAAAGCGGCGCCCTGATCCGTTACCATTATGTCCCCGGGAGCCATTGCCTGAGAAAGCGAATGGTAAAACGAATACGAATTAATAAACCCGTCTTCGTGATGAACGTAGGGGTCATACTCTTTGAGAGGAGCGAATTTTAATGAGCCCCGCCAGTCTTGAATTTTCTTTAGCCATGATTTTCTCTCGCGAGCGCAAATAGGAAACACCAAGTCTTTAACCCTGTCGAAAAACATATTGAGATCGGACAGAATAATGTATTCAGGTTTGAATTTCTTGAAATTTTCATTCAAGACATGGGGATCCGCATCTACGATCGCGATCTTCGCGTTTCTTCCGAACGCTTTAAAATTATATCCCGTTGTGGGCTGGGACAGGCGCGCGCCCAAGACAAGGATAAAGTCTGCATTCTGCACCGCGATATTCCCGCAACGCTGTCCGTTTACCCCAATCCGGCCGGCAAGGAGAGGGTTATATTCTGTAATCAAATCAAATCCAAGCTTTGTTGTAACTATAGGAATCTGAAAGAGTTCAGCGTAATGCAGTGCTTTCACTTGAGTTCCTGAAAGTTTAACTCCATGACCTAAAACTATAATCGGGCGTTTCGCCTCCGCAAGCCCTTTTGTAATAAGTTTCGGATTATCCAACTGGGCTTTCATTTCGGAAACCGACATCAACCAATCCCGTTTTAATTCAACCCCGGACAAGGATATATCTTTGCTCTGAATATCAATCGGGATATCACAACCCATACCGGGCCGGGGCGTCCCGTAGTCGCCTTGTCATACGCGATCTGCATTATGGTTTCAATTTCATTTGCATCCCGGACTGTAATTGCATATTTCGTTATTGGCGCCACCAGACTCGTAATATTGACTTCATGCACCCCGCGCTGTCGCAGTCCCGTCTGATCAATAAGCCATTGCGAATTCGACTGCCCGGAAATAATTATCATCGGGATTGAGTCGTTCCATGCACACGCAACCCCAGTGATCGCGTTTGTAGCTGCGGGGCCCGTGGTTACGAGCGCGCACCCGAGTCGATTGGAAATACGCTGATACCCTTCCGCGGCCATTACCGCGGCTTGTTCGTGGTGGCAGCATATATGTTCGAGTTGAGGATGATTGCCCAAGGAATCGATTAAGTGCATCCCGCCGCCGCCGGCTACCATGAATACTTTTTCGCATCCCCGTTTCGCGATGAAGTCAATTACATAATCTGAAAGTTTCAAATGCCCATCTCCTTAATCCGATTCTCCTGCATCCCCAGAAGCATATCTGAATCCACCCCAATACAAAACACATTAACCCCGCACTCGAAAAGAATTACCTTCTCTCGGAGCGATGTAGCCATAGCAATTAAAGGTATTTTCAAACCCCGACATAACAACCCGATTTCGTATAAGAACTTGAGAGACTGTGCAGAATAAAGTTCTTTTTCTCCCAGATCGATCATCATATCGTAGGCCCCATAGTAAATAAAATCGCTATCTTCGACTATGCCTTGAAAATTAGCAAAACCCAAGGCGCTTTCGATAATTGAACCCACAAGGTTCGGAGAGTTACCTTCTGATTTCACATAAGAATTGCCCGGACAATACGGCGAATAACTCCGAGTCCCGTTCGGGGGATAATTCGCATAGTTTCTTATTTTTTGAATCGTTTTCCTCGACTCAACACCTGAAACGAGAAGTCCGGACGCACCAGAGTCAAAAATATTACAAACAAGGCTCCCCGAAACATCCGCGGGAACCCGAACAAAAGCATTCGTCTTTTCGTCTATCTCTGAAACCAAATGTCCTATCTCGTTATACGAAATCCTGCCGTGTTCCCCGTCTATCAGAAGAAAATCCATTTGGTTCCGCGGAGTCTTCGAAAGAATACGGCCGGATTCGGCGTGGGTGATCCACATTGTTTTTCCAGGATTCTTTTGATTAAACACGCGGTACATCCTTTATCAACTCGCTTATTTTATCCTCGTCATAATTTACAGGGAGTTCTTTCTGAACCCGGAAAAGAATCTCTTCCCGCCAGATTTCGTCCACATTATTATCGTCTAAGTAGTCCGCATAATAAGGATGGACCCCGGCGATCCCGGCTTCTAAAGTGTTTGTATTGTATCCCCAATAAAAATCTTCTTTCATCCTATAAAAATGAGAATTGATAAGTTTAAGATAAGGAACATCCCAATATTTATTAATGCCTTCCCTGCGAAGATGTCGTATTAAAAGTTCTATAGGAAGATTGCCTCCCCCACGACCCATCCCATAAACAGAGGCATCTATGCCATAGGGGGATTCAGTTTTCAATAACTTGAGGACATTCGCGAATGCAAGTTGGGTATTATTGTGAGCGTGGAAATTAACCCTTGAAAACCCGAGATCCCGGAGTTTCAAATAACAATACAGAACTTCTTCGGGAAGCATTGATCCAAAACTGTCCGCGAAAGTAATCGCTTCTATGCTATCTTTGAAATCCTGAGTGAGCCGGCTGAGATATTTGAGATCGGAGTTCTGGAAACGGCAGAAACCCATAAGACTTAAAAAGACCTTGTAGCCTCTCAGAATAAGTCCTGGGATAAGGTTCAAAGCGATATCGATATTATGAGAATACGTCGCGAGCCTAATATATTTAAACTGGCTGTTTTCAGCCTTTGTCCAGTCTATTTCCGTATTGCGATCGCAGTCTATCATTCCGATTATTTTACACTTTTGAGTCTCAATATCTTCGAGTCCGTGATTTCCATTTAACTTCATTTTACCATAAAAACCACGATCCAGTTTGTTCGAAATATATCCGAGTTCAAAAAAATCTACCCCAGCCTGAGTCGCGGCGTGGTATGTTTTACGGACGAGTTCATCAGAGAATTCCCAATTATTCGTGTGACCCCCATCTCGAATTGTGCAATCGGTGATTATCATTTCGAAACCTCAATCTTTAACTCGGAAAGACTTGAAACGATCCCGTGACAGTACGGGACAAGATGGCTTGCCGGAGTGTTGCCTGTGGTAACTCCAAGGCATTTACCCCGAAAACTCATTCCTATTTTCATATCGCCGCAAGTATCCCCAATAAAGAGGCAGTTTTCTGGTTTAATATTTTCTTTTGTAAGAAAATTCAAAGATAAGATTTGTTTGGATATTTTCTCTGGGCCTACTCCGTAAGAGACAGAATAGTGCTCTCCGAAATCGAAAATATGCCGGCACGCTTCCGTATTTCTGACATCATCCATAGATATTATTGCAATAGGAATCAGCGCATCTTTCGAAATCTTTTTCAGTCTATTCGCAAATAACCTGGCGCCAGGAACGGGCTGAATTATTTTCTTAAAATCAGCCGAAGATAAAGAAGAATGGACATATTTGAAAATCCTGTCTATTTCGTAATATGAAGCGCTATATCCGCGTTTACAAAGACTAAGAATAACGCTCGCAATAACTGCTTCCCTACTATATCTTCCCACCGGGCCGTCTTCGAATAAAACGTCACGAACCGTATTAAGTCCCATCGAGGTGCAGGTGATTTTTTTTTCGATATTGGCCTTTAATCCGATATCATATATTTTATGAATCTCTTCCGCGCGGCGCCGGATAATTGCGCCCCAATAAATGTCGGAGTCGATAAGAGTTCCGTCTTTATCGAATATAATGGCTTCAATATTTTTGAAAACATATTTCCCGGCTTTTATATCGATCATTTCATCTCCTATATACTCGCCACGAGTGGGCGAACTTTATTTACGACTTCATCGAATATTTCTCTCTGATTATACAGGTCTTCGTATCTTAAATCAAGATGTTCTTTAAAATACTTTTGCACGAGATGGCGCGCATAAGATCCGACCGAGACCCCGTGATAATTTATACCCATCATCCGCGCAAGCCAGCCCGTTCTTGCGTTGGTGCCGCCCGAAAGGAGTAAATACGCCTTGGCGTTCATGCGATCGAATAATTGCGCGCTCGCGAGAGCCTGAAGAGTTGTAGATTCATCATTGTCGCAACCACTCATAGGATTCCCGTCAGCCTGAATTATTGTTGACCAATCCTCCCGGCCTTTCAATGCTTTCGAAATACGATCGACAAAATCGAGATCTCCGGAGTGCTTCCGGTCTATGCAATAACTCAACATGCCTCCCGGGAATAAACTTTGAAGTTCATTCCAACCCTGTATTACTTCGTCTGTCTTGGGCGATACGGCATGATACTCGATCGAATCGATCCCCATCTCAACAAGCGGCGGGATTATCTCGGAAAACTTTCGGGTGGAGTAATGCGCGATCAGAGCGTTACTTTTACAGACTTCATGACATTTTCCACAGCCGATACACTTATGGTCTGAGACATCGAGAGGGCAGTTAAATAAATTATTAAATCGATACCCTATTGCTTCCTGAGGGCATACTTTTACGCACTCTTTACAGTCCGAACACAGGGTATGGTCAATCGCGAACTTGCGAACATGGGGATCCCCTTTGATCCCGACGCTGACATTTATGAAACTCATATAGTCTGAAATATTCGCAAAACGTAATCCCGCCTTAGTCGCCTCAACGACTTCCGGATATGCAGCAACATCGAAATATCGTACCCCTGCAATAGCGTATATTGCAGTCATAACCTTGACTTCTTCCAAATTAGAATTACCCGCACCACATACAAGTTTAAAAACCTTACCCTGCTTAAAATGTTTCTGGAGTTCCACCTTAGAGCGCGAAGCGTTAAACATCTATAAACTCCTTTATCTGTTTCTGGGTTAATTTCAAAGCGGCGTCCGGGCTTTTCTTGTACGCTTTTACCCATGTCACGAACATCTCAAGAGCCATATCAAGTTTTATTCTGGGGCGCCAACCAAGAACTCTCTTGGCCTTTGTACTGTCGATATCTAAGAAAGAAGTGTCGCTGGTCGGATGCGATTCATAATGAGAATAATGAAACCACTTCTTGTTCTTCAAAATAACGCTTAATTTATCCGCTATTTCTCCGATAGTCGTGCAATCTTCAGTGTCGGGGCCGAAGTTAAATTCTTTCCACCATCCCAAGGGGTCTCCATATTGAGAAAAACTGTCCATACAATGTTTTAAATGCTCAGAAAAATTTTCGTTATAGAGTTCTTCAGCAACAAAAAGATATCCTTCAAGCGCGGATAAAACGTGTTGCCACGGACGCACGGAAAAAAGCGATTTGAACTCTACTACTTTGTTCGATATCAAACCTTTCATCATATCCGCGAAAAGTCTGTTCTGCGCCCAGTCTCCGCCGCCGAATACATTGCCAGCGCGCACGGAACTCAAGTGATTATTTAACCCGGTCATTGTGCCATAACTTTTATTCAAAATTTCACAACACGCCTTGCTCGCGTCGTAGGGTTTATAAGGCACCATTGAATCCCTTTCACGCCGACGCTCCCAAGGTCTTGAATCAAAGTTATCGTACACTTTATCTGTCGTAATCATTACGGCCGCAAAATGAGAACATTCGCCGGGGCCTTTGCGATACTGGGCCAGAGCATCGAGTAAATTCAAATTTGCCATGATATTATTTTCAAAAGTAAAATGCGGATTCTCCCAAGCCGCGGATACAATGGGCTGTGCCGCGAGATGAATCACCACATCGGGCTTCCATCTATTTAATAGTCCCAAGATATCTTTCGGGCAACTTTGGCTTAAATTATATCCGTAAAAATGTTCCTGAATACAATTTACTATGTCAAGGGATTGAAACATATTAGGAGCAGAAGGGAATTCATTCGACATCCCATATATCTTCGCGCCCAACTCGTGAAGCATCAGGCACAGCCAGGAGCCCTTGAATCCGGTATGCCCCGTTACCAATATCCGTTTGCCCTTCCAAAACTTTCTGTCTAATTGCCTCCCCATAACTCACACTCCCTCGCTATTGTATTCACCCAATTCTCCGCCGAGAATATTTTACCCCGCCCCGCGACCCATTCGAATATCGCATCTATTTTCCTGTTGTATTCGTCATTACTCATAAACGCTAAATCGGAAACCACATCGTCTACACTGAATTTATTTAAGTCGATAAAACATTCTTTCGGAATATAATCTAACACATCCGGGGCGCCTTTGTAAAGCGGAATTGTAAGGGACAAAAGACAGTCGATTATCTTCTCGGAAATATAGCCGGGACAAATGCAATTTTCATAAGCGAGCGCAAATCTGTATTTTGAAAGGACATCAATTTTTCTTTCCACGGGGCCTTGGTAAAAAGGAAAGTTTTCCTTTTCCCATCCCTGTCCGTATAAATGAAATTTATTGTAATTATTGCCAAGCCAAAATATATCCTGCATCCTCTTGGTGTAAAGAGTTGGGAATAAAGACGAATCGTTTTGTTTATTCCCGAAAATAGCGCACATAAAACGAGTCTTACGGATCGCGTTAAATTTCTCCGTTATTCTCCATTTATTAGGCAAAAAGACTTGAACCCCATTGGGAATTTTCTTTAAAATATCAGTGCGATATGTAAATACTTTTTCGAACCACTCGTGATGAAGTTCTCCAATATTATGCGTATAACCATTCCATATCGGGGATTCAAATGTAAGAAGAAACTTGCGAGCCCTCATAGGATATCTGATTGCGCTATCCCCGGACCTGGCATCACTTAAAAATAAAACGTCAACTTCGTCGGGATGTGAATAGCGATCTAAAGTGTCGCATCTATGACCCATTGAATTTGCCATTTCTTTAAATAATATTAGAGGATATAAAAGAGAATCTCCTATGGAAACATTTTCGTTTTCAAACATTCTATTGTTGTTGAAATAAGCATCCGCACAGTGAAATGCAATATTCATTTATATATCCCCCGAATAGCCAGTGCGCCATTTATCCGCGTACGCATCGAGTCCAGGGCATAGCGTGATCCCGGCGATAAAAGTTAATAAGTCGGCTTGAATATTCAAAAGTTCTGGCATTGTAATCGGAACTGCAAAGGTAGGACGATTCGGCTGACAGTCAACTAATCGGATCTGTCCGTTTGTCCATACTTGTTCGTATTCAGAAGCCGAAGCGAGCCCAACCGCAAGCGTGTAGCCTATCATATATCTTAAATGCGACTGGCTCTCTGCAAAGCCGATATTAAAAAGAGATCTTTTAAATATTAATCCAGAAATCCAAGTGCAATGCGTGACAAGGTATTTAGGGCAACTCAAAGATTTTAGTTTAATAAACTCCTGATAATTCGCGTATCTTTTTTCTTCCATATCGTGATGAGGCAGAATCATCAGCCCATAAACCCCATCCCTTAAATGTTGATATAAGTTTTGAATTAAACTTCCAACAATGATATCGTCATCGCCGAGAAGCCAAACATAATCTCCCTTGGCCCATTTGACGCACTCGATATAGTTCTTTTCCGCACCAATGTTTTCCCCGTTATATTTATAGACAATCCCATACTGGAGTGCCGTTTTTATATTGGCCTCCCGAACTTCAAGTTTATCCGAATTATCCGAAATTAATATTTCGTTACCCTCGAGTTGCCAGCCCGGGAGCGCGCGCATGAGAGATTCCACGCACACCCTTAAATTAGCCGGCCGGTTATATGTCGGAATACAAATACTTAAAAGCATCCCAGCTCCCTCCATTCAGCAATGTTTATCTGGAGTTTTTGAAGAAGCGGATTCAGCCGCGGGAGTTCGGAACCGTAGAGGTGGGCTTCTTTTCTATGCGACTGTTTGGGGTGGTATCGGTACTGGACAAGGCATTCCGGGACATTTGACATTACTACATCTTTCTCGATGGCGAGCCGCAGCCAGAGTTCGAGATCAAGCGCGACCCGATAGGATCCATTAAAAATGAAACCACGATCCACGAGCCGTTTGTTTAACATCATGGAGGGACACCCAAACGGGCACTGGCCCTGGGATAATAAGGTTTTTATCATTGAGTTTTCTTGTGGGTATTTCCATTCACCCTCAAGCCCCTGGAACAATTTCAAGAATGTACCGCAAACATCGATCTTCATTTCTTCCATGTAAAAATATTGCTTCGAAAGTCTATCCGGTGCCGAGATATCGTCCCCGTGCGCCATCGCGATATACTTCCCCTGCGCGTCGTGCATCATGATATTCGTGCGATCCGCGACATTAATGGAATCCTCGGGGGTGTCCATTGGTATCACGCGGTTATCCCGCATCGCCCACTCAAGAATCGTCTTCTGCGAACCATCCTCGGATCCTCCGTCAAAGATCAATAATTCGATATTATTAAGAGACTGGTTCAGAATCGATTCGATCGCAGGACTCAGGTATTCCCCTGAATTCAATACGGGCATAACGACGGATACCAATGGATTATTCATTATTTTACCTCTTCATCTTTTCTTGCTTTTTCTTCGAGATCTCGAATTTCCTCTTCCATGAATTTCCGGAAGTATTTCCCGACATTGCTTTTCTGCAAGAACTGATCTTCGAAGCCGGCCTTAACGAGCATTACAGTCTGATATCCCGTCTGGCGCTCGTAAAGGAATTTAAGAAAGTCTTTAACCGCTTCGATCGAATCTACCCGATCCCACTCCAATTTGAGAGGGAACGCGGCCTGGGGCTGAGGTTTGGAAAGGTCTATCGCTTTACTTGTATCGATCCCGGGAAGACTTGGTGTTTTATTCATTCGCTTCTCCTATAATATTTTTTACGCCCTTTAAGTTATAGTATATTCGAATAAATGTTTTGGCCGGCTCGTTCGGCCGGAGCAATCGGATCGGGGGAAGATATGACACTATATTCTTATCGTCCTCTATAATCCCAACGCATTGGGTGCGCTTCCCTTTTGGCTCCTGAAGGAAATCATTTGGCGCCTCTACGAGATTACTCAAATCGCCCAGACTTTTCATATTCGGGACTTGGAATATATAAGCCAGAATAATTGGGCCGCGGATAGGGAAGATATTCCCGAGTTTCGCCTTGAGCCCGTATTTCTGGATCATTAGAGAGTCCATATAATACTTCTTGAACTCTTCGTACTGTGCATTCTTGCCAACGAACACCCCGCCAGTTTTACGATTAATTCCGATATTGGCCCTGTTCTTTTTTACGATCGCCGGGGCTTCGAGGCAGAGGTCAATGTAAGGGATGTCTTGATTAAAATCAACCCCCAACATTTTGAGCCGGGTATAACAATCATCAAGGATTTGACTCATCCGCGAATCACATCTTTGGGATAATCGTTTTTATGAAATCCCGGGCCTTTCAGGATCGACGCATTCGAATAGGCTTCGACCCGCTGCATTAATACAGAGCACTCGGAGCACACGACTTTAATGTTTTTGTTCTTGACAAGAAACTCTTTTGATTTCTCACACTTAGGGCAATTATATTCAAACAGTGGCATCTTTGTCTTCCTTTCGGAGTATAGCGGAAATTATTTTTGCATTTTGCCTTAGCAGTTGCTCTGGGTTGGGAATAGAAGTTTCGACGCCTTCGAAGACGTAGTCCACAAAATCAAATCTATCTAAATTAACTCTTTCTGGGTCAACTAAAATAGATACAGGAATATGGAACCAATAAAACTTTTCTTTGTCAAAATAATCTTTGAATAAAACGCACAACGACTCGCCCCAACTCTCAGCCGACCTATTGGCTCTGAGAGAAGGTTCAAGATCATCGGCCCTACAATATCCTATTGCAGAATCGAGTGCGCCTTCAATGGCCTTCGCGCACCCGAGTCCTTCGACCAAAAAAGAATAAGAGTCATCATATCTTTCTAAGGAAAACTCTCCTATATCCATTCTCGGAATTGTTTTTTTATCCATAAGTTTTAACCTCTTTCAGATAGAGCCCGCCGGCCTTTATCTCTATTGTCTTGATTACCCCGCGATTCAGTATGTCTTGGAGATTTCCGCGCGCGCTTGAGTGGTTCGCATAGTGATGCGGGATATGTCTTAACGCCTCACTCAAAGTGACTCCAGGGTTATTGCCGACATACGTCTCGAGGAGTTGGCAGGTTTCCCGGAACGGGGACCAGTATTGCCGATTCGCGCTGCCGGAGGGGCTAAATGTTTTCTGTTTCTCGTATAGGGTAAGTTTCAAAACTTTGCGGGTAAATACGGGTTCCACGGCTTTTCGGATCTCCTGGGTTGAGATACAGAAATAAAAGACTCCGATCCCAAGTTTCCGCGCTATGTGTTCGACCGTGTGCCTGATACTATAAGAAGCGGGGTACGGGACACATATAGAGACCTTATGGCAATACTGTTGCGCCGTAATAGCCTGATCCAGAACACTCAGGCAAGCCGTAACCTTAACCTCAATCCCCCAACGCATGACCCCACACACCGACACGACATCGATTACATTCCCTTGCCGGCCCGTTGTGACTTCCATGTAATTCGTGAAGCCGTGGGTCTCCATGTATTTAAGCATGTGTTGGGCTAATTCGGTTTCCTTCAAACTTCGGCTTCCTTTTCTTTCTTAAAAGTATCTTCCGCCATATCATTAGCGATCTGGGACATTGCCTTATCTTCCTTGGAGATCTTGGGGCCTTCCCGAGCAATCACAGACGCGCGATACCGGGTGAGCATTGTGTCCACGATTTGAGACATGATGACCCTGCGCTCCCGGCAGAACTCAATGTTGTCCTTGGACAGATAAACCGATATACTTAACATGTTTTTACGCTTTGCCATAAATCTTCCTTTCTAACAGTTCTATCATAACACAGATATGGACTTGGGTCAATATATTTCTGGGCTTGACACTGTTTTATTTTTGTGTTAATATGAGAGCATTGATTCGACACATTCCTCGCCTATCCCGTTACGTCGGTAGTAACGCATATCCTCACCCAACAGCCGCCTCCCCGGGCGGTTGTTCTATTTATGGTGCTTAAATTTTCCGATGATCCCGGCGCCGGCGAAAGTGATAATCAAAGTAATCACCCAACCCCAAAAATCCTGCACAGCGATCATCCAAGTTCCTTTATATCAAACACGAGTCCGCGGCAGAATTTCTCTCCGTCTTCCATGATCACGAACGGGCTCGCTGGGAAGTCGCAGGACATCAGCCAGGAGAATCCGCCCGGATTATTCCAGAATTTGGCTTTGATTTTCTTCATGCCAGCCTCGTGTGCCTTATTCAACTTGCAATCATCGCAGTCCTCGCAGATCCTCTGGTATATCCCGTCCTTGGAAACAAGAATGGAGTCCCCATAGGCTTCATCTTCTATGGCGCCACGGAACTCCACGCAATCGTCGCTGTGTCCAAAGACTACAACGAGCCCGTCTTTCTTCGCCAGTTTCGCTTCGATCTCCGTGATCTCGGCGCCGTATTCCCGATCATTAAGGATTGCTGCCAATTCCTCTTTAGTCATTATCTTCCTCCCGTTTTATTTTCTTTGAGGTCTGTTTGATTATCTTTTTAAGCCAAGCGATTTCCTTGAGTTTCGTTTCCTCGTTCTTCCCGTAGCGCTCTATCAACCCCATCTTCGCCAGTTTCTCTGCGACATAGACCTCGAGTATGCCAGCGCATCGTTTACAAATACAGCACGAGGGCCAATATTCGAAAGAAGTCTCTTGATTTAAACCCGAGGTTAAAGAGAATCGGCCGTCATCCTTTTCCTTTTCGCAGACATCGCAGATATCGATTTCTTTATCCACACGTTTATAAACTTTGACGGAGGTTTTGACTATTTTCTTCATTCGTAAACCTCCACGTAATATTTATATTTACTCGCGAAATCGAGGAGTAAAGGTTTGACTTCATTTTCCCAATTAAGCCCGCCTAATCCGCACCCAATTTTTGGGAAAGCAATCGATGTTACTCCAGTGCAACCCAATTTCTTACCTTCAGGACTTACGTGGTGCAGTATTTTTGCAAGCCCTCTTTTTATAAGTTCAATATCGGATTTCTCACGCCAATCCCATTTTGTAGGGAACAAACAAACCGAATAATCCTTGTCTTGTTTATAAATATTATAATGGACCTTGGTGTAATCTTTTACCCCCTTTTCCAACTTCATAGTCACCAAACAAGACTTATAAAAATCGTTCAATCTTTTACCGAAAAGATCTTTGAAAGTTTTAGCCAATCCCGCACCCATAACCCCGACAAGATTCGTGGGGCATACCAACATATCGCATTTCGATTTAAAAATATCCCCGCCCTTTATTATTTCAAGATTATCCATCATTTTCCTCCCAATATTGCATCAGATTCTTCCCCGTACCTCCGGACCACGCACTCCCGATTCAGTTTGCCTTCCTTGCCGATTATCTTGAGTTTGGCAATCGGAAGCGCTTCTAAAACGCCTTTGCAAAACCCTTCGCAATATATGGCAAGTCTATTCTCACAGGACTCAACCCGGCGCCATTCCGAATCAAATTCGTTATAAACTTCCACCCGATATGACCGGCTATTTTTTGTCATTAAACCTTTCCTCAAGAAGTGAAATTAAAACGTCCCCATGACACGAAAAGGGTCTACAAAAACAACCCAATACTTTATCCTTTAACTCGGTCAAATCCTTTAACAAACCAGGACTTCTTAAAAGATAAAGCCGATATTTTTCAAGAACCGTTTTCCGATTTCCATCCCTGCCGAGTTCGTATGGGTTTCCCCATTTACTCGGCCGGCCGATGTAGATGTCATATTTTTCTTTTTTCAGATTAACTACTCGGGTCATTTTTTCTCCTGAACACTTTCTTGCAGTCGGGACAGAATGCGTGGAACACCTGATTCCCGAAGTCTTTAATGTACTCTTTGGTACGGCGCTGTTTCCTGTTGATTAGGGTCATTTTGGGATGTTGGCACTCTGTCGGGATATGGGTCATTTCTTTTAAATCTTTCGGATCCATTTTAACTCCTTTATATTTCCAATTTTGCTTTGCAGTTCACGCACTCGATTTGGTTTGTGACTCCGTTGGGGTTCTCGTGTTGCAGAATAAAGATATGGAAATCCCGGCACCCGCATACGCATACGAACTCGGCGTAACGGTACGGGGATTCCCCGGAATGGGGTAGATTTGTTAATTTAATTCTCTTCATTTTATCCCCTTATACAACAGTCTTCCAATCCGCGGCGATGGCGCCCGTGGATCTATAACTCGACACGGCACAGCAATACCCGGAGAAAGCATCGCCCATTCCTTTGGAATCCCCGGAAAACGACATGCAAGCCGACTTAGATATCCCGATCGATGAACCCGCAATCATCGCGTCCTGATTCGCAGCGAGAAAAACGAACTGCCATTTGTAAACATCCGTCTGGTGAGATATCATTTCGAAGACCTGTTCGCGTGTGAATTTTCTGGAAGCGTTTTCTTCCCCGTCGGTGAGGATTGTCACGATGACTTTCTCGGGGCGCTCGTCTTCCTTCATAGCCGCAATCCTGGCCCCGATTCGGGTTACGGTTTCCCCGATCGCATCGTAAAGCGCGGTGCCGCCGTTGGGGACATAGGTTTCGGTGTCAAGCCTCTTGACTTCACCTACGAGAGCGTTCTCGCATACAATTTTGAGATCCCCATCAAAGGAAAAAAGAACGAGGTCCATCCTGGCTTCCCCGGGTTCTTTCTGCTGGGCTTCGAGAAAAGTATTGAATCCGCCGATCGCGTCGTTGCGGATGGATTCCATTGATCCTGATTTGTCGATGATAGAAACAATTAAGGTGAGATCTTTTTTCATAGCGACTCCTTTTAAATTTAAAACGGCATTACGGGTACATCGGGTTCCTGATTGAATTTGAATATCTTCTGTATCCCGGCTTCAGCATCACTCCCGGCCCGCATAAGGCTTTCTTGGACCATCATTGCATTGGCGAGGCTGACATAGGCACCCAGGGCAAGTATTGAGTTATCCAAAAGACATTTCACTTCGATATAGAAGTATTGTTTAATTCGGATAATTTCGTAGGAAAAGAATTTGTTTTGTTTTTTCATACCTATACTTTCTTGTTTGTTTTTATTTCCATTTCGTCTACCCAAGAAAAAACGATTTCGTGCATCCCTAGCTTTGAATCTTTGAAGACAACGACATGAAAACCTTGTTCTACAAAATCCGATAGAAAAGACTGGAATATTTCGGATTCGTAACTCTTAATTTTGATACAGCAACAATGTGTCTTTTTGTTTTCTTTTGCCGTATCCAGCATAGCCTTGCGAACCTCTTCAATAAACTCAGAAGTTCTCCCGTTGGATTGGCGATCCGTCTCGTTAATAAGTGTTTGTTTAAAAAGCCCTTTATTCATTTTGCACCCCACATTTATTTAATACCTAACTCTAACACAAAAAATATAAAATGTCAATCCAATATAAACAAAAATCACCTTCTCCTATCTCGCGGCGTATCCTCGGGCAACACACCCAAAACAATGCGATAAAGAGAAAGCGATCCCAAAGTTCCATCGGGTCCGAAGGAAACCAACACCGGGTTGATATCCGGCATAACCCTTCGCCTCTTGCAAAACCCCGGGCGAATTTCTTTCATAGCTTACGAATAAAGTGTACCAGAAATCAATCCAGAAGTAAACAAAAAAAAGTCCTGAATTTCTTCAAGACTTCTTTTGCCGGGTGTACGCCCGAGGTAGTCGCAGAACCACCTTAAAATATAAGGAGGAGCTAGTCCGGGATGAAGATTTGCGCCTATCCACACTTTGCGCTGTCTCCGTTTTACAAGGGTGGACCAAGTTCCCGGATCAAGCCCCTACTCTTTGATATTAAAGACCCCAAGGGAGGGTTCGCGCCTCATCTTCCCGGTGCGGTGGTTATCCCACAATACGAACTTAATCGGACGCACTTTTTACACCACGCGTGGCGGGTTTGCTCTTTCTTTCAGCCTTGCAAGACCTTTCATTGAGCTACCTCAGAGAGATTTGGTGGAGGTGTGGGAAATTGCATCCCAGTCCGAAGATCTTTCCCTGTCTTGATTTTTACACGCTTATCCCTTTTACCCGCGGGAAGGGTGTCGGTTTTGAGGCGTTACCCTGTGTCATGGTAGAACAACCGATGCCCCATGATCCACTTGCGTTAGATTCTTTACGCGGATAACTCCGTTGGCAAGTTCGCAGAGTTTTTACGCGGGCGTCCCCTTTCGGTTCGGCCGTGGGTTCACAATTAAGCGGCTAACATAACAGGAGCGAGTTCTTTTACGAACAAACCTCTGACAATATTGTCCACCTGATCGAGAACTGAATTAGTTTTGGCAATTAGTGTTTGTGCATTAAGGAAGCACGCCTTTGCGTGACAAGATAGTTCGTTATCTCCGTCGAAACTAGTTCACCCCCGAAATATTTGTTGCGGCGCTTCAAGTCTTGGGTGATCATGCCAGACGAGCTTCGGGAGATCCAGAGAAAAGAGGGCCCTCTAATATCCCTTTGGGATTCCCATACCGCAATTAAATTTTATAGGGGAGCCAAATCGAGTTGAATAATTTCTCTGGCGGTACTAAGGTCAAAGGTCATATTCGGTTGGACATGGATCCCCATTTTCAAAAAACATATGGATAACCGGCCGGGAACTCAAGTGGATAAATCCCTGGGGCGGGACATTTCTTCTGAGCCCCGAACGATTACATTCCAAGTATAGCATTAATGTTAGATGGTGTCAAGCCTTTTTCTTTTTCATGAACTCAAAGGGCGTCTTCAGCCTTTTCCAGTATTTACTCGTATCCGCGAGTTTGATCTGGGATTCGTTTTCGAGCCGCATGCCGCCCCAAGTGATCAGGTGCGCCTCGAACATCGCGTTGACTTTATCCTCTATGGTTTTGATCATCGAGAGATCCAGCATGTAATACACGGGTTCTTTGCGTGGGTCTTTAGGATTTTCCGGTTTGATCTTAGGAACCTTAACTTTTTTATTGAGAAGTTTATTAAGTCTCGCTGCTTCCGCCGCATTTTCTTTTTGGGTTCCCATTCTTGCTTTCATAAAGGCTCCTTTTTATTGTTTGGTTTCATCGGATTTGGGGACAGAAAGCTGTCTCTTTTTTAAGATTTCTTTTACGACTTCCCAGCTCTTAGAGTAATCGTATGGATCTCTCGATTTTGGAACAATCCCCGACATAAATATCGGCGTAAAGAACTGTTTGCCATAGGGTTCTCCCCACTCCGGTATCGGGTCTTCTTTCTCCGTTGTGAAGTTCTTTATATCCTGAACTTCAGGGTCCGGTTTAATTTCAAGAGCAACAGGTTTATTATAAACCAGTGGCGCCTGCCTCTTGATCTCGGGTTTGAATAGGTCCAATATTTTTCTAAAAAGTGACATTTGGCTTGCAACCCCCTCTGTCCTTCCACTCAATACAGCATGCCTGATACTTATTACAGCCCATACAGTTCGTCCTACGCACTGAACTCGGCCCCTTTTTCACAAACTTGTTACACCCTACCCGATTCGGCCATGCCGGGGTGTGAGAGATACGACCCTCGATCATGCCAGAGCCTTCCTTAATCTTCCGGCCTTCGATTTCACAGGAATAGGGATCCTTGAGGCAGTAGTCGCATATGTGGAAATTGGCTTCGTAGAAATCGATTTTCTTTTGCATTCGGGTTGCGGCAAGATATATTTGCTTTGTTTCGAACAGGGTTAATTTGGACCGGTTCCCTCCCGAACATTCCGCGATATCAAACCATTTTTTGTCAGCATTAATGTACTTTTCCACAACGTCTATTTCGGTGTAAGGTATTGTTTCTAAAGATTCCATGATTTCACCCTTTCCTCAACGGCTTTCTTAGCAGACTCATAGTCAGCAAAAACTCCCATGTTAATACATCCTCCGGATACCGCTTTCTGAAACACGGAATACTGAACGGGTTCAGAATAACCCGCTTCAAACCTTACAGGATCAATGGTAAAATGCCAATGCGAGCCTTTCCATTCAACATAGGTCTCTATCATTTTTCTTTCGTTAAAAACAAGTTCACTCATTGTTCCTCCTACGCCATATAGGTTATTTCTCCGTTTGGGTCTATGACTTGTGGGGTCCAGTCCTTTTCATTGCAAAGGGTATCTGTGAAAAGAGGGCCCCCATTGAAATGTCCTTTAAAACATCGAAAATTAAGATAACCCACAAATCTATAATTATCACAGTTAGAACAGCCCTTTTGAAACTCTTTGTCGTTCATATTGGGTTTCATTTCGGGTAGGATTGCTTCAATTTCTGTTTTGAGTTCTTGCAGGCATGTATCGCAGAACCAAGTCTCTTTGAGGGCAGCGAATCCGACTACACTGACAACCCTCTTAAAGTCTTTGTGACATTGTCCACACTGCCGCATATCCTCATCATGCCACTTTATAGGGGTTAAGAACTTTTGGTTCATATCTGCTGGTTCCCCCATGTCACTTCGAAAGTAGAATTGTTATGGTCGTGTTTGAACTTTGCTTTGAATCCCACACTTTTCAGGAACTCGATATAATCGTTTACGATAGCATTCCCGTATTCGATATGAGAACCCGCGTCTACATGGGCCCAATCGTAACCCTTGAGTGCCTGAGCTTCTATCTGGGGATGGAATTCTATGATGAACTGGCATCCCATGATCTCGTTTCGAACTTTATCAATCTCTTTATTCCGCTTCCAGAGATCTACACACGTATCCGCGGAGAGTTCGTATGTGGAAGCGTCGGATTGCATTTGGGTCTCAAGGGCATGGGCTTTCTGTCTGAGGAGCCCCATTTGAGTTTTTACTTTGGCGATGAAGGTGTCGATCATATTGCCTCCCAACTTATTTCAATTTCTTTTTCATCGAATCCGCGTGGATTTGGAGTTATTTTGTATCCCAGCCTTTCCAGTGCCTTAATAACCATATCTTTCAGGGAATAAAAATGAGGAAATTTATAAATCGTTTTCATTTCGTTCCGAAGTGCGGCTTTAAGAATTTCTTGGATTGCCCACCAGTATTCCCTACTTTGTTCCCCGATAGCGAGTTCCTTCATGTACTTGGCTTTCATTTTTACCTCCGGTTTCTCAGATCGTCTATTTTGTTTTCTATAATTACGAGCTGGGATAGGATCGCAAGAGCCAAAGCGAAGCCAGCGGCTATGGGTTCCCTTGAATTTAAGTAGAAAGCCAGAACGATCAATACGAGTAAGCCGAATCTAAGTCTAAAATTGAATTTCATTTTATTTTCCACTCCAATCGATATCGATAACGACATCGGAATCTCCGGTTTCGTCTACGGAGTAAGAGAAACCTCTTTTGAGAAGGCTTTGGATTTTAGAAACAATGTCTGATCCGAAACTTTCTTTGTCGATTAAGATACGGCAGTTGGTCTTTCCGAGCCGGGTGTACATTGCAATCCTGTTTTCGATACGATTACAAACGGCCCTGGCTAAATCACGCTCTATCAATGCCGAGGTCTCCATAGCAATTTGTTTATATTCCTCGGCCGTGGGTTGTCTCCAGAACTTCCACCACATATCCATCGCCTTCCCTTCGGATAAGATCTCACTCCAATTCTAACATAAAAAACAGAAATGTCAATTCTTTTCTTTGGAAAGTAAAAAAAAAAAATATTTCAGTAACCCTATTCCAAAACTCGGAGCAATAAGGATTGTATTCTCTATAGTCAGAGATAAGATAGTCTATAGTCTTATACTGTACTCTGATATTGGATCACTATGATTGACAGGATAAGAGATATCTTGAACTAGTATGTATTAGAGTTCAGTAGTTATAAACAGCAAGTTTGATTACTTATAACGCTCGCGTATGGTGATCTGTATAGCGATATACGTTGTATTACTATGTACAGTATTAGAGTAGTGCAAGTGTATACTCGCAATAACATAAGACAGAGTTATATACACTGGGATACTGAGTATATAACCCCGTCTTGCACACACGCGGTCTATATCAGTATAAGCGATGGGTGTGGGGGCGACCAAATTATTGCTTCGAGGCCCCCTCATTCCAACCGCCCCTACCGGGCGGCGGGGGGCAGCCCGCAGGGCGTTGCCCCAATAGCCGCACAGGAGAATACCTGTATTCTATTTTATATTTATTCTATACAAAATAAGATAATATTATATCTATTCTACTCTGTATAAATATAATGCTATGTTATTTCTATGTTATGCAAGTATGGTATATACGAGTTATGAGTAACACATAGAATAACGAGTTACACTTTTACTACTAGCCACGCGCATATATGGGCACGCATGCGCGACTGTTGATTTTAAGTCATATATCTAATTTATTCAGAGATAGAATAAGAAATTCTTGCTGCTTTCTTGGAATTAAAGAACTGGGGTTCCCGGGGTTACGAGGAACCCCTGGATCTCAAAGGTACCATAGAAATTTTGAATAGAAACCTCATACCCGGTATTAGGATACCCCGGATTCAAAAAAACTGGGTTTCCTTGAAGATTTGAGGTATTTCTGGTTATGCTGGGGTTACTGGGTGGTTACGCTTTGGTTATAAACAGAAAATGTGTAGGGAAATCCAACACATTTACAATAATTAGTTTACATAACTGGGATAAAAAGTGTGGGATAACCCAACACTATACTGATAACGCGCATAAATAGCCTATTAGCGCGTATATAAAAAATGGCATGTTTCCATGCTATGCAAATTCTGCATGGTACCACGCAATTTTTTCGCTGTAGTTAAAAAGTTACACCCTGCTATCGAGCAGGATACGAAATTTATGCATACCTGATTTATTTTTAATCTGCTTTTATTCGATTTCAGAATGAGCCAGATTGGGTTGATATCTTTTCCCTTTTTACTCTTTTATTTGATTTTGGATTGAGCCAGATTACGCGAGTACGATAGCGATAAATTCTCCCCCCATTCTCTTTCCTGAATCATCTGACCAGAAAAAACAATGAGCCAGAGGATTTAGGTATGATAGCGATAAAAATCTGCCACACCACATCTGATTCAATACAAACCCCCCTCGCGCAGCGCGAGATATAATATGGCGCTGCCGATGATAGCATCGTAACATCAAGTGTAACACGTTACAAGTAAATCGTAACATTATCACATTCTGGTAACACGTATACACAATCTGTTCTACTGCGTATTACTCTAAGCCAGTATATTGATATATTATTCAAGTGTAACATTACCTTCATTAAAAATTGCAAGCGCCCCGGAAAACATCATACCATAACATCAGGTATCAAGTATCAATTCTATCAAGCGCCTCTGTCAATTAGTGGTGTATAACATCATGTTATAACGCGCCGGGTTAATAACGCTTATATAACATGATATTTCCGAAAACCTGAACGCTTGTTCAGAAGAAAATCGAAAACACTTGTTTTCATTAGTGTTATAAGAACATTTTTGAACACGTGTTCAAATTATAATGAACGCTTGTTCATTTTACTGGTATGTAATATGCTATTTACCAGTGTTATCACGTTTTATAATGAACGCTTGTTCAGTAAATTATGAACGCTTGTTCATTTTAGAATGTTAGCGCGTGATAACCTGATAAAAAATGCATTATGCACTATAATAGTGCAATGCACTAAACAAGTGCATATCAAAAAAAACATCATATCGAAAAAAATCAATTCAATATTTCAAAGTATCAAACTAAAAAAAACTTATCAAGTATCAAGTTAAAAACATAAAACCGCTTAAAACTCGTTTTAAAGTATCAAATTGGAAAACTCTAACATAACTAACACATAAGTATCAAACTTTAAAACCTCGTGTAAATCGTATATTCGATATATTTAATATTGCACTAAAACATCAATAAAATTAATACTTTTACTTATCCGCGACAATTTCCATACCAACATATCATATATACAGTATAGTATAGTAATACTAACATTAAAAACTTGCAATAAAACCGCTTGCAATATAGCATTGTATCATAATGGTATTATCCATTGAATTTTAATGTTATCCGTTATAGTGTCAAGTATTATCTTGATATTTTTTATATCCTGAAAACTATAATAAACAATGCTATTATCACAATATTCTTAAAACTATTTTTCTAACACGCTTGTTATTACTTAAAAACTATGTTATAATAAGAGTATAAAACAAATTTGAAATGAATTGTAAATCGCTTTTTAAAAACTTATCACATATTCAAGAGCACTTGAATATATCTTATCAAGTATCAAGTGGTATCTTAAATCACGTTTGATACTTCAAAGTAAAATTCTATTTTTGCCGTTTTCAGGAAAAACGAGTATAATTTTAAAGGAATGATTTAAAATGAATAATGCTAAAATCGAAAAAATGGAAAACCAGAAAATTGTTAACGCTTCCGCGAAAAACCTTGAAAACATGATACAAGGAAAACCGGTAGTTTTCCCTGTATCAATTCAGAACAAAAAACCGGAAAACGTTGAAACGAAAACCGAAAACATTACCGAAAACGTGAAAAACAATTCCATTGTTATCGGACAGAAAACCTTGAACGTAAAAGTAAATATCGGCCCTATAACCCAAAAGTTTTTCGATCACGTTTTCGCCGAAAAACTCGAAAACTGGGAAAACAGCAAAAAAACCGCTTTAAAAAATAACGATTTGGACAAGCTCGAAAAACTCGAAGAAAACCCGCCTAAACGCGAAAATATCGAAAACGCTTGCTATTTTCAGGTCATAAACGCCCTGACCCTTACTCAAATTGCCATTGAAAGCAAATCAGTCCAGTCCGGCGTTCTCTCTCTCTCTAAGTCAAAATTGACCGGCAAAAATGTTAAAAACGCCGAGTTTTTCGCCGAGGACGTTGAAAACGTTTTGAAAACCGGATTATACAATTCTGAAATGGTAATAACGTTTCATTACGGTATCACGGATAAGGCGGGAGTATATTTCACCACGTTTTCAAATTTTGCACATACTTGCAAGGTCAATGGCGTCAATCCGGCAGAACGTAAGGCAAAAAGCCCGGTTTTTATCGGGACATTCAAGATAAGATAATTTAAAATAGTTTTCCGGCCGGGTTAATACGGTTTGAAAAAACCGGCCCGGTCTTATATAGTTTATATTTTTATTCTTAAAAACGCTCTTTAACATATCCGAAAAACTATGAGAAAACAATGGTATAATCGTTTTCTTGATACCATGTATCAAGACCCGGATAAGATCCGATAAAACGATTAACACGTTAAAACGGCCCTTTATAAGACCTATTAAGACCGTTTTAAAACTTGATATCATGTATCAAGACAATGCTAACAAGCATTACCCGGAGTAAGTATTATAGTTTTGTATATTGTCTTTATACGCCCTTATCCGGCGTATTATCCGAAAAAAAACGGATAGAATTTTAGCGCGATTAATCCGAAAAATTTTAACAAGTTTTGAAAATCATGTAAACCTTGACAGAAAACGGATTGACACGAAAAATTGATATCTTGTAAAAAGTTTTGAAACGTCTGAAAAATTTACGAAAAAAACTTTTTGCGATAAGATAGAATAAAATTTTTTAAGATAATACGGATATTAGAACGAAAAATCGACGCTTTATGACCGTCGATAGTTTTCGCGTTGCTCACGAAACGAGCCACGGCCAGTAGTAGTGTTACTTTGATAACATAGGCCGCGTGTTCTCCTGCATGACCCAAAGCGATATTGGTTTAGTGATAGACCATACCTCGCGGGAACAAAAACATAAGCATTGCAGGCGAGTTGATTCCCCTATGGAGTGCGCTTAATTCAGGCTGGAATCGGGAAGTCCTCTTTAAGACGGAGGCAAAGACGGGTAAAAACGATAGGCCGCGCTCACTATGTCCAAATGGGACGGCGCTCTTGAGTGTAAACATTCAAGACCTATCACTATATAGATCCGAAGATCGGGAGGAAATTGTATCCCTTGGATCGAGTATAGCCCTGAACACTACATGACAATAGGTCGGGGGCGCTGCGGTTTAGCGAACGGGCGTCCCTGGCTGCCTAAACACGAGACGGTCTATCAGAAATGGTAGGCCGTCTTTTTTACATTCAAGACAAAATTTGGGAGGCGATTATTATGAACGGACAAATGTGGTATCTCAAGTATCACCCGGCAGACGGCCGCAAATTAATGTCACCTGAAACCAAGGCCAAAATCAAAACTATTCTCGAGGGTCTTGTTAAGGCCGGCAAAATTCATTCATTTTTCATCGGGTTCCTCGAAAAGAATAACCCCAAGACCGAAGTATTCAAGATCTCCAGGACAAACGATCACAGGTGCGGCGCCGTCTACGATTCGATCGCTACGCTCGAAGGCGTTGAAAGGTTCATCGCCTACAGGGACGCAGACCACTATAACGCTTATGATATGTAGGATGTGATTATTATGGCGTCACAATTAAATAATCTGGAGGCTGAGGTCGAACTTCTCAAAGCTCTCAATGCCGCCTATCTCAAGCACAACATCAGCAGAGCGGATTATAAAAGGATCCGCGATGCTATAACCTCATTAAATTGGAGGGAGGAATAATTATGAAAAACGAATCCTGCGACATCTTCAATCTGGTTTACAACGATTTTTCTAAAGGCCGCAACCTTGCTGACTCCACAGGCCAGATCTTAAACAGCTTGCCTCCCGTGTATAGGATGGCTATTTTGTCCAGAGTGTTAGACTTCATGAACTGGGGGAAATAAACAATGGACGACGCAATATTTATGGGATCCCTGTTTACCCTGCTTTTCGTAATCACCGGGACGGTGGCATTATTCTTATAATAAGACCCGCCGTCTCCGTACAAGACAGGCCGGCGAGACCCTTTATGCCTGTCCCTGTCAAACCTAAACCCCAAGACAATAGTTTCGCGGCTATCTTAGAGAGATACATGAGGTGATATTATGCAGTTATCAAGTTTTGTTGGACCCGTCCCGGCGACATCCAAGGAAAGGCGCACCCGGTTAAGGCTGTGCGTCAGACTGATCAATCATTTTTTCTCTCCGATATATTGGGGCAAGACCAATTTCAATGATACCGAGTTCAACGCAATGGGCGAGGTTGAGACCATGCACTTAGGGGCACAATACAAAATTATGCCCTGCACTTTCGGTGGCGTATTCCAATTTCAAGGTTATCTTGTTTCCGGCCCCGGGTTCAAACAGGCGGTGCTCTATGAGTGAAATAACCCGGCGCATCCAGGCCGAGATCGACACGTGCAATCTAATTCTGTACTGGTCAATTCTGGTCTGCAAGGTTTCGTTCTGTGTTTTGATCACGGCCGTCATATTGACACGGGCCGGTATTTTAAAGTGAGGTGCATTATGTTCCCTATCGAAAATCGAATCCATGTTTTCAATCTGTCCTCGACTCGCAAGACCAACGATAACATATACAAAGCGTATCGAGATTTCGTTCGCGCCAACCCCAATTTCAAGGCGTGCATTGTGTCGGAGAATTGTGGTCTTATCTGCGTTCAAAGCGACTATCACAACCTGACGGCGATGGAGGTCTATGGGGTCGAATTCATCAATAACGTAAAGAAGATGGAGGTGTAGCTATGCTATGTCACGCCAATGAGAGATATCAGTTGGTTCTCTCGATTTACAACGACATGCTCAAAGATGAGGTGTCGAGACTCGGACTCAATTCAATTCTGGATCTCAGTCAGGAATGCCGGCAGACCAAATGGATGACTGCCAAGGCCATGATTACACTGCCAATGCGTAATCTGGCGTATAAAAACAACGATGCGGCTTATATTTTACAGTAGGAGGCATTTATGGACGCTATTTATCTTACCAAGACCGACACAATGGCGAAGATCGCCGCGACTATCGGGTATGGCGGAACAAAATTTAGGGTGCGCATTGAGAAAGGCCCGTTTGATCTTCGGAGTTATTGGGACGGAGGTTCCCGGGATCAGTATTATTTACTCGATATCAAGACCGGGCTTCCTCTTCCCCTGCGAACCCAGACCGCGCCGGCCGAGTTCGGTGGACATGCAAGTTCTTTCATGCTTGAACCCGGGCAGATTCTTGTTCGGCACTCAACATTCTGTGGCAAAGACATGGGACTCGAACTCTCTGTTTCTCCCGACAATCCCGAGATTATTAAGGCGCTCATGCCGCCAGACTCGGGTATCGAACTGTCAGAGAATGAACTGTTCGTTCTCTACACCATCGGACACTTGAAGTCATGCGCCAGACCTGACGAGTATCGCAAGGCTGGCTTCAAGACGGCAGAGATCGACAGAATAAAAGTGAAGCTCCTCCAGATGGGGCTTTTAACGAAGATTGGCGCCATCACCGTCGAGGGGCGCAACTTCGTCAATCAGGCCGCGAGCAAGCGTAATGTATCATCGCATTCGCTTTTCCCGTGGCAATGGCAGAAGACCCCTGAAGCCATTGAGGCAAAGGCGGTGTAATATGGTAGACTTCTTCGGACTCGGGCCGTCACCCGTTGAGGCCGGGTGTGTTCAGGTATTGTCAGGACAGCCTGAAACTTATATTGAAAGCTGTCGTGAGGTTCATAATTATGTAAACCTATTGCGGAAACTATTCGTCAATATAATAGACGCCGATCGCATTTATTCCAAGAAATTCGATCACGACTTCGGCCCGTATAATGAGGCCGTTGTTAGTTTTGAGACTGACAACGAGGACCAAGTCAAGCGGGCTCTATTTATCGAGTCCCACACCCCGGCGCATTGGATCCACGACGAAGACATTGTGCCGTACACCGAAAATCAATTCAATGAATGGGTAAAAGCCAAGTATGAGCCATTTAAGGAGGCGACATTATGAATTACAAAAACATATCTACCGATACCCTCGTAAGTATGATCCCTGGATTGTGCAGGACTTACCGATTCGCACACCAGGACGAAACGCTTCACAAACTGGTAAGTATTATCGCCGCGTTAGACGAACGTGGTTTCTACAAGGGGGCGATAATATGAAACGGTGGATTCACCCAGAATTGGTTCAATACATCCGGGCCTTCGTCTGGAACCATCATAAACTCAAACGTGAAGACAATAAACCCAAGGTGTTCTGGCTGCACTATATCGTGGAGGAGTGTGGCCTCGCAATGGCAACCGTCAACCCGAAATTCAGACCACCCATATTCGGGACAATTCCTGTGAATCAGAAAGGCGAGATCAAAGAACGGGACATATACGTTGCGTTCGAGGCACTTCAACCATATCATAAATGGTGTTTCAAAGCCCTGAACGAAAAGACAAGGAGGCGCTATAATGGTTGAGATTATATGCCCACAGTTCTACAAGGCCAAAGACCCCAAAGACAGACAGAAGGCGCTGAATTATCTCAACGCCTCGTGCTTCCTGAAACGCCAGGGAACCTTACAGCACTTCAATCACAGATACGAGATGCTGCTGGCCGTGGCTAAACTTAACGAGGCCAAAGGGGTTGAGCATAAGCCTGACGCCAAGATAAAGTATCAGTTAATCTCGAAGGACGGTTGTTACGTCAAGATCACAAAGATCGAATATGATTTTTTTCTTGCAATGGGGTTCGATTTCACGGAGCATTGCAGGAAGCCTGAGCCTCTTACGATCGAAGAGGCTATACAATTCACCCCCGAGAAGATGATAACCTATCACCACGATATCGATATGTTAATCGCAGACCAGAGGATCCCATTCAGAGATCGGGTAGATCTCAACATCAAATTTCAAAATGCAAAGAAAGGCGTGAGTTAAAATGATAGACGAGACAAGCGTAGAATCTATAACTAAACTCGGCCGGACAGAGATCCGGTATCGTAAAGACGGCAAGGTTGTCCGTGAAACATACAACGACTTCTCGGTGGCTATGAACCGCCAGAGAACGCTTGAAAGGGGTGAATAGTATGAGTTTAAATCAAAAACAATCAGTTAATATCACACCGAGTTTCATCAAAAAATGGGATCCCTGCAAGCCCGGGCTTGACTGGTATCTCGAAAAGTTCCCAAAGAAATTCAATAACTCGATCGGGGTATTGGACGCCTTAATAAAGGCGAATCAACTACCCTATGCAAACTGGCTGATTGTCCGAGTAATGTCAAGGCCGCAGTATCTCAAATATGCGATATATGCTGCGGAGCAAGTTATCGGGATATACGAGAAAAAATACCCGAATAATCCGGCTCCAAGAAATGCAATCAAGGCGGCTAAAGCCGTATTGAAAAACGATACCATCGAAAACCGCAAGGCTGCTGCTGCTGCTGCTTATGCTGCTTATGCTGCTGCTGCTGCTTATGCTGCTTATGCTGCTGCTGCTGCTTATGCTGCTTATGCTGCTGCTGCTGATGCTGCTTATGCTGCTTATGCTGCTGATGCTGCTTATGCTGCTTATGCTGCTTATGCTGCTGCTGCTGCTTATGCTGATGCAAGAAAAGAAATGAGACTCAAGATCCTCAGATATGGGATTAAATTATTAAAGGCAGGTGAGTAATATGAGATACGGCAACACGAATTATCGCACAGAGGCCCGCGTCAAGGTTGCGCCCAAACCGAAATTGTGATACAATAATTCCCAATCGTGACCACGAGATCGCGAAATAATAAATAGGAGGCGATAGTATGCAGCTACGCCTAAATACATTCACCTGAGGCATGGATTACCGAAATCAGAAGGCGACCCTGATGGACAAAGCGCTGTTCGAAACGGGGCTTGTATATGGTTACTCCAACCCGGAGAAAAACAAGATCAAACATGTCAACACGCATTATGCCGGCTGTCCCCGAGCATAAGACGGAGATCGTACCAAGGCAAAATAAATCCTTGTTATATAATTGAAAGGTAAAGTGATAAAGATGGCCCTTACGGGATTTATTTGAACACCCGAATTGAAAATTTATATATAATATGAGATGGACATCGCCGCCCCTTTCCGGGGCCAAATCGAGAAGTAAAGCATCGCTGAAAAATAAAGATGCGGAAAGGACTGATTAAAATTAAAGTCTAATTTTTTTTTATATAATTGATATTTATGGACGCTGTTCAAGGCGTCAAGCGATTTATATAATACACAATGTTTCTCTTACACATCCGGGGGCTGAAAAGACCTCGGGTGTGTTTTTAATTTGGGAGGTGCAGTTATGAACTGGGATAAAGAAACTGTTGGAGATTCAGATGTAAAAGAGGTGTTTCAAGAATTTTTCAAAAGATCAAACTATATGTCAACCCAGATAATTGAATATTATAGACAGAAAAAACTTTTGTGCGAATTCAGTTTTGGTAAATTTTTAGATACCAAGATATACGGTTGCACTTTTCTCGAGATGGTTAAAGAAAATGGCTCGTGGAAGGCCCAAAGAAGGCAAGACCTCGATAGGGCGCTTAATGATAACACGGAAGCTCTGATATATATCAAGGAAACGCTAAACAAGGAGGCGTTATGATACAAGAAATAGATTTGGGTGTTCGATCCCGAGGCCCTTTATCCGAGCCTCATATTGCAATATCGGATTTTAGAAACAATCATCGAATAAACACAATGAAGGTTATTGAATGGCGCGCACAAATAGCAATGGATGCAGCCATGTTAGTATATAAACTAACAAAGACCGTAAGAATAAATATAAAAATAGAACCCACTCATTTCGGTACGGCTCCGAAAGTTGTAATCCAATACGACGATCAATACCCGAGAGACAAAAGCGTCGCTCTTTATATCAGATTCCATTTGCCCAAGAACTACCAGACAAGGAAACCCTTGTCTCGCAAGGCGTATTACAAACACATAAGATCTCTTCTGAAAATTATTGAATATGCAAAAGCAAGGGAGTGGGAAATATGAAGAAAATGGTAATGGTCGTGTATCCCACATATCTCGTCAGGCTCGGGTTGAAGCCTGAATACGAGATGATAAGTCAGGCCGAGGCCAAAAGGCGCGGCATCAAGAAAGAGGATATAAAGTAATTTTAAGGCGGGGTGTACGTTTATGAATGTTCCTTTAGATCTGTTTATCTTTTGCCTCGGTATATGTGCCGGGGTAGTATATTCTCAATTCATAAAATAGGAGGCGATTTTAATGAAATGTAATTGCAAAGAGTGCGGGGACAAGTTCTTTTCGAACCACGCCGGGATCAAGACGGCAACAGATTTCTGTTCGTTGTTGTGCGAGGCGGTTCACAAATTTAAGACGGGGGTGAGCGCATGAACCAATGCGACGAAGTGCGTAAATGCGCGATATGTAACTATCCCTTTTGGATCAGCGATCTGGCCGCGTTAGATACTCCGTTCGGGGTATTCAATGTCTGCGATGATTGCTCAACAAAACATAACGCAAAATCCGACAAAGATGAGAATAAAGACGAACTTTCCAAGACCGGCGCAAGAGCCATCATAACTAATTATCAGGTTCAAATCAAACACATGCAGGCTTATGTTGGTGATTTAATTACATATATCAAGGAGGCGTAACATGAGCGTGGTTTCAAATGGACTCAGATACTTCGTATTCCAGCATGGACGCAAGATACGAGAGTTCGTGTTCTGGTGGCAAGTCCAACATTTCTTTCAGGAAAACGGAATAAATTTATAGGAGGGGATGCCCATGTTAAATATCGATCAGAGACCGCCCCGGATTTACCTGAACATCAACGGCGAACCTATCAGATCAGACTTTCGTAATTTCTCCAGCGCAAAGGCTGCGTTAGACGCCATTCTTTTGCAGACCGACGTAACGGGTCAGAAGCGGCTCAGGAAACACAATGACATAATCGAGTTGTCCTTATGTTAGGCGAACAATCAAACGACACCTTCAAGATCGACTGGCCATTGCTCCTCGGGGGCCGGCCATGCAAAGACGATACAGATTGGAAAGAGAAACAGAGAAGCGCAGAGATCCTTCGCAACTGGAAGAGAGAACAGGAGGAAGAAAGGCGATGAGTATAAAATTCAAACCCGGGCAGTGCGTACAGACCATCGGGATCTCATCCCAGTTCGATGACAACGCGACAAGGCCGCTTATGATGCGGCACCTCGCCGGGGACTTCGGAGATGTCTCGGAAGACTCCAAGGAACAAAACGCACAGGCAATTAAGGATGAAGACGGCATGATTATGTCGGTGTATAAAGCAATCGCAACCAAGAAAGGCGATCTCCAAGATATATGGATCATCTCGTATGTGGCGCAGAACACAACTGTGCTGCTGCCCGAGGAGTATTGATATGCAGAACTCAATAATCGGCAATATCGACATGGGTCCGTGGACAACCGTAATGGGATGCTGTTTCGTCATAAGCAATAAAGAGGTGTCCAATGTTTATTGTTTAACAGAAGGCGTTCAACTCTGCGATTTTGTAATGCACCACCTAAAAGCGAATCACAAAGTAATGGTTGAGGGTGTATATTTTGATCCTCTAAAACAATCCGATCTCAACAAGTTTATCGTGAAGGCGGTGACACTTATAAAATGAAATACATCGTACTCCACAAACATACCAAGCAATGCGGGCAGGACATGGTGGATTATATTAACGTGAATGGTAGTCACGGCGGAATCTTACATTTAATCCACGAGTTCGGGAAGACCCCCGAGAATCCCGTCATACTCGACACTGAGACCGATCCAATTATGAAACAGGGACTCAGGCTCGTAGCCTACGGCCCGTACAGAATGATCTGGGATATCTGGCCCGCCGAGGTAATATTAATAAAGGAAGTGGTGTAGTAATGGTAAATAAAAAAGACGAGGCTTTATTCCACATGGCGGTTGATATGATGGGCGGCGGCAACGTATCCTCAGAGACCCACAGGAAACTTGAGAAGTTAGGCGATACCGATTTTTCTTCCGTGGTATTCGATACGATCGATCTCGTAATGGGAGGCCGCTTGTGAGAACATTCAAGGAGATAATGGACGGTGAGTGCGCCAACGAGGCGTGTCATAACCCCGACCTTGACTCAATGCAGGGGCCGATAGCGTCCGGCGACACAATAGATCTGACCGTCGAGTGTTGCCGATGCGGCGCCATCTGGACGGTAACATACAAAGCCATCGAAACGATAACGATGAGCAATCCGGGGAGGAAAGAATGAAAACTAAATTACAATTTCTATTCAACGATTTATACGAATACACGATGGGCTGCATAGGCGGCGAAGGCGAACAACTCGAAGCGATAAAAGAGAAGTATCTGAAACTAATCGCAGAAGAAAACTCGGGACCGGACTTAGCAGACGCGCTCCAACACATTAAAGATATGGTAAGCGTAGGCGATAGCGCCAAGGCCATAGGCAATTATGCAAACGAAGTTCTGGCTCAAGACATCCTGTCGAAAAGGGGCGGATGCGATGATCCCGCGACTTACGATAATGTGTTCGAAAAGTTGCACTCGAACGGGTTCTCGATAGTGCCGTCAGATGAAAATTCGGGGGTATTCGAAATGTGGAGGAAGAAAGACGGGGGAGAATATTCCGAAACCGTTGAAGTCGATAAAGACAACGAGACGGTGTTTTGCTCCGTTTATGGAATATTCTTTCATTACGAAGACGAACAAGGTATAGACTACGAAGAGTTTATCACAAGGGGGTAAATATGCTACAATCCGAATTCGAAAAACTGATCGGGAAGCGCATTAGCGTCGAACTCTATTCTCAGGTAATCGAGCCCGTTTACACTTTCCACCCCAGTATTAACAATAAAGACGGCAAGTCCCAAATATGCGCCCTCTGGAATATAGGCGGCGAGATATTGTTGAGGGATATGCTGGGGACTGCCGAGAAGGCGAAAGAGATCGAGATCAATATTCGAGCATACGAAAATCTTATTAAAATTGAAAAGGCGGCAATAGACAAAGAAGCAGATGAATACAAGAAATTGAAACAGACGCGATACGATAACATTAACCTGTCAAACTTACGGATTGCTGCACTCTGCACAGATTTAAAAGACATGGGGCGCTGCCCTATAAATCTGCCGGGGAGGGATGTTAAATGAAATGTAAGACATGCCAGCAAGATATCCCGATCGATATCAACTGCAATATCTGGGATCTCAAAAAAGACGATGTTATGGAGTATTTCGGCAGGGCCGGAGACTGCATGTTAATCATGAAAGACAAAAGGATCATCTGCGAATGCGATTGCAGTTTATCCACGATCGACGGCAATAAATTGATAGAAGACGGCGGCGAGTTCGTAAGTCGCAATATCAACGACGAATACTCGAACTTGGGCGAGCAATACGATTTCGAAGCCTACTCGGAATATCTGGGGCGCTGGATGTACCGAAGGGTCAGCGAGGACACGAACGAGATCGAGATGGGAATCCACCCTGCAAAATATAAAGGTGGGCTTAACCCTTATAATCCCAATACTTATTTTGCAACAGGGAAGATCATTTCCCTGGGAAGCATAAGACCAGACTGCAACAGCAGATTCTCCTATTATATGGGGGTAGACCTCGAAGGTCTTATAATCAAAATAGGAGGAAAAGAAAATCAGCTCAAGATCTCTCTGGCGCAATATAATAACTTAAAAGAAATGCCGTGGAGCTCTCTATATTTCAAATTCGAAATAGTAGAAGACACTTTAATCAACGCTGTCGAAATAAACAAAGAGGAAAAGAACGATTATGTTCGCACCTTCGTCGGTACGGTCAATAAGGTGAGCCAACACGGAGGCCAACACACAGCCGGCAGTGAATACACGGCCGAAATTGAGTTAGCACAACTCAACCTCGGGAATCAGATAACCCAACACGGAGGCCGAAAGGACATAATAATTGACGAAAATTTCTTTCGTTACTTCGACGAACCCAATTCATTCCATTCCACCTACCAGTTCAATATCGATGTATCGAATAACAAATTAGTCTCATACGGCAAATATAAAGGAGATGAGTAGAATGAACACAAGCGAACGCATTTACAACGAGGTAACGGACAACATCATCAAAATCCTGGAATCCGGAAACATCCCGTGGAAAAAGCCCTGGATCGGGGGTAATGCGCCGAGTAATCTTGTGAGTAAGAAGGCGTACCGAGGAATCAATTCGATCGTACTCGGATTCAGTCCATTCGCCAAGACGCCCTACTGGCTCACCCTCAATCAGTGCAAACAACTCGGGGGCTGGGTGCAGGACTTGAAACACCCGACATTAATCGTATTCTATGCCTTCAGGGATTACGAGAAGACCGATAAAAAAGGGGTTGTAAAAACGGAGAAGGTGCCGATGCTGAAGCACTACTACGTTTACAATTCGAGCCAATGCACAGGGCTTAAACTCCCTGAGACAAAGACGTTCGAGCACGCCCCGATCCCTGCGGCTTACAGCGTAGTCGAAAAATACCTGACGAAAGAAAAGATTCAGGTATCAGACGGAGGGCGCTGCTCATACTCGCCTTCATCGGATTCGATTACGATGGTTCCCGTCACGCAGTTCCCAAAGATCGAGGAGTTCTACTCCACAATGTTTCACGAGATGGCCCACAGCACGGGGCATCAGACACGCTTAAAAAGGGCCGGGATTATCGAGTCCAACGGGTTCGGCAGCGAATTGTACTCAAAGGAAGAGCTCGTAGCGGAAATGACCGCGAGTTTCATCAGCAATGCAGTCGGGTTCGGTGAGGTCGCAATCGAAAACGCGGCCGCGTATATCCAGAACTGGCTCAAGGTTCTGAAAGATGACAAGAAGATGGTTGTGAGCGCGGCTGGCGCGGCACAGAAGGCGGCGGATTATATTATCGATGCGCCGAAGGAGGTTGTAATTGATCCGACTGCATGATTTAAAAAGGGCCGGGTTCGAAACAATGCAAAGGTGGGTGTGTGATTGCGGGTGTCCCCATTTCGTTGTTTCCACTTTAGGCGGAACAATCACCATAATCTGCGATAACTGCAAGGACTATCTTCATATTGTGGAGGCCAATAAATGACATGTTTCATAAGCGAAGACCACGGCGAAGCGACCCGCTGGTATCGCCACATCGGCATCTGCGAGAACTGCTATAATTTTTATTCGGGAACAGAGTTAGACGAAATCATTAAGGGGAGGCGATAAAAATGGCAAAAAGATATACAATCAAACAACTTGAAGGCCCTTCAAATATTGCAACAATAAACAAACAATACCTGAGCGACGATCAAATTCTTTTAGACCTGGCGAGAGATAGATACGAAAAAACTACAAATCCTTACTCGCCTCTGTCAAAGAGACTAAATAAAATAATAGACAAACTTCGTGAAAAGATAAACAAAGACATCAGAAGAAAAAGCGGGAGGCACTAAATTGCTAAGACTTTTGGATGGTGGGAATTGAAATTAACAAACGATCTTCGATCCGATGATCTGTCGGACGCTGATAGAGAACATATCGCCAAGTGCATAAAGGAAGGATATTCAAGCAGGGAAATCGTTGCAGACGAGCCAAATGAGGTTCCCAATGAAACTTAAAGAGACATCTGAATTCATCGCTTGGGAACTCCTGAGCGATTTACAAGACAGGGCGGATGATCACACGGTCTGCCCCAAATGCAAGTCACAACTCTATTTCTGTGATTGCCCTCAGAACATGGCATGTGACATTTTCGTAAAGTATCTGGATAAAATAAAGGAGTTGGATGCGTAATGGAAGTAAAAGAGACAAACATAAATTCGTACTTGAAAGAACTCAAGACGGCGAGTAATCTGACGGGGCCGAGTGAAGTGGATAAGCTGCCGGAGCCTGTTATTATACCCTACGATTCGACAAAAACAGATAATTCGAATCCTGTTGATCCAGCTCCGATTGCTCTGGTTAAATCAATCGCTGATGAATATCTTAAAATGAAGGTAGCCGAGATCCCCGTTAAGATGAGCGAAGAGCAAAAGAACAACGTCGTTACTGCGATTCAGGATGCGTATGAAGACGTATCGAAGGACGAACTTCTTCCCGACCTTGTAACTGTCGTTGAGGGAAACCAAACCGATGTGGATCCTCATATAGTTAAACATATCGAGGAAAATTCCGAGATCCAGAGCGCAATCGTGAACACCAAGGACTTCCTGAATATTCTGAATGCGGCCGCGAAGGTGCTGCCGGTGATGAAAAGTTCCCCCATTTACACCATAAGGCTGGAGACGTTCGGAGGGCGGCAGGACAAGTCCAAAAACAAACTCAAGATCCAGACAACCAATCTCGAAGTCTATTTCATAAGCAGCCTTGATATCGACGAAGACGATGCGACGTTCGATATCATGCTGGATCCCAAAAAGATCGTTGACATCGTAAAGTCAATGACAACCCCGGAGATATGTCTCAAGACTCAGTCTTCCCGTAGTATGCTCACGGTGGTGGGCCAGTTCTCGATGGAGATGCCATACATGGATACCCTAGATAATTACCCGAATCTGCCTTTCGAAGAAAAAAAGGAAGACAAGAAAACTGTCAGCGAACTCAATAACGCAAATATTAAGACGGTCGATTTTCTCAAGGCCGTCGAACAGATCGAGTATGCCAGGTCTGGGGACGCAGTGAAGCAGACATACCAGAAACTTTACATCGAATCCGAACACGGGGAGGCGAGGCTTGCCTGCACCGACGGGAAGCGGCTCGGGGTGGCTAAGGTTGCCTGTGAAATCAACTCAATGCCGAATAGCGAGCCATTCCTGAAGCGTTTCAAAAACCTTCTGGTCCCCGAATGCGTTACCGATTCCATAAAGGCGCTCAAGACGAAGGCGGAATTCGTTGCCTTTTCTTTTATCAAAAGATACAGTCTGCCCGTCACAGAGAAGCCCGAGTCACACTACGAGATCGCTAAATATGTAACCCTGATGCTCGGTAACAAACTGACCGGGGATACCCGATACATATTCGCCAATGAAGGCGTATTCCCGAACATAGATGCAGTTATCCCTAAAGAAGACGCCGCCAAGGTCAAGTTCTATGCAAACAAGGAGATTTTTACAAAAGCGATCGCGGGACTCAAGCCGATATGGAAAGACACTGACTCCGTAACCCTGACATGCCGGACGGATTCGATTAGTTTGAGCGCCAGGAATGCGACAACCGCGGAAGCCGCAATAATCATCACTGAGAAGCTGAACGACATAGCGACAACCCAAAGTGATTACGCTTTCCTCGTCACCCTAAACCCGAGGTATCTCTCGGAACTCGTGTCAAGGTTCGACAAGAAAGATGCGATCCTGTTTGAAATCGGCGGGGCGTCGAGTCCGATCGTTGTCAGCCTCAAGGATTGCAAAGGGACAGTTCATATTCTGATGCCGATAAGGCTGGGATACACGGGAAAATAAAGGGGGTAATATGAGTGACGCGATATTCAGGATGACAGCGAATGGCGACGCAGAGCTTGTCTGTTTCAAGTGCAAGACGAGGGTTGCGAAGACGATGATAGTGACTAACCGCAAGGCAAAAACGGAAGAGGAGGTTTGCGATGAATGTTTCCGGGACATAATGAATGAACGGCGCCAAGAGAAAGCGAAAAGGTTCCTTGACTGGCAGAAAAGACACCAATTCGATTCAGATTATCTCGGACAGCTCGCAGTCAGGGTAATAATGAAGGCGGAGGATTAAATTAAAGCAAGCGGGGCGACAACTTCAAACCGCGAGGAGGCAAAATGAAGGGGTCAATCATTACCAAGAACGTAAGCGTCTACAACAAACTCACGGTTGACGAGCAAGTAAAAGCGAATCTAATAATAAGTGTAAACGTGAAAGGGGATCGCATTCGAATTATCAAAAACAGATTCGGGAAAGACGAATTGCTCGCTAAGATCAGCAAGGCGTGTCAGGGCAATATCGATAAACTCGCCGTTATCATATTTCAGGAGGTTGAGGGGTAATGGACGAACTGCTTTGCCCCAACTGCGGAAGTATTCTCGAACACTGTGACAGCGAGGACTCATGGACGGATTACTGGTGCGACAACTGTGAAACCGGGTATAATTCGGGAGCGTTTGAATTGGAGGAAATAGAATGATTACATGGTGACAGTATAAACAGGACAGGGAACACGAGATCTGGTTGAGATGGCGCAGGGAATCCTCTCCGGGGGAACGGGATCAGATGTGGCGGGATTACTATGAAATGAAGAACGGGAGGTAACACCCATGAATTTAAAAAAATACGGCTATATCCTATCAGTCGAAGACCATAGCAAAGAACGATGGGAAAAGCCAATGCGAGAAAACGGGATGATTGTAGGGCATGAAGTGGTCCACCATACCAAATCTAAAAAACTCTACACCTTGGGATACGATTCTATTGCTTGGGGCTTTTTACCTGAAACAATTACATTAAATCTCTCGGTTGTTGAAAAGATATTAAGGGAGGACGCAAAGCGATGTGGGTAATATACGACCCTAAATCCTATGATGGAGTTGGATATTTTCAAATAGCCGCTTTCCATAATGAAAAGGATGCAAGATTGTGTCTGTCTCTCTATAATTACTTAAATGGTGCCGGTTTCTGGGAATTAAGGTTCGAGGCTAAGGCAAGAATACTTTATGTGTGAGGTGTAGAATGATAGTAATGACTGAAGAGCGGTATCTGTCGATTAACGATGCGAGCCGGCAGGACTACGGGGATTGCGCTATGCACAAAAACATCAAACAGGATCGTAATAAAGAGATCATGATTAAAAGAATGGTCGAAAAAGGCCATGCCCTCACAGAGAAGAGAGCAAGACTTCGCGAAGAATACAGAAAGAAATGCGAAGCCGGAGAAATGAGACCTCCAACCCGGATTGAGCAGTTAATCGAAAACGCAAATGCACACGAAGACCACGAGGCCACGTTAGCCGCAAGACGGTTGCTGGAAAAGAAAGGAATAGATTGGAGGAACTACATTCTATGAGCCTACAAAATTATGTCAAGATCAGTGACGGCAACATCAAATTGGGTAAGGGGATTATTTACAGCGTAAGCCTTACCCCCGGGGAATCATGCAAGCCCGGAGTCCCATGTTTCAAGCCCGCCAAGCAAGGCGGTGGGTGCTACTGCGCCAAGGCCATGAGGTTGTATCCGACGGTCAGGGCGGCATGGGGATTCAACCTGGATATGGCGAAGAACATGCCGGATAAATATTTCGGGGGCATTGAAGAATACATAAAGGAGAAGTCGGTTAAATTCTTCAGGTTCCATGTCTCGGGGGATATACCCTCTCAGGATTATTTCAGAAGTATGCTTATAACCGCGTTCGACTGCCCTGATACGAAATTTTTGTGCTTCACAAAGCGAGATGATATACTAACTAAAAGTTTAAAAGCCAAAGCCCATCTGCCCCGTAATATGAAACTAATATATTCGGTCTGGCCCGGAGTCGAGCTACCCGACAGATCGAAAATGTATTACAATGGCGAGCCGATTCCGTTTGCGTGGGTGTTAGACCACAAGAATCCAGACCCTCGTATCCCAGAGGACGCATTGATATGCCCCGGCAAGTGCGACCTGTGCTTTATGTGCTGGGATGCAAGGCATGACATTGTGTTTCCAAAACATTAGGAGGTTAGAATGACTAAATATCAACCCAGATGGGTCGCGTTCTGTCGGGTTCACAGAATACCAGAAGATGTCCACGACAACCCGCCTAAAGAAAATATAAATCACACAATGGTGAATATAATGTTTACCCAGTGGATCGACACAATGATACATCAATTATTCCCCGTCAAAGAATGGGGCGATCATTGCTCGGATAAACAACTCAAAGACATGGACAAATACATTAACTCGATGCCGGCTAACACAACGCCAAGTGAATTGCCAATGTATTCAGAACAGAAACATTAGGAGGCGAAGATGAAATGGACCGTGCGAAAGTTTTGTTTTAGTTGCAAAAACCAAGATATTAAGCCTAAATGCAAAAAATGCTTGCGGTTTTCTTTATGGGAGGCGCAAGACTCCATTTTGGAAGCAGTAAAAGAAATGAACCTAAAAGACGAAAACACAAGAAGAATTGGATATCCTTTCTTGTCAGGGTTTCTTAGACCGGATCCAAGATTATTTTTAGAGTAGGAGGCCAGTATGGGTCATAACCAAGAAGTAATTCAAGGCTTACTACAACTCGATTACTGCGATCGCCAGACGCTTCAAAGCATTGATTGCAGCCTGAGCAATCTGGTTGAAGAAGTCAGGAAAGCGAATAAACTGAAGGCGATCGAAATCTTGACAGCCCAAGGCGCAATAGGGGCAAATGAGGCAATTGTAAGAGTAGAGGAGATGGGATTGCGTGAATGAAACATGGCAGCAATTTAGCGAACGGATCTGGAGTTTAAAAGCAGACTTCAACCCGTTTCTGGTTCAAGATGGCTGGATAAGTCAAGTCGCGGATGCTTTAAAGCGAGGTGAAAATATTCCCGAAAACATTTTAACATCCCATTCCGAAATCGAATTTAAAGATGGGATTCCATACTGGAGGCGAACTTATGAATGAGCCCTGCGAATTCTTTCTCGCAATCGCAAATTATACGGACGGAACCGTATGCGATTGGACGATAACGGCAACCCAAGAACTCGCTCTTGAATTCCTTGACAAGACAGGCAAGCGGGTGCTCACAGAACAAGCGAGAAAGGGCATGGAATTGTTTCATGCAAGTGATTTGAAATGTTTCGTACTAACGGGGGTATTGGAAGTGAGGGAGCAATGAACGAAATAAAAGATATTACAGTGTTCAATAAATTTATAAAACAAATCGAAAAAAAATATCCCGATATTGTGGCGGGGTTTCAAAGCGCAGAGGACACATTTATTCCCGATACAATCGGCTTCGTAGCGCACCCTGCGAATATCAACGATAAAAAGCGGGTATCGGTTTTGGTTGGGATTCGACCTCCCGATGACATAAAGCCTTGTGAGCATTTTTGGTCATGGAGGAACCTTGGTGACATAAAAGACCTGAAGAAACGCATTCTGACTCTTGTAGAAAAGATGGTGAATGAATGAAGAAGCTATGGGCGGTGTTCAAAAAGAACTCCAAAACATTTGGAAAATATGTTTTTGCAGATGCCTATGTCAATAAACTAAACGCTCAAGCTTGCGAAAGATTAATAAAACAATACGAGGGCGGCTGGACGAAAATTGAAAAGTATTTCACGAGTCAAAAGGAGCCATTAATGTATCTCGCAATCTTGACTTTACTCAACGGGGACCTCTATAAAGTGAAAGTCTTCACCCGATACAAACAAGCAATGGCATGGGCCAAGTGGGTCACTAAAATCGACGAGAAGTCGAGGGTCGGGAATATCAAAGTGAATATAATTAAGGCGGAGGTGGAGGATGAGGCTTAAAGAAATATCCTATGATAACTACAATCGCCGGCTTCAGCGACTTGAGCGTAAGAACCTCGAAACATGTGGATCCTCGACTTCATGGGTATCCATTGGGAACCATGCTTCGAATTTCAGGGGGATTAAAGAATGCAAAATGGACTCTGAGACCCTGATAATTGACGAGGACGCATTTAAACAATTAAGGGATAAATTCAAAAGATATTGAGGTGGAAAATGAATCTGGTGTTTACAAAAAAAGACGCTAATAAAATACTTGGAAGGTGTTCAGGGTGCGGCAGGGAGATTTTAGTGGAACATCTTCCCGGAATGTCCCATCTATCTCAGATCGATCTCGATTTAGTAACTTATTTCACATGTCCGAACCCCAACTGTGTATGTAGCAGCGGAGGAACTTCAGAGGCAGAGGGAAAGGACTTAGTTAAAAATCTTATTAAAATTTAAGGAGGCAAACTATGTCAAAACTACCCTGGGGTGCTGGTAAAATAGTGAAGCAATTCAAATCGGTGGATCCCCATCTCATCATCGAGTTCGAGAAATACCACAGGAAAGTTATGCGACAACATTTGGCAAACGCGGCTGAGGAGAAGAAAATGATCCTTGTCTTGAAGGCGATTAGAAAGGGCAAGGAAAAGAAACGGGTGAATCGTGAAAAATAACTGGGAGCCGCCGCTTCGCAATGTCGAGTTAATGCCTGTTTCCGGCGGGAACTTAAAGGCATTACTGAACTCTGGGGCGGATGCCATTTACATTTATGACATCGGCCCGCATTTCGAGTATTACTGTAACACCGAGGAGATCTTGGAGTCCCCGGGGCTACAGGGAAGGATCGTGGAATGGATCGATCATCACACTTACGCTTGGAAATCCGAGACCCTTGAGAAACACAAGTTTCTACACATTCGAGAATCGCTTGCGTGTTCGAGCCTCGTGAGCCAAATCCAAATCAGACCGAGGCAAAGCGTAACGATCGCGTATTCGAATGATGTAGATGGGTTCATATCGACCCTGATAGCGTTATGCGAAAACAAAATGAGCCTGGACGGACTCTTTACTATCTGTGGGGTTGCCCAAGCCTGCGACACAGCCGACTTCATTCGGAACCCCGAGGCTTTGAAATGGCACAAGGCGGTATCCGCGAACAGGCATTACAGGCTCATCTGGGATCTCTATGAAAGCGTGAGCAAAAAGGAAACCTGGTGGAATCAATGCTCTAATTTCAAGAAGTCTATCGAGAAGTACGATAAGACGATTCTACCGGCGAACCAGAGAATGATAAAGGAAAGGAGGTGCTATAAGGGGGTGCCGATCGTAAACTCGGCATTCGTCGATATCTGTGATATATCGTATATCGCGGATTATTTGAGGAAGCAATCTCGTTTCTTGGTAATAGAAAGCAACGGGGCAATCAAAGTTACATGCAACGACCCCGGGATCAATTTATCCGCGATATTCGGCAGCATTGGCGCGCCTTTTAAGGTGTCAATAAAAAGAAAAGGAAATGTCTTGACACCCGAGGCGATTGTAGATATAATATTATCGAGGGTATAAGGGAGGGGAACATGCAACTCATTGAATTTGCGATTATTTTCGCATTGTCATTCGCTTGTAACTTAGCCAAATCATTTTCAGGGGAAAGGAAATAGTCAAGATGAAACATAGTCTTGTCCAGCGCGAGCTTTCTCCCGGGGTCTATATAAACAACCCACTCCGTAGCGTTAAACTACAGTGTCATAACTGCTTGCAAAGCCGCAATGTTAACGATTACGATCTCGAGTATCGCAAAGACCAGCCTTATCTTATATGCCGTAAGTGCTACATGAAATACAGCACGGCCGGCTACATAGACGAGTCGGATGTGCATGTCGAGATCATAACAAATCAAGCCATCGAGACCGAACGGTTTTACATCGAGGGCGCGACGAAAGCTTTCTGTTATGAAGGCACGGGTTTAATCATAACCCCCGAGAACTACTATACTCTCAGGACGGGCTATGTAATCTCGATTGCGAAGGGGCCGATCATCCTAAAGAAAAGCCCCGGGGAAATACTTAAAGTACACATTTACTGAGGAGGAAATATGATAGGAGTCGATACGGGCCATAAAACTCCCATAAAGATATGGGTGTCGAATATTGAAGAGGGCGCATTGAATCAGGCATATAATCTAGCAGATCTTCCTTTTGTTTTTAAACATATCGCCCTTATGCCTGATTCCCATCAGGGTTATGGGATGCCCATAGGTGGCGTGCTTGCAACCAAAGGTATAATAATCCCAAACGCTGTCGGAGTAGATATTTCTTGTGGCGTAGCCTGTATCAAAACAAGCCTTAAAACAGAAACAACTTCGATTGAGCAAATTAAGGAACTCATGGGCTTTATCCGAAAAGCTATCCCTCTCGGACATAACCATCACAGCGAAGCAAAAATATCCGAAATGGAATTTTATTGCGGGCCAAAGGATTCAATAAATAAAGATAAATATCCTATTTTCTATCAGGAATACAATTCGGCAACTCACCAGATAGGCACGCTCGGCGGAGGAAATCACTTTATAGAAATCCAAAAAGACCCGGAAGGGTTTATATGGGTCATGATTCACTCCGGTTCCCGCAATATTGGAAAAAAGGTAGCAGACCATTACAATGAAAGAGCAAAAAACGAAAACTGGAGATGGTTCTCTTCGGTCCCTAAAGAGGTAGATCTTGCATTTCTTCCTCTCGAATCGGAGATTGGACTTCAGTATTTTAAAGAACAACAAATGTGCGGCACGTTCGCGAAAGCAAACAGGGAAGTAATGTTATCTTCCATTATGGCAATAATAAAAAATATGTTCCCTGAATGCGAATTTCTTCCTATCGTATATGAAAATCCGATATTTGACATCGCTCATAACTATGCCGACATCGAGAACCACTTCGGCGTCAATGTAATTGTACATCGCAAGGGAGCCACGAGAGCATATGAAGGCCAACTTGGGATAATCCCGGGAAGCCAAGGCACAAAATCATATATAGTGAGAGGGCTCGGCAACCCCGACTCATTCAAGTCGTGTTCTCACGGCGCCGGCCGTAAGATGGGCCGCAAGGTAGCGCAGCAAAGCCTTAATCTTCAGGATGAAATAGATCGAATGAATTCGCAAGGAATCGTTCACAGTATTCGTTCGGCAAAAGATCTTGACGAGGCCGCGGGGGCTTACAAGGACATAGACGAAGTAATGGAAAACCAGAAAGACCTCGTTGAAATCGTAACCGAACTTAAACCAATCGCAGTTATAAAAGCATAGGAGGCAATATGGATCTTTTGGTGTGCGCCGTTAAAGTTAAAAACGTCGAGATCGGAATGGACGTAATTAACGGCAAGGAAACATACTATACGACAACATCGGTTGAAGTTGGACCGCGTCCCGACAGTTTGTCAAATTTGAACATCAAACCTGGGAAGCTGCCAAAACCGCCCTTACGGAAATAATTTCCAAAATAAACAGTTTCATTTGGGCGGTCTGCGAAGTAACGGGGGATTCGAAGATCTTCGTCAAAAACCTCAAATTTAACGTGAACGCGGATTTCTCGAAAAAAATAGAAGAAATATTACAGAAATATTAAAATATGGGAGGAAATATGTCAGAAAAAAGGGAAAACAAACAACTCACGATCGTTAATATGGCATACGAGAGCGCTGTCAAGGCGTGGTCAATGCCGGAGCAGGAACTCAAGACAATCTTCGGTCCCGATCTCACCGTAAACGAATTCACAGTGTTCCTTGGGATGGGAAGAGCGTTAGGCGCTAATCCATTCCTGAGAGAGATATGGGCGGTAAAATACAATAAATCCAAACCGGCTTCGATATTTCTCGGCCGCGATTTCTATCGCAGGAAACTTCAGGAACAGCCCAATTACATTGATCACATCGTGAAGCCCATATTCACGAATGATGATCTCGAAATAGGCCCCGACCAGAAGATCCTAAAACATAACCATAATTTCAAGGAACGCGGCGGGCTTATCGGTGCGTACTGCTGCCTTATATGCACTGATTCACAGGGCAAGGAAAGGCACCGCACCCATATCGTTTATATGGAAGAATACGCACAGACAAAGGAAGTCTGGGCGAATGGACAGCCCACGGGCCAGAGAGTTCTCACCGAAACATGGGCCGGCAAACCCATAACAATGATATGCAAAGTCGCGGAAGCCCAGTGCATTCGTATGTACTATCAGAGTCTCTTCGCTGGGACTTACGACGAGTCCGAGGCATGGTATGAGGCCAATAAAGCCAAGGAACTCGCGGAAGAAAAATTCAGAGACCTCCCCGCAATGCAAAATCAGCAACAGATAACCGGCGCGGAGCAACAGGCACAGTATCCCGGATATGAACCCGTCGATACCGTACAGTCAGGACAGACCCAGATGGAGATCCCTGCGGAAACAGTGCAGGCTCCCGTTAATCCCTACATTACCCCGGCACAGACGGCCCCGGCGCCGACAGTACAGCCACAGGCCCAGACGCCCCCGTCGGCTTCCCAGACGGGAGACCCCACAAGGGATTACCTCATGGGCAAGATCGTTGAAATAAAAGAAAGATTTTTCCCATCTTCTCCGGTAAACGATGAAAAAGTAAACTCATCTGCGGCTATGGCATTCCGCAATAAATGCCTCGAAGTCACGGGTAATCCGAACCTTTCGATTAAGGCAAGCACGAACGCGGAAGTCGAAACTCTTCTCGTCAGACTCGAAATGGCGCTATCGAATACAGCGAAGCCGGCACCCGTTGCCAATGGAATCCCCGGTGCGGGAATGCCCAATGATCCCTACGCCAAGAAATTCTAAGGAGCGAACTTATGAGCCTCAATCAGAATGCTGCCAGCAATAGCTTCGGGATTCTGGAGGCTGATCCCATATTACAGAACGAGGTGGATCTCCTGTTAATGCTCGCGGAACATCCCGATATGTCGGAGGTGGTCCGTGAGCAAATAACAGAAGAACTTATTTCGAGTTCATGTGTGGGCCGGCTCCTGAAAAGTTTCGTGATGGAGAACCGCCCGATAACCCTGGCAACAATCCAAGACACGATAGCAGACCCGACCCTATGTATGTCGTTACAGACCCGGTACAGTTCAAAGGAAGACATCTTCAAGATTATGGACAATCTCACGGTGTCATATAAACTGAGATATACCCGTGAGATACTTCCAAGGCTTCTCTCTAAATCGAAAACGCTTCTCGAAAGCGAAGACATAATAAACAAAGCGAACCAAATAACACAAATCGGACGGGTTAATCAGAAACTCATGAATAAGCAAAGGTATATCAAGGAATTCGAACTCTATCAAGCCGATAAGACTCCGGGCTGGGGAACAGGGCTACCCCTTCTGGATCGCCAAATGACAGGCGGGATAAAGCCGAGTCAGTTGATGGTTATCGCCGCGGAAACGAGTGTTGGAAAGACAATGCTTGCGTATCAAATCATCATGAATATGGTGATTGCGAATGGTGCCTCGGCCGCAATGTTCTGCCTTGAAATGCCTTTGATGGATACCCTGAATCGATTGATCCCGCCCTTCACCCAGACGGTTCGAAGCGTCGATCTCGTCGAGAAAACATTGTCCCCGGCCCAGATGGCGGAGGCAAGGATCGCCCTCAACTACATAGAATCCCAGAGGGTGATTATAATCGATGACGAGTTCGATATCCGCTCGATCACACATAAGATCCGGCTCATGGCGAAGCAGGGAGTAAACCTATTCCTTATCGACTATCTCCAACTCGCAATGAAAGACCCGGCGAGTGTTAAGGAAGTTGAGGAAATAACCCGAGACCTGAAACGGCTCGCGATGTCTTTGAATGTTTTGATAATTCTGGTAGCGCAGTTCCACAGGAAAGACGATATCAAAATGTATAAAGATGTCGTGGTTAAACGTAAACCTTTACTCTCGGACTTGAAGGGAGGCTCCGCGATCGAGTGTAATAGTGACAAGGTAATGTTCCTTCACTATGACCCGGAATGGAGCGGGAACTACCTTGCGAGTTCATACGTCGAGTTTATGATGGCAAAAAACAGACAGGGCCCGGGAGCGTTTTCCGGAATATACTTAATGCTGGATAAGATGAAATGTTTCTTCCAACAAACCGAATGGCGTCCGCCACAGAAGGAGCGATAACATCGAATTAATTAAAATAAGAACCCAATTTCTATCCAAACAAAATCTCGATACGTTTGACCTTTCGCTTAAAGCCGCGTATGCAGAGGCTCCACCGATTCAATGTTATTCCAGCGAAAAAACCACATCAATATGCGATCTCAATGTAACCTACATATCCCCGGATTATAATAAATACAGGAGGCTACCATGAATATCTCAGCAGTAGTATGGAGGATCCACAGGAACCAGAACACAGGCAAGGCTACCAACTTTTTCACCCTCGAACTCGATGACGCCGTGGGATTCGAGTGTATGCTCGCCCAGAGACAGTCGGGAGACATGAGTTTCTATATTAATTGGCCGTCGGACAAATTCCAGTCGAGAGACAACCCGCCCAGAACAATGTATAAGACACAGGCATCCGTCTTCAACAAACAGCTCGCGGCGCACATCACCCAGGGCGTAGTCGCAATCTTCAACCAGAAAGACGCACAGGGGAATCCCACCAATTACATCGCCCCGGGAAGCACTTACTACCAGCGTCAGGAAGAGAAAAAACAGAAAGCACAGCAGTACCAGAACGCACAGACCCAGGGCGGACCTCCGCAGTACCAGCAACAGGGCGGGTATCCCCAGCAGCCTCCGAACCCCTACAATCAGCAGACATACACCCCGGCCCCGCCCGTGTATCAGCCCCAGCAATATCAACCGGCAGCTCCCCAGCAGTTCCCTCCTCAGCAGGCGCCGCCTCAGATGGCACCTCAGGGGACGTATCCGCCACAGCAGCAGCCCGCGGCTCAAATCCCTCCGGCTCAGGCGACATATCCTCCGCAACAGTATGTCCCACCGGCACAGCCCCCGGTTAATCCGAATCAGGTTCCTACTCAAGCGGCTCCCCCGCAGACCCCGGGAGTCCAGTATCCCAATAACGGAACCCCCGATTACATGAAATAAGAAAGGAAGGCGCCATGCAAGAACCCGTAAGCCTATTACACCATATTCACTCGGACTTCTCGAAACTGGATGGACTTATAAAGATTTCGGAACTCGTAGCCACCGCCAAGAAATACGGCTACACCGCTATATCCCTGACGGATCACGGCACGATGTCTGGGACTCTGGAGTTCTACCGGGCCTGCAAGAAAGCCGGGGTTAAAGGTGTTCTGGGCTGCGAATTTTACATGGCGTCCCCTTTAGCCAATGAAGACAGAGTTGTGGAGCGCTGCCATCTCGTGTTGCTCGCCAAGAACATCACGGGCTGGCAGAACCTCCTCAAACTCTCGGAGTTGAGCTGGCAAGCCCCGAACTTCTATAAGACCCCGAATGTCACCCTCGATCTCCTCTCGAAATACCACGAAGGCTTAATCTGCACCTCGGCATGTATCGCCGGCCCGATTGCGAAGTACCTGAACACGGATATCTCGATATCGACATACAACGCGATATCGTTGAAGAATATCTTCGGTGCCGACTTTTATATAGAAGTGCAACCCAATAGCCTTAGCGAACAAATCTCCGCGAATGTGCAACTCCTTAATATGTCCCGGAGGCATGACATCCCGATAATGCTCGGGCTGGATGCTCATTACCTGAATAAAGAACACGCCATGAGCCATGAGACCCTACTTGGGATCAATACAAGAGCCAAGATATCATGGCCCACAAAGAGCGAACAGGTTGAAAATGGAGTCCTCGAAGTCGCGGAAGCCAATGACGCTGAAGACACCAAAGAAGACACAGGCGATGATGACATGTTCGAACCCTCCCCGTTTAAATTGACAGAACCTTCCGAAGAAACCCCTAAAGACAACGCTGTGAATCGTGCCAAGAAAAAACATGAGATTGCGAAGTCAAAGTATCGCATGAGTTTTGGACGCCCCGAGTTTTATGTAATGACCCAAGCCGAAGTCTATGCGGCCTGGGACACGCATCATAAAAACTTCAGGCTCCCCGAGGACGAATGCGATACCTCCCATATGATCCATCTCGAAGAGGCCATATCGAATAACGAGAAAATAGTTTCACAAATCGAGGAATTCAGTATCGAACCTGACTCGAAACGGCTCAATAAAATATTCGACATAAATAAACAAGACCAAATGTTCCTGAAATTCCTCGCCGGTCAGACACAATACGATGTAAAACGAGCTATGGACGATCCTGAATGGGGATTCCATTACCTTCGCTATCTCGTGTATCAAGGCTATTATAAACACGAAATACACCTCAAGTCAAACGAAGCTGAATATATCGAGAGAATCAACAAGGAGTTATGCGAAATCCGAGAGGCTGGCATTGTGGACTATTTCCTTGTGGTTTACGATGTAATTAAGTATTGTGAGAACAACGGCATATCAGTTGGACCAGGCAGAGGTAGTGCGGCGGGGTCGATCGTAACATACTTACTCGGAATCCATCAAGTCGATTCTCTCGAGTTCGGGCTTCTCTGGGAAAGGTTCTATAATGCGGGTCGCAAGGGTCAGATGCCTGATATAGATCTCGACATCAACACTTCGAAACGCCATCTCGTATGCGAATACCTTTCAAAAAAATACGGAGACGAACACGTTGCCCATATCGTCAACTTCAATTACTTCAAACCAAAATCAACCCTGCGTAGTGTTCTCTCATATTACGAATATCCCTACGATATGGTCAATGAAATCGTGGGTGAGTTCAAATTCGTGGAAGACGATGACGATGAAGACGATGCCGAATTATCCCAACTCCTCGCAAAGATCAAGGACAGGGTTGAAATGGCGCCCCTGTATGCAAACATAGAACGGGACTGCTACGCTCTCATCGACGGGGTTAAATGCCTCGGCACCCATGCTTCCGGGATGGTTATAACAAACGATCCCTTGGCCTCCCTGTGTCCCGTAATTACAATCACAGACAAGGCGAGCAAGACGAGGGTGCCGGCGGCGGCATGGGATAAGACAATGCTCGAAGATCTCGGGTTCCTGAAACTCGATATCCTCGGGGTTAAGGTGCTCGATATCATCGACGAAACGGTAAAACTGATCAAAAAGTTTCATGGGATCAGCATCGATGTATCGAAAATCCCTCTCGATGATCCCGGGACTTATGAACTCATATCACGAGGTTTAACTGCTGGAATCTTCCAGTTCAATGTCGGGACCGAATTGCAAGGCTACGCCAAGACATACGGGGTAAACAATTTCAACGATGTCTGCGCCCTGACCGCATTGGGACGCCCCGGCGCCAAGAACTTCCTCGGGGACTATATGCAGAACAGAAATAAGAACAGAGAGCAGATCGAACTTCCTGACATGAGGCTCTACGATATCCTAAAAGATACGAGCTGTGTTCTCGTGTATCAGGAACAGCAGTTAAATATCTGCAAGATCTTGGCGGGCTTCGATCTCAAGCAAGCCGATAATCTCCGGAAAATTGTGTCCAAGAAGAAACTCGATAAACTCCCTGAGATGAAGGAAAAGTTTATAAATGGATACGTTGCGAATACTACGGCAGAACACATCCATCCCGCATTCCGGACCAGTACAAGCGGCGCGGATGCAGCCCAGATGCAAGAGATAGCACATAAGATCTGGGGGATGTATTTCTCGGAATGCTCGTATCTTTTCAATAAGTCTCACGCCGTAGGGTATAGTGTCCAGACGATGCGCACGGCATGGCTCAAGACACACTATATAACCGAGTTCATGACGGCGGCGTTACAACAGGAAGACAAGAAGGTGCCCGATTATATCTGGGAATGTCTTTATCTCGGACTCAAAGTATTCTCTCCTCATTTCTCGCACAGCAAGGGCGATTTCGCAATGCTCAGGAATCGACAAATAAGTTTTGGAATATTCAATATTAAATATGTATCCAAAGTTTTTCTGACGAAATTTGAAATAGACCCAGTCAAGGCGCTTCTCGAAACTGCGAATAAGAAAATGCTGACTTCACTCATTCACGCCGGGGTTTACGACGGATGGAATAACTTGAATCGTAAACAAGTTTATGATACAATATCCCTATATAAGACGATGAAAAAGAAATGGGACGATTACAAAATCAAAGCATCCGAATACGCCGAGAAGGTTGCAAAGGCTGCGGAGTCCGGCAAGAACCCGAGGGGCAAGGCCCCGGAAGCCCCGGAGATAACACTTCAACAGATTCTTGCGAACCCAATCCGGGTCGAGGATTACACAATCGAGGACAAGATCGCACAGGAAGAGGCTTTGCTCGGATACTCGTTCTCAGACCCCGACTACGAATATAAACCCTATATCAATGCAAAAACGATAACGGGCTGGCGGCAAATCGGATCTTTACAAGACCAAGAGGTGTGTGAGTTTTTCGGAAGCATCGAGGAAATAAATACGAACATTACGAAGTCGGGTAAGACGATGTTCCGGATAAAACTCAAGTACGCCAAGTCCTATGTCGGGATTACAATGTTCGACAATACCTCGGAGCGTTATGCGGGATTCCTGAACACCAAGGAAAAGATGTTGTTCAAGTGTAAAACCAATATCTATTACAACGAGAAACGGCAGAAATCAGAGAAAGGATTCACCCTGACAAGTATCAGAAAAATAACGGATATAGTAAAATCTTAGGAGGATTTTAAATGTCATGTGACAAATGCGGGGCAAACAGTTTCCCAACAACAATTCAGCCGGCTCTATCAAAAATCTACGGAAGAAGTATATTTCTCTGCGATCCTTGTAATACAATCGAAAAATCGGAAGGCAAAGACGGCGGGATTACCCTTTGGAGTATCGCAGAATCCGCAATGCGAAATGGGTTCGCGCTTCCGAAACTTCCCCTTACCTCGGTTCAATCCCTGGTGCCTCCCGCGGCCGTCGCAGGAGAGATCGCCAATGCCTTTGTGAATAAGCCGGGAGCCAACAAAGGCCCTGAACCCGCTTTGGCGCAGAAAGTAGAAATTGCTCAGGCGCTTACCCCGGAAATATTCAAGACGGTGATTGAAGCCACAACCGGAATCGAAATAAAACAGCCGACTTGCGAAGCCATGACCGTTACCCCCGTGACTTTTACCCCCGGCGCCCAGCCCGCAAGGAAGAAAGCGGGCAGGGATTGGACGAACATCATGCGTCCCGATAAGGCGGAATGGCCGGAAGGCAAACTCCCGCATAAATCAATATCGCAGTGCGAAGCCTTCCAATCGTGCTCACTCAAGTATTACTTCCAGAACGTCCTGAAACTTCCGCAGCCCTGGAGCGAAGCCATGCACATGGGAAACGTACACCACGCCGTATGCGAAGCCCTGTATCGGCTCGAAGCGTCCCAAGGTAGGGCAATATACAAAAATACTTCCGCCGAGGAACTTATCAAGTTCGCAATGCCGAAGATGGAAGAGGCGTTCGCTTCCGAGTATGAAGGCCATGACTTATGCCCCGAAGACTTCGAGATATCCCACGCCTATCTCCAGAACAGCGTTCCTGTTACCGTGGCGTGGTTCCTCAAGAACCAGTACGATGTCGTGAAGATCCGCAACGGGAAAGGCGAGCTCGTGCCTTGCGTTGAAATCGGGGTGGAGACAATGATCCATAACCCATTCACTAATAAACCGAGAACGGACTTTGTGATCCAGATGTGGCTCGATCTCGTGGCCTTCGATCGTGGCGGGAACATCATAATAATCGACCACAAGACGGCTTCCAAGTCGTATTCGGATACCAAAGTCAGGACTGCGATGCAACTCCCGATATACGCTTACGGAATGCAAAGGATCTTTAAAGAACAGGGTCTTAAATACACGGGGCTCACCCAATTCGAAGCCCTGATGAAGACCAAGAAAATCGAACTCAAGGCATTCCCGAGGATCGTTACCCCCGACGATATCAACAAGGCGCTCGTAGATATGAACTTAACGATCGAAGGTATGAACTCGGCTGCGTATTACCCCGCCGTTGACGAAATGGCTCACAATTACTGCGGATTCAAAGACGCTTGCTTGAATTGCAAGATGCTCGATAAAATGAAATCTGCATTCGAACTTTCGACTTCGGCAAGACGCCCGATAATTCGCCCCACGGATAAAACAATAATAACCCAGACAGTAGAGGTAGAGAAGCCCGTTATAGATCCGGGTCAACTCTCTATCCCTGAAACCACCCCGGAACCCGTTAGTTTTATACACGACACGGCGCCGGTTCAGCCTGTCGAAACCAAAGTTGAAACGAAACCCGCGAGTTTCGAAGATTTCATGTTTTAAGGATGTGACGATTATGGCACCCAGAGTACCCAGCGTGACCCCCAAAGAGAACCCGACATACCCAGTAACCCCGGAAACCGGAATCAGAAAACCCGAAGTAAGCCCGTTCGATTTAAACACTGAAACGGTATCCAAACCCGCAATGATCTCGAAACCCTATGTTGCCGACACCAATTTGACCCCGGCGAAAATCGAATTACCCTCCAATATCTACGCTTGTGATTTAGTTCAGATCGGAATCCCTATTGAACTGACCCGCGGCAAGATCACAGCAATCCCGCTTGTCGGATACGAAGTCAAGAAAAGAAAACTCGTATCTACGAATATGGCGCACCGTGGCCTCCAAGTAATTAACCCCGTCCTGGCGCCGGGGGATCACGATGTTTATGTAATCTGGCTCGACAAGTTCTCGGAAGACGCAATCTTCAAAATGGCTCCCGGCGACTTGCAGATAAAATTACATGATTAAATCGTTCTATTTCCAGCATATATTCAACATCGAAACATTCGGCGCCTCGTTGGGAACAGGCGCCAATGTCTTCACCGGGGCGAGTGAAGTCGGATTGTCGCATCTCAAGAACGCAATCCGCTTCGCTCTCACTGGCGGCACTCCCGGCGGGATTGCTCCCGAATTGCTTGCCAATGTAAAGGTGGATAAACCAGCGCCCAAATGTATTATCGGGCTCGATAAATTCGGAAAATCATACGGGATAGAAAGGCGGATATCCCCAAACTTCGTTTCCGTGAATGAAATCGCGACCCAGTTCACCCGACACAATACATTCTCGAATTGCCTCGATAACCAAGGCATATCCAACCTGATAATGCAATGCCTTACCCACGAAGATCTGTTTCACTGTAACCCCGAAACACAGGGCGAGCTTATTAAATACTTCTATGCCGGCGGGGATGGAATAGACCTGAGTAAATTCGAAATAGACCCCGAATACATGGCGGATCTCGAGGGCGTAAATCTTCTCAATATAAAAGAGTATAGAAGTAAATTCTCCCAAGAAATCAGAGATTATAAACGCAAAGCTGAAGTGGTTCAGTTTAATTCCAAGAACCTCAAAGGGATAATGGCAGAAGATGTTACCAAGGCCGACATCGAGACGATTCAAATCGAAATACTTCAACTCACCCACTCGATGCGGAACGAGATCCCAGTAACCGCGAATACGAATGATATCGTTGACATTCGATCGCAGATTGATCATCTGAAGAACCAAACCTACAATGCTAAATATGCCAACTACATATCGAAATGGAAAAGTGACGTTAGGGATAATACGCAACGAATACTGGATCTCCAAGAATATAGCGATGACAAGTGCCCGATACACGCTGATATTTCTTGTGGGTGCAAAACTCAATTCGTGGAAATCATTGACCTGCACCAAAAAGCAGTCGAAGACGCAGAGGCCAAATTAAAAGACCTCGAAATAAAAGAAGAAGAATCCCGGCAGGGCTGGCAGAACGAGATCAATAAAAACATAGACGAATACACCCAGAAACTAAAAGGACTCGTGGAAACATTCGAATCCGAAGTTGAAGCCGTTAAAATCAAGAACATTGAAATAAAAAAACATAACTCCGAACTCCAAAGACAACTCGACTCGGCAAATCTTAAACTTGATGATTTCAATCGGATTATGGGGGCCCAGGCGGAAAGAGACTCTAAACTCCGAGAACTCGAGTCGTATCAAAGATACCTTTTACACTACGAGAATCTGATAAGTATTCTGGACACAATCGGCAAGTCTCTTATAATATCGCATAAACACCCTTCCCAATTACTCGATAAAATAAACGCAGTATCAAATCGATACGGAATAAGAATAACCCAAGAAGACTCAGGGCTATTTATCAATCGGGTTCATTATTTACTTTGCAGTGACACGACCCGAATGATATCAGGCATAATTTCAAACTCTATTTTCGCAGAAGAAAGCGGATACGGCTTTTATGTCTGCGATAATTTTGAAAAAATTCCGCTCGATATCGGAATGGATCTGCTCGAATGGGTGGATAAACAGAATGTATCCGCTTTAATTCTGGGACGGGAGATCCCAGAATCCATTATGACCCCGGGTATTAAACAAAAAATGAAAACAATGAGTGAGGTATAACATGGCGGGAAGACCCAAGAAGAAAAAGAAAATTGAAACTATAGAGGATCAAGTCGCGAGTTCAGGGCTCGATAAGAGAAACCTATACACGGAAAGAATTTGTGTAGACGATACAACCCAGGACGCGGAAGTCGAACTCGTAAGGATGGATTCTTTCCCTTACATGAGATTCCCTTATGAGTTCTTTAACTCAATGCAGTCGATGGTAATGCCGCATATCGCCAGCGATAACGTGAACCATCTCGTCGTATGTTCGCCCACATCCTCGGGCAAAACCTATGTTGCCGAAGCCGCGATTGCACACGCCAACCATTTCGGGTACAAGGGAATCTATTTGAGCCCACTTAAAGCTCTGTCAAACGAAAAACTGATGGAATGGACGGACAAGGAACACGACTATACGAGAATGGGCAGGAAAGTGGCAATCCTTACAGGAGATTTCCAAAAGACAGAAGCCAAAATGAACGAGATCGCAAATTCGGATATGATCGTTATGACATCCGAAATGCTGAACAGCGTAACCCGATTGTATTCGCCCACGAATCCCGCGAGCCAGTGGCTCCTCAGGGTCGGGGTTATCGTGATAGACGAAGCCCATTTGATAGCGGAAGAAGAGCGCGGGGATAAGCTGGAAGCCCTTATAATGCTTCTTACTGAAATTAATCCGATGGTCAGGATCGTGGCGCTCTCGGCTACCCTGCCCAATGTCAGCGACTTCGCGAAATGGTTGTCTGTGCTAACGGGGCGCAAAACTGAGATGATAGTGTCCAAATTCAGACCTATCCCGCTTGAAAAACATTTCTGCGAATACCTGCCCGTATCGAGGAAGACGGCGGAAGTGGAACAGCAGATCACTGAAATGGTTGATTATGTAATGGCCCAGAACCCGGAGGCGTGTTATCTCATATTCGTTACTTCGAAGGCGTTCGGGAAGAAGTTGAGCGCGCATCTATCCGGCGCCGGGAATAAAAATTTTTTCTTCTCCGCGGATCTCTCGAAGACGGAAAGAAACTCTTTACATGCCAGATATAACGCTCGCGAGTTCAACACTTTGATTGCAACGAACGCTCTGGCATGGGGGGTAAATACGCCGGCCAAGATCGTTATTGTAACTTCAACCCGAATGGGAATTGGGAAAAAGGTATCCACTGCAACCCTGAACCAAGAAGCCGGCCGCGCAGGGAGACCCCAATACGATAAAGAGGGCAAAGTCTTCTATTTTATCCCAAACTGTTTCTTTACCGAAGATTTCGATAGAATCCTTTCGGGAGAACCCATTATGTCGCAGATGATAGATGCGGATGTTCTCGCCTTCCATGTCCTCGCTGAAATCCATCACGGCCGTATTAAAGACACATTCGATTTAATCTCATGGCACAAGCGAAGTTTCGCGGCACTCCAGACGGCGCCGCTCCAGGAATACCACGCCGAAATGGTAATGAACCGGCTCGAAAAGTGCGAAATGATCAAGCGCAATGATGACGGCACATACAAAATAACATATCTGGGAACCGTGACATACCAGATGTATATGAGACCCGAAGACATGTACGGCTGGAAGCACGGGTTCGAAATGCTCTTCCGGAAAATTAACTGCAAAGAAATCGTGGGTGAACACGAGATCGATAAAGAATCTTGCCGGATACTTGCTCGCACCGTGGCTTCCCAAAAAATGTATTACTCGAAATACGAACAAGAGCACATGAATCTAGTACGGGGCGGAATAAGCGGGAAAGATGGCTGGAATAAAATCGCGGATTGCTACATGGCGCTTCTGAACCCTGAGCCCTACCCTTTCCTTATGAAGAATTTAATGGATCAATTACTCATGGACTCTAACCGGGTCTTCGGGGCGCTCAAGCGGGTAATGCCACAAAATAAGTTCTTCCTCGAAGATCTCGAGAACAGAATCAGGTACGGAGTTCCCAAATACATGCTCGAACTCTGTAGGATCGACGGGATCGGCGGCAAGAAGGCTCACAAACTCTGGGACGCGGGAATCAGGACGATCCGCGATTTCGTGAATAACCATCTGAAAACAAAAGAAGTCTTGGGGGAAGCCACATTCAACGGCTCGTACCAGTCCGCCGCCGAATTGCTCGGAATGCAAGTCAACCAAGACGCAATACTTCAAAGAGTTGGGATGCAATAATGAATAAAACAGAACGCGACCTTCTTAAACACGCCCTTGGTCTGGACTACAAAGATAAACCTTTCCGCAACCACTTCGTTGCCGGCGCCAGCCATTCCGACTACGAATATTTGGAAGATCTCGTGGCTCAAGGCTTCATGATAAAGCGCAAGTCGCCCATGAATGAATTGCAGGACGAGTTCATATATCACTGCACGGATAAAGGGAAAGAGGAGGCGTTTAAATGAGCAATTCTTGCGGCATGTGTCACGGATCGGGATGGGCAATCCAATTTGTACAGGCTTGCACAAAATGTAATGGATAAGGAAAAGTGAAAATATGAAACTTATAATCGATATCTCGGCTCAAAGTACAAAAGAAGAATTTCGCATCCTACAAGAAATTATAATTCCACGAATCGAAAAAGACGCGCCCTATTTCAAAAAAGAATATTACGACTGTTGCACCGACGGAGAATATCTTGTAAAACTTGATACATAAAAAAACAAAGGAGATAAAATGAAATGCAAAACTTGTCAAACAGATAAAGCCTCGTTGATTGAAGAAAGGTCTAATATCAAAGGAAGAAGGCTCCCGCGCTATTATGTTATTTGTTTGGAATGCGGGAAAGTCGGCCCCAAAACCCTACAAGCCAAAACCGCAACTGACATATGGGAAAAAGACAATGAAGATAAAGCATGAAACCATGCCATTGAATAATCCAAAATAATTTAGTATAATTCTGGAGAGGGTGAGGGGGGGGAATATGGTACTTTTAATTGGGGGGTGTCTCGATCCCGCTCTGGGATTGTATCGGGACACAATAGACGGACAGGATAAGGCAGTCCTGACCCAACTCATAAATTATCTCAAAGAAAATAAAATTGGATTCTATATCGTATGTTCCCCCGGTGCACTTCCAGAGAACGGACTCGAGTGTAAACTCGTATCGGGAACCCCCGGGGAGAACTTCGATACATTCGCAAGGGACTTATCTTCTCCCGTGCCGCGCTGCGAATTCGTGGTGTGCTTGAGTTCGGTGTCTCTGGAGGCATGGCAGAAGTTCGAAGCCCTTAACGCCATCCCCAAATACATTCTATTTAATAGCGAATACGCACATCTCCCGAACCACAAACTTCTCAACGAATCTGAAATTAAACCCGAACTCATTATCCAGCGCAGGATCGATGACCCCTTATTTTTCAACGCAATCCGGAGACTTGAACCCGATGGATTCAGAAGCGAAAGTAAAGGTTTCGGGCTCGAAGAAATTGTGAACCAAATAACCCCGCACATCGATCCTAAAAAACAAGTCTCACGTATTTCAAGCCTAAGAAGAGAGTGCAATACAGAGATTCTAGATGCCGCGATAAAGGCGATTTACGGGTCTTACCTGAATTTCCCGAAGTTCTATTCGATTGTTGTCCCCGAGCCCGAGGGTCGGTCCAGAAACTACGATCCCGTGGCAGTATGGCATTCCTTTTCGCCGGCTCGGAAAACTGTGATATCTCGATACCAACTCCAATACGAGAACAGACAGAGGATGGAAGCCCAAGATTTCGGGGAGCCCCATGCGATTCGGCACATAAGATATCTTCATCTGGATCGCGGTTTCAAAATATGCCTTCACTTCCACAGCAACGAAAACTACCTACTCACTCCGATTATACTTCCCTTCTACGGGGATACCTCGAATGTCAGTACGAATATCAAAAGGGACTTCCTTGATCCCGCCAGGATCTCATTCAAATCGAATCGGTGTGTCGAGATCTTCGAAGCCGGCCACGGATACTATGTCTTGGCGCCGGATGTACCCAGCCTCGTTAAATATATTGAAACCCAATACCAGCCCGCCATGACTAACTCAAACCCAAACATCCCGAGCAAATGGGCGGGCCCGAGGGAACTCGAGCAATACTGGAAATTCATGGGCTCCGAATTCTGTGATATCCTATTCTATAAACCAAACACGAATCTCTTAGTCCAGTATGGTATAAGAACCCGAGTATCCATGCCTAATTCGTATGTTCTTAACGGATTCGGGAAAGGATTTGATACCACGCCATACACGGATCATCATCTCGCCGGCCGCAAGTATGACAAGATCATTTTATTTTCGAGTTATTCAGGGCTTCCACTTACATGTAAAGGGGATCTCGATCTATTCGAAACTCTGGCTTCTATGCTCAAGAAAAATGGAAAGATTTTCTTCGATGCGCCTCTCTATATAAACAAGAAGTGGGCGACATTTACTTCGGGTAGATTCCCTACATGGACGCCGGTTTCAGACGGGATCACAGAGTTATCCGAAACTACTTTCAGCTCGCATGAAATGGGAGGTATTCGGCTCCAAGTTTTGGGTGAGGAACACCTATTATCTCCTTATCATCCCTTTACGGATTCAATAAAATTAAGGCTAAATAGTCTGGGTTTTTCACCCAGGGTCCGGATCGAACACACCAAAAATTTAAGTTACAAAAACACATGGCTGTACTGCATTATAAAAGAGAGATGAGGAAATACATGGACAGCGATATTTTGTTTATGGCGATGCAATATTATTCCCAAACCTTGAAAACAAATCAGAAAATGATGTCATACTTACTCGGACGGGGGCTTAAAGAAGAAACCATACATGAAATGAATATAGGCTACGCAGACGGCACATTCCACAAACACATGGAAACCAAGGGTAAAACACTCCAGCAGATACTCGACTCAAGGCTTATCAGACAGTCCAAAGAAAACCCCAATGTCTTTTTTGACTTCTTTTCTCACAGGATCGTATTCCCGATAACAATTCTCGGCGACATTAAATACATGGCGGGCCGAGACATGACGAATCGGGAAGGCGTCACAAAATACAAAAATATCCCACTCAAAAATATGTTTTATATTAACGAAGAATTACTTGCATATAATCCCGGATATGTTATACTAACAGAGGGGTTTGTGGATTGTTATATGATGGTGCAAGCCGGATTCCCCGCCCTCGGTGTATCGGGCTGTAATACGAAACGGAAAGATGTTTTAAATAAACTCCTGAAAGTTCCCACAGTATTTATAATGTTCGACAGCGAGGACAATAACTCGGGATTAAAGGGTAGCGCACACACAGCTTTCAACCTCGTTTCAATGGGTCACAGAGATGTAAGGATGATTGACACTCCAAGGATCGAGGGACGCAAGAAAACCGATATCAACGACCTTTATTTACACTGCCTCGGGGAAGAGAATTTCAAACTCAATATCAATTACTTAATAGCGAACGCAATCCGGTTCAATAATTCAGCGTTACATCAGAAAATGGTAACTGATATCGCGAATAAAGAGATCCTGTTCGATCCCGATCTCCCCGCGGCTGAGTCCTACAAAATCTTCACCCAGTATGTCGATTTCGAATTAACGAGCCCAGGCGCCGTATATGTTCAGGGCCCGTGCCCTATTCACGAGGAAACTAAAGGCTCATTTACACTCTATTTAAGCGACATGGCGGCACACTGTTTTGGTTGCGGGTTTCACGGTACAGCGTTGGACCTGAAGCGCGCGATGGAGAGAAAGCAACTATTGAAAACATTATCGAAAGGATTTTAAATGGAAGAGGCTATTTATATCATTGGCTCTAAAACTTATATAGCACCACAAATAACCATGATTGACACAAAGCATATAGTGCATACTTTTTTCGATAGGATATTTGTAACACGAATTGCGAAACCCGAGGAGACAACGTATTATGGAGAAGAAAAAGAAATGCCCATGCTTGTTCTGTGAATGGCTGCGCAGAATCGAAAAAAGCAATAAGAAATAATTATTTGGAGGATATATGACTTTAAACGAATATCAGGAATATTGCAAAAGAACAATGAACCCAAAAGTTACAGCGGACTTCAATAACGGTATGATTAACGCAGGTTTGGGTCTTTCCGGAGAAACCGGAGAGTTCAACGACAGGATAAAGAAACATCTGTTTCAGGGCCATCCAATCTGTCCCGAACATCTGATAAAAGAACTCGGGGATATCCTGTGGTACGTCTCTCTGGCTGCTACCGTATTAAAAGTACCTCTGGATATTATCGCCAAAACTAATATCGAAAAACTCAAAAAAAGATATCCCGATGGTTTTGATCCCGCTAAGTCTTTAAACCGCGAGGAGGAACAAAAATGAAAGTCTCACTTCTCGCCACAACCAGCGCCCCGGACCATGCAAGATGGATCGCGGAAACCGCCGGCATGTGCTACAACAAAACAGACAAATCGAATAAATCAGATGAAGAAATCCTCGAGTTCTTGAAAGAGAAATGGAGAATGAAACACTATTCTATATTCGAGTTTGTTGATTATACTTTCGAGATCGAGGGAATATCGAGGGTCGCTTTGGCGCAGATAACCCGGCATTGGAACAGCTCGTTTATGGTGAAATCGGGCAGGTATTGCAAGGAAGCTGCGCCAAGTTTTTACATCCCCGAATCTGTTAAAGAAAGGCTACACGCATATCCCTTAATAATGGAGGAGGGAGATCCCGACGAATATCGCCTTGACGCCGACGATTTCACTTATCTTTGCACTCGCGTCTACGACCATCTTATCTCCAAAGGCATCAAAACCGAAGACGCCCGCTATCTTCTCCCGCAAGCCCTTACAACCAGCCTCCGCTTCAAATTCAGCCTCAAGGACTGGCTGTGTTCGATCGCACCGCAAAGGATATCTTCACATAGTCAAGCAGAAATCCGCGAGATATGCAAAGCGATTCATATTGGCTTATTACAGCACTATACCAGCGATGTTATGCCCAAGTTCCTTGACTGGTATATGGCGGAAGGGCGCTTGGTGGTGCAGAGATAATGACCGACACAAAACCTTTTAATATGGTTGTTCAATCTGTTCTCATTATTGTTATGGCCGCTTTGCCTGTTGCTTTGCTTATGCAGTGGTTTATGTTTTATTTTGATCAGCGACTCGAACTCCAGAAGAGCGAGATCCAGAACTGCATATACTCGAGCCTCGCGGATATTAAGATGGACTCGGAATGGCAGTTCATTCTGAAGAATCTCATCAACAGCAAAAAACTTAACAGCGAGCAATGCTTCAAACTCGCCACCATAATCCAGAACGGATGCCGACGTATCAACATCAAACCCGAATATTTCCTTGCCCTGATGATGGTCGAGTCCGAAATGAATAGTAAATGCGTGTTCATGGGGGCGCGTGGGATATGTCAGGTGATGGACTGCACGAAGATGGAAGCGATAGGGATTACCCAAGACTATAAGTGGGACGATCCCATTAAAAATACTCTCGCATGTATTCTGTATTTGGAATATATGCGAGGCCAGAAACATCTCGCAAACGAGACAGACACGCTTCTCTTTATGCAATTCTATAATCGTGGCCCATTCTGGAGCAAGCCCAATGACAAACAAGGTTTACAATACAGGAGGAAACTGATATATTGGAAGGAGCAAATAAAATAACTTACTTTCATTCGACATGCCAGTTCTGTCATAAGAAAATGCTCTATAAACCCAGACAAAAATATCACCCGGAATGCGCTAAATTGAAATTACAGAAAAGTCGGCCGAAGCGGTACTGCAAGAGATGCAACAAAAGGCTTACTGGAATCCAAATCAAGTGGTGCGAAAAATGTCGATACATAGCCATTACAAAATATCAAAAAGAATATAAAGAAAATGACAAGGAAATACGAAAAATAAAGCGGAGGCAACGTGAAAACAATAAACGTCAAAGCGTTCAAAATAGCAGGGCGTAGTAAAGCTGGCAAGGACACATTCGCGGATATCTGTGTTGAACTTCTGAGCCGGAACAAACAGAACTTCATCATCAAAAAGAATTACGCGGAAGAACTCAAGCGGTATGTGGCCGAGCAATTCGGGGCAGATTTCAACCGCCTTATGATTGACCTGCCCTACAAAGAAGACTGGCGCAAAACGCTTATCGATGTCAGCAACGATATGCGCCGCACGAACCCTTATATTTGGGTTGACAAGGTATTTGATATCGTAGCCCAAGGTTCGCTCAAGAGGTCAAAGATACGCACTCCCAGGCTATATTCTTCAATCCGGACACAAGGTATTTCAATGAACTCGACCCGACTCCAGATGGAGTTTTTCACCCCCCGTCAGGTGAAATAAGAGTTGTTTATGAAGACATTCCGGTTTACATCTGGATCAATGATGAAACCGCGAAGCATCGCACCCGCGATTTCTATGAATGGAAACTCCTCGGGCTCGATCGCAGTGAGCGCGAATTGCGCCCGGATACATTCGGGTTTAAATATATAGTTTCGAACAACGCTTCGATTGAAGCCCTGACGAATACGGCGAAGGCGATTTTGCAAGAGGAAGGGCTGTACCAGATATATTAAAAGGGAGGAAACATGATCGATTATAATAAATGGGAAAGCAAAATTTGCAAACGATGCAACAAAGAAAGCATTCTCTATTTGTACGAATATCCTAAAGGGATTCCTGATCCATATTATTGCGATGATTGCACTCCTGTTATTATCCATAACCCTAAAGAAGACAATCTTAAACAAAGTAATTACAAGTTGCAGAATATCAAATGCTGTTATACCTGTGAGCATTACCGGATTGAATACCAAGAAGTCCATAAATGCGCTATACACATCAAGAACGAAACACAGAGATCTGATATAGATATCTTGGGAAAATGCGACAAATATCTAAAAGAAAAATAAAAAAGCCCCGGAGAAATCCGGGGTTTTTTCTTACATCATCTGGAATAATTCAACCTTGAACTTAAAATACTTGTTTCCGCCGTTTGTCATTGATTCAATAACTATATATTTAAGTCCGGGCGGGGACGGCTTTAAACCCATCTGAGCGGGATACCCTTTATGCGATCTTAGTGCAGTGCCTCCACAGACGAGCTGCTGTATTTTTGCAGTGTAGTTGCCTGCATCATCCATACTCAAAATTTCTATCTGATCATCCGTTAAGCTATGCGTGTGACCCCCAAAAATTGCGTCACAGGTCGGTCCGCGGAAATGCAGATTATGGAGCCGATTTAACTTCGCTCCGGGAGTGCAACCGCCGCCATAATTGTGAGAGGCCAAGCATCTAACTAATCGAGAGTCGTTTAACAATATTCCAAAACGTGCCTCACTATCGGGATAATACATACAGTCCAGATGTTTTGCCATGTTTTTACTCATCAGCATGGCGGCATCTTTCATCGCTCTGCGCTCGTGGTTTCCATCTATTAAAAAAAGCAACTTCTCTTTTAAAGGCTCAAGCATATCTTCAATTTCGAGTTGCTGATCCGAAGGTGCCATTGTTTGCTCCATTAGGCTTCCCTTGCTGTGAGGCGTTACAACCTCGCAAAGATCTCCAAGGCTCATAGCGAAACAATGAGGGTCTGTTTTGGGGCGTTTTAAAAAGTCACGAACAAGCCGTTCATGCGCATATGGATTACCAAAATGCGTGTCGCTTATGCAAGCAATTACAATATACTTGTGTTTATGTCTAAACAAATTATTCTTCAACAACACTTGCAACACCGCCTCGTGAATACATCTATTTGTTCCATAAAAAAGCCCCCGCGTTATGCGGAGGCTGAAGATTCGCTGTATTAGAGGTTTAGTGAACTATCAAAACCTAAATCCTATACCGGCAAAGACTTTTCGATCTTTTAAAGGATCTTTATCGAAATCGCACGAGACGCCGATCGCAATAAATGTATTTGGAGTTATCGATCTACGAATTCCGAGAGCGTAACTGAATTTGTTGATAGCCGCAATGATTGCGAATTTCGCGTAACGGTAAATATCGTATGTCAAGAATACAACGGCCTTGTCGAGTTCTGTATATTTCGCCTTTTCCTTCTGTTGTCCCGCGAACATTAATCCGAACCTTGATATAAATGGCTCTTTGGATTTTATCGGGAAGACTTTGACCTCAGCATTCGTTTTGGCTTCGCCGAAGTAGCGCATGTTTGCAAGCTCAAGTTTAACCTCAACGGTATCCTTGACATAAACTTTACCTTCGCTGTCCTGAGCCACCTTGAGTCCGTTCATTTCGAAACGAGGCTCTGCCTTCTCGATCTTTTCGAGCTTCTTGAGTTTTTCAATCATCTCGAGGTAAAGTTTTTTAGACACTTTGACTTTCGCTTCGGCCGCGTGGACATAGGTTTTCGCCAGAAAGCAGACCGCAAGGATCACCAAGATTGCAACCGTGATTTTGAGAAACTTTTTCATTAGAACTCTCCTAAAATTTATTTACTCGGACACAATGTCCGGGTAGATGTCCGGGTATTATATCATATAACGGGATAAAATTCCACCCTATTGTATCCCTTCTCATGCAGATAATTACTTATCGCTATCTCGGGGACATTCTGGGATACCCCTATATCGCACACAGAGGCGTTTTCTTGCTTGTGCCAGACTCCGGCCGACTCATAAACCGTCAACCAATGCCATTGAGGCTTGTATAGGTAGTTCCAGATGTTTCCGTCGAATTTTTCGGCATAGACAAGAACGATTTTATCCGTGAGTTGCTGAAATTTAAGGAACTCAATACAGATCTCGGCCCAATCGCCGCAATTATTCTCTGTGTTCGCCATGAACTCTTGCGCGGTTTTATTGAAGTCAACATGCGGGTAATTGCCACGCCATTTATATCCGTCTTTATCGAGCTTATCAATCAGCATCGAAAGGCCAGCGCAGTCGCTCCAATATTCTTCGACTTGCTTACGAGTCCATGCCTTATGCGTTATGCGCCACCAGAGCCGGCCGATAAATCCAAACATACTACTCGCCGTCCTTTAGATTCTCTGCATCCCTTATTACGTCTCCTGTGGGTCTTTCTCCGGCGGGCGGATTGCCATTGTCCGGTTTAAGATTTCCCTTGGCTGATATGTCGGTAACTTGCGCTGTCTCAACACCTTTTGGTGTATCAGCTTTATCCCCACTATTCGCCCAAGAGCCTCCGGGTTGCTTATAGTTATTCGCATCTGGCGTGTTCACCTCTTCCTTTCGGTTCGGGTCAACTTCATTTTGGTTATCTATTCGAGCCTTCCACTGGAAAACTCCAGTAAGGGCCTGAGCAATACCCGCAATCAGTGCCATAGCAAAAAAAATCCAATACTTGAATTTTGCATAAAACGCAGTTAAAGAAATCATTTATTTTCCTCCAGAAACTTTTTGAGCTCAATAAAACTCTTCCCACTAATTTTCTTGAGCTTTTTAAGAATAGCATCCACCCCGGCGTCATTCCGGCATTCGCTTATATAAACCGCATCCGAGGCTTCCGCTTTGTATTCCGGGTTCTTTATCTTTTCTATTTTTTCAAGGCAATGTTCGCATGTGAAATTATACGAATTCTCAAAGGTTTCATAATCCACCTCAACCGCGCTCCCGCAGTCGCAGACGAGTATATAGGGTGCGGCTTGTTGCATTTGGCTCCTATTCGGTTTTAATTGGTCTGGGGGCGCACTGGGGCTTTAGGATAAGGTCTTTAACGAACGCCACGAGATCAGGGTCAGAGTTGGGATCAACGCTTATACTGATCTCGCGGCCGTCGATCGCGGTCTTCAATTCGATCTTGAAAGGGATGGTTTTGGCCGGCTCTTTTTCTATTCCCGCTTTTTTGTAAAGGTAAGTTGTCACCGGGGCGATGAGCGGAGAAATAATGCCAACAAGTAGCATCGTCAGGGAAGAGAGTTTTTCCTTGTCGGTCACGACTTGGCGATACGCGAGGCCGAATACAAGGATTAAAAAGAGGATGAATAAGACAGCGAGACTATGGGCCACGAAACTGTGGCGGAACCTCTGCTCGAACCCATTGAACATCATTGAGAAAATTGATTTAGCCATATCAAACCTACTTTGTTGATGTATTAGCCGGCGGGCGTTCGGCGCGTAATTCAGAGTGGCCCGTCCAGGGGATCAAGGCAAGGAAGAATGTTATAATAACGATAACAAAAAGAACTACCTCTTTGATTGTGAAATACGCTTTGTCTTCGCCTTTTTGTTCCGATTTATCTTCTCTTTTACCAGTTTCGAGATCAAATAGTTTGCGGGTGTTTGTGGAGAGATTATTTTCGGTTTCGCAGCGCACTTTAAACTTTTCAAGTTCTTCGAGTCGATCACGATGTTTCGCGCAATCCGTCTCTTTTTTCTCTCTGAGTTCTTTGTTTTCAACTTCTTTTTTGTCAATGTCTTTTACTACATGGGCAAGATTTGTCTCCATATTTGAAACTTTCCCTGAGACTTCACGGAAAGAATCGTGTAGGGCTGACATCTTATTGAAAACTTCTACTGCGAAATCTTTATCTTCCATTCCACACACCCGCAATCTATTTATTTATTCGGTTTCGAAAAACGCTTTTGTTTCGGCCGGCAATGCGTTTACTTTATTGGCGAGCCGCATCTGCTTCTGTCCCGCCTCTACTTTTTTGCAGAGGATGGGCAGATAATCTGTATCGACATTGCCAAAGAATACTGGTTTCTCGGGAATGCCGTTTTTGAAAAAGAAAGCGCAGAACCCGTCTTTTATCGTGAGGTTTCCTTTTTCGTCAACTTCAAGAGGCAGATCGAATTTTGCTTTTGTTTTTTCGAGGAACTCCGCAATCTGTTTTTTGTTTTCTTCTACGAATTTTTCCTGGGCTTCCTGTTCTTTGGTCTTAACGTCGGACATTGTACTTCCTCCAAAAATTTAAGTGTTCCCGAATTTCGCCTTACGCGAGAAAAGGAGTCAGAATAGCAACCGCTTTCTCGGATATCGTATTGCCAACTCCAGCCTTGTCCTGACACGCCTTGCACTGATCAACGCTTTTCGATTCTGAACCCATTCCACCCATGCCGGGTCCGGGTCCACCCTGTGCGCCCTGTTTCTGAATCATGACAGTTGTTCTTACCATGAGATCGATGTCGGTTTTCTCCGAGTAGATAACCTTGCAGTCATCGCATTTTCTTGATTGTACGTCCATTGAAATACCTCCTGTTAATTTTACTTTTCGTATTTACCCTGTACACCTCTCGAAATGCGCTCTTCGTGTCGTACAGTTAAGCATTCCAATGCCTTTTCAAGATTGGTGAGTGCGCCCGCATTATAAGGGTCGGGAAACGGGCCGCTTTGAAAAGCCTTGAGGCGGTCGATGATGATTTCTATGAGAAATTCGTTTGTTAATCCGACAAAACCTTCGGAAATAGGGCGGTCCTGAAATTTAAGGGCGGTTACGAATTTGCCGCTTGTATCTTTCACAAGGTAGAGAGTTTCTGCCCCGCCTTTTGAAACTTCTCCCGCTTTCTCGGCTTCCAAAACATAGTATTCTTTTTCAAGTCTTGCCATTTTTTGCATTGTGAACCTCCTATGAATTTTGTTATATTATACCGGATTTCCCCGGTTTAGTCAACCCAATTTGAATTGTCTTTATACCCGAAAAATATTGCGAATGCGTACAGCATACAGTCATAAATATTCATTTTAACTCCCTATAATGTCGTTGAAATACCGCGTCACGCCTTCAATCCAGTCTAAGCGCGAAACAGAATCGTGGTGCTCTCCGCAATAAGAATGGCCCTCAGGATTCTGCGGATTATCGGTAATGTCGATGATCGTGGCCTGATCGTACTTATCAACATAATTTACTCGTATCATTTTGCAGAATTGCTTTATGCTGTCAGCGACAGTATCAAACTTCTGTATCGGGCCATCCTCGCCCTGTGGCTGAATACCAAAAGCATTGTTTTTTTCTCTCAATGCCTTTGACCTTCCCTTTCCTGTTTCGTGTTGCGCCACCGCAAGCGCAAAGGCAGGGTCAAGCTCATAGAGAGCCGCCATATCGACAAAGGCTTGTGCCTCGCTTTTGAGAAGGTTGGAATCATCCTCTTTGGCAAGGTAGCGAGCTATCGCATCGTCATGTACGCTTTCGAGTACGCTGATTTCATATTCAGAGCGTCTTGAATAAAGCTCTGCCGCTCTCTCTGGGTCTAAATCTTTAACTGCACCAAATTTACCTCTCGTAACCATTACTGCACCTCCACAAGTGTTTCAAGCAGAGCTTCAACTTTAGCCAAACGCTCTTCAAGTGATTTTATTATTGCATCTTTTGCTTTTAATTCAATAGTGTGTTCCTGATTTGCCTTGATTAAATAGGGTACGAACTCTATGTAGTTGAGTGTTAGGTATTCATGGGAAGGTACAACAAGATTGTAGAAAGGTGTTTCCAATATATCTTGTGCAATCATTCCTACTCTTCTCTTTGCAGTTTTAAGGTCAGCTATCAAATCAAAAACTGCTGGCTTGACGCACATAAGGGATTGGCTTGCACTAAATTCAGGGTACTCACTGAAATAACTTATATTTTTCTTTGCCCTTCTATCCGAAACATCTGTCCATGTGCCAACATAAGAGCCGTTAGCTGAGAAATAAGCATCACCATCTGTTACTGCGAATTTATATGAATTAGCAGCTACATCAGACCCACCTATGGTTACATTTGAATAACCATTTATTATCATAGAATATTTAGAGCCTAATGTGTGATATATGCCAAAATGATTAGAGGTGGCGACTCTCAAGATTTGCCACACATTACGAGAATTAGAGTCATTTAGATATATAGTACAATTATGTCCTGTAACTGTTTCCAAAGATACTGTTGCGTCATTGTCTGTTACATAGCAATTAAAAGCCCCAGCCTGAACTGTGCCATTAAAAGTTGAACCTGCATTAAAATAACTTGCTCCATTCACATACAGTTTATAAGTTGAAGAACATAGGTCAGAACTCACCCCATCTCCAACAGTCAACCCACCATTAGCGTTCCACCAGCCCACGCAGCTTGCAGTACCAGCTTTTGTCACAAAAACTTGAAATGCTCCGCTATGCGCCCCTGCTGTATTTACTGCAACAACAGAACTTATATAGCCATAATTGACCTCTGCATCACTTGAGTTATTGGCATTAAACAAAACCCATGAACCATAATTAACCGTTTTATTGGCTCTGTATAGGGTGCAACAATCATAGTCAGCAGATACCATCTTAAATTTGCCATTAACATACAGCTTA
>Ga0172381_10000059_pt1 | contig 114164 bp, 191 predicted proteins | sample Leawel6488metaG_FD_119754 | JGI IMG/M metagenome (GOLD analysis project Ga0172381, IMG submission 119754) | Leachate microbial communities from a municipal landfill in Southern Ontario, Canada - Leachate well 64-88 metaG | ecosystem: Engineered > Solid waste > Landfill > Unclassified | place...
ACTGTCATTGCTTGCATAACGGATATATTGGATTCCGTTTAGGTTGAGTTGAATTGGTGCGCTGTAGGTAGTTGTTGGTGTGCAAGTATTCGTGGTGTCATTGCAGTATTTGGTGATATTGCAAGGACTGTTTCCTGGTGCACAAGATAATGTAACGTTCACGTATGAGCCATTAGTCCAAGTATTGAATGTATACGAACCTCCTGTGCTATTTACTGCGGTGGCGGTTGTTGTTGGTGCAGTTGTTCCTATCTGGATTGTCTGATTATTTGTTGTTTCTATATTAGAAACATTGTCGTTGCTGAAGTATCTTATATACGAAACATTTGACATATTTATCCTGAATGTTCCAGAGTAAGTTGTACTAGGTGTACATGTGTTCGTGGTGTCATTACAATATTTGGTGATGTTGCAGCCACTCCCATTCCCGTCACTGCACGATAATGTTACATTTACATATGGGCTGCTAGTCCAAGTTCCGAATGTGTAATTTGAACTGTCATTTTTGATTGCCGTTGCAGTAGTTGTTGGAGCCACATTGTCAATTTTAAGCGTCTGATTATTTGTTGTTTCTATATTTCCCGCAGTATCATTACTTGAGTACCTGATATATTGCGTACCCGCTGTTGAAATCTGCACGGAATAACTATAGGTAGTATTTGGCATACATGAATTATCCGTATCCAAACAATACTTGGTTACGTTACATCCAGAAATTGCATCAGAGCAACTTAATGTTACATTTACGTAAGAACTGTTTGTCCAAGTTCCGAATGTGTAATTTGAACTGTCATTTTTGATTGCTGTTGCGGTTGTTGTTGGGGTTGCTGTGTCTATCTTAATTGAATTGCTTTTGTTCCAATATATTCCTTCTTCATAGAAATCCCATTGTCCTCCAGTTCTAGTTCCACCTAAAAAAACTGAATAATCTGATTTGCAGAAATACTTTACATAGTTCCAATCTATGAATGTTCCACTGCGTACCTCGAAGTATATTTTATCTGGGTATTCATTCCAACATTCTGAAGGAATTGTATAATTACGTATACCATCTTCGTCTTTTGCTCGCCAAATTCCGTTCTGAACTCCAGTTGTAGGTTTTGAATATGTTACATACATTGTTCCAGAATATGAATATGTATCCCAATCTCCGTCATACACATTAGTCTCATTTTCCCAAGAATCATACGGAAAATCTGGATTATAAAAGCTGTAATTCCCAGTTGATAATCCTCCGCAGGCAGTTGAAACATTTGCTGTTTCTTGGTAACATATTGAATTTACTGTTTCATTATTCCCTATAGTATCATTACTCATGTAACGAAGGTACTGTGTTCCTGTGAGGTTTATTTTTATTTGTGTGGAGTAAGTTACGTTCGGAGTGCATGTGTTTGTAGTGTCATTACAGTATAATGTAGTGTTGCATCCTGTTCCCGCATCGGTACAATTAAGAGTTACATTTACGTAAGAACTGTTTGTCCAAGTTCCGAATGTGTAATTTGAACTGTCATTTTTGATTGCCGTTGCAGTAGTTGTTGGCGCGATATTATCTATTGCATTGCCAGTTAGACTTACTGTTGCACTTGAAATATTCCAATACATTCCTTCTTCAAATATAGTTGCGTTCTCGCAGGAATAACCTTGTAATTTTGCCCAGCCAGTTCCTGCAGTGTATCCAACTCCAGTATCCCAATTTCCGTCGTATATTTCACTTATGTTGTGACTTGTATCTAATCCACACGAACCCGTAGTGCTTGAATAATTAGTCGTAGTTAACTTCCATGTAGTTCCGTTGTAACATTCACCCCAAGATTGAGTTTTAGTGCTTTTGTTACTGAAAAATCTTAATTGTAGTACACTTGGGTTTTGAGACCAGCAATCGGATAAGATAGTTGCGTTATATAAGTATCCTGTTCCACTACTAATATTACGTCCGTGTTTTACTTGCCATAATGAATCTGATTGTGCTCCTACTGGAATGCTATAATTTATGTAAATATAGTTGTTATCTGATGAATAATTTCCTGTAGCGAGTCCACCGCACGTAGTTGAAACATTTGCTGTTTCTTGGTAACACATTCCTGGTGTGAAATTAGATGTTCCGTTAGTTCCTGTGCAAGTATATCCTGCTGGACATGTATCAAAATCTGATGCGTTGTATGTAGTATTCAACATTGAAATTAGCATTCCCCAAGTCAAATTCATTTGCTCGGTCTTGTTTGGTGAACCTGCCCACCCGCTTAGAGCTTTTGTTATGTTGTTTCCGTTTGCTCCCTGAGTAATTGTATTTGTCGTTCCTGCTGCAATCGAAGAAACACTGTGATTTGTAGTATTGCAAGTCCATCCAGAAACACATCCGATAATTCCGCTTACGTTTGCATAAGTTGAAGTAGTTGATGGATTAGTCAATGCACAGTTTCTGCTTAGATATTGCTTTGTTACGTTACTAGTGTGGCTAGAATCTTGAATATAATTATTTATTCCTGTACAATTGCTAGTTGGTGAACTCATGTTCCAAAATATTGTATAATTCCATTCTGTTCTGTTGCATAAGAATTGAACATGCGTATTATTTGCACTGTAGAAGGTTATGTTTCCTGCGGTTCCGTTCTGTACCCATACGTTTGAATCTCCAGAAATTCTATCTGTTTGCATTGAATTGAAATAACATCCCATGCCTTGGTCGTATGGGTCTGTAGGGATAGTCACATTCGCAGAATAGACTACCGAACTTCCTACGGTTGCATTTGAATATTGAGTTGGTGAACTATAGGTTATATTGAATACCCAATTTTGCTCTCCGCTCGTAGCGTTTATCTTTGAAATTTCACCTAAGTCTCCAGTGGAATATAAATTGTCCCCATCCAAGAATAGTCCATAACTATTTGGTGTAGTTATTCCGTATTTTCCCCAAATTGTTGTTCCATTGCTTTTGTATGTTTTAGATATAGTTCCACCAGCATATCCAATGTAGCAGTAGGTTGAATCACAGGCTAATCCGTATGCTTGGTCATTTACAGGTCGATAGTTTGTACTCCAGATTATTGTCCCGTTGCTTTGATAAAGTTTGTATAAATATCCTGCACCGCTCGTTCCAAAACAATATGTTCCATCACAATAAATCTTGGTTCCAAATGACCCCCAAAGAGTATTGTCTACATTTGTTTCCCAGACAATTGAACCATTGCTTTCATATGCTTTTGAGAAATTAGTTCCTGCGGTATAACAATATGTTCCGTCACAATAGATTCCGTTTATCGTATTAAAATATGCACTTCCGTTGTGCTGATTGATTATATTCCAAACTACACTTCCGTTGCTTATGTATAGTTTAGTAAGGTTTAGATTTGTAAATGAACCTGATGGAGTATAGCAATAGGTTGCATCACAATATATTCCATTCTTTCCATAATAACTTGGACTTCCGATGTTTGCGGATGTCCATATCGTTGTACCGTTTGTTTTGTATATTTTTTTAACCGTTATCGAAGTTCGCACGTAGCAGTAGGTTGAATCACAATAAAGTCCTTCTGCACCGTCACTTCCAATGTCTACAGTTATTGAACCTGGATGTAAGGTGTTATCTCCCGCCCATAATACACTTCCGTTACTCTCATATATCTTAGAGATTACGTTGAATGCGGCGGTTGCAAAACAGTACGTTCCATCACAGAATATCTCTTGACCTTCTGTGTTATATCCAACCATCTCCGCTGGACTTACGGGATAAGTTTTTGAATAATTTATTGCTTGACTTTTTGTTGTTTCCCAATTTCCTGATGAATCATTACTTCTATATCGTATGAATTGTGTTTGTATTGGCGAATAATATCCATCAAAATCTATTTGGTGTAGTTCTCCTGCGTTTCCATTGCAATATCCAATAACTGGAGTACATGTATTTGTTGTATCAATGCAACATGCAGTGTAATTGCAATCTCCTGCACAGGTTAGGTTAATCGCTATTCCTATTGAAGAGGTAGTTGTATTAAAAATGTAATTTTCAGATTGAGTTGTCAATATACCTTTATATGCGGTTGCTGTTGTTGTTGGTGTAACTGCAAAACTCAATCCAGAAAGTAGAATCAATCCAAATAACGCAAAGAGTATCAACTGTCTTGGACAGACTCGGCTGACGCTAGAAGATTTCTCCAAACTTGTTAGTCTATCAGCCAAATCTATCCCCTCTGGTGTTTATCTCCTTCCGCGTTTCTTATGTGCCTTCCTCTTTGGGGCTTTCCTGCGTGTCTTAGCCATTTTTCTACCTCCTTTCTTTTCTTTCGCGCACCGCACGAGCATGTTCAAATTTCCGTTTAGTTGACGGTTTGAGTTTCTTCCATATTGAACCAGTTACTTCTCTAGCAACTTTTTCTGCTTTCAATTCGTCTTCTAGTTTTTTGTGATAGTAGCGATAAACTTGTGGATATACATCTTCGTAGAATTCAAGAGTAGGTCGTCTTGGCATTTCAATCAACTCGGTTCCTCGCGGTTATATTCTGCCCTACTCGTTTGCAATCCGTCGGAAATTCCTTGCTGAAGTTAGAATTAAAAGTACTTTGTTTTCTTGCCATGCGTTCACCTTGTCTTTCTTTTAATTCGGTTCATTATCTTCGCGTACTCTACTTCGGTTATAAGATGCTTGTGCCTGAGTTCTTGTGCCTTATGAATATATCCAACGTATCCACCCATTTCAACCACCATAGAGCTTGTGCTTCAATCTTCTTCGCATTATGTCAACGTCTTCCAATATAATTCCGACAGTTTTTGTTTGCCATTTGATGTGCTTTCCTTCTTTGTCCTTGACTCCGCGCACTTCGAATTCTTCTTTCTTGTGTGAAATTGCGTCGTGATATTCATTTTCTAGTGCGAAATATGCTTTGTCATTTCGAGCCAAAAACAATGCGTCGTAGCACTTCACGTTTTTCCACCTTGTTATTCCTGACGGCTTTTAGCTTCCGCTGTTTAAAAAGATTTCGGTTTGCTAAAAAATAGAACTACTGAATCGAATCGCAAATTATATCTGGTACGCAGTATATTTCCCCGCACCTACATTTTTTGCAACGTCGGTATCCTTCTGATTCTGCTTGTTTCTCTTCAGCATCGTCCAACATGTGTCCCATCGCTTCTTCTGCTTTTTCTTGATTGTGAATGTCACATCCGCAGTGATAGCATCCGCTGAACGATAAATGCATTATCTTTCCTTTCTTTGGTTTGATGTATCCGTTTATTGGGTCTTTCATGTTTTTGCCTCAGTCTACAAATATCGCTCTATCTCCAAACTCGAAAATCTGGTGGAATTTCTTGTAGTCCAACAGTCTTAGCATACTCACATCTTCGAGTTCCAGTTTAACTCCTGTCCTGACTGATTCTTCCATTTTCTTTCCCCAGATTGATTCCCACTTTAACGCCTTATCTCTGGCTTCTTCTTCAGTCTTGGTATTCTCATTCTTCTCGAAGTGAGAAACCATTTTGATTTCTCCTTTGTTCCAGATTTCAGTTTCAAATCTCTGGAATGCGTGAGAGTAGTTTGTCCTCACGATTATCTTGTTCTTTTCCAACAGCTCGGACTGAAATTGAGAGATAAACGTGTAGTCGTCTTTTCCTGTGATTGTGTCTAACGCTGCGATTCCTAACGCCTTGATTGTTCTAAGGAAAAGCATATCTTTGTATCTCGAAGGTTCTTTTTGTTTTTCCAACTAATCATCTATTTATCGGATTTGGATATAGATTCCCTCTAGGGCAGGCACACCAAATCGTGTTCTGCGTGTATCCCTGATATTTGATATTCACTTGGTAAAGCATCTTGTTCCCGAAGACCTTGTTGTATGCTGGGTAATTTACACAGCTTGTCGGGCAGGTCATTCTCGCTACCGCATTGTACTGATAACCGCAGCTCAAACTTGGTTGTGCCATTGGCTTCTGGCTTCCCAAGCAGGAATAATCTCCGACCTTTCCAGTCCATACTGGTTGACATCCATTCCAAACCCATCCGCATCCTGCTGTTGCAATCATTGAAAACATCAAGACTGCACTCATTAGATTCAACATTTTACCCATGTTTTATCCCCCTTTAATTTATTTTTTGGTTGGTTCTCTCTTGTTGCTTAAATGAAAAGAATCACAGATTTCACATTTAAAATAAAATGTCTTTATCGAACGCTTCTTGTTCAGTTCTACTATCTTTTCACATTCTTCCCAGGTTCGCATTGTGTGTGGTCTTTTGTATACATAGCATAGTCCATTAGAGAATCTTGCTTTTGGCTCTTCTTTTTCATCGCAGAGTTCTTCGTAGCGTTTCGGTTCGTCAGCCATCTAAATCCCATTCTTTTCCGTCATATGTTCTGTACGCGAATATGTCTACGTCTACATTTGTGTCTCCGATATTTTTAATTGCAGTAGTCTCTATCAGACAGTAACCGCTGTATTCATAGCTTTCTTTATCTGAACATTTTATTCCTGCAACTACGTGGTACATATCTGGAACGTCAATCACTGCAGAACCGTACCCTAATTCTCCTAGCACTAATGCAAGCAAGCGGGCTTTCTCTGAGCAAACTCCAGTCTTGTCAACTAGAACTTCGTATGGGTAGCGGTTCTTGAAATCGAATTCGTGCGGGTCATCGGGATTTGTCTTGTTGTTGAAACTATCCCAATCGTATGGAATATTTTGAATTATGTTGACTGCAATTTTTACTTGTTCCCTCGAATCGTTTGAGAATTTCTTAATGGTATCAACTAGCGGTTGTACTAGCTTTTTCTGTTCAAAATCCGTCGTTGGCAAGATTAATCCATTCTTGACCCAATCCCCATATCTTCCGTAATCTTTGTATGTGGTGTTCTCTTTGTATAAGAAACACGTGCAGGTACTGTTTGTAGTACATAGCATACTGCATCTAATTCCATCGTCTGGAGTTGCTGTTGGTGAAGGAGTAGAAACGTTTTGTGTTTGGGCAGAAATGTTTTCTTCTTTGAATTCTATTTTTGGCATAGAGTTGTATTGAATTACATATGTATATTCTTCTTGGTCTACCTTTATTTGAGGCGAATCGTTTTGTTCTTGTGGTGCTGCAATTGGTGTTTGAAACGTTGAGAATAATTCTACTGCTATGAAAGCGAAGCAGAGTCCGTATGCAAAATATGATTTTATAGTCATACTCTCACCAGCTTATGAATAGCTCTATTTCACCTTCTTCTACTAGAGCATTCTTTATCGCTTCGATTTCTTTACTATATTTCATCACTACTTCGTGAGATGTTTCTGATAGCTTCTTTTCAAAATCTGACTTTTGAATAAATATGTGACTAGATTTGCCTGGCACGTCAATCTTATTGTCACGGCACATCCAAATTGCAAAGTCGAAACCACTTGCGATTGTTTTGTAAGTAACTAGCCTAATCGTAGTGCTCATTTTAATCAAGCTCCTTAGCCTTTGCTTCGTAGGTCTCAATTAAATTTGAGTAGAGATACGTAATCGAGGTTTCTCCTAGTCTATCAAATCTGTTCTTTCGTTCATTCAGGTCAGAGATAATTTCGGCTATTGCCATCTTGTATCCCTGCTTTAGCCCATCTGCGAAATCCTCTCCCACAATTCTCAACCCCACGAGAGTCATCTCTCGTAATGTATTCTCTTATGAACCTACTACTATATAAAGGTATCGTTTAAAGGTATCTTCTTGGCATATATTTATCCATACGATTTGTGCCTAGTTCGTGACCCCAGCATCGGTAGCATTTCAACGTCTTCGGGTTGTCGCTCAAAAGTGGTTCTCCACAAACAATGCAGAGTAATCCACGTTCAAGTAGTTTTCTCTTAGTAGTTGCAGCAATTTCTGCTCTATGCGTTGCCTTGTACTGCTTTGCGTACCGCTTCTTCCTTGCTATGAATTCTGGGTCATTCTTGGCTTTCCAGCGATTGTGCATCATCTGCGAATAAGTAGACATTTTATCCCTTCTTGACTCTTGCGCGAGATTGCGCTCTTGCTTCTTTGACTCGTTTTGCAAACTCTGGGTCGTGTTGCTTTTTCCAACGAATTCTCATCATTCTTGAAAATGTCAATCAAATCCCCTTGTTAACAATTGTTCTCAATCCAGTTCCAGGACTTAGATTTCCGAGCGTAACGAATGACTTGTACCTCACTTCACTTCCTGGTGGTTTATCTTCTGCCCTCAATCTAGTATTCTCCATTTCTAGTCTTCGATTCTTTATTTCAAGTTCGGAGTTTGCCACGCGAAGCATACTATTCTCGTTCTTCAAATCTCGAATCTCTTTCTCAGAGTTCGTCGTAATCAAAGTCCCACCCCGCTATTGTCGAGTATGCTCAAAGTTGTTGCGTATGTTCGTAATCTGGAATCGAAGAATCATTTCCAAAAATGTCCCAGTCTTCTTCTCCTGGCTTTGAATATATTGCTTCGAAAATAAATCCGATAATGTAGAAGATTGGTGAGAAAATTATGAACACTGGAATCAGCAATATAGCAGCTAGAATTCCGAAAAGCATGAAACCTAGAGAGGCGATACCTACGTAGTTCTGAAACATTTTCTTTATGTCCATCGCATCACCTTTCAAAAATTTGATATGCTTTCTTCTTTGGCTTTTTCTTGGTTTTCTTTTTTCCTGCAAATGAGATAGTTCCTTTCTTGGTTTTAAACGTAATCTTTTCAGCCATATCGTTACACCGATTACTTCTTGTCTTCGTTACTTATAATCTTTTCGCCTTGGACATTCTTTTGAATTGCTTTCAGTGTCTTGAGTGTTTCATTCTGAACATCTAGTGCTCTTTGTTCTACTTCTAAGTGGAGTTTGATGTACTTGTTGTATTCAGCAAATCCTTCAAGACCCTTTTCTATCAATTCAGTTCTCTTATCCATCTCGGCAATCGTGAGTGGAGCTTTCGTGAGAAGATAATCGAATATCTTTGCAACTTCGGTTGGCTTGTTCTTAGAGAATCCTGGTGCTGGGTTTATTTCCATGTTATCTGGGTCTGAAAGGTCAATCTTCATTAGGGTCTCTGCGATAATCTTTGGTTTCTTTCTTATGTCCATTTTATTCTCTGCAATCTTGCTTGCTGGCTTGTCGTTTAGTATCCATTCTACTCCGTCATACCAGCGTGAGAAAGTAAGGGTAACTGCGTATTTATTTCCGATTTCTTGTGCGAGATTCAGAATTGCTCCCTTGCTGTTGTTGATTATTTCTTGTACTGTTGTACCTGTGAAACTCTTGAGCCAGATAGATGCTTTGCCTCTTCCTAGTCTCACGGTGTATTCGCGTTCTTTTATTGTTGTAATTCCTCTGCTATCTCTTCTTGTGTGTGGAGTTCCTATGAGAATGAAGGATGCACCAAATCTGTGTGGGAGTAGATTGGGTTTTAGGTGTGCGAGACTGCCTAGACTAGTGTGGGGTTCGAGTTGAGTCTTTATTCTCCAAAAAGCAGGACTCCTGTTTGTGCGTTCAATCTTTCCTTCTCTCTCGAATCTCTTGGCGTATTTTCTCACTAATGTTTCAGAACAAGGTATGTGTTTTGCTATCTTAGATTGGTTCCATCCTTCAATCAATAAGCGGTAGACTCGCACGCTTGTTTCAAGTGTGTGGTGCGAACTAGTTTTTGAGATAGAATCGTTTGACATATGGAACCCACTTTTTCATCTTAGAGTGATAAAATATTTCTTGCTTGTTGGAAGTACTTGTTGTTCGTGAGCAGATATTTATCTCTTTCGTTTTTAGGAATTTTGTTGAAGTGCGTACTGCAAAGACAATACGCTGATGGAAACGGACGCAAATGCAAGTCTTTTCCGCAGATTGCACAAACGATACCTACTCGTTGGATTCTTGAATTTATTTTATCTGTGTACGGTCTTCCCTTTGGTCGTCTTGCTTCACAATCTCTGCACAATCCTGCTCGTCCACCATGGACTACTAAACGGCACACAAAACCACAACCTAGACATTTGAATGGTTTATCTGTAAGTTTCACACTAGCCACCTTCTCTGAGCTTTCTACGATATTCTCTTTGCTTCTTCAAGAACTCTGGGTCTTTCTTCTTTTCTCGGTATTTCAACCATTTACTCACTGAGGGCATTTTCTCACCTTGGCATTTTCTCTTGATTTTTTATTTGTTGCTCTTTGCCTAGCTAAAAATTCGGGATTCTTTATTTTCTCTCGGTATTTATGCCATCGACTAACATTGCAAACCACAGTTACACCTTTACATCTTCAAGTTTGATTCCTAGCTTCTTGCACTTGTTTCTGAAATTTATTTTGACTCTTCTTTTTTCATAGAAGATGCATTTTGAGCAATATTTTTTATCATGATTTGGACAACTCTTTGGAAGTGGATTCATGAAAATTATCCACTTATGTGAATTAGAACAGAACGCTGCGCTCATATTTGGCATTCACACACCCTGATTTATTTTTTCTATAGTTATATCTGCGCCAGGTACTCCGAATTCTTTTTTTGCGTAAATTTCTAGAATCAATGCGTCATCTCTGAATACTACTTTGTTCATCGCATCTAGATATATCTTGAGATAATTGTCAATATCTGGATTTGTTATCGGGAATGTTTCTTTCTTCTTTGGGGCACTCTTTGGTTTTGTTTTACGCACGATTATTGAAACTTTCAAAGGACACTCAAATGGGATGAATCCATTTGGTAATTGAGTCGTTATCTGTGCGCGAATATCTGTTTCTGCATCCCTGGTTCTTTTTGGTGTATATGCAACCGCATGTCCGTTTATTGTTGCAATTTTTGGTCTTCCCTTGGGGATTGGTTCTCCGCGTATAATAAACTTCATTTTGATTCACCCTTTTGCTTTTCTACAAACTTAGCAGAGATTTCAAGATATGATTGAAGGTTTTGTCCACAGTCATACCATTTTCCTTTTGTGATAATGTACTGCGCATTGCCATCGTTGATATATTTTCTGATGATGTCGGTGATTTCGTATTCTCCGCGAGCAGACGGTTTCAGCGTTTCGAAGTATCTAAAAAACTTGTTATTGAATGCGTACAATCCCATTAGAGCTAGATTCGATGGTGGATTAACAGGTTTTTCTACTGCTCCGATTAATTCGCCTTTCTTATCTAATTCCACTACTCCATATGCATTTGGGTTACCTACTTCCTTGAGAAATACAATGCAACCTTTCTTGAAGTATGGAATCTTGAAATCTTCTTCTATGATGTTATCTGCGAGTGCAACTACAAACCATTCTTCCGTTGAAATAAAACTTTTGCACAAATCAACTGCCTGTGCGATTCCTGCGGGTTTTTCCTGATAAATGTACGTGATAGTTACATCGGTTCCAAACTGTTTTCCATCCTTCAGAACTCGGATATAGTTGGGGTCATTTACTACTAAAATAATATCTTTGATTCCCATTCTCACGAGTTTCTCAATTGGGTAACAAACCATTGGCTTGTTCCCAATTGGCAATAGATGTTTGTGCACAACTTCAGTGAGTGGCTTCAGCCTTGTACCACTTCCACCTGCAAGAATTATCCCTTTCATCGAATCACCTTTACTGTTTTACCGCAATCTCTACAAACGTCTTCCCACCAGTGTTTCCACTTATGCCCGTCAATATAATATGTTTCACAAGGATGCGTTATCGTGTATACTCTTAGATGTGGACAGCATAATTGACGGATTCGTTGTGCTTCACGTGCTCTCATTGGAATCACTTCAAACATTCATTCTCGTTCAATAGGTCTTCCCTTTCAAGCTCTTTTGAATAGCAATCAGAGCACTTGCTGAGTTTCTTTATGCTCTTGAATGTCTTTCCACAATCGTCACAGATATTCTTAACTAGTTCTGACATCTTTGTACACCTCAGTTTTATTGCTTAGGTTCTCCCCAAATCTTTCTACAATCTACGCATCTAACGTCAAATGCATTAGTCGTTACTGTTCCTTGCTTTCCACATAGCGTTATTGTGGTTCCATTGCTTTCTACTCCTCTATGTTTCATCATTGCATCAACTCGTGCAGCATGTTTCTCTTGGTCATCTTGTCTTCTTGCATGAACAGAATCGCTTCGTTTCTATCCTTGCAGAGATAATTGATTACTACTTGCCCGAAACGTTGATTTGGATATTTCAACCAAATTCGTTTGAATAGCTCTGCCATCTCGTTGATTTCTTTTTCAGTGTGCATTTCGTCCATTTCATCACATGAATCTTTTGGCTTTTTGAGTTTTATCTCTTCGCTTTTCCATTTGCATTTTCCGATTATTACTCCAGTGCATTCGAATCGAGTATGTGTTATCTTCGGAAAACTTCCTGCTGCGCTAATCTTGACTAAGAATATTTCTCTTCCGCATTCTGGTCAGTTCTTTGGTTTAGCCATCAGATTTCACCTTTCATGCGAATCTTGATTAGCAATTCATTCGCTTTGTCGTAGTTTTGTGGAGAGCTAGGTAGTGTTGTGTTTGCTTCTGCGTGAGCGAACTCTTTTGCAAGATAATCAATTGCTTTGTCTGCTTCCATTCTTATTTCTTGCGTAACGTCTACGAACTCCGCTTTCTTCATTTTCAATTCGATTAGTTCATCTACAATTGGTATCTTGAACCTGCGCATCTCGTTCAGCTTTTTCAGGTTTGGTTGAATCCTCTTATTCTCAAGAGCGTAGATTCCAGCCATGTATCCACGAATTACGTAGAGATACTTCTTTGCAGTAGCTTCACGGTATGCCTCGTTAAAGGTTCTCAGATACTTGTTTTGATTAGCGACTGCCATTCCCATGTACGGTTTTGCAACTAGCTTTGAGAGACTTTTCTCTGCAACGTCTTTCAGTTCTTCGTAGAAATAGTTGCTCTTGTACACTGGGGTCGCAGCAAGATGCTCTAGGACATTCGAGTTGTTTGCCATTACTAGCCCTAGCTCTTTTCTGATGTCAAAGGAAACGAAGTCGATTTCTCCATCGGTTCCTTCTCGTGTGTCCTTGTTTCCGTGCAGCCCTAGAACCTCGTATAACGGTTCGCAATGGCAGCCACGTAAGTCGATGTCGCTATCTGGTGAATTGAAACCGTACAAATGGCTTCCTGAAAGTGCAACGTAAATCGGCTTGGTTACGTGCATCTTTTGGAATAATCCTTTCCAGTCAATCTTTGATTTGAGTTTGTCCATGTGTTTCACCCGATAGTCATCTATCCCGTGTTATCTCTATTTATGAATATATTTAAAGGTACTCGTAGGCTCTGCGATTAACTACGAAGTTTTACTTCTTCTTCGCCACAGGTGCTTTAACTTCAGTAGCTACGGTCTCTACTGGTTCAGGCTCTGCTGGAACTGGTTCAGCTGGCTTGTTGTTTCCAGTCAATATGCGAACCGCGAAGATTACCAGCAGCAAACCGAACAATGTGCATCCACCGATTACGATGATTCCCGTAATGGGGTCTTTCTGGATGTCAACTCCGATTGCAAATCTGTATGCGGTCAGTACGCCTGCTCCTTGCAGCAATAGCGCAACTACTCCTTGCAGATTTCCTAAAATTTCTGTTCCCATTTCAATCCCTCCTTATCCAAATATTATCTTGTTGGCTGCTTTGTTGAGTCCCTCTACTATCTTCTTTGGGCTAATCTCGATAACTTCCTCTTGTGGTTGGTCAGGTATCTCTTCGCCTTTCTCTTCTTTGACTTTCTTTTTTCGGGTTCTTGTCTTTGCCTTTGGTTGAACCTGCTCTTTCAATTCTAGTTCATCCTTTCCAGTGATGAATATTCTCGCATTTGTGGTGTACTTTGATTTCTTCTTGATTCTCTCATTGCAGATGATTGATACTGCTTCGATGTCTTTTGCAGTGATTGTATCTGCAGTGATTGCACGTGCATCAATATTTCCTGCCTTGATAGTTGCAACATTAAGGTCAAATGTATTCAGGTCATTTGCATCAATGCTATCTGCTTGTACGTTATCTGCATCAATGTCATTCGCTATGATGTTATTTGCGAATATGTTATCTACGTTCATATCGTTTGCCTTGATGTCATCAGTTATCATATTGTCTGCGGATATGTCGTGTGCTTTCAAATCAGCAGACTGGATATTTCCTGCTTGAAGGTCTTCGACTTCGATATTTGCTGCGTTGATGTGTCCCACATTCAAATCTTTTGCTTTGAGGTTATCACAATCAATATTGCTTGAATTTATGTTTCTTGCTTTGATGTCAGTTGCATTGATTCTTTCTACGTTCAAATCTTGTGCAGATAGGCTGTCCACATATAGGTCAGATGCCTCAATATTCTCTATATCTACATCTCCTGCGTTTATGTGTTCTGCTTCAATGTTCTTAGCCGTTAGGTCGTTGCAATCAATGTCTTTAGCGTTGATATTATTCGCTTTGATGTTACCAGCTTGGATGTTTCCTGCAGTAATATTATTTGCATCTATGTCGTCCGCATTTATCTCGTTTGCTTCTATATTTTCTGCATCAATCTCGTCTGATGAGATGTACCTTGCGTTGATATTTTTTGCAGAAATATCATCTGAGATAATATGTCCTACATCAAGATTTCCTGCTTCCAAGTCCTCTACGTTCAGGTCTCTTGCTTTGATGTTCTTCGCAGACAAATCTCCAACCGTGATGTCTTGTGCTTGGATATTCCCATGCACCGTCAGAGAGTACTTCTCTTCTCCTTCACAGCAGATTTGATTATCTACTATGATTCCTTCATCGTATTCGGTGTCTTCGTCCAACACCAGTTCCTTCATTTTTATAGTCATCCAATTCACCCTTTTATTTTTATACGTGCGCCGAAGTACTCATGTAGCATCAGCGTCAATCCGATAATCGCTACTGCCAAAGCAGCGTAGTCTCTAATTGTTGAATGATTGAAAAATACTACCTCGATACTTTGCAGTGCTGTGATTATCCCAAATGCAATAATCATGAATTTAATAAAGTTCTTGTCCATTCGCTTACCTCTTCTTTCTTCTGCGTAGTACTACATCCCAAGAATTGTTAGTTGAGTTAAACGCAATTACTTCGTAATCAGGATATTCTTTGATTTTATCTTTTAGTTCTTTAATAGAACTATAAGCAAAAAATTCAAAATCGTAATCTTTGACTTTTCCAAATGTTTTCATTCAAATCACCTGCGAAGGACATCCTTCGTTCGTATTTCTCTTTCAACCTACTAGTATATAAATGTATCGTTTAAACAATATTCTTCACTATTTCGTCAGCAACATTGATTATCTTGACTATTTTAGGGCGTACCTTGTCCATGACTTTTGAGATGTCTTGCATGGTCGGATTATCTGCGTAGTCAGTTCCGATTGCTACACATGCAACTTTCAGCCCTGCTTCGTGTGCCATCTGGATTTCCTTTGCTGCAGTCATATTCACCAGATTAGCGAACTGGCTTATCATTGTGACCTCGCTTGGAGTCTGGAACCTATTCCCTTGCCAGTGGTATATTATGCCATCAGTCTTGAGTTCAGGCATCTCTTGGATGATTCCGAGAGTAAGCTCTGGGTCTAGCGGTTGTCCGAATCCTACATGGTGCTTGCTTACATCGAAAGGAGTTCGGTCAAAGAAACTCTGCTGCGGAGTTATGTCGATAAAGTCCTTCACTGCGATAATGTCCCCGATTAGATAGTTGTCTCCGAGAATTCCTGCAGAGCAGACAATGAGTACGTGAGTGCAGCCTTCGTTGAGTAGTTTCTGGATATTCTTCTGGTGGTCGATTCTCTTTGGTGCTATCTGGTGGTTATCTCCGTGCCTCTTGATTACGGGCACATTCGTTAATTCAAGATTCTCGAATCCACTTCCTGCGATTACACCAAGTTTTACCATAATCACACACTCATGTTGTGTCCACCGCACTTGGCACAGAATCTTTTTCCCCTATTTCTTATTGGCTCTTCTGTGCTTCCGCAGCTTTGGCATTTATATCCTAGTTTATTTCCATCCTTGTCCTTTGCAGTCATATTTACACCTCAAATTCCAGTTTTATTTCTTAGGTCTCTTTCTCTCTTTGCACACTCTGCGCAAAGATTCATTTTGTTTCCTACTGTGAAACTGAACTGTCCAGTTATCTTTTTTCCGCAATCTTCGCAAATGTACATGTACATGCCTCTCGATATGCTTTTTGATATGCTCTTTGATAAATCTGTTGTTTAGGAGATTCTCTGTATCTCTTTTGATATGCTCGTGCTCTCGGAGTTCTATTGTAGCACTCGAAGCATAGTCCTTTCGCGTGATGCCTTTTACTTCCACATTGACAAACAAAATCTGTTCTTGGTTTCATTTTGCCACCTTCATCTTGTAAAACACATTCCTTCTGTTGGTATGCTCTCTGTGATTATTTTCCAAACGCTCTCCAAATTCTCGGGATTGATTTGTTTTCCTGTTGCCAATTCACACTTCACGTTTTCGCCTATTCTAACTTCTCGCGCTTAGGTTTTTCAGAAACTCTCGCGTCTGTTTGCTGTTCAGTTTGATTTCAGTTTTTAGTGGTTTCATGTTATCAGTCCTCAAACTTCTTTTTTACGTCATAGTAATTACATAGTAATACAAAAAGCGTATTACTATTTCAGTCCTCAAACTTTGCGTCTTTTCCGTGTCCTGCGCCTGCTGCGAACATAATCCAATCCATTTCTATACCTAAATTTTTATTTGGTCTTTTTTTATCTCCCAATATTCTTGCGGATACTGGATAAAGCTCTTTGAATCTTGCTCTCGTTTCGGATAGGGATTCTTTCTTATCTGCCATGAACTGGCTTGGTGATTCGGATAAAACATCATCTTCTTTATCACATTCATCACAATAGTAAAGCGTTCCGTGTATAATCCTTTTTGTATTATCATCGTAGAACGCATATTTTTTTACGCAACTAAGTTTAGTTCTGTGCTTCCCGCAGAAATTATCTTCGTCAATCGGTTTGGTCATAGTCAATCACATGAAAAACCCTAGTTTCCGCTGGCGTCAGTTCCTTCCTTGCGGCAAATCGTCGGTTTCTTCACTTCCGTTTTATCCTCTTGTTTTTTTAGCCCATAAACTTTCCAATTCTCGCAATCGCAATCACAGAAATTAATTTGGGAAAGTAAAATGCAAGTAAAACCAAATAAATCATTACCTATCTGCGATTGTTTGCTTATTTCTTCTTCAAGCTCTTGAAGAGTTATCTCTTGGTCTATTGAAATTGTTTCTTCTCCTTTTATTGTGCAACCAAACCCGTCTTCAACTTTCCACTTGAAATAATATTTCGGCATAGTCAATCACGCTCGGTTTTCAATGCAGAACTCTCGTTGCTCCTGCGCTCGCTGGCTCGCTTGTCGCATATCGTCAGTTCCTGCACCTCAGACTTCAATCGTTCCATTTCTGGGCAACCTTCGCATAACGCATCTATCAAATCTCGCACTTTGATTTTTAGCTTAAATTCTATATCGTCGCGCTCTTTGGTAAGCTTTACGTTCGCGTTAGTGAGTGCTTCAACGTCTAAATGCAAGTCGTGATTTTCAGACGACCATTCGTGTTCTCTTGTATTATGCTCTGTTCCGCCGCAATACTTACAGGTCAGTTTAGATTCAAGCTCTGCGACCTTTTGGGCTAAGCTGTCGGCACGAGCTTTTTGTTCTTCGTATAAGTCAGCATCTACCCACGCTTCACGTTTTAATTTGCCGTCAAGTTTATCTTGTAGCAAATTGGCACGAGAACGCTCTGCCTTGATTAAGTTCTCAACGTCTTCGACTTTGTAATACTCTCCGAAATCATAGTTGATGCTCCAATCTTCTTGCTCGCCCATTCCGCCACATTCTCCGTCAGAAGAAATAAGATGAGAATAGCGAGTTAGTTTCGGTTCGTTTTCCGCGTTGTTTTCTTCGGTTTTAGTCATTTTTACCACCTAACAGCAGCAGTCGTTTCTATTGACTCCGCAGATTCTACAATTTCCTGTTTTCTTTCTGCAACTCTCGCACTCATTTAATCCCCATGGCACGTTCGCTTCTATCGCGCCGTCTTTCCTACACGTTTCGCATTTCATTGGAAATCACCACTCAATCTTTGGCACTCTCGCAACTCTCATTTTTCGGCTCTGCGTATTTCGCGTATGGGCGAGCACAACCGCAAATACATCGTCCATCTCTGTTTCTAAGATGAACTGGGGATACTGTTAAGTGAGATAATTCACATCCACAATACAAACAACTCAAACGGTCGTTCATTTCATCACGCTCACAAAACTACTTTCGTTCTATAACTACCGTTGTAGTTGTTATGACTTTTGGTGGCGGCGGTTGAATGTAAATTGTCGTATTATTATCAAACACGTTGCACTCTGCGTCTTGTGGCATTTTCTTTAATTCCTCAATCAATTCCGAGACCTTCATTCAATCACCCAAACAAATTCTTCTTGTACATCTTTGCTGCAGCTCTTGCGATTTCCTTTTCTGCCAAATCACTCCAGACTACTTCTCCTTCTGATTCTCTCTTGACATCTTCTAGCATTGCTTCAATCACGAACTTGGTCTGCTCGATTGTAGTGAATGAGTTCTTGTCCAGGATATGCTGCAGTCTCATTGGAGTTACCCATTCATCTGAGATAGCTCTTGCTTCTTCCAGTACCTTCATCTTTGCTGGGTCTACTTCTCTTGGTGTCTTTGTTTCAATGAACTCTTCTCTCTTGTGCTTGAAAATCATCCTTTCTCCGTTCTTCTTGAATAGCTCAATTATTGGTCTTATTACGATTCCTTCGCGGGGCTTTCCAATGATTCCCAGGTTCCTGATTGCCTGGACTGAATCAGCATCTCTCTGCTTGTCTAGCTCGGACAGTTCGCATGGGATTCTTTCATAGTGAACGAATTCAATTCCGAGACCATCACAGAAATCCTTGGCATTTGGGACATCTAGCCAGGAGTCTCCAATCTTCACATCGAACGCAATGAACTTGAGTTCCTTGCCGTAAGTCCCAGACATTCCTTGCAACTTTCCTCCATATGCTTCTCCATGGATACTCACTCCATCTTCTGGGAACTTCTCTGCTAGAACCTTGTTCAGATTCTCCTTATCAAATAGAGCTACGAATGAATCGAAGTTTGCTCCGCCTGCGTGAAAGCCAAGCCTTGGTTCTCCTTTCTCAATAGGCTTCCAGTGAATTGCTGCGGAAGTTCCATGAATCTTTTCTGTTGCGAATACTTCCTTAAACAGAGTTAGAATCTCTGAGTTCTTGTACAAATTCTCGATGTGCGCGTATCCCAAGTCAATCCCTCTCTTTCGTGTTTAACTTTGCCAATTCTGCTCTTGAAATTGCTACTAGATTTTCTACATTATCGTTATCTTTGTTTCCATCTTTGTGATAGATTACAAAACCATTTGGTATCTTTCCGTACCTTTGTTCATAAATGTATCTCGGTCTGCGAACCCGAACGTTTGCAGCAATTGCCAAGTACGCACAATCGTTTATTATATGCTGTACGCCACCTTTCCACTGTGGATGCTTATCTAATGCAGTGTCTCCTTGTTTCCATTCAGAGAGAGGAGATAAGTGCATGGATACTCCCTTGTTCCAGGTTTCGTGCCCTGGTTTGAATTTATACGCTGCAACTGGACTTCTACCTTCTTGATATTGTTGCCTGCCCATATCTTGCAAACGCTTTCTCGTTTCTTTTGAATGATGAGTTCCAGGCTGCATTTAATCACCAGTTTTCAGTGCTTATATGTTTACCAATACACTTCTGCAGATACACCAACAACTCGTTTCTTCTTTCTTTCTTGTCTATGCAATCTTCTTTGAAGAACGGTTTATCTGATTCTGTTTTTGGATTTCCTTCTAGGTATTTTATCTTCTGCTTTACCTCTTCAAGTTCTCCTTTACCAAACTTTCCTAGTTCCCAGTGTTGCCCTTTAATTCCTACTATTTGTTCTGCTAGATTCGCGTGTTTGCAGAATCTAGTTACAAACCATTCACCGAATTGACTGTGTGGTTCACCCATGCTGGCTTCGTCAATTCTAAATGCGTGAACTTTTGGTTCTTTGTTGGGTTCTTTTTCCCAGCGTGAATCAAAGTCATTTTCGAATTCTTGGCATACTATCATTACATCGCTGCTCATGTCAATCACCGAATAGTACCCTGTTCAGGATACTTGTATTTGATTTTTTGATTACTGCGTTCTTTATCTTATTTTTCTTTTTGAGTTCGTCGAATTCATCCTTTATCTGTTCTTTTAGTTTTTTTGCTTCTTCTCTTTCTTCATCATCGTGCTTGCGTATATCTCCTAATAACGCCAAAATGATAAATGGAGACAATCCGATTACAAGAGGGGAGACAATAATCATTATCGTTATGGCTACTAAAGCTTCGAAGAGTAATTCGAATATGTTCATTTTCTTTTCTGCTTCGAAGTGCTGCGGATGCATTTCATGCTCACACCTTGGGCAGTACCAATCCTTTGATGAGCAGTAGCTTTCGTACCTTCCACACCGTATGCATCTGAGAGATTCTTTGTTTGTTTGGTTTATTGCTTTAACCATCTCAGAGGTTTCTTTGTCAATCAAACAAGTTTTGTAGCTCTTGATTGCATCTCTTAAAAAAATATACCCTACGGTAGCTACGACAAGCAAGGTGCAAAACGCAAGAATACAAAATACTAATGTGGGTATTGAGAACATTACAACGGCTACTTTAGCCGTTACAACTGTTACCTTAGCTGTTGTTACTGCAGTTAGCACAGGAAGGGCAATCATATTAATCACCACTTAGTTGGCTTCAAATAAGTATCTATCTTCCACTGGCGTCTACAGTTTGAGCACGATGCAGTTATGCATACCATAAGTTCTCCATCTTCAGTAAATTTAGTATTATGGAAGCCATCTATACGTGCACATAGTTCCTCTTTTCTAAGATTTTCATTTAGGTGCTGTATCTCTGCTCTTGTTTTTTCATCAAATACAAAGTACTCTCGTGCGGTCATAGTATCCTTTGCACTCTCAATATCCTGTTTAAGTTTGTCTATTCTGTCCGTAGTCTTATTTGAACAGAATGGACACGGTTCCCATGCATCAGCGGACATCATAATCACCTATTCGACCTTCTTCTCTTCCATCATCGCTACCCAGCGAGTGTATGGCTTTTGCGCTCTCCATCCGAATCCTTCTATGTCACTCTTTGAATCTGAATCATCTCCTGGGTGTTGTGATGGTTTTACGTACAGCCAGCTAACCAGCTTGTTCTTACCAAAACAGAAGTAAACCTTTATGTCATTGTAGGTGAGTTCTTTCAATCCTAGGATTACGAGTCCATTGGGTAGGGTCTTGTATTTTGCTACCGCGTTTGGCAAACTCATTTTTATCTTTTCTCTCATCTGCTTTGTTGCATCGCTGTAGTTGTACCAGTTGAAGAAATCGCTGCGCCAGTTGATTATGTCTTTCTTGTGGTGTGGCTCCTCTTCAAATACTAACTCTGGAAGTTTGCCTACCCACTTTGCTGCTGATTCGGTTCTGAAAAGAGCGTCGCTTAGCTTACTGATTGCATCCCTTTGGATTCTTGCAACGTTTTCAGCAGTTCGGTATGGCTCTGCAATATCCTCTATCTGATTGTAAAGTGCAATTGTCTTTTCGTTTCTCTCAGCTTCGAGTTGGTTTATCTTTATTCTCAAAGACTCAACCATTGCCTGTGCTTCAGCGTATGTCTTCGGTTCTGTTTCTCCCACTTCAATCAACCCCTACGAAGGTCATCCTTCGTAATGTATTCCTTATGAACCTACTACTATATAAAGGTATCGTTTTAGAGTAGTGGTTTATACTTTCGGTATAACCTTTCTGCTACTGCGTCGGCATCAGGTTCAGTTCTTAGCTTGTAGAAACCGTGTTCATCTACGTAGGCAAAACTGCCATCCTGCAACTTTCTGATTGCTGCGTTCTCTGAGAATAAGTTCCTTAGAATCGGTACTCTGGATAGATGTTCGTGTTCCGAGATTCGCTTTCTTCCTAATTGGTGGTGATGTGCGAACTCGTGCAAGAGACAGAAAACAAGTTCATCAAATCGGTTGTCAAACGTATATTTGTTTTCTGAATACCTACCTCTTTTTGAATATCTGCCTATTCTGTCTTTTAGGCTTGGTGTGGTTCTCTCTGGTAGATAGATTGTTACTTTGTTTCCTTTTGAGACTCCGTTGATTGCTGCTATATTCTTTTCTTTGAATTCGATTGATACTTTTGTTGGAAGAAGATTCTGGGCTATGCTAACTGCTTCTTGCAATTCTTGCGTGTTGTAGTTAGTGCTCATTGGATTACCTTGTTACAACGCAACAGTAGCATTGATTTGATTTATATATTGACCTTGGGTGCTTCAAATGGCTACAGATTCGATATACTAGATTTCCAGAAAGGTCTGCGTGATATACCTTATCCTTAGGGTTTGTGACTTCTTGAATCGCTTCTAGAAGTAATGCATCGGAATTATTCATAGTGTTTCACTCTCACAGTAACTTATCTATCTTTCCTTCTATCCCCAAACCTTCACCACGATTATACTCTTTTGTGTAACAATCTTGGCAAACAACTTTTTCGTATTTTTTACCAGTGTCTATGAATACTGGGTCAGTTGTTTTTGTTCCACAGATAAAACATTTCAATGGTTTCATTTAGCCCACCTCACAGTAACTTCTCAATCTTTCTATCTAATGAACTTTTCTTGCTAACCCTGCTAGCTCGTTTTGCTTCGGTCACATCAATATCAATGTCTGTTCCACATCCCCAGCACGAACCTGTCGCATTTACATTATTATCATATCTTGTTAGTTCTACTTCAGAACCACAATTTGGGCAAGTTGAATAAATATTTTCTGAATGTCCCATCTTAAATCCCTCCACTGCCGAACGCAACTTCCTGTGCGTTTCGGATAAATGCTCCTTTCCTTTTTTCTAGCAGATTGGTGTTATCTAGATTCCTGGAGTTGTAAACCATATTCTCTGTGTATCTTGGTGGCTGACTTGGTTTGTAATTTGGATTATTCACTGGTGGGTGTTCCGCCTTCAATCCATGCTTGATTCTCAAATGGTCAATCACAATTATGTGGAGATACCTATTTGGAACCTTTTCGTGCTCCCATTTCTGCTGATTGAACTCAGCCCAGTATTCTTCTTGATTATACGTAAAACTCATATTTTCACCTCTTATGTTCATGTTAGATTACCGTTTTATAACTGATAGACCTTTTCTTTCTTTGAGTGGAACTATAAAATCTAATGCTCCAGGATTAATATTTGAAACGGCTAGACCAACTTTAGGATTTGCTGGGAGTGTATACATATTACCAAATAATTTATTTTGATTTTTGACTGCTTCGAGTACATTTGATTTTATTATAGCATATTTTTTTCTATCATTTGGTTTATGCAAATTAAGGTATACAACTGGACGAATATATCCTACTGCGTAACTTGGTGCAGGAGATAATCTGTAGTCTGTTGTGAATTTTATGCCGTATATTGTTAGTTTATCCATAGTGTTCACCTCTATAAGAACGGTACTATTTTTTCATCAATTTCTTCTTCGTGGAACGTAATGCACTGATAAACTTTTGCTAGCGCATCGCTTCTTCTTGCGTAGTTCGCAGGAGTATCATATGCATAGCCGTACTTTGAATATGCAGCAACTTGATATGCAGCAGGCATTCCGATGTCTCTCTTATTTACTGGCTCGATTAGGTCGATAGTTAATTCTCCGTCTGCGGTTTTGTATTCCTTTGTGAACTTGTTTGCTTGGCGGATTTTCATCCCAATAATCTTGACATACGAATCTGTTATCGCGGAACCCCATCTGCCAATTGCGTATTCATATGCCCTTTTTATTGTTGGAAATTCGTTCTTGAAGTTAGTCGTGTCTGTTTGTCTCCTTACTTCTGGATGAAAGATTAAAACATATTCCATGTGTCTCACCTCAGCAAATCATCTACTCTGTCAACGATTCTTTCTTTCCTCAGTGGTGCGAGATTTCTCAGACCAACTGATAATTGGTGAACGAGTGGAGCATCTACCTCATCGAATTCTCTTCTAGCTGCTTCTTCGACTCGTTCTCCGAATCTTCCTGGTGTGTACCTTCCGAAGACTTCTCCACCTTCATGCAAACGTCCAGCAATAGTGCGATATGGTCTGATAGAGTATTCTGCATTCTTGCCTCTGCCCCAGCGGATTAATTCAATTTGGTATCCGTCCTTGAGTTTCCTGGTTTTGATTACAACGCCCATCAGAATACACCCGCCTTGTGGTCTGCACCGAATGCCATCGCTCTTATTAGGTCAAGTGCTTGATTCTTCGTTAGACCTGTTTGATATGTGCTCAGCATTCTTTGACCGCTCTTGTCGTATATATCAACTGCGCAGTATCCGTACCTATATCCGACATCTATCTTTACGTTCAGCATTGCAGATACTTTTTCTGCGACAGTTTCGAGTTGTTCTCTTGTAATTCTTTCAACCATTTAAATCACCCACTTCACGTTTTCTTTAACTTCTCTGTCGATATTTCTGCTCAAATTTCTCATTGCCTTTGGTCTCTTAATATTGTTTCTGGCGTAATGTTTAAAGCTTTCGGTTCCTTCGAGTTCTTCGTCAATTTCGTGTTCCAAGTATCCTGCCTTGTCTAGAGCGATTCTAGTTCTCGAATCCGCATGAGCGTATGCGCATTCATTTCCTCTCTTTATTCTGTCTGCCCATTCTGCCAAGTATCCATAGGAATGCTCTAGTGGAAATCTTGTTGACGCAAATTTGATGAACCTTGCTTGTTCTACTTTGCTTAGTGGAAAGAATTCCGCTGCAACTTCTTTGATTAGAGTTATTCCCATTGGCACCACCTCATAACAGTTCTTTTATCTTTCTGTCAATTGTTGATTTTGCGTACCATTTGCTTGACCAAAGTTGTGCGCCTACTTGATTATCAATAACGAACATCTCTTTATTGTCGCTTGGGCTAAATTGTGATTTGGCATATGAAATTGCTTCGCGTTGATTCGAGAATGTTTCGTCCAGGTTTCCTTCTCCGTAATATACGTAGTATCGGTCTTTCGAGTTCATGATTTCACCTTCATAACAGTTTCTCTATTCGGTCATCAATTCCGCTGCTTATGCGCTTTGCGATTGTTCTTCTTATTGCTTCACGTGCGTATTGTGGAAGATATTCGGGATTGTCGTATGTAACCCATCCATCTGGTTGCACGTGTGGATAATCCGTATGCCCACCTGCAACTGTGACAAGCATCTTTTTTCCTTCTCTGAAAGGTCTTGGGTCATCTACTGCGACAAGAGCATAGATTCCCTTTTGCCATAAAATTTCTTCGTTCTTGTATGTTGTCAATGCCATTGGTTTCACCTCTAATCTCTTGAGCTTAATTCTTCACGAATCGAACTTCCCAAGTCTGCTAAACGTATTCTGCTCGGTCTTTCCAATTCGTGAGAGCGTAATTCGTGCGCATGAACTCGTTTCGGTTGAATTCTTTCTACGTAAACACTGTGAATCGGTACTTCATTACCAACTTGTGATTTTATCTTTCTAAGAATCTTTCGCGTGGCTTCGCGCTTGTCTTTGGCGTTTACTACTTCTGTGTAATGTGCGCCAAGCCCAACTTCAACACTGCTTCCATATCTTGCCATTTTAACACCTCAATTTACTGGAAATAATTTCATATAATCTTTCATGTACTTTCTTGCTTTCACAATAGAGCTGACTATGGTTAATATCTGCTCTTTACCTGTGAACGTGTTTCTTAGAATTACACAGTAGTTGTCCATTGCTGCAGAGAATTTCTTTGCAATCAACGCATGGTTATCTTGGTAATAAACTCCCTGAGTATATACGTTGTCACTTTCTTTTATCCATCCTGTTCCCATCATCTTCACCTCAGAGTAATTTCTCAACTTTGTCGTTCCAGCCGTATGGATTAATCTGCTCAGATTTTCCGCTGCGGCTTAAATCCAAGTTTCCTGTACTTGAATCGTAGTTCCACCACTTTCCAGAAGTTCCGATATATCCGACTTGTTTGTGGCTGAATGAATTCCGTGCATCCCACAAGTTTGCTTGAACCCATTTGTGTCTATTCTCTTCTGCATATTTGATTGCCTTTGCAAGACTGCCAAATCTTTTAGAAGCTTTCTGGGTAAATTTCTTATCCCCCACATTCCAATATTCCCAGTACCAGTATCCCATTGTCTTCACCTCATTTCTTAGGAATTTCTATAATTTCTGCTAACCCTTGGTTAGTATAAAAACTATTTCGGATATTCGATTTGTCAAATGCATATCTTTCTTCTATTCCTCCGTATCTATCCTTTACAATAAATCTCTTTAGATATGGACTAAAATCAAACATTATGCCAAGAAGTGGTACTCCGCGTTTGCTATAGGTATTTGACACAATATGCTGGAATACGTAGTCCTTCTCTTCACGTGTCAGTGGTTTTCCAGACCATGCTTTCTGATGAATATCGAAAATCTTGGTTCCGATTACGTTTTCGATTTTCCCTCGGTCATTGAATGCGTATAATCCCTTGTATCCCATTGTCTTCACCTCAGAGTAACTTGTCTATCCTCTTGCTGATTCCTTTTACTGGACTTTCACTTTCTAGGATTCCGACTGTCTCGGCAATTTCCATGGCTGCTTCAGATGTTTCAATCTTTGTATTCTCGAAAATGTCTTCAGCAAACCTACCTAGGTCTGATGCTAACTTTGGATTAGTTTTAACTACGTTTCTTGCGTAATGAATTGCTTCGTAATATCCATCTGGTAATCCGTGTTCCATGTTTATTTCACCTCAAAGTAAATTGTCTATTTTTTTATCCAACTTTGTATTCTTAATAAATTTGCTTACTGTTCCAGCATGTATGACTTCATTCACATTCCCCTTTCCATATTTTTCTTCTGCTCGCTTCATAGCTTCTGATTTTGTTTTAGCTTCTATATCATCATAAATTCTCATGTTTTCTCCGTGCCCCAAATCGTTCATTAGGGGTCTCCAGACTTCTGTTTGCTGAACAGTTACTGCTCCACTTTCAAGTGCGCCACGAAGAGTTTTATCTGATTGTGATGCAGGTACTAAATCTTCTAGGAATATTCCGCGAACTCGCCCGTCATCAAATCTTACCCATGCCATTTTTCTTCCTGGGTCGGAAAATCCTTCTAAACGAATTCCTGCATTATCGTTATCTCCAAAAAATCTAGATGCACCTTCTATTGAAACTCGTTCTCCAACTTTTGGAATTCTGAAATGTCTTCCCATGTCAATCATCTCCTTGGTTTTAACTCCTTTTCGTTTCCGTGCCCAATAAAATCCAAATGGTCGTAACCTACGTTAATCCAGCTACCAGACTCTACTCCATACCTCTTTCTTAATTCAGCGAGAAGTTCATTGCTCTGTGGACTCCAGATAGTTGGATTCCAGTATGCGGTACCTTTTATGAATGGTCTTCCGAATTTATCTTTACCTCTTTCAGTAATTTTGATTTTTATTTTGTATTCACTTGCAGCAGGCATTGACGCTCCTTCGTAAACAATAATCGCTTTGTTCATCCCAAGCATTCGGCTTTCTACTTGCGAGTATCCTTTATTCTCGTACATGGTTTTGAGTCTCTCGCCTTTCCTTATACTCTTTATATCATTCAAATCTACAATGATTTCGTATCGAGCCATGATAGTCATCTCCTCTTCGCCAAACTATTTTCATTAACGTAATGCAATAATCCTGTTTTGCTATCTCTGACGCGATACTTTGTTGGGTCTTCGTGGTCTCCTTTTCGGATATGTGTTATAACCCCTAGTTCAGTTCCATAGTATTTTACTTCGTCTCCTATATCCAAAGGTTCTTTGTATAATAGTTTTCCACATGTTTTGCAGGTCGTGAATGGATTACTTATAATTGGGATGTAATTTGCTCCGCAGTATGGGCACATATGAGTTTCATGCTTGTTGCGGATTGGTTTGATAATGCTTTCAAGGTCTTGTTTCATTTGCTCACCCTTTCAATCATATTGTTTAAACCATACTTTATAAACCTTTACACTCCGTCAAAGATATTCGGTATTTGTCTAGTTCTTGATTGTGGTACTCTTGGTGATAGCTTTGGCATTGGTGCCCTTGGCTTTGCTACTGGTCTTTGTTGTGGTATATCAAGGATTGGTCTGATTCCAGCACCGCTCATATCAATTGCTCCACCATGGATGTTGAATATCTCTGCTGCTAGTGATGGGTTGTACTTTGTAACTTGTCTTCCTGCTCCGAAGTACGAATCGGTTCCTCTTGATTCCCCCCCACCTAAACCGAATGACGGCAGAACTAACCCTGGCAATTCGGTTTTGAGTTTCTCTTGGGTTCTGGTATCTTCTCGTGGTTTTGTTTTTGTTTTTTCTTCCACTATTTCTTTTACTTCATATCTAGGTTCTTTTACTCTTTCTTCAACTTTATAATCTGGGTTTGTTATTTCATATGCTTTCACTCTTGATATTTCTATTGGTTTGATTATGGTAAGTTCTTTTGTTCTAACTCCTTCAATATCAAATGGTCTAGTTAGTTCCATCTCTATTACTCTAGTTTGAATGCGTCTTTCTGCTTTTTCTATTTCAATTGGTTTTATTCTTGTTTTTGTTTTTTCTCTTTCCAGTTCTCTTGCCTTTTCTTTGTATCTTGAAAGCTCATCATCAATTGTTCTCTCGATTGGGCTTTTTGGTCTAGTCAATTTATTCTTATTAGCAAGTAAATCTCCTACTTCTGAACCTAGGTATTCTTGTTTTGTTAGTTCATTATCAAATGGTCTTTGTTCCATTACTGTTTCGGTTCTTTGCATTTTTCCTTTTTGATATATCGGTTCTCCTTCTCCAAATGGTCTAAATTGTCCTTTGCTTGTTCTACCTAAGTCAAATTCAAAAGTCTTTCCGTATGCTGGCTTTCCACTTTCGAAGAATTCTGTCGCGTACGCACCTTTTGCTTTTAGTCCTTTGGTTGAAACTTGTCCTAGGAATCTTGGTTCGGCTCCTTCTAGACCATAAGTTACTCCAGCTACTCTAGTGCGAGAAATTGGCGTTCCTTCGTATATTCCCCCAGTGAATTCTCCCGCAATTCCTGCACTTGGAGTTGTCTCAAATGGTTTGTAGACATTGGCTTGAACTGAGGTTTTACCTATTACGCTAGGTGCACCTTCTCCGTATTTAACTCCAACTTTGGTTTCTCCCATTCTAACTTTTGCGAGTGGACTTGCTTGTAATGCACCTGCGGTATATAATCCAGTACCAAGAGCTGCACCAGTTAAGAAACTTTCTCCTAGTCCTTCTGCAGTGAATGCTTTCTGTTGTGCTTCTTCGCCTCTCCAGCCAAGTGCTTTTGTCCCAGTATCAACTGCGCCAAGTCCTATTCCGCTATATGCAACCACTTTTCCAAGATTCATTGCACTATAATCGCCTTGTTGTATTCCATATTTATTCCATGCAGAAGAAACCGCGGGGATTTTTACAGACTTTCCAACTTTACTAGCAATCGCTCCACCAATCCCTGCAGCTCCACCGAAAGCTGCAGTACCTAACGCAGATTCTGCTGCTGCAGAATAATCAAATGGTTTCTTCTCGATTATATTGCTAGTTAGAGAAGCCGCTGCCCCACCTGCACCAAATGCGACAGTTTGTTTTGCGATATTCCCAATGGTGCCAGATAATGCTTTAACTCCGCCAATTGCACCAGCAACTTTTGTGAATCCACCCATTTCTACAGTTTGCTTTCCTACGTTGTATGGATTGTATGCTGCAGATGAACCTTGCCCAAGTGCAGAACCAATTACATTACTTGCTATTGCTGCACCCGTAGAAGTTACAAATCCTATTGGAGTTAATGTCCCAGCTAGCGAAAGTGCCGATGTTCCGACACTTAGAGCGGCTTCCCCAGTATTTCCGATAACCGCACCAAATCCCCCTTGTAGAGTTGTTTCTTTGTCAAGTGCTTCAGATATTTTTGCTCCATACTTAGATGGTGCATAAGCAATATTTTCTACGTTGGTTACTACTCCTTGACCTACTCCACCAAGATATTCAGTTACAGATGCACCAATCCGATTTCCACCTGTAAATTCTAATGCTCTCTGATGTCTAGCTTCTGATAGCGCAGCTTCGTCTATTCCTGGTTTAACTATTGCTGCAGCCTGATTCCAGTATTGCTCTGGATTTGCTTCATTTGCTTGTTTTTGTATTTCTTCGTAAGATTCTGGTGTTAGTGTAGTTCTTAGAAGGTCTTGGTTTGCATTGAATGCTTCTTGTATTTTAGCTTGCTCTCCTCCAGCGTGTTGAAGCATTCTGTAAGCAGATGCTGTGTTTCCTGCTTGCCAAACTAAGTTCCCAGTTGAATCCTTTACTAATGTGAATTCATTTGGTGTTTCGGAATAGAACTCGCCTTGTTGCGGAGTCCATTGAATTTTGTATCCTTCAGTACCTGGAGTCCCTGTAGTCAATGCATTAGTAGCTAAATCGGTGTAGTTTGTTTTAACCAAATCTCCTTTGATTGCATTTACTCTTTGTATATTTGATTTTTGTTCTGCAGTGATTGCATTTTGATTTTTGAGTTCTTCTACGTCTACTACCTGTTTTACTGCTTGTTCACCTTGGTATGCGCGAATGTCTGATATGTTCTGTTTAACTGTTGCTAGTGTTTCTGCATCATAGTTTTCAGGATTAGCTACAATCGCAGCGAGAGTAGTTGTTCTCCCAGTATCTCCGATTGCAATCGGATTCTGATTTATCAAATATTCGGCATGTCCAACTTCCCATGCGTGATATTTTGCTAATTGTTCTGGGTCATCTGTTTGTAGTACGTATCCTTCCTTTGTTGACATATTCGCATATGGATTGTAATTTAATGAATAATCTTCTACCTTGGTAGGTTCTGCTGGAGTAGCTGGCTTTATTGTTTCCGTACCTGCTCGAATAGTTTGTGATTGTGCTCTTGCTTCTTGTTCGGCTAAATATCTTTCAACGTCAACTCCCGCTCCTCTTGGCGTGTCTACCCATCCTGTTCCTTTTGCATCATAAGGGATTTTGAGTCCTGCCTGTCTTGCTTCTATCCATGCTTTTGTATTTGATTCTGAGTATTGGTCTACAGGTGCAGAAACATTTGCAGAAGGCGATTCCGCAGAATAACTAGGTACGTTTTGACTGAATGCAGTAGCTTTATCGGTTTCAAAACTTGCTGGAGAATAGTTCTTGACTCCGATATTTTGCATCGCTTCTGGATATGTTTGTGTTCCTTTTCCTGCTAACTGCGAGAATAGATTTGTTGGCTTTATTACTGTGTTAAGGTTTTCTCCTCCAATCGTTTGAGTGTTGACTCCCTTGCTCAAATTGGCGTAGTAACTAGTCAAATCTGTTGGTTGATTAGCAGTACTTTTAGTTGATAGTGCTTGAGAATAGGTTAGATTCGGATTCAATACGGATGCGTTCGCAGTGGGTGAACTTGGTGATATAAATCCACCTGCATTTCCAGTTGTTTCTGTAAATGTTTTTGCATCTTGTGAAACAAAAGTCTTGTTAGTTCCTGCTTGCGAGTAAACAGTTCCAGCAGCAGATGAAGCAATTGGTGTCAGATTTGATGGTGTGTAATTAGTTGAACTTAACGCTTGCGAATAAGTAGGTGTGTTTCCAGTCAATATTGATTGAGCTTGTTGTTGTGCTGGTGCTACTTGCGAAGTACCATACATAGAACTGTATCCACCAGTACTTGGTGCTACGCTGGAGGATGCCGCACTATATGCTGGAGTGTAATTTACAGTAGGAACAATTACTTGAGATGAGCCACCAGTAGAATCTGTTGGTGTGCCACCAGTATTCCAACCCGTGCTTCCCCATCCAGTTTCTCCTCCACTGGATTGATTTGCAGGCGTTTTGATTACTTGCGCTGCAGTTGCCGTTGTAGTTGGTGGTGGTGCGCCTCCTTTTATTGTTGAACTTTGAGCAGTTGCTGTGGTAGTAGGAGCAGTTGAACCACTGCCCATGTTCTTTCCATCAATGTAAACGTCTCCACGAGGAATTGCCATGTAACCACACCCTTAGTTTTCTATATGTTCTTGGGCGGTGAATAACTATATAAAGGTGTGTTAACAGAGATGACTAAGAAAATTAGTTGTATTTATATACCTTTGTGTAGAAAAGTATATGAAGGGGAGTGTGTGGGAAGTTCGACGAGCCAGCTCGATTCAGTTCGTTGATTCCCCTTTCCCACACACTAATGCTGTTCTAAACTTCTCGATAATAAGTTCTGACCAACTAGATAACCTGCTATTGCACCTATTGCTCCAGACGATAGGTCAAATGAGAAATTGGTCAGCACGATTCTCAAAACTAAATATCCTGCGAGAACTAACATGATTACTTTTATAACGTTAAAAATAGTGTCCCAGCTAACCTTTGCGTTCATTGTTGGCATTTTGAAGCCACCTACGGTTCCCGCCATAAAATCAACTCAATCTTTTGTAGTACGATAGCCGCATCGCCAGCATACATAAACTTGAATCTTATTACCTGTTCGGTCTGGGTTAGAAGTTAGCGTTCCGCCCTTTTTAAGCTTATTGCCACAGCGAGGGCAGAACATCTAGCCACCTCAGAATCGTATTTCGAATTGTCTCCATCTTGGTTCTCTAAAAGATGGTGGATGAAATGGGTATGATGGAATTGTATTCGGAAATGTACCAGGCTGTGGTGTGTATGGAGTTTTCGTTGGTTCTGGTTGCGGTGAACTTGGTGTAGTCGGTGAGTATGGAATTATCTCTGGTTGCGGTGAACTTGGTGTAGTCGGTGAGTATGGAATTATCGTTGGTGGAAATATGCTTGGAGTTGGAATCCAAGGATTTGAGGGAAATGGAATTGGTGAAAATGGTTTGACTTCTTCTATGCATCCACGTCCATCACATTTCTGGCAGTGGTGAAATCCGTGAACTTCGCATTGTTCTTTTCCAGTTCCATTACAAATTGGACATCTCTTTCTCATCAATATCACCTGCGTTTATTCAAACGATTCATAAAATCTTCGTATCGTGCTTGGCTTAGTTCTTGCGGTTCAGATGCTGCACGGTAAGTATTTACTTTTCTGAGTGCATCCATCTCTGCATCTATTTCCATTTCTCTTCTTACCTTTGAATATATTCGTGGAATCTTTCCTAGACGTTGCAATCTTTCTAAATAAATGGGGTCATTTTTTGCATTTAAGTCTACCTGACGCAGATTGTGGATTTGTTCAGCGTGGCGTAATTCATGTGCAGCAGTATACACTGTTGCGTCTCCAATTTCTCCGCTTTTGAATCTTGTTCGAATGTAACCTTTATTATCTGCTTTACCTTCTTGATACCGTTTTGGTACTGTTCTTCTTTCAGATGTTTCTGGAGCTACTTCCAAATAAATATCTACATAACCAGGTTTTCGGTGCCATGAAGCTACTCCAGTTCTGTCGTTTAAAAATTTACTTTGTTCAGATTTATCAACGAACACAATCTGTCTGGTATTTTTTATTGCTGCTTGTGATGGTTGTGCATATCGAACGATTCTTCTCAACACAGCATCAGGTACTCGGTATCCTTTGTAGTCTCCTCTGCCAGTTCGATTTATAATATCCATGCCAATCACATTTGCATTGTTGCATTGCTTGGCTTTCCGTAAGTTACGATTGCTAGCAAGCAGCTCAGTGCCAGAATGATTATCGGGAAGTTTGATACGAGCCAGGTGGTATTGGGGAACAACGCTACCGCTGCAGCTAGTGCAGGTTGCGCTGAGACGTTTAGATATACTTGTGAGAGGATATACGAAAACATCACTGAGATTAGCTGGACGAAAATCATCAGGAAGAAGAACGCGGGATGCGCTCTTATGCTGAATGCAGAGATAATTGCTACGAGTGAAAGCCCGATGAAAAGAAGTACTCCTATGTAATCAAACATTCCGAATGTGTTGGTGGTAGTTTGCACTGCGGTCTTAGCGGTATCGGGAAATAGAAAGCTTGACTGAATCTCACTATTGAAAGCCATGCAAGCATATGCTCCGATGATACCTATGATTCCAAATGCTACAACGTAGAAAGAAATTGGAATCGCGTCGAACATACTCATGTTTTATACCTCAGATTCCTTCGTTTTTTAGTCTATCTGCCATTTTGTATAATTCGTCTGGTGATACCGAACCTATGAATTGCTTTCCTTTATGAATCTGTATTGCTGACCTGCTTACCCTTGTTAATTTTATTTTTCCATGTTTAGTGTTCGTCCAGTATCTTAGCTCTTCTTTGGAATAGTGCATATCGGTTCACCTCAGTCTAGGTGGAAGTTTGGAATATGTGCTCTCGGCAATCTTGGAGTTGGAGACCTGAAATCTCTTGTATTCACATCTGGGATATTAGCTCTTGGTAGGCGTGCTTCTCTGGTGTGAACATTGAAATTTGTACGCACGTCGTTTGTTCTGATGTCCCTCATTTGCACTGGATTTGTATTTACGCGCATCTTACCTTCAAATGCGACTTTCGGGATATTCACTGCGCCACCACCGAAAATCTGGTCTGGCGGAGCAGGTCTTCTTTGTTGACCATATGCTTGTGGCACTCTAGGAGATTGTCCCATTCCACCAATAAGCTGGTCTGGTTGATTTGAAACGCTTTGACCCATTCCTCCTTCGAATGCTGGAGCGAATCCACCTCTCCTTGGTTGTTGATAGTTTCCACTTGGCGTTCCGTACTCTTCTATGATTACTCTTCTGCGCACTCCTTGCGATGATTGTGGATAAGTCTGTTGTGGTCTTTGCTGAGGTCTTTGCTGTGGCTGTGGTCTTGGTTGCTGTTGAGGTGCTTGCTGCGGTGATTGTTCTTGCTCTTGTGATTCTTCAGGTAGCAATGCATTGAATATCCTTTCTTTCTGTTCTTCGGTTAAATGTGGCTGGCTTTGCAAGAAAGTAACTATCGCACGTTCCTTCTGTTCATCGCTCAAAAGTTGATTAGATAGATAATTCCTTAGATAGTAAAATGCTTGCTCTTCTGAATATCTTGGTGCGAGCATTTGGTTTACTCCAGTCGAATCTATTGCATTCTGAACTGAGATGTTTGGTGCAACTCTCTTGATTTCGTTTGATACCACAGTAATTGGATTATTCTCAATTTGGGATTTCACTGTTTGCATCTTCTGACGATAAAGTTCTCCCTTCAATGCTTCTAAGTTTTGCTGTCTTTCTAATGATTCGTATTCTGCTTCGATACGATTTTCTTCTGCTTCCATCTTTGCATTTCTAATTTGAGCAAGTTTTCTTCTTTGAATCTCTTCGTTAATTCTTCTCTGAGCGTCTATCTTTTGCTTGTTAAGTTCAAAATTAAGCCTGCGTGTTTCTGCATCTGTTTTAAATTTTTCTCTTTCTGCTTTTCTGTATTCGTTTTGTGCTTCGTGCCTTAATCTATCTTCTTTTTTTCCTAGTTCAGTATCAAGATTCTCTAGCGAATATCTTTCACGAATATCCTCTCTCTGGCTTGCGCTAATGTGAGGGGCTACTTTCTTTTCAAAATGAGTATCTTCGATTTGCTCTTTATCTTTTCCGATAGAACTAGTGAAACCAGATATGCCTTTGGCGATTCCCTTTAGTTTATCCGTCAATCCATCCTTAGATTGATTCTCTTTCGCTTGCTCCATAAATTCGTTGAAGTCAACCATTTTCCCTCACCTGCCCTTTGTTTAAATTTCATTGCTTATAAACTTTACCTCAATAATTTACTACTTATTCTTATTTTCTATTTCGCTTTACTTGTTCCATGAAGTTTTCGAATCTTGATTGTCCGTATTCTGCTGGCTCGTTGATTGATTCATTTCTTCGGATATACGCATCGTTAGAATCTTGGAGGTCTGCTCGTTCTCTGTCTTTATTCCAATAATCTGCTTGTCTCATGAAATGTTCAAATCTATTTTGACCTACTTCCCCAGATTGATTTATCTGCCTAAGTCGTAATTGTCTTTGGTATCTTGATTCTTCATTTTCTACTTTATTCATATCGTTAAAAGTTGTATCCATTCTCTTTCGTTCTGCCCATGGATTTCTATTTTGGCTTGCGTTTACAAATCTACTATATCTGCTTTGGCTTACTTCATTTGGTTCTCTGATTCTCTCTCTCGTTTCTTGTGAAGGTTCGTATCGTTGAACATATCTTGCAAATCTTGCGGATGATTTTTGCATTTCGTTTAGACTTCTATTTCCAGTGTATTCTGGCGCAACATTTGGATTATCAAATTTCATGCCTGCTGGGTGCATAAACCCAGTTCCTTTCATTACTTCCCATTGCATATTCTTAGGAACCGTTTGATTGTATCTACTGATTATTCCACGTGCTCTTGCGGTAGATGTTGAATTCTTTAGCATTATGTATGGATGTGGATTTGTTCTGTCTTCGTGTCCCCCACAAGACCCAAATGTTGTCGCTCCAGCGCGAGTAAGCTGTACGCATGATTTTCTTATTTTTGGGTCTATACCACTTGACCAGTCTCCACCTTTAACGTGCTCGGTAATGAATACTCGGTGCGGGGTAATTCCACCAAAGTCATCGTTTACTCCTAATTGTCTTCCTTCTTCCCTAGATAACAATGCCATATTTGTTGAATGGATATTCAATCCTTTGCGAGTCAATCTTCGGGATACTGCGTCGATTACTTTCATATTCTCTGAAGCTATTGGGTTTCCGTATTTGTCAACTATTGGATAGTAGGTAATTCCATCTACTGTGTATGGTTTACTAGATAAGGCGGACTCCAAAACATCACCTATTCCTATTCTTCTTGGGTTGCAACTAACTATATAAAGGTGTGTTAACAGGACTACTTTGGCATGAGCCAATTATAGAACTGGTCTAGATTGAGCAAGGTGCAGATTCTAGCTGGCGTGATTCCCTGCCATGCAATAATTAGAATCGCTATGATGATTCCCAATGCGAGAAGTTTGTGTTGGCTTGCCCAATATCCTATCTCGTAATATAAAGAGTTGTTCTGGTAATCGTAAGCTCGGTAAGAACTAGAACTTGAATAGCTTCTTTGTTGGATTGGTGGTTTGTAATCTGGAGAGCTTCTTAAATCGTAATCTGCTCGTTTCTGTGGATTGCTCAGTGTTTCATTCGCTTCACTGATACTTTTGAATATTTCTTCTGAACCTTTTGCTTTATTTACATCTGGGTGGTACTTCATTGCCAGTTTCTTGAATGCTACATTTATCTCGTCTTGCGTAGCCGTCCTCTGTACACCGAGGACATTGTAAAAGTCGCCCATTGAGGTTTGTTGGGTGTTAACTTGTATTTAACAGTTTCAGCGACTCACTCTCGTTCTCTGGCAGAAATTCTAGGAAACCATAGCAGGTTCTATTGATTCCATAGATGTCTTTGAATTTTGTCATTCTTGCATACGATGTATCCCATCCGTCGAAACCCCAAACATCTTGAAGGTTTCTGCTTGTATTTGTCTGGAAGTCGGTACCGATAAGTGCATGACAGTAGACTGGAGTATCCGCTATGAAATACAGTCCGATGAGTTTTGCTCCGTAGACAAACGCGAAGTAGAACATCACCAATGCAATGATTACGTTTCCAAGACTAGACGCTGCTTGCTGTACGTTCATCGGCTCCATTTATTTCACCTTCTGGTTTTAGAATCTCTTCCAGAATCTTTATCTCTGTGTAGTACTTTGTCATCTTCTTGCTCAAATCTTGAATTGAGTAGATACACTTTCTTTGTCCTGGGTCTAGTACAATATCGTATAGTTCATTTTGAATGTCACCGATTTTTCCAGTGAGTTCGTTGATTCTATGAATAATCCATTGTTCACTTTTCATTTTGGTTCACCTTCACGAAATATTCCGCGTTCTTAAATTTACGAATATCTGATATGGCATCCATTACGGGACAAACACATACGATAACTTTGTGCGTTTTCATTCCATGTTTTTCCATTAATTTATAGAAAGCTTGTTCTTTCTTTATATCCGCTTCACTTTGTATATCGTGGCAATCGTTTAGCAATTTAATAATTTCTTCTGGTGTCATTTTATCCCTCGTTACTTACATTATAGTTTTGGGTTTCAAAACACGAAAGGTTCGAATATATAAGTTGGATTTTATTATGTCACAATGTCTCGAAGGTCATCATAGGATTACACTGCGGTGAAGTCTCGAAACTATTTAATGGATTGCATAATTTTATTGCGTCTCGAATTTAATTTACGGATTGCATAACGGCTTGGTCTCGTATCAATACTCAGGTTTTCAACGCCCACAAGACTCGAATCTACATATCGGTTTCCAAAGTGAAGAGGTCTCGAACTCTCGACATGGTTTACTTCGGTTTAGAGTCTCACAACTGTACTCTGTTTTAAATTTATGATTGGGTTCGCTTACCCTCCATGTTTTCAAACTACTATTCTGGCTCAATTGATTCGAAATGTCTGTACGGAATTTATGTTTGTCGTGGTCTCGAAGGTATAGCGTGGTTTGCACGTTATGTTGGTCTCGAAATTGCAACGTGGTTTTCATCTGTTTGAAGTCTCGCTTGACGAGTTCGGTTTTCGCGCCAGATTCGGCTCGAACGGCTTGAACGGGTTTCATTCTCATCTGGTCTCGAATTTTTTACATGTGCTTAGATGTATAAAAGTCTCGCGCCAGCGCACAGGGTTTCAGGGAAGGGAAGGCTCACATCCTTAGCATTGGGTTTCAGATTCCTCGAGGTTTTATCGTAAGGTTCGTGTGGTTTGCATGCACAGTTTGACTCGAACGGATTGCCCGTGTTAAATTTCTGTTTTGTCTCGAAGGTCTGAAATGGTTTTCGTATAGGCAAGGTCTCACAAGCTTTTTATGTTTTAAATATCCTCATAGGTTAACAGCAGGAGGATGTGGTTAATGGGTTCAGAGGTTCACAGTAACCGCAGTGGTTTTCACGCATCCCGTGGTTCACAAGTATTTAATGAATTTAATTTACTGGGTGGTTCACAGCTTTCGGAGGGATTTCACTCGCGCTTAGGTTTACGTGTATCAATCGGATTTCACTCTAAGAATGGTTCACAGTCTTTATATATCTGAGTTGATTTACGCTTTCCTAGGTTCACACTTCTCTACTGGTTTTCATATAATTAATGGTTTAGTATAAAGAAGGCGCGGAGAAATCCGCGCCCTCTGGTTTTACTTCTTCTTTGCTACCTTCTTGACTTTACTCTTCACAACAACTTTGCTCATCTTCGGCTTTGCACTGAGTACCGCATTCTCGTCCGTGAATGGAGCAATCAATGTAGTGTGTCCGAGCTTCTCCATTGCATACGGCTCACGAACTGGCAATCCCTTCATTGTGCGGGCAGTTACCCAGAGATGGGACAAGAACAACTTGACGACCTTTCTCTTTGCCATTGCGTGAATGTGCGCCTTGTATCCCATGTCTCCCTTGTAGCTCTTGTCCTTCTTACGCTTCTCCGCAGCCATCTTCTTGTGAGCTTCGATAATATCCTCACGTGCCAAGTAAGTTGCCTTGAATTGGTCATAGAGCTTTCTGTAGCCCTTGCCACACTTGACAAAGCTATCTCCCAGCTTCCAGCAGAGTACTTTGAGCTTAGGATTCCAGTTTGCCTTCTCTCCTGCCCTGAGCTTCTGAATATCTCCATTGTAGATACCCATTCCAGCGTAAGACCAGAGTTTAGACACTGTATCGAACTTCTCGCAGTATCCGCAGTAGCCAAGAAGTCCAGCAGCGATAACTCCACCGACTCCGCTAATCTTTGACAAGTACTCAGTGTAAAGCTGTTCGTTCTCAACATATCCGTTGATTTTGTTCAGATACGCTTTCTCGAACTTCTTGCTGTCGTCTCCTAGAGCGTTTAGTGTGTTGAGCATCTCTTCATCCTTTGCGGTCAGCTTGCCTTGCTCTTTGGCAGTGTTAATGAGTTCCTTGATTTCCTTGTCTGACCATTCCTTGCCATAGCTCTTCTCTTCGTCTTCCTTCTTTTCCTCTGGCTCGTCTCCGAGTTCCAAGAGCTTTCTTCTTAACAAATTCCTGAATCTGTTCTGCGTCAGGCAGCGCACGTGCTGGTAATCGTAATACGAACCAACACTAAACTTAATCATTTCTAGTTCCAAATTTCCCATTGTATTTCCCCCGATAGACATCTATCAGTGTAGTATCTCTAGATGAAAATATATTAAAAGGTTTCTGTTTAAGCTGGTGTGGTCGTTGTAGTCTCTTGCTGCTTGGCTGCTTTTATTCCTGCCCAGTATGCCTTCATCTTTGCAATCTTGCTTGCTCTGCTCTCTGGAGTCAAGTGTCTCTTCTCTCCCTTGTTTGATTTCTTGGACTTCTTTGCGTGTACCAAACCCTTGCTTGCAAGATGCTCCTTGAACTCTTGCATTACTTCTGCAGGATTCGTGTTGTACAGAATCAGGCACTTTGAATAGTGCGCGTTTGGCTCAATCAGTTCTGTTCCTGCGAACTCCTGAACGAGTACTTTAACATACTTCTGTGCTCCCATGTACTAGTTTCCATTTTATGTCATCTCCGTCTACCGAGTGTTCGATAGTGTAGTATATCTGTATGCCAATATATTTAAAGCTATCGGTCTATCTTCAAAATCTTTCCTAGTCTTAGCCATGATTCATAGGTCTTGACTTTTTCTTGTTGTTCGATGATGGCAACTAATCGCGTATTCATTGAAAGCCAAGTGTATTCGTTGTTCGCTTTTTTTATTTTTGTTTCAAGATTGTACAGTCTACGTATTGTTGGCTGCACGAATTTCTTCTCTTGGAATTTTAGCTCGCTGATTTGTGATTCTAGATTCTCTTTCTCTTGCTTCAGTTTTTTGTTTTCTTTCTGTTCGAGATTCCAGAGTCGCATGTACTTCAGAAGCTGTGCGCCCTGAGTCATTTTCTTGTCTGGGAATCTGATATATTCTCGGTCAATCATTTTCAATTCGAAGTCCATCTCTTCTCGTTCTGCTTGCAATCGCTTTACTGTTTCTTCTGCTTTGATTCGCTTGTCGTTCTCATCTTTCCAATCATCCCAGTAGACATAATCTCCAAGTTTATCTTTGACTATCTGTGCCTTTGAAGATGAATAATCTGCGGGACTAAATCGGATTGGTTCCATGTTCAGTCCCTTGCTTTTTCTTGCTCAGATTTATCTTCAGAAACCGCAATCGGGGTAGTTGTGTACAAGTTTGCTTCTGCCTTTCTGTTTTCTGCGATTGCTTCTTCAACCATGTAGTCCATCAGATTTTGAATCGCGTTCCCTAATGCTTTGAATCTGCTCATCTCTTCTGCATCGTATCCGATAAAGATTTGCAGGTATCCGCGATTCAAGTGTATTGCTCTTGGGTCTCCCATCAATTCGATTCTTTCTCTGTATCTCTTTTTCTTTTCAGTCTCTTCCATGTTAATCACCCTATTCGATTATTATTCCCTTAGTACCTGACGAACCAAGCAAATCTAAAACTTGGTCTTCATTTAGTTTTATGAAATCCTCTTCTTTTATTACGCGGGGTTTTCCTTTTTTATCTGTGCATACGTGTCCTTTGTTTTCTCGGACAACTTTTTCTCCGCAGAGTTTGCAATTATACTCTTCACAATTTGGACAGACGGCTTGAATTATTTTTACTTCTTTTGGAACATCTTCTCCGACATAAGTTCCGCCACGTCTCCCACATTTTGCACATATTAGTTTTACTTCACGAGGTTTTGCCATTTGAATCACCTTTGTTTATTTACGTGCTTTGGACATGTTATAGAATCCATATTTATTTTGCGTTCACAGATAGGGCATTTGTTTGTTGACTCCTCCTTCATTCGTTTTCTCTTTTCTCGCAAATGGATTCTAGCTGTGAAGCCCGTCATTTTAAACACTCGTCCATTTCTTTCCTTCTTCTGAAGTATACCACTTGACTACTTTTGCAATTCCTTCATCTAAGTCTACTCTTGGTTCCCAACCGAGAGATTTTATTTTCTCGTTGTTGAGTGCATATCTGAAATCATGCCCTGGTCTAATTTCGTGGTCTGGTATGAAACTTATTTTATCTAGAGGTAATCTCATCGCATTCAATATTCTGTGCGCGAGTTCGAGATTTGTAAGCTCACGATTTCCAGCAATGTTATATGTTTCTCCAGGCACTCCTGCTTCTAATAGTTTTACGATTGCGGTACAAACATCGTCAATAAAAATCCATTGACGAACATTTTTCCCCGTACCGTATACCAAAATATTTTCTCCTGCCGTCGCTCTTTTTATTGACACGGGCAGCATTTTCTCCGCACCTTGATAATACCCGTAGACGTTTTCCGCACGAGAAATTACTAGTGGTAAATCATATGTATTTTTGTATCCTAACGTCAGCATTTCGGAACATGCCTTGGTGCTAGAGTATGGATTCGAAGGATTTAGGCGAGCATCTTCTTTGTATGAACCAGTAGTAATACTCCCAAGAACTTCATCTGTTGAGAATACGAGTCCTTTTTTAATTGTAGATTTATTTCTTCTTATCTCTTCAAGAATTTTGTACGTACCAACTACATTGCTTTCTATGAATGGTTCTGGGTCACGAATAGAAAAATCCACCATTGTTTTTCCGCCTAAATGTACTACGTAATTTACCTTGTCCATTGCTTCTGTGATTGGGTCTTTTGCGAAGTCTGCGTAGTACATATAGAATCTTGGATTGTTTATTACATCGTCCAATCTTCGCAAATTCTTTTGACTAGAAAATCGGTTGATACCTACAATGTTTACTTCTGGATAATTTTTTAACAAATAACGAATGAAATTGCTACCAATAAAACCACTCGCGCCCGTAACACAAATCTTACCAGTTAGTTCCATATTTACACCTCACTTCTTTTTGTTCTTTAGTTCATTCTCTGCATTCTCAATTGCTTTTCTGATTACCTTTGCACATTTCGTGCAGTAGAAATCCTCTGGCGAATCGTCGGGATTACTTGAAACATATAGTTCTCCGTTGCAGCCATGGTCACATACGGGCGCAGCGCATATGCTACACTCACATTCACATTCTTCTTCACATTTTTCGCATTCGTATACTTCTTCGGTAACTACTTTCTTTATCGCCATTGTAACACCTCACTTCATTGCTTCACTCTAATTCTTGTTCTGCATAAAAATTCAACGATGGCGATTACTGAAAATGCAACTGAACCCAGGATTATTCCTTGCCCCAGGTCATTGTTAATTGTAAATTTGATTACGGTTCCAGCGATTACTAGAATAAATGATGCAAAGCTTACCTGCACACCCTTCTTTGAATACCCCAATCTTTCTCTTGCGTCTCCTAGTCTTTCATATGCTTTTTGTAACTCGTCGAGTTTAGTTTCATTTTCCATTGTCATCCCTCGTCCGTGATTATTCCACAACTGATTGAAGTGTACTGCATTTCTTGCTCACTTTTCATTTCCTTGTTCATTTTCGTGCAGGTGTTTGTCATCTCATTCTTCTTCAAGAAACGACAGCCAGTACATTTCAGAGAATCACCCGTTAGTCATATGCATTGTATTCATAAGCATTGTTTTCTTGTTTCAATTCGTCGCGCTCTTTCTCCGCCTTTGCTGCTCTCTCTAACACTTTTGTCTTTTCGCTTATTGCCGTGTCGCGCTCTTTACGCGCAGCAAGCAAATCTTTCACAGCCTCATTTAATCCGTAATTCAGATGTTTATTTTCGGATAGCAGTTCCGTGTTGGTTTTTCTTAGATTCTTATTCTTGGTTTCAAGCTCTATGATTCTCTTTTTCATTTGTTTATGCGCTCTAGCGTAATTATCAAGCTCTTCGTAGCTTCTTACTCCTAATGCAGCATTCACAATCTCTTTCATGTTCTGGTCTCCTTCTGCAAATCCATCCTCAAAATCTTTTGTTCTTTCCTTTGGCAAATGCATCACCTTAGAGTATTCCACTATCTCTTTTCTCTTGAACTTCTTTCTTGCACGTTTTGCAAGTGCATTTCATTGCTTCGCTTCTTGAGATTAGGAAATCCAGATTGGTCAGTACAGTCTTAATTGATTCTCTTGCGTAGTGCCTGTCTTCCTCTTTTTCGGATTCAGGCAAATCTTGGTATTCTACTTTTAGGTATTTACTTGCTGGAATCTTGAATCTCTCTTCAATATCCGTTCTCCATTTCTGCCACTGCTTGTGTTCTTGCTCAGCTAGTGTTTCGATTAATTCCTCAGTGATTAGGTCGAGATACTTGGTCATCTAAGTTACCTCTTCTTGCTGCGTTTCTTTTTATCTTCTCGCTTTAGTTTCTCTTCGATAGCTGAACGAATAAATTGGCTGCGCTCTCCAGAATTCCTAGTTGCTTTGTTTATCTTGTCTAGAATTACTTCAGTAAGACCTATTGATACTGGGATGATTCGCTCATTCAGCGTTAGGGCTTTTCTTCCTACCATATATACCACTCCAGTCTTTTGCCTTGATTGTATTTAATGCTGTCTTTGAATCCTTCTCGAATAGGCGGATTAAATCGAAGATTCTCTCGCTGAATCCTGCGATTAATGCAGTGCGTGGTTCGTCACTTGGAACTTGGAGTGTTCCGTATCCTGCCAGGTCAATTGAGTACAGCAAAACATTTCTGTTCACTCTGTTCTTGTATTGATTGAAGGCTAGTGCAAAGTTATCACTGTAACACGCGATTTGTCCGTAGCACTGCATGTCTGAGAGCAAGATGATTCTGTCAAAGTAAACGTTTCCGTCTACTGCGTACTCTTGCAATGCTTTCCCTGCGAAAGTCGAACAACCTACATCGGTTTCAAGCAATTTCTTTGTATTGCATATTACTCCGTTGCGTGAGCTTAGGCGTACTTCTTTCCAGTAATCACCGAAGCAAACTACTGCAGATTCAGAGCATTGCCTTGAAACAATTGAGCCAAGTACGCATCCTATTTGCTTCAGGCTCACCGAACTCATCTTGCTTAATGGACTGTTCATACTGTTAGACATATCCACTAGTACAAGTGTCTTTCCAGGCATCATTGGTACGTTCTCTACTGACGCGTCCATGGCAAGCTCGATAGCATCCAAGACCCTGTTTACTGCAGTCTTGTTTGCACCTTCTATCTCTACGTTTTCTAATTCATTGTACGCAGAATAGAATCTGAATGGAAGCTGCTTGCTTTTCTTCACTGCTTCTGCGTCTGCTATCTTTGCAGCTATTGGGGTCATGTTCACTCCCTTTTGGAGCATATTCCTGAGATTTCTCAATATTGCCATGTACCCCATTTTTTCTGAGATTCTCTCCCAGTTCTCCTTGGTGCTTCCCTTGCTGATTTCAACTTCCCATGTTTCTGGGGTCTTGAGCTTGCGCTCTAGAATTCTCTTGAACAGCTTTGCTTCTTCCTTTGTCTCTGGCTTTGGGTGCACTAGGCTTACTACATCCTTTAGCTTTACGGTTCCGTCCTTGTCATACTTTGCAAATTGGTACTCGTCAAAGTTGTGTAATGTGTCTGCTAGCCCTTTCTTGAGCGAGGCAGGCATAGAACCTTTCTTTGACCTGTCTCCCAGATTTCCGATTCTAGTTTGCAAGTATGCGACTGCTTCTGCAAATTCGTCAGCTCTCTTGATTATCGCAGGAGTGTACTTTCTCACGAACTCCTTTCCCTTTGGATGCAATGATGCTTCTACGAGTAGAACAATAGGTACACTTCTTAGATACAATTCGTTCCTTGCGTATGCTGCCATTTGCAGAACTAGTTCGGGATTGGAATCAAGAACTTTCTTTGTGTCCTCTAGCAAGAAATTTGCCTCTTGGTTTTCGTCTTCTTTGTAAAATTTTGGCTCGTTCACCATACTCGTAGAAACCCTACTATAAAATCTCAACTCGTCTTCTAGTGAGTATGCTAATCCGCCTTCATAATTAGTTGTCTTGTCTGGATGATTTTCCAGTCTTGACTCTGATGATGCTCTTCCACTGAATTTACCCATTTTAACACCTCGCCCTTTTGGGGCTGGAAATATTGTCAATCGCAGAGGAAAACGATTTGAGAGATATGTGTGCAGCCGTTACACCACAGCCCCTTGGTGGAGCCGTTTGGAGTCGAACCAAATCCACATCGTCCAGAACGAAGTATCTCAAATCTACACTTCTGCGACATGACTATAATGCCAAGAAAAACGAGAACGGAGACGCCCTTTCGAGCATTCGGTTCCAAAGTATCGAAGTAACCGTTCTCTACACATTGGCATGTTAATTAATTGTTAAGTAATATATAAACCTATGCTTTCTACTTCTTGTTTACGTCGGATACTACTCTGTGCGGTCTGCTCTTTATCAGCTGTGGTCTACCAGACATTCTATCTGCGAGTATCTCTAGTGTTTCGTACTTTGCGCACTCTGCGCATATCTTGTCTTCGTAGAATATCTTGCTCTTAGCAGGATACTGCTTTACAAAGTCCTCGCAGAAGCTGCATTCAAATCCGAATTCAACGGGATGCACATCGTGTTCGTTTATCATAGTATCAGTTCTCAAGGTATCTCATTGGTTATCTTCCAGGTTCCATTTACTTTGCACCAACACTGCCAGGGATATTCGGTAATAAAATTATCGTCTCTATGAAATTCAGAACTATTTTCGTTTAGCATGCAGGCTTCCTGGCAAGTTCCTCTTATTTCAGAATATCCCATAGGGACTGGTTTTCCATCACGTTCTATGTACATAGCTAGTGCGACAATACATGTTACTAGTCCAAGCACTAACAATATTTCAATGAATTGAGATGGTTTCATTTCAATCACCATTACCTACTTGCTATCGAGCTTATGCGTATAAATGGGTATCCAACTAACCATAATACAGCTACTGCCAATGCCCATGGAGTAAACCAAGAATTCGTGTAACTAAGGTACCCTACTAAGAATGGAGCAGCGACTACTCCGATAGCCCAAATCATTTCCGCGTTTATTCCACCGCATAGAAGATATATCAGACCTATTGCCCCAAAACCGAAAAATAATACTGTAGACACTAGGGATAGACACTGGAATATGGGCACTAAACGTTCCATATTTAATCCTTGCGCAATCATACAAAAAAATGTTGAGATTACTGCAAGGAAAAATAGGAGTATCGCTATGGTGATAAATTTGTATACGTGGAGTACAGTTCTATCTTCTTCTGGTTTTTCAGGCATTAGAGTTCACCGTGTCTTCTCATTCGATTGTCTATTATTTTCTGCTTCATCTTTTGTGCGAACTCAGGGTCTGTCTTTAATCGTTCTCTCTTTCTTAGCCATTTTGAAACATTTCCCGTCATATTCATTCACTCTTCCAGAATTTTGATTTGTTTAGATACTGCTCTTGTCTAGCTATGTCCCACGGTTCCATTCTGCTCAGATTTGAAAGTCTGTCTGCGAACTTGATTAGTATTCCGTCCTTTGAATGCAGTCTTGGAAAATAGTATCCATGCTCGTCCTTCTTTCCGTCATGTGTAACTTCCATCACTAGGTCTGCAACTACATTTCCGAATTCTTTCTGAAGCTCTTCATATGTTGTATCCGTGTCTTCAATTGTGTCGTGGAGGATTCCTGCACTTAGAACCCGTTCGTCCTGCGTAACTAGTTCTAAGATGTTCAGTACGTGCAGCACATGCGATTTGAAATAATCCTTTCCTGCATCATCCTTTTGTCCTTCGTGTTTTCGCAACGCAAAGAAGTATGCCTTGTCGGATAACTTTTCGTCCAGTATCATTTACTTACCAACTCCGTTTTCAGTGTAATGGCAACCATAATTAATTATCCCCCGTTCGTAGTACCAATCACTTGAGTTATGTTGACTAGTTTCTTTTGCGCATTTGAGACAACCTTCTGAATATCTAAATGGTAAATCTGGATAAAACATACGATAACCAGATATTCCGCATTTTCCAACAACGTCCATCCTGATACCGTACTGTTCTGGTCTAAGCTCGTTAGGAATTTCATCCGAGTACAGTAGCTTGTCTACCTGTTTTTCATAGGCACTTGAAATCATGGCGTATGGAATACTACCTACTATTATAATCGTAAACACGAGAAATAATACACACCAAAATATATTTGATACACTTGCAACGTTTATCATTTGCTCATCCCTGCCTTGTCCATTCTTTCATTCATCTCTTTTATCTGATTGCTAATCTCTTCTAGTTTCGGATGAATGTTTGATAACTGCTGTCCGTAGGTTGCTTCCTTTCTGACCCATCCGCTTGCGTATACCACGAAGATTGCGATTGCACCTATTGACGCAACTGTTGCAATTGCTAGAAACCAATCTAGATTGAATTTCATGCTCAGTACTGTTGCTAGCGTTGTTGCAGAGATTACTACTGAAACCTTTGCTGCAGCGAACTGCGCGATTGTAGAGACCTTTATAAATTGCGACCAAAATGTTTCTTGATTCATTGTTTCACCTCGGGTAGATATGGGCATCCATCGCAAGCATATCCAAGATTGCAGATTGTTTTTTCATCCTTATTGCATATCCCGTTCTTGATGTATTCTGGAAGTTTGGCTTCTTCTAACTTTCTTTCTTTTTCTGCTTGTGCTGCTCGTTTTTCTTGATAGTCTTTGACTGCTACAAAGTACAACTCCAATGCCAAATCCCATTCTCTAATATATGCCATTCTTGTTTCTTCGTTATCAGTTATGCTTTCGGCTATCTTGTGTATTTCCTCTGCATAAGTGTAAAGTGCTTCTACCAGTACTCTAGCACGGTCTGGTTCAAATGCTGCATCAAACTTTCCCATACTATCCCCTTAATCGTAGAACCTGTTTTCCTTCTTTCTCATGAAGTTGTCTACGTCACATTCGTAGTAGTTTGTTTCTCCGTTCGGATAGCAAGAAACTGTTTGACCCACCATGAATTCGCAGAACTCTTTCCAGCGATTCTTTCCAATCTTCTTGATGACTTCTTTCTCGTTCATAGTAAATCACCTTTTCTTGCTTGTTCTCTTTCTTGCAGACTCATATTTTCAGTTCCGTTCAGAATGCGGTACATCTGGCAGCAAGCGCAGTTGCAGGACTCAATATGAGTTCTGTCAGATAGCTGATTCCTTCTTTCTATTGCTCTCTGGATTTTATCTTCTCGTTCCTCTAGTTTGTCTTTTAATTTTCGTTTGACGTTGAACACATCTAATAGTTCAGATTGCAGATTTGAGTACTCTCGGCACTGTGCTCTTAGCATTCTTTGCATCTTCGCTATTTCTTTTATGTTCTCGGAGTTCTCTCGGTTCATCGCAGCCAGTACTTCTCTTTGCCTGGCTATCTTTGCTTCTAACTGTCTTATCGTTTCTGTCTTATCGCAGTTCTCGTTTATCTGGTCGTGTATCTCAGATGAATTGATATGCTCTTGAGTGTTGTGCTCTATGCCACCGCAGTACTTGCATGTCATCTTGTTCTTCAGTTCTAGGATAGTTTCAGCGAAGTTGACTTTCATTGCGTTTTCTTTGTTACTGATTTCACGCAATGCTTCGGTGTACATCACTAGATTACCTATTGGGTCTTCTTCAATTGTACTGTATCCCCATTCATCGGTGAATAATCTGTATCGTTGCATAGTCATATCACATCACCTTTTCTTAATTCTGAACTTAAGTGCATTCATAAATATATAGATTACAAACGCTATTCCTACTACTATGATTCCACCTATAGCCATTATGAATACCGTTATGGTTTCTGGAGGAATTACGGTTAGGTAATTAATCACTTCTTTTGTTGCGTATAGAAATGCGTATCCAAGTAACCCAAGAACTATCCATATTGTAGATAACATAGTTGCGGGGAATACTGCAATCATCTTTCTTTCAAGAGCAAAGCTTAGCTCATTGTCTGTTGGTAGTGGGTGGTTTTGGTCGGACTTCCAGTAGAAAACTTCTACTAGAACTAATGATAACACCACAAATAATCCGTAGACCCACATTGGGAATATTAGACCCGTTGCTACCGTGATTATTGTTAGTGTGAATAAAAGTAAAGATGTTCTGAGTATTGTATCATAAGAATTCAGATGTGCTGTTGTGTCCCAGTAGAATTGGTCTACGCTATCAGATGTAGCTAAGCGATAACAGTCTTCGCAAATTGGTTCTTTACATAGGTATTCTTTTGCTATTTCACCGTCCTCTTTATAGTCAGTATGGATTGTTTCTATATCCCTAGACATTACGGGAATATCTTTTTTATTGCAATACGCACACTGCCCTTCGCGTTCATCATAGAATGGTTTAGACATCTAAATCACCTTACTTACATTTCTCTGCGCAACAATCGCGTTCGTCTGCTTCTTTTTTAGTCTTGTAGATTTGCTGGCATTCTCCACAAGACCATGTTCCGTCCTCTTCCTCGATTGAATCCAGCATATTCAATCACCTTACTCCTTTGGCTTTCCTTCTACGCAGCCATAGGCTACGAGCAAAGCAACTCCTGCTTCTGCCTTCTGCTTCGAGACTACTGGGGAGGTCAGATTTTGTTTATTGTTTCCAACTACTGCAACTGCCTTGACGCAGTACTTTCCGCCCTTTGCCTTCTCTATTCTTACATACATTTTGTTTCCCATTTCAAATCACCTTTTTTTTCTTCTCAATAAAATATACTGCATATTGCTGCTATATCCATCTGGAGTGACCGCAACAACTTCCCAGTCTTCGTATCCTTTTAATTGTTCCATAAGTTCTGAATTTAGCGGGCTTACTACAACAAATTTGAATTCGTATTCCTTTGGCGTTCCGTATCCAGTGTTTATCATATCACTCACCAACTTCAGAACTGTTTTGTTCTGGGATTATGATTTGAGTTACAAGTGACCGCGTGTTTAATTTGCAGTACGTTTTGCTAACATGTTCAGAGCTTCCTGCACGCATGAAATTCATATCATATGCACAGCCAATGTACGTTGTTCCATTGTATCCTTCGTTGCAGGCAGATGCGTAATAAATAACTGACCGATTGTCTTGCAGTACTTCTTTTTGGAATATCGGAGCCGTTACATTACCAACAACCATCTTGAAGTTTGTTACATTGAATTTGATTACTTGGTTGTTCTCGTCCTTGTACCAGTTCGTGTTGTTGTCAATGAGTGTTCCTCCTTGTTCTATTGTGTAGTTCATCAGAGTAGTATTGCAGGCTGGTGGAATGCTGATTTTGTCATCTTGTGAAGCTTGTGCCAAGCATTCTATTGAATCGTATATTGGTTTGTTGTCGTGGTCAACGCAATAGACTGTTGGTGGTGTCATATGAGCGAAGATTAAATTTATTACAAACATTGCTGAAACACAAAAACCAATGACTAGAAAGATTACAGCTAGCAGTGTCATAATCTTTTCACCAAAACTTGTTTTGTATTCTGGCTCTGGACTTCGATTTTCAAATTCACCCATGTTAAACACCTAAAATGCTGCTTCATTCAGCTCACGGTAAATCAAGTCCGTAGCCCAGGTATCTGCGTTCTTTACACGCACAGAATTTAATCTGCATTTTACCTGGTCTATTGTTCCTTCCAGGTTGACTTGCTCGCCCCAGTCTTTCATTACTTTCTTAGCTGCGTTAAGGTAAACTGCATCAGAATAATTGCGGTTAAAGAAGATGTAGTGATTTCCGTATGGTCTGCCATTGTAGGTCTCTAGGTCTTGCATTCCATCAAAATCGCAGCCATGGTACTTTCCAGCGACTGCTTCTACTGCAGCTCTAGTTGCTCCATCTGTCCAGTCTACGTTTATGCTAGAGCCACCTGCGTATCTGTCCAATCTGACACTGAACTTTATTGCTGGAAAATGTTCCTTCAGGTCTTTCCTTACCAACTTTGCTACTTCGGCTGCGTCAATATAACTTCCCACAACTTTCATCCCCACGAGAGTCATCTCTCGTAATGTATCTCTTATGAACCTACTAGTATATAAAGGTATCTGTTAATCCATTGGTTTAGTCCTTTCGTCTTTATACGGTTACGAATTTGTCTCCACACTTCGAACAGAACCATTTTCCGTTTACCCATCCGCCGTACTCTTTCTTTGTTCTGACCTTGTTGCAGTACTTGCAGTGATACTCTTTTTCATTTGAGTCTAGTGGCTGATTTAGTGATGGAGTTGGAGTATATCCGACTTCCTCTTGTTGTTCTTCCACCAAGAAGATTCTGTCATAATTCTCGAATTCAATGAAAGGAATCTCTAGGTCAATTGCTAGGTCTCTCCTTACATGCCAGTCTCCTTCAAGCTTCTGGAGAAGCCTGTCAAACTCTTCTACTTTCAATGTTGTCACTTCGAGTTCCATATTTTTTCACCTTTTGATTCTGAACTTGAGCGTTACGTACTCTGTCTTCTCTTGGATGTATGGTATGCGGAATGAACGGTCAGAAACATATTGCTCAACTAAATCCCATCCATTCTGCCCTGCCAATTCGATTAACTGCTTGAGTGTGGACATTCTGTTCTCAGTATTGATTTCTTCATCTGTTTTTGGTTTGCACATTTGTGTTATATCTTGCCAGGAACTATTTGGTACATTGTTCATAACCTCACCTTGTTTTCCGTATAAAATATTCATACACGTTCTGCATTTTCTTTCACTTTCTGGAATTCCATCCTCGCTTACTAAAATGTCATGGTCAATCATGCGATATGCGTGACATAGCGCATTTCCATTTTGATTTGCTGCATGGTACACGATGCTTCTCTTGAACCAACCTTTGATACCCATGTCACTTACCTCGGATTATTGCTAATGCTTCTCTTCTTTGAATATATGGATTTCCATTCTCTGAATCCAATATTCTTTCTACTTTCTTCAACAATTTTATTGCATCTTCAGTTTCCATTTAAGTCACCTTCATTTACTTCTTAACTAGCCTCTTATTTCTTTATTGGTTCTAATCCGATTGATTCTGCTTTGTCGTAGCAATCATCGCAGCTTATGAATTGCTTTCCATCTACTTCGCGGGAATAAATAGTTTCTCCAGCACGTTTACACTTTGGGCAAACTGCATCCTCACACCATCCATAAACGTGCCTCTTCATTCCTTCCCAAGTACCTAGAATACCAACCTTTGCTCCTTTGAGGTCTGCGTTCTTTACAACTCTGCAAAGTACATCTTTTGGATTATCTTGACTCTCTTTTGCGCCAATCTTCTTGGCTTCCCAGTAGCTTCTTGCGATTACTCCTACACCACCGTCAGTCGGGTCATCATTCACGCTTACGAAATACGCTTTGAGTTCGTCCACTTCATCACCTTTTGATTTCACTTTTGCTCTCTTGAATTGCTCTTCCAAAATCGTTAGCGCATTCGACTAAAACTCTGGCAAAGAATTGCTCTCGTGTTTCAGATGTTGGAATCGGGAACATATTTGCGTCATCGCAAGCGATAACATAATGCTTTCCGCAACCTTTACATTCGTAATAGTCATATCCCCTTCTCCTATTTGGTGTTAGGTAATGCCAAGAGAATAACTCGGCTTTTATCTCGTTGCAGAATCTACAGGTATAATCGTGGCTCATTTTATCCCCCTTTCAAACATCTGCAAACTCAAACACAGGGATGATTTCTCCATCTACGTTTTCTACCTCAAGCGTATTGAATTTGAACAGCCCACCGAGTGTGTAATTGCATGGCTTCTTTTTGTTTCCTATCTCTCCCTTACTCTCTGGCAGCCAACGCCCGATACAGGAGTAAAATACGACCTCATCAGGATTCACTCCAATCGCTCTGAAATCCTGTGGTGTCTGCACATTTCCGCATTGACAGCATTTGAATCTCCACTTCGATGGGTCTTTCCCGAAGCGTCTTTCGCCTTCTGCAATCCATTCTGAATATTTCATTCGTCTTATTCCTGTTATTTAATCACCCTTTGGTTTACTATTCTTCTCTTGCCATTTTCTAATAAAATCCATTCGGGCTTCTTCAAGTTTAAGTTCTTCGTTATTTGCACAACTACTTATCCTTTTCAGTTGTACTTCAAATGCATTAGTTAAATATACCGTGCAGTATCTGTCTATTATGCGAGATAGTTCTATTCCATCTTTGGATAATCTGTCTATGCCTGCATCTAAGAATATTGCATCGTGCAGTTGCTTTCTATTGTCCTCAAATTTTTGTAGGTCTGATTTGTTACCAATATTCAGATGTGCGATATACTTATCTAGTTTGGTTTTGTTGATAGTAAATTTTCCAAGTTTTATCTTTACGATTTTAATCACCTTGTTTTATGCCCTCGGTTGGATTTGAACCAACGATTTCTCTCCCAAGGGAAAGATGTTTTGCCATGACGTCTATGCAAACTACGAGGACATTTGGAGAGGTTGGTGGGTGGGGTTGTGCACGTGGGCGTGCAACGAAATAAGCCAACCCTCTCCGTTCGAGCCAAGCATAGAATTTCCGTGCTTGGTTTCTCGGTCTAGATTTGTTTTATCGTTACTCCTTCCTCAACTCCGCATTCAGGGCAGTGGAAGGTTGTTGGTACTTTTTGTTTCTGGTTATAGCGGGTATTGACTGGTTCTAGTATTCCACTGAATCCGCAATCGCAAATCAATTCATATTGATTTCCCATGTTAATCACCAATTACTTCTTCCCATCTCTTGATTACGCTTTCAATTAATGATAGAATTCCTGCGAGCTGGTCAGAAGAGTCACAGGTCTTCAGTATCCCTGGGTGGCTCCAAGCAATACCAACCCAGTCTCCTTCTTGAAAACTTACTCCAAGAAATTCTCTTCGTAGCAGTCCTGCGTTTTTAAGTTTCACATAAGCGCAGAAGTAATTTTCTCCTGGTGGGCAGTCATCCGTTTTTCTGACCTCAACTTCCTTGCCACGAATGTTCAGCTTTGTAAATGGTAAGGTATTAAATCCTAGTTCGTCTGTCTCGAAGCACTTGTTCTTGTATCTGTCTTCCATACAATCACCTTGCATCTTTCAATTTATCTATTACGGATACCAATTTTGTTTTCTCCCTACCTTCTCGCAAACCTGCGATTTCATCTCCTTGGATATTTGTTGCTTGGTTAACGTAATATTCAATTGCAGTAAGTGCGTGGTTTATCTCACTCTTTGTTAGTTCAATCTTTACCGTTATCCGCACCCTCAAACTTCTTTTTAATTTTGTTATAATCATTCTCTACAATAGTTCCCGAAACTGTTTCTGTCTTTCCACATTTTCTGCAGATTCGGTCATGCTGCGTCGGATACGAAGTTCGTACAATATTGCTATAGACCCACACATGCTTGCATTTTGCATCCAGTTTTCGATTAGCTTCGTGTTCAGCGAATTCATCTTTCTCGTGAATCTCTCTTGCAAGTTTTTCGAATTCATTGTCCTCTCTCCAATCTTCGGTCATATATTCTACTTCTTTATATGCTTCTTTCCAAGCTTTCTCATCAATCCCTTTTGCTTCTAGTACTCTGAACATTGACTTGACTTCCCAGCATCTACCACAATCTTGGCACTGATAAAGTTCATTGTATCCATAGCCAAGTTTTCGTGCATTGTTCTTGTCACAAAACATACAGTGTTCGTTATAATCTCTGCTCATGAACATCATCTCCAGATATTATATTGGTCATCGGCTTTCATTGGCGACTAAGGTGGTGGAAATAGGGCGACTTTTACTATGCCTCAAGCCTCGGTAATTCGTGCATTAGTGTGATTCCTCCTTCAGCATTTTGAGCACGGGTTTCGCGTCAAAAGCATCGCAGTATTTCTTGATTTCTTCCTGGTTTGTTTCTTTTGTTTAGTGTACCTATTGCGCAGATTACAAACGCTGCTGCGATATACGAAGACGATGCTTCGTAGTTACCACTGAGATTCTGGAATACTGCTAAGATTATGCACAACAACCAGATGAACCATAGACTAATATTTGCCATTTTAATCAACCTCCTCGACCTCTTCAACTTCTTCAACTGCGCTTGGTGCGTAGTCATCACTCCATACCTTATTCTGTAAGTCATCCCAGACTATCTTTGCGATTATCGCACAAGCTCCAAAGATAAAAATAACTCCAAGTCCGTATGCGACTGTCATTGCCATTGCGAGTTCTCCTACCATTTAGAGCACACCCCAGTTCGGATTGTATGAATAGTAACATATCTCAGTTGATACTGGTCTTGCAGCCAGTTCTCCATACAACTCGTTCACCTTGCTATTCAGGTTGTTGAGTTCGATTCTCTGCCTGGCTATCTTGTTTTCTAACAGAGTCTTATCACTCTTGAGAGCATCGAGCTTGTATCCAATCTCTTTCATTGCGATGTCAAGTGCCATTACGCTTAGGTCTTTTGAATCTGCTACAAGCTGCTTGTTCTTGGCACGCTCTTTGATTAGAAGTGCTACAAGGCAGTCTGTCTTGCTGAGCTTGCAGTCGCAGTACATGTCATGTAGGTTACTATAATCGTTTACGTGACAGTCTACCGAGTGGTCGCAGGCTGGGCACAATAATTCTACCTTTTCTACCTTGAAATATTTGTTCCTTGGAATTGACCCCTTGAACTCTTCAACAAGAATCTCTCCGCTGCTTTCGCTGATTGCCTTTACAGTACAGATGTTATCCTGGTCAAACATATTGACCGAAACCTTGTCTCCGACTTTTAGTTCTCCCACTTAAATCAACCCCTACGAGAGACATCCCTCGTAATGTATTCTCTTATGAACCTACTAGTATATAAAGGTATCGTTTAGTTGAAATGATTTAACCTTTCTTTATCTCGTTGTCAAGGCGTTCAAAGAATGCGTCCCATGAGAACTTCGATAGGATGTGTTCATTTCCTGCTTCGCCCATTTCACGTGCCCAATCGGTATTCTCTGAGACGAACTGCATCTTGTCTGCCATGCCTAGTTCTGAATCTACTAGGAAGCCCGTAACGCCATCAATTATTGTTTCTCTGGCTCCGCCTTCATTCACTGATATTATCGGCTTGCTTGATGCTCCTGCTTCGAGTGGAATCAATCCAAAGTCCTCATCTCGTCCTGCGAATAGCACTGCCCCGCAGTTCGAATAAAAGAATGACATTTCCATATTTGAAACGTTCGGGAAGACTTCTATACAACCTGATGAACCGTGTCTTGCCTTCGCAATTGTTTCGTAGTATTCCTGCTGCTCTTTTCTTTCCTTCAGCACTGCACCAGCTAAGATTAGTTTCCAACTATTCGTGTCATGCTTCTTGAATTCTCTGAATGCTTCGATTACGTACTCGAATCTCTTCTCAGGTGCAAATCTAGATGGATAGAAAAAGAACTTGTTGTAGCTCTTGCATGAGAATTCGCTGGGTGCTATCGCGGGATATAGTATTTCAGTTTCGATGTTTAGGTATTTGTTCAAACGTTGTTCGACAGTGTGGCTAATCGAGAATATCTTCTTCATCTTAGGGATTACGTAGTTCTCTACTAAACTATATGGTATTGAGAACAGTTCGAATAGAATCTTTTGTGGTGTGCTTCTATTCGCTTGTCTTTCTTGATGCAAGTCGAAGACTTCTCTGTTCGGTGATAAGCAATACCAGATTACATTCTTGTTCCTATTTGCTATCCATTCGCTCGGAGTTCCGAATGTGATTATTGCATCGTATGGTTCTAGCTTTGCGAAGAAGAATGTAATCCCTGCGATAATCGAGTCTCTCACTCTTAGTGGTAGCAAAGATAACAACGGATTCAAGATAGATTTCATTGGTGGATTAAGAACTTCTACATTCTCGAATCCTTCGAAAGTTGCTTCTCTGTCAAACTTTACACAGTAAACCTTCGCATTGTAATGCTGTGCAATTTTTAGGATTACTTTGTCTGCTCCACTCTTGTGATACAGAAACGGATGACAGATTGCTACCTTCATCATGCGTCACCTTTGCAATTCTTCTTTGTTGCACAATATGCACAGCATGGCGGAATCTCACCGTCTTCTAATTGCTTCTTGAAGCGTTCGTACTTTTCTCCGCGCCAGAGTTGTTCAAAAGTATCTACTTCAAAGATGTTTCCCATCGAGTGTTGAATCTGGTATGGTCTCTTGTTTGCTTCATTTCCCGCACAGCAAGTAATCACAGTTCCATCCACGAAGATGAATGGCATCTGCCACTCTCCAACGCATTCAGAAACTGTTTCTGTCTTTGCGATTGTCTTGCTGAGCTTTAACAAGATTCCGTGCTTCTCTGCTCTCTTCTTTGCTTCTTCTGCAATTGGTTCTGGGAGGACAACTCTCATGCCTTTGATTTCTGCATACTCGTAGAGAATTGGACTCACTAGAACTACTGCTCCTTTAGAGTCAAGTCCTGCATCCTGGTAAATCTTTGCAACCAAGTCGATGTAATCTGGAATCTCTTGGTAGTTGTCCTTGCAGTATACAAAGTGGAAGTCAATCCATGGAAGCTTGTCGTTCAGCTCTTTTCTTCTCTTCAAAAGATATGTGATATTCTCTACGACCTTGTTGAAGTTTCCATTTGGTCGGATTATCTTATAGGTTCCTTCTGTTGCTGCGTCCAACGAAACGAAAATGTGGTCTGTGAGTTTCTCTGTTAATATGGTATTAACACGCTCTTTTGTCATGAAATTGAAGTTGTCAAAAATCTCAATGAATGGGTCGTGCTTTTGCTTTACATAACGGAACATGTCCAAGCAATTCGGATGTGTTTGGATTTCGCCAATTCCTGTAAGCCCTGCATGGGATAAACGTGGAAATGCATCAATTAGATGTTTGAACTTGTCTAGCGGCATTAGTTGTTTGTATTCTGGTTTGAAAAATTTCTGTTCACACATTTTACAATTCATTCCACATATGGTTGTCGTCTCGATTTCTACTGCGATAGGAATCAAATCATAATTTTTCAATATTTTTCTAGTTGAAGGAATGTAATATTTTACTCCGACTTCAGCCCATTTGAATGCTTTATTTATTCCACGAGATTGCGCAATCTCAGTGAATCGTTGCATTCTGTGGTACTGATGATGTGCTGCATTAATTATTTTTTCTGCTACCATATTCGTTCACCTCGGTGATTATTCTCTCAGTTATTTCTTTCGTCTTCGTTCAGATTCTTCTTTTCCAAAAATGGAGTTGCTACTATATTAACTATGAATGGAATTCCATAGAATACCAACCACATTGTGCCAATTCCGCTGGATATAATCCCGAATAATCTTACTGGAAGGTTTATTGTTTTATCTTGTGGCAATGACTGAAAAAATTCGTACATCAGATAGCAGATTAATATTCCAAATAAGACACTTAAAATGGTAACCAAAATTAATCCAACTTTCTCTTTGTTAGAGAATTGCATAAACTCGTTTAAACTTCTTTTGAATCCCATGCATTCACCTCACAAGAATGCTTCAACGTCCTTTCTTTCCTGCTCGGACACATCGACTCTTTTTATGCTGTGCTCCTCTTTGAAACCTTCGGGGTATCTCTTTCTAAGCTTTGCAACGTTAGCCTTCTCAACCTCATCTCTAGATGCGTTGATTGAATGCATTGCCAATTCAGTGTACCAGAGAATATCTCCAAGTTCGTTGATTAGCTTGTCTCGGTCAAGCGGATGTCCCTGGAACGTTGCCTTCTTGATGATGTCCATAAACTCCCCAGATTCTCCCGACATACCCATTGCCGCTGCGAGCAAACCCCAATTGTATTCTCCAGTAGGTGGTTTGATATTTGCAGTTCTGAGCACTTCTTTACGATACGCTTCTTGTGATATTCCATCTTCTGATACTTCGCAAATTTCAAATGTATTATTGCATCCAGTACACCTAAGTTCTTTTCCAACTTTTGGTTTTGATAATTCTACTGAAATTAAGTTTACTTTACATAGTGGGCACTTGAATCTCATTCCGTATTCTACCCCTATTTCTGTGTTGTTGATTATTTCAACTTTTACTTTTTGAGTTTCGGATTCCATTCGCATCACCAAATTCTCATTACGTTTGTTTCGTTCTGACAGATACATCTATCTGACCGTGCCATTCCACTGCCAGTAAGCTCATATCTGAAATCGGTATATTTATCCTTGGTACAGTCGTCTCCGCATTTAATACAACTTTCCACAGTTTGGAGATTGTTTTTGCATTGAGTATAGTTCGTAGTCTGAGATAATTGTATGTAGTGATTTGCTTGTGTTTGAATTTGTGAATCAATTGGTGCCCAGATTATGAATGCTAGGATAGCACTTACAATTAAAATAAATAGTCCGTATGTCCATTCTTCCATAATTAATCTCCTCTTCGAATACGTCCACAGCAGGAACACTGTATACAGCAAATCCAGTTTGGTGAAAAATATTTATATTGTTTGTCTGCATCACCGCAGTACGGACAAATCAAATCGTCCAGATATTCGGTTGGCTCTGGGTATGAGTTATTCTTGCGTGTAGCAATTTCGTAGAAAGAATTTCTCCAGTATTTGACTTGATTTTCTAGGGATTCGTTTCTTGCTGCTTCTGCTTTATTTTTTATTGTACCTACTTTGTAGCAAGCATCTAAAAAGTCTAGAATTGCACAAACGAATAATCCCAGAACTACTCCTATAAATGAATATATAAATCCTGTTAGTAGGTGCCCGAATATAAGTCCAATTGTGGAAAATGCGAGTATGTATACTCCACCAAATTCAATGCCACTTTTAAGATAACTCGTACAAATCACCCTCTTGTATATCTCTGCAATTCTTGCAACTTATATATTTCCTGCCTATGTGATTTACACTGTGACGTACCACATCAAATTCAACTCCTCCGCAGTTTATGCAGATTAAGTCGTCTAGGTACTCTGTTGGTTTTGGATAACGGCAGTTCAATTCGATTTCACGTCGTTCACGATTCTTTGATATTGTGTGGAGTTCGTTTAGATTCCATAATAGGTATAGAACTAAGATTACGATTAATTCGATGATTGATAAAATAAATATAACTAGTGTCTGCCCAGTAATGAGTGCAATAAAAAGATTGACTAATCCAAGTTTGATACAACCCTTTAGTAGTTCGTTCATTTAAATCATCCCAACGGTCATCCGTTCATGTAGTATCTCTGTACGCCAATATATTTAAACCTATCTAAGAAAATTGTACAACCCCGTCTTTATTGCCAAGTCCTTCAGGAACTTGTTTGCTTTCTTCTGCCTGAATCCCTCAGTCATCTGGTAAATCTTCTTCTGCTGCTCTTTGGGATATGCATCTGAAGTCGGCTCTGCTAGATTTCCAAAGAACTGGGCATCGTCTGGTTTATCGCTTTGTGGTAGCAGATAAGAGAAGGTTGCACGAATCTTCTTCTGCTTGACCCATTCTACTGCCCTCAAATCGGTTTCATAGGTGCTTCCTGGCAATCCGATTATGAAGTACGCATTTACCATTAGGTCTGCAGCCTTTGCCCATTCCACTGCTCTGTCTATCTGTTCGAACGATTCTCCCTTCTGGATTGTCTTCAGAACTTCATTATCTATGCTTTCTACTCCAAATGATACTTCGTTACAACCAGACATCTTCATTGCCTTGAACATCTGTTGTGAACATCTGTCTGCTCTCAATCCATTCGCTGCTTTCCATTTCAGATTCAATGGGATGATTAAATCGCAGAAGTCGATTACTCTTTCTATGTCCATATTGAATGCGTCGTCCATTACCATGAAGTAATTGATTCCCCATTTTCTCTTTGCTCTCCATAGTTCGTCAAAGCAGTTTTGTGCAGACCTTGCAGCCCATCCACGATTTCTTGCAGCACAGTAAACACATCTCGCGGGGCAGCCAACCTCTGTTAAGATTGGATAATAGCGTTCTCCATTCTGCCAGGACTTTGCTAGTAGTGAGAATGTATCAAAGTTCTCATATTTTGGAAAAGGCATATTGTCTCCGAATCTTCCACCTACATATCTATTGTTCTCGAATGTGGAATACTTGAAACAACATAGTTCGTCTACTGCGCAAGTGATTGATTCTGCGTTGGGATATTTCTCTTTTATTGCTCTTGCGTGAGATGCTTGTGGTGAACGGAATGAAATAGAGATTGGCTCTTGAAAGTCTAATCTCTTCGAGTTCACGGTGTTGCAGTCGATTACTTTTTCGTCTGTAATTGCTGCTTCGTAGCCTGCAGCTACATCGGGGAAATGTGTATAGAACTCAGTCTTTCCTGACGGGATTACAATCATGCTTCCACCTCGGTTCCTGTTTTCTCGAATACGTGCAAGCTTGGATGAATTCCGACTCTCTTGCAGTTTGGACACCACTTCATCTGAGATTCTTTCATTGTGACCATTTCGTATCCGCACTTCTTACATCTTTCTGTTAGATAGATTATTTCCATATTCTCACTCTTTTGGTGCGGGCAAAGCCAACGTCTTGTCCTTGATTAACTCATACATTGTCTTTTGCCCATTAAATGCATAAGGAAGCAAGACTTGTTCGGGTTCTGCTTGTCCCGATGCGATTATTGAAAGCTGTGCGTGAAGCCAATCTTTCAAAACTCTCCACGCAACTCTGTTTGCTCTTTCTCTTAGATTCACTGCGTAGTTAGTCGTGTGCCTGGTTCTCTTTGGTGTTAATATCATCTTAACACCTTCCACGTTTATTGGAAGCTTGTATCCTGTTTCTTTGATTTTAAATAACAATGCGGTTGTGGTTCCGTCGCTCATGTACGATTTCATGATGTCGGATGCGCCGAACTTCACTAGCAATGTTTCAACTTCTGCAATCGACTTCGATGCTGGAACACTCGTCGTGTAATTCTTCAACTTGAATTCATTTCCCATTCAAATCATTCCCCTCAGTTTTTTTATCGTAATTATGCTTCCATCTAGACTTATTCTTTCATTCAAATCTTTTGATTTTGAATATCTTTCCTTTAGACGTTCCTGTTCTTGAACTAGCCAGGTTCTCATTGCTTTAATAGATTTTAGTCTTAGTTTCATAGTATCAGTCCTTGAATCTAAGTGCTTCTGAATTTCCTACTGCTCTTGCATATTCGTATTCATCGCATCTGTCTGCGTGCATGTGAATACACTGGTCGTGTACATCTGATTTGATACACATTAATTCGTCTTCTTTGTGGAATCGTTCTCCGCACATAAAACATCTTGATAACGTCTTTCCGCAACAATCACACTTTGCCATCGTGCTCACCTATTATTTCTTCTGCTCGTTTGAAATCATCTGGAGTATTCACGTTTACGTAATCTCCGTAGAAATTCGCTGCCTTGAAATCTTCTCTCATGCTTATCGCGGTTTGCAGAATATCTGTGAGTTCTATCTTTCCAGTTCTGGTATTTCTTGCGGTTGCTGGGATTTTCTTGAAGATGTTCTTGTCCAACAGATAGTATCCCATGCCCATATTCTGATTCATCAGTTGCAAAGTCGGTTTTTCGATTACTCTAGTGATTTGATTGTCCTTTTCAAGCACCGCGTAACTTGTCTTTATCTTTTCTGGATTCACTTCCATTGCGTCTACGAACAAGCAGTTCTTTGCGTCAGGAAGCGAAAATAAACCACGGCAGATACAGTCTCCGAGAATTAACATGAATCTATCGGGCATTACCGCTTCGGCACTTCTCAATGCTCCTCCAAGTCCATCTCCCATCCAATCGTTCTGAGCAATCATTGGATTGATGTCTAATTCCTTGCAGACCTTCACGATTGTTTCTCTGGTTTCTTCGTGTTGGTGCCCTGTTATGAAAACCATGTTGCCTATATCCTTGCTCCAAGTCTTCAAATTCCAGTACAGAATTGGTTTGCCTTTGATTTCCTTTATTGTCTTCTGGTTTCCACCCATTCGCTCTGACTTTCCTCCTACGAATACTAGAGCGTAATTCTCCTTTCGATTATTTGAACCAAGCCATTGTTTTAAGTGCATATTTAACCACCCTGATAGTATCTTACCAAGAACATTGCTGCGATGCAGAATATTGCGAATAAAAATATGAAAGCGATTGCTGAAATCTTTTCTGTTGTATTTACATAGAAATATTCCGTCACGTTCATAGTATCACTCACTCAACCAAATTGCCAACAACACGATTACTAGATTCAGTATAATTGCGATTACCCATGGCATCAGTGCATCACATATCTCATTTGTGTTCATAGTATTTCTCCACCGTTCAACCAAATCGTAACTAAAAGTATTGAACCAACTATACACACTGCAATACCTACAGCGATTAGATATGGTATGGATACACGAAACAAATCTGCTAACGAATCGGATGGGGTCACACAAGCACCTCGTATACTTTCTTTATCTTTTCAATGTTCTTCTCTGGATTGTAGTAATCTTGTGCAAACTCTTTAGCAGCGATTCCAAAATCTGCGTTTACCGCTTCGGTTATCTTTGCTGCCAAATCTGCTGCATTTAATTCAGCTAGCAATCCCGTCTTCCCATCCTGGACAATCTCAGGAATTCCTCCAACCTTTGTTGAAACAACATTCTTTCCTAAGAGCATTGCTTCACTTAGAATCACTGGAGACATGTTATCCCAGATTTCAGGTATGCAAATAACATTCGAAGACATGAACTCCTTTTCATATTCTTCTTTGGACAATCTCTCGGTTGTCAGAGTAACCCCAATCTTCTCGCATTCTTCTTTGATTTGGTTGGTGTATTTATTGTTTGTGTTCATCCCTGCAAATCTGAATTCAATATCCTTGCAAAGTGCTGCTGCAGATAGCAGTAGTTCTATTCCCTTGTTCGGTGAAATCCAGCCTGCCCAGAATACTTTGTTCTTCTTGACTGCAACTTCTTTGAAATCTGGGCGTGTGATAGGAAGCTGAATCACTTCAACTTTTGCATTTGGTACGAACTGCTGAATCTTCTTCTTCGAATCTTCAGTCAATGCGATGAATGTATTCACTTTTGAGTATGCGTCTTTCATTTGATTTTCAATGAGTTTCTTTTGAACTTTGCATCTGAAGCAAGTACCTGCGTATGGGTAGTTACATCTTTCGTTGTCGTCATCTAGATAGGTTCCCTTTGGACATCCGATTCCCCAGTAGTCATAGATGCTTGCGACTATTGGTTTGTTTAGTTCATTTGCTGCGATAATTGGGGAGATTCCAAACTTGTTGAATTTGTGAAGATGAACCACTTCTGCGTAAGTTAGAACTGTCTTCAAATCTTTTGTCAGAATCATTGAGTTAGGTGCGAATGAGTTCATCATCCTTCCGAGTATTCCATTTTCAGTGAATGGAGAATTAACGGAAACTAATCTTTCATTCATGCCCCAACCATCTTTGATTCCTTTGCTCGATACTATACAAGTGTGGTCTTCAGGCATTCTGTTTAGTATGCTTTCTGCTGCTGCTTCCGCGCCACCTGTGTTATTATGCCAGCTTGTCAATTCGTTTGATATGTGATATACTTTCATGCTTTCACCTTCGACTTTATTAGCATTTTGTCTAGCTCTACTTTCACTGCATTTTTTTGTGATGTCAGCGATGTTATCCTGCTATTCAGCATATTTATTTTGTCGTCTAGGACAGCTATCCAATCAATTAAGTTTTGTGCAGCTCGTTTATCCGTATACTTCTTTGGTCTTCCAATTTGTTTTTCCATTTAAATCAACTACCTGACATCAGTTTATTTCTTCTTCTAATGTTGCCTTCTTGATTTCGCTTTTTTACTTTAGCTGCGAATTCTGGGTCGGTTAGCATTCGTTCTCTCTTGCGTAGTGTTCTTGAAACATTTCCTGTCATCGCTATCCACTCATCGACATTCCTACATTCTTGTATATCTTCACTTGCGAATTATCGAATACTTTTGTGAATCCGTCTAGCTGTCCTAGGAAGAACGCAGAATAAAAGTTCGAGTCATAGAACTTTCCCTTTCTGTCTGCCCATCCACTGATTCCATCCTGCCAGACTGAAGAATCTTTGAAGTATAGTAGCATATAAACTACATACTGCTTTCCATTGGCTTGCGTTAGTTGAGGGCTGACTGGGATTGCACGATTCTGCTTAGTCATATTGTCTTGATATACCATTACTCCGTTTGTTGTGTTCATGCAGTACTTTTCTCCAAGAGTTGATTGTACTCTAATCATTCCGTTTGTGCAGTAATCAGATATACTGCTTGTGCTGCTCTCTGGAACAAATATGTACTCTGGACTGTGCTCCTTCTCGCAGTTAGATGAACCAATTCCATATGTCTTTGCATAGGTCATATTTGTTTCGTTGTTATCTACGCAGGACAAGAAGTTCAGTGCACCCCATTTCTGGATTAAGTCAACGTCGAATACTGCATAGGTTGAATTATAGGTCTGCATGAATTGTGAAAGCGATTCTGGACTTGCATTTACATATTCGTTTGCAACCATCAGGTCTAGAGTTGTGTTTGTGTGGTCATTTCTTGTCAAGCAATCTCTTTCTCCGAAATAGTTAATCCAGTGTCCATAATCCCACCATGAAACGATTCTTGAATCATTCGTTGTATTATATTTTATGAAGTCCATTGTTTGCGTCCAGTACGCTGGTAACTTTGAGCAGTACAGGTATGTTGGTGTTTCCAGTCCATCGTTCTGCATCTTTGCGCAGTCTACAGTATCGTTTGTGAAATAATTTCCTACGCTTACTTGAATTAGGTTTGGCACGGCTCCATCAAAACGCATTGTCGCTAAGTTCGGTTCTAGCAAAGTTATTGCCAAGAATGCTACGATTATCGTGTTCACTAGTTTCTTGTCTTTCATTCTTCTTTCTAATTCTCCGAGCAGTATTCCGATTGACAAGATAAGCATCAAGCCCAGTTGCAAGAGATACTTGCTCTTCATTATTCCGATGAATGAAATCGGGAATATCAAGAGCAGAAGCAAGATTGCGACCTTTGAGCCTTTGTAAGCATTGTAGCCCAATACTAATGCTGTTGCTGCAAGTACTAAATGAATGAACGATATGCCTGGCAATATTTGGTATCCTAGAATATCAAACGCTCCAGATAACTGACCCATTGTTGGTGCTTCTTCTGCCACGGTCATAAATAATGCTTCACTGGTTCCTGCAAATCCAACTGCAGTCATTACGTAGTCTTTTATCATTCCAGCCAATGGCGTGATGAATAATAGAACTACAAACGCAATTGAAACGTATTCAAGTACTTTGATTCTATCTTTCTGTTCTTTGACAAATTTGTTTCCTGCTACCCATAGAGCAACTGCAAACAAGTATGGCAGAAGTACTACTGCAACTCTTGTTATCAATGGGTATCCTGGAACATATGTTGACATGATTATCGCGGTTGCTAATATTGTGCCAACTATGATTCCGTTGTGGATTAAGAATTCTTTTGTGTCTTCTTTCTTGATGAAGTCCAGTGTTGCTCTTACTCCAAGATATGCCCCATAAACTAGTGAGAGCACAATGAAGTACTGCGACCCTGCGATTACACTTATCGCTGCGATTGCCGAGAGGATTGCGAATTTAACATCCTTTCTGTTTACTAGGAGAACATATGCTGCGATGAAGAACATCAATGCGAATATTCCGTATGGCTGAATTTCTGCTTCTCCAGCTGCAAACTTTTGGATAAGCAATGGAAGTACTGCTGCTAACCCCGCTGCAACTAATCCAACTTTTGTAGTGTACATCTCTCTGATGATTATGAACACCAGGAAACAAATCAGCATTCCGACAATTGGTGGATATATGTTTGAAACTACGGTCAGCATATCTTGGTTAAATGTAGTTCCTTGCGATAACGAATACCAGTTTGCTTCAAGATAGTTTGAAACTGGCGCGAGCCTGTGTCCACCACCTTGTGGGAACCATGCAGTAAAATCATGAATTGGTATGCTTCCTTGGGTCAATATGTATTGTGTTGTGAAAATGTAGTAGTACGGGTCGAACTCGTAGAAGGTTGTTGAAAGACTTTGCATCCTTGCCCATAAAGCGAAGACCATGATTAGAACTAGGATTACATATGGCAGACTTTTCTTGCTTAGCAGGTCTGGAAGTTGGAGGTTTAGTTTTGGTATTCCAGTTATGAAACATGAGAGCAACAATAATCCCGCGTTGATTACGAATGCTAATTCATAGCTGTACGAAATTCCGATTAATGAAGTCAAGAATAATATGAATGCGGGGAGCATCATACTTGTACAGATTCCGAATATGATTTTGTCGATTAGATTGAGCTTTGTATTTTTGAGTAATCCCAGCGTTATAAGAACGCTAGGCAATATCCCAAATAAAACAAGTGCAAAATAGTTAATGTCCATTCAAATCAGTCCTCAAACTTTTCTCCTTTAAATCCAGCACCTACTGTAAATGCATCCCACATTCTGTACAAACGAGCTACTTGCTGAATCTGTTCGTTCGTTGGGCAGTACCTACTATCCTCACGTTGGTTGTTTCTATGAATAGTAATTAGTTCTGCTTCGGGGAATTCTCTTTTGAATCTAACTCTTGCTTCTATAAGAGTTTCTTTCTTGCTCTCGGCTTTTAGATGGTCTATTTCTCCTTTCCTCTTTAATGCGCATAGCATCCATCTGTCTCGGTCTTTCGCTTGCTTTAGACCCCATTCCATTGGCACATTCCAGAAATCAATAAGATAAGAACGAAGAAGTGTAGCGGTCATAATTTTGTTAGTGAATTTCCCATCTTCTCCAACTTTTGATACTCCAGCTAGATTTTCAAGTAGGTCGAGTTGGTCGTATTCAGATTTGTTAATCCAGCGATTCCAAAATCCCAATGGACTGTTGTTAATCGGTTTAGCCATGTTTTCACCAGAATAGCACTATCACTGTAGCAAATATTGATGAGATAAATACAGTTTGGAAGTTAAATATGCCAGAAGTTTGAAGTATCGCTATTTGGATAGCAGATAATGCTACTAGTAGTTTACCTATAAAAATCGCACGAAGCTTTAATCTTGTTAGGTTAATCATCATGTTTCCATCTCAACGGTCATCCGTTCATGTAGTATTTCTATAAGCCAATATATTTAAATGTATTGGTTCAGTCTCCTTCGAACTCAACGATTGAAGATACAGTGATTCCTGCAAGTTCTAGCTTTTCTCTTCCTTTCAAATCGGGCAGTTCTATAACGAAAACTGCTCCAGCTACAATTCCGCCTGCCTTTCTTATTAGATTTGCTGCGGCTAATGCAGTTCCACCTGTTGCGAGCAAGTCATCTACTATAAGTACCTTCTCTCCTTTCTTGATTGCGTCTTCGTGAATCTGCAGCGTGTCTGTTCCATATTCAAGTTTGTACTCATGAGAGATGGTCTTTGCTGGAAGCTTTCCTTTCTTTCGCACTAGAACTAATCCACGGTTGTGCTTTGTTGCGATGTAATCTCCAAAGATAAATCCTCGTGAATCTATTGCTGCAACCTTGTCAAAGCAATACCATTCAGTTGTTTTGTCTAATTCTTGATTCACCAACTTTCTTGCTTCTGGGTTCAATAGCAAAGTCGTAATGTCTCTGAACATAATTCCTTCCTTTGGAAAGTTAGGGATAGTTCGGATACTGTTCTTGATTTGTTCTTGGTTTGTTTCTTTTGTTTTCATTGTATCACCCTTAAACTTTTACTAGTCTAAGTTCTTCCCAATTGCCACAAAATGGACGTTTACGCTCTTTAGCATGTTCATCGCAATAAAATCCGAGTTGACACCAATGACCCCCTAACCCGAATATTCCTGCGCAGTATCGTTCTAGTATATATGTGGATTCTTGTTCACATTTGTTCTAGTAGCATTTCAATGTATCACCATTCTTATTATCTCTGGGATAATTATGATTGTAAGTCTAAGGTACATTGGGTAAAGCATGTAGTAAGATACTGCTGCGACTGCGAGTATGAGCAGTACGCAATCGAGCCAATCTAGTTTTTGTATTTTCATGTTTTATCTCCCATGTCTTTGTTTTCGTGTTCTTCTTTCCATTTCTTTGCTCCTTTGTTTACTCTGTCTGCATAGCAATCATGGCATTCTGTCTTGTCACCATAATATCCAGTAGTGTCTTTCCAAGTAAAATAATAGATAAATGATAGCGCGTTGTTATCTAGGACTACTGGTTTACCTTCGTGACCACAAGTGTACATGATTGGTTTGAATTCTTCGGTGTGCTCGTAAGAATCGGGTACATCCCAATTGCGTTTGTGCTTAGTTCCTTCTTTACCTGAACAGTGAGGGCAGAACGGAGTTCGGTCTCCTAAATCTGCACAAATCATTTCTGTTCCGCACTTATTGCACGTCATATCTGCGTTTACTGCCATGGTCTCACTCCAAATCTTTCAATGCGCTCCTTGCTATTTCTCTTGGTGTCATCCAGATGGTTCCGCCAGTCTTTTCAGGCATATCTCCGTTTGGTCTTGGTTGATGGTGACCGTATTGCGTTTTGTCATTCTCAATTATTGCATTGAGTGCCTGCTTCATGTTTTCGATTTGCTCTTCTTGATGAGTATTCATATCAGTCAAACGGATAACTTTTGCTATTAGTATTTCTGCATAATTATCTGCACTACCAAGAGCTTTATTGATACCTTCTGCACGAGAACGCTCTGTTCTCCAATTTCCGAGACAGGTTGGGCAATCTCCAAGTTTTATTTTTCCTAGTGCTTCTGCAAATTCAACACCGCTAGGTTCTGGAAAAGTAACGAAACCATCAGTAGCACGGGTCGTAAAGACTACTACTTTTTTTGTTTTTCTTCCAGTCTTAGAAATACGGTCAATCAATTTCTGGTCTTCAATTTCGGTTTTAGCCATTTTTACCACTCAGATTATTTCATGCGAGGGCAGTTAGTTGGATGTATTGTTGTGCATATCTCGCAAATCTTAGAATTTACATACCCTTTGCATCCCTTTGGTTTCTCTTTAGTCATCTTCATCATCCCCGTCATCATTGTTCTCGATACTTGGTTTTCCTTTTGTATACCCTTCTGAAACTAATTTATTCAATAATTTCTCACTCTCTTTTTTAGTTAATTCTTTTGACGATTTCACGTGGTCTTGATATGCATATTGTTCAGTATGCCCAACAACTGCAACAACCGTTTTAACAAAATAAATTCCGCCAGAATCCGAATAAGTTTTCCAGTATTCTGGATATGTTTTTACGGCTTCGTCAGTTCTCTTCTTTGATAATTTTTCAATCCATGCAAATTTCTTTTCAGTCATCGTTATCCACCTCAATTACTTTGAATGTTTCTTCGTCAATCCAACATGTTCCTTCTTCTACGTATGGCTTCTGCTTCAAGTCCTTATGGCGATAGAAATGCCTCTCGCAAGTCTGTCCGAATATATTTGGTTTGCCTCGAATTATTGTTGTCCAAGGCATTTTTATGTGGCGACATTCTTTATCCTTTGGAAGCACTAGACTTCCTTTGATACACTTCAAAGTTCTCATCCAGATAACCTTCTGAACTTTTCAGTCCAGTATTCCATACTCTTTTCTACATCATCTTTGCTGAGGTCTTTGATTTCGAGCAACGCTGCAACTATTGTGGCTGCAGCAAGAACGCTGTTGTCTTGCTTAGCTTGCGAGAATCCTCTTGGCTTGAATTTGCTCTTTATCTCTGTCATTGGTTTGCCTTGTTCGCCTATCCTGGTTATGTTCCTGAAGACTCCTCTCCCGTTGCTCATTGGCTTCTCTATGTATTCTATATCGTAGAACTTGCCTGTTTCCAATTCTGGATATGGTTTGTCCAGGATACTGAATATCGTTGGCTGCCCGTTAACTTCAAAGGTTAAGGCTAACCTATTGTTCTCTTCTTTCTTTGCTATCAATTTTGCGTTCAATGCTACCATTTCATATCCCCCCATAGTTTCCAAACGGCTTTAAGTTGTCTTCGTCAATTATATAGTCGTCTGTTTTCACTGTGATTTCTCGGTACCTATTCCCTTTAAGGATTAACTGACCCGTGCTTTCCACTTGATTTCGGTATATAGTTCCCAGTATTGTCAGCTCGTTATTGTTCGTGCGTGTGAAAATGTAGGCATCGGTTTCATTGCCATTTTCCAATTGTCTCTTGCTTATCAGCACAACACCCTTGTCTGTTCCAGTGTTTTTTACATCATATTTTACTTCTCCAATCTTCAGGTCATATCCGCCGTCATAATCATCAGCGAATACTTTGGGTCTCGGCAATTTCAGTAAATCTCTGATTACGACCTCTGCAATCATTCCCATTCTCGTTGCTTCGAAGTTACTGAAAAATCTCCTTTTCCAGTGTGGCTTGTTCTTTTCTATGAACTCGTCAACCCACTTGATTTGTTCTTCAGTTATTTGCATGGTCAGTCTCCAGTGTAGTCATTCAGTGTTGTTCCTTCCCCTAATGCATTTTTGTACGCAGCTTCACGTTTATTTCTCTTTCTCCTGACTCTTTCCGTTGGCTGAATATTCTTCTCTTCACCGTATTCTACAAGAGAACCTTTCAGTGCTTCGTTCAATGCTATCTTGATGTCTTCATCAGTGAATGCGGGGTTCTGCTGCCTTATGATTGATTCTACTCTGTCTCTTTGTTCCATCTGGAGCATTCTTCTTGCTCTTGTGATTGTCTCTGCTCTCATTGCCATTCTTAGTTGTTCGAACATCTTGAAAGAAATTCGAATGTTACTGTAGCGTCCGTAGAATTTCCATAGGAGCAAATTATCATCGCCTTTAGCTTGTGGATAGGTTTCTAAGATTTCTTTTACCTGCTCCTTAGCGGTACTTAGAGTCTCAAGCATTTCTGCCCCAGTTGGAATCGGTTTTTCAGCCATAGGTATTACCTGTCCAAAACATTCTTCGCTTGCTTCACCATGTCCTCGTCCGTGTAGACTTCTGGCAGTTCACATTTTCCATAGCAGGTTATTCTGTGAACCCTGGTTTTTGCTTGTGCGCTTCCAATTATGTAATGGTAGTCGTTGTTGTCAATTTTATGATAGTTCACATAGAAGTTCGGTTCGTTGTTTTTGAATACTTTGAATCCTGAACTTGGGTCGTGAGATATAAAATGGTCGTACTCAATAGTGTATCCTTCTCCGAATAAACCTTGAAGGTACTCCATTGTCCATTCCTTACTGTTGAAGTCATGCGCAACCATTTTAGTCACCGTCTTCATCTGCAAATACTTCTTCATTGTATTCTTCGTTCAGCTCATCATCACAAACAAATTCATCTGGCTCGTAGGCATCGTCTTCGCGGTCTTGAAGTTCATCGGCAAATGTCATGGCAATCACTTCACGTATATTACCTTGCTAGTGTCTCCATTCCAGTCGACTTCTAGTCCAAGGCTCTTTGCAAGTTCCGCACACCTATCTGCAGAACGTTTTATCTCTGCTTCGTCATCTCCACAGTAACGGATAGGCAGCATACCATTTCCTCTACCATATCCTTTGCCTTCGAAATCATCGTTATCCTGGCGATGATAATAGAATGCAGTCTTTTTGGTCTCTGGAAGTGCAGCGATAGCACAGCCAGAGCAACACATAAAGTTCTGCCTTGCAACATACCCTTCTTTTCTAAGCTGTTTGAACAGCTTAGTAACCTTAATTTTAGTTTCTGTTTCTCCCACTTAAATCAACCCCTACGAAGGTCATCCTTCGTAATGTATTCCTTATGAACCTACTACTATATAAAGGTATCGTTTAATGCCTATGTTTCAACGATTGTTTATGTTGGTGATTCAAGAACGTTATGCATTGCGAAATGTACGTCATGCACCCAGAACTCCAGCGGGTATTGTTCTCTGGAAAGAAAGCGAAGCCCCTCCAACCTGCGTGCCACTTGATTATTCCAAGAAGTTCTCCGAATGCGTGAATGCTGTCTTTTCTTACGCAGTACACTGCTGTCTTTCTTTTCTTCACCTGTTTTCCTTTGTACCAACCTTTTGTTGCTCGAACTAGGTACAGCTTGAATCCGTTGCCTCGAAGTTCTGGGTAGTGCATATTACCAGCCATCTCTTACATAATCTACATCGGTTCCATCTTCACGATTCAATTTACCCACTGTGCTCATTAAGAACATTATTGCGATTAGAGCAAGTGGTACTACACACATGATTGTTCCACACGGTTGAAACCCTAGCGCATTTATAATTCCGCCTCCGATTACCAACGCGATAACTCCTAGCATAATTGCGAGATTTTTATTCATTTTATCCACCTCCGAAATGCTTTTTGAATTTCCTTCCTGCGATTTTTATTGTATCAAATAATCCCAAGAAAGGCACTGGCTTCTTGATTCCTTCTCGGCTTGGCAATTTCTTTAATGAATCGAGTACTCCTCTCATTGTTGCAATTGCTCTTCCGAATTTAAGTTGAAGCATGAATCCGAAGGTCAACGCTGCAGAGAAACAATTCCCGATTGGAAATAGCCATGCCAAATCTACCGTTCTTGCGTTTTTCCAGTATGACCATAGCTTGTTCCTGTTTATGAAATAGTACTTGTTATCCGAACGAGCAATGCGGTATTTGTGGTACACGATTGCTTCGCTTGCTAGAACGTTTCTGTATCCTAGATTTCTGACTCTCCAGCCCAGGTCTACATCGTCTTCATACATCCAGAAAGGTTCGTAGAATCCACCTAGTTTGTCCCAGAGAGATTTTCTTATTGCCATTGCCCCCCCACATGGTGCGAACGGTTCAGTCTCAGGAATATCTGTTAGGTTGTTTCCGTCACCGATTGAACCAGAGAAACCTAAAACACTCACGAATGTTCCTAGACTGTTTATCTTTGTTGTGTCGTCCTGCAAGATTATTTTTGATGTTGTAGTTCCGACTTCTGGTTCTTCTAAACGCTTGATTAGATTTCCTATCCATTTTGAATCTGCAACCATGTCCTGATTCATCAGTGCCAGGATTTCTCCCTGTGCTTGCTCTGCTGCTCTATTTGCTCCAACTGCGAATCCGACATTGTATTTGTACGCGATTAACTTGACTTCAGGGTATGATTCTTTTACCATCTGCCTCGTTCCATCTAATGAGCCATTGTCTAGAACGATTACTTCTTTATCCTTGAAGTCTTGTGTTCTCAGTGAATTCAGGCATTCTGCTAGTTCGTCCTTTGCATTGAAACTTACGATGATTATTGAGACCTTCATTTTACCACCCGAAATCGTGAGTATAAAATTGCATAATGCCATGAAAAATTGTTAGCCCGATTATTCCGCCCAGGATAGCTACTATTCCGATTAACCAGTCTGGTGGGCTTGGGAAGAATTTTACTACAATTACAACTGATTGAAATGCGCAGATAAGAATTACTGAGGCATAGATTATCGCACCTAAACAAACTACTACTGCAGACAAAAAAATATCTTTGATTGTTTCGTTCATAAATACCACTTGAAAAATGTTGAAACTATACTCCAAAATAAATATGAAATACACAGTCCCATAAGTCCAAGCATAATTGAATCTGCGCTAGGAAATATGCTATGTGCTGTCCAAAAGAATATCAGTGCTGGGATAATTAGCATCAGGGCTATCCATAGTTGTGTCTGTTGCTGTTCTTTTTCTTCTTCGGTCAAACGTTTTGGATGCATCAATGCTCTGTCAAGAACATACCAGTAGATTAGTACGATAAGCGCAATTAGGGATATGCTGAAAAGATTAAAACCTACCTCGTGCTGTTGAAAATCTAAAACTATGAATAACGTTATTGGAATCATTAGAATACTACTTGTGTGTTCCTTTTTTATCCCAAACATTTCAGTCACTCGTTTCTGGGATTAATTCCCCACCACTTACGTTTACTACGCAGTCATGCCAGCTTTGATTTGATTTGTCGCAGAGTTCGTGTAGTTGTTTGAATTGCTCAGTTAAAAGAACTTCGCTAACGTAAACCACAACAATTAACATGAGTAGACACATCACCACGGTGCATATTCTTTGTTTTGTAATTTTCATTTCAATCCCTTTCTAATGCTTTATCCAAATCCTTCCAGATGTCTTTCTTCTTGCCACAGTACACGCACTTGAAGATTTCTACTCCAGGCTGCTTCCTGAAGTCGTGTGGATTTTCTTTTGTGCATCGCTTCATTCAATCCATTCCGAACGTATAATCCAATGCGATTACGAACTCGGTTCTTCCCTTTGTTCTTTGTTCTGGTTTGTCTTGGAATAACCAATTCTTGAAATCTCGTTCATCCTTGCATTTTCTTAATACATGTTGTTCTATTTTTTGCATCTCTCGGATTTGCCTTATTAGCCTTGTGATTTCTTCTGTTGTGTATAGTGACCTACGATTTGTTTTTATCTTTACGTATTCCTCTTGCAAATCTCGAATCATCTTACACCATTCTTCTTGATATGGCATAGCATCAACACTTCTCCCAAAATAACCACATAACACATCCACATATTATTAGTCCTAGAATGGTTCCTAGGATACTTTCAGCATAGTCTATGAGACAGTATGTTGCTTCATCGCAAGTATTTATTGGAATTGGAGTCTCTTTTTGTGGGAGATACCCTGCTTGATTACCCCAGAATACACATGCTATGAATACTACCGTGATAATTACGGTTACGGTTAGTTCTTTTGAGACGTTAAACATTTTGAATCACATTTGTATTACAAATATTAACCCTTTATTCTTTTATTTAATTTTCTCTGGTATTGCTTTCCAAGTTTGAATCCCATGTACGCGAACTCTTCCTTGTCCAGTTGGATAGAATTTCCTATTCTCTTGAACCACATCTGGCGTAATACTTGCAAATCTGAAACCATCCACGCACCTCAAAATATTGGCTCTGGGTCTTTCTTGGTTATCTTCTTCCCCTTCGCTGCTTGTTCTAGTTCGGGGAAATCATATAGTTCTCCGTTTTCAAGATACTTTTCTTGTCCAGCTTTAAGAACTCTTCTCAAACAATCGGCATGGCAAACCCATTCGTTCATTGGTTTCTTTTTGAATTCTTCGAAGTACTTCAACTCAACCATACCTGAAATATTTGGTCTTTCCTTTCCACGTATCCAGCACTCTGGATTTCCGCAGAATAAACAATGGTCGCTCATCAAATCATCTTTCAAGTTTCTTCATTTGCTCTAACGAGCTTGTTAGGGACCTTATTAGATTCCTTACTTCTGATTGATTGCATAACACCAGGGTAGGTTTCTGTCTATCCGTTTTATTGTGCAGAAACACAAATGCTTCGTTAGAATTATTACTGTAGAGAACATCTCCCCACAGGTCTCCGTAAATCTCTTTGCTCATAGTTTCACCTCGTCTTCTTTGAACATAACGATTGCTTTTCTCATCTCATCGAGCAGAGCGAGGCAAGCGTCATAGCTGCCTTCTACGTTTGTTTTGAATCCCTTGCTCTCTATGTACTTCATTGGAACTCCATTAGAGAAACTAATCTTGATACTTGGTTTTATTTTCATCTTTGCGGGCTTGTTTGTTCTTATTGTAGTAGTAAATTCTCCAGTGTTAGAAATCTCTGTGACAAGTTGCTCCATAGTTTCACCTGATTACTTCTTTCAGTTCATCTTCCACTAGTGGATACTTGATTGCTTCTTCGGGCTTTTGTCCGTCTAGCATTGCGAATAGAAGTCCCTTGAATGGATATTTGATTGCGTTCATTGCGAATTCCTTCCTGCTCTCGCGTGAGGTCTCGCTTGGTTTAATCTGTTCGAATACTTCTATTGCTTTATCCAGATAGTTCTTAATGAATGTTCTTGCCTTTTCTATCTTTACTTCTACTTCGGGGAATGCTTTCAAGAATTCAACGTCTATCTCGCAGTATGTTCCGTCTTCATACTTCTTGTTTAAGATGTAGTAGAAAATGTCCTTTACTGATAGCATCTTGATTCTCATGAGCTTCAGGTACTCTTCACTCTTGATTTTGATTCTGTTGAAGTTCTTGTCAACTACTACGAATCCTTCGAAATCCTTTGGCTGTGCTTCAAATAACTTCTTGACCTCTTCTACGTTATTTGCTTTGAACCTTCTTGGTTCTCTGAAATTCCTAAATTTCATTGGCTCGTTCCAGAGTTTGCAAAATCCAGTTTCTTCCATAGTACTTAGGTTTCTAGCACCAAGCAGTCCTATGAACTCTTCATTATACTTAGTTACGATACGATTTTTTGCAGACACGAGTTCAAAGAATAAACAGTGTCTAAGTTTGCAGGTGTACTTCAATATCTTCAAATCATTTTCAGTCAAAAGGCTTCTGAACCATTTGTCGTACCTCTGGTCTTCTGGTGAGTTGTCATCATAGAAAGAACCTCTTGTGGTTATCTCTAATTCTCCTTGCTCATTCAAGAAAACACAGATTAGCGACCCGTCTAGCTTCTCTTGAATCTCTGCGCTCTCCCAATCTATGTTTACGGCTTCCTTCTCGTAGTGGTTGAAGAATCTGTTGAATGGATAGTTGAGAACCTTCCCGTCTTTATTCAGAACTAGACCTCTGCATTTCATAAGTACTGGGTGATTTCTTGGAACCAAAACTGCGTCATTATAGTTGTACCCGTACATGTTACCCTTGCGGGATACTTTGATATTTGACATCAGCTCTTCGCTCCACTCGGTGCATTCGTTTCCGATGAACTTCTTGAGAGGTTCGTAATCAGCTTCAGTTAACTCCATCTTTACACCTTTGTTGAATTTTAGTTATATACTCCTCGTATGTTTCACCATTTTTTATCTTGACACCGTAGTACTCGTCGAGTTCTCTTCTTCCCGTGTCCCATCCGATTACGAGAAGAATAAGTCCTGTGAATGAACCGATTAGTGGAAATAAACTGTTCTCGGTTAACGTTCCGAGTACCCAACCTAGTGCTACTATGGCAATCGTTAATCCTAGAATTATCTTTCCTTTCTTTATCGGCTCTGGGATGAGACTCATTTTCTCGCCTTGTCCATCTGTTCGCGCATCTGCTTTCCAGCTTCTTGCAGCTTTACCCATGCGTGTGGTATGAAGTGAATTCCACCTTGTGCAATGATTACTAGACCAACTACGATGAATCCTCCACCGTTTAGATAATCTCCGCTTGTTAGTTTTGGAATTCCCATTGCGACAATCATTGCTCCAATCAAGAAAATCATACCTTCTTGTACCATTGGATTGACTGGTGCTTGTTGTACTCTTGGTTGGATTATTTCTGGCAGTGGTATGCAGTTTGGATACTGTGGATTGATTCTCGTGTGAACCCAATTCTGCTTGGTATCGTCGTAGTATATCTGTTCTCCGCATCTCTTGCATCTATACAGTGCCATTCAAATCACCTCAATAAATCTGAGTCTTTTATCTCTTCATATTTTCCACATTTGGTGCATTTTACTAGTATACTCAAAAACTTAATTGTATTATTTCTATTCATATCTACGTCTTTGTCAAGGTTAAGAGTTGTGAGAAAAAATATTGTGCTTCCGCATTTATCACATTTTACTCCAGTGTGCATCATTCTAAATCGCCTCGATTTCTTCTATGAATCTCCTCGCGTCTTCGGTTTCTTGATTTGAGTATGCTCTTGATAATTCTACCGCAGCGTAAGAAGAAACGAGAACAAGCAATGCGCTTATTCCGAACGCAGCCCAGATTGGCATCTCAATCTGCTTTGCTGAATTTACTACCATGCCTAATCCGAAAAGTATCAGGTAGAGATAGTTAATTATGACTACAGCTCCGCAGATTAGCATTCCAGCGATGATTAAGATTTGGTTTCGATTCATAGGTTCACCACTCAATTTTCTCGATGTCTTCTGTACTTTGCTTGTTGTGAAGTTTCCACCAACTTGCTCTAAGTATATCTATCCCAGTTAGCGCATTACTTATTATGAGCAAGGAAGATATTACAATCATTGCGATTAAATCATATTTTATAGCGTTTGCGGGTAATGCGTTGACTAGATAAACTACTGAATCTTTGAACATATTTTCTGGTACGTTAGTGTCTAGATAGTTTACCGCAAAAATTAAATTTGCGATTAGCTGCCCCAGCGCATAACAAAGTACAAGCACTAACATAGGTATTATGTACGTCAGTGCTTTGTCTACTTTGTTTGAGATATTCTGCATCTAGTTCACCATATCTTTTTCGCGTCAGTTCCTTTTAGGCAAGTGCAAGTATCTGCTATTTCTGACGTTCCTGGTATGTACCTCAGAATCGTGCCGTTAATCTTTGAGCAATCGTCTCCACATTTTACACATGAACTACCATAACTTGGATTGTCCTTGCACATTTGATAGCCACTTAGATATGCTATACTTTGTTCTTCGTTAGCATGAACGCATAGTAGATATGCTCCATACCCCATTAATACCCCGAATAGCACAATTATTGCAGTTCCGATTATATCCCATTTATCCATGTCTACACCCCTTTTGTCTTTATGGTTTCGATTGTGTTCTTCAATCCCTCAATCGAATCCCCCATGAACTTGAATCTCCTGCATTCGCTGCAGCAGATGAATTCCCATGGCTTCTCTGGCTTTCGAATAAGCCTTCCGTCATCTCCTTTCATTCCAGTTTCCCAGATTATCTTTGCGCAGACCTTGCATCTGATTACTTCGATGTTCTTGTCCTTCTGCCTCTTCTCAAAGCAGTCTGGGCAGTAAGATAGTTTCTTAGGACTTTGGAATTCCTTCTTGCATTCCCAGCAAGTTAGGTTTAGCATTTCTGGTGTCATTGGCTTCATCTTATTACCTCCGTTAATGTTAGCAATCTCCTGCTTCTTCTGCGCTTTGAATCAGTGGGTAATTGTAGTTCAAATCCCATCTGTATCCTGTTGTTTGAATATTATACATTTTTCCGATTGTCATATCTCCGTATATTAGGTCGGGATTACTAGAACCAAGATTTGTCAATGAACGGTCAATTTCGAATGCTCTTCCGTCTCTTGCGATAATCATGTAGTGGCTTCCTTCGCTCCCTGGGTCTATGAATTTATTTTTTACACAAATTGTTGTATTTTCTGAATTTGCTCCAATAGTTCCTAGGCATCCAAACAACATCAGACCCGCTATGATAACTACTAAGATGGTGTGTTTCATAGAATCACCTATTTCTCTTTCGTCTTCTAAGGTATACATAATCGTCTGTGAATGATAGCACTTCAAATCCTTCGTGTTCTTTTTCAAATTGGATTATCTCTTCTGTTTCATCATCTAGACAAAAGTTTATTCGTTTGAATTCGTACTCGCTTGGTTTACCAAAAGTTTTCATGCTAATCATCCAACGGACATCCGTTCATGTAGTATCTCTGTACGCCAATATATTAAAAGGTTTCGGTTTATTTCGCGGCGTTCTTTACAGGGATTTCTTTGACAACCTTTACTGGTGCGGCTTCTTTAATCGCATTTACAATTGTTTCTGCGACGTATTTTGCGCGACCACATTCTTGAGAGCAGGTTCCGTCTTCGAACATATCTCCCACTTCGTCGCTTGATACTCCACAAACTACGCAGTTCTGTTCAACTTCCTCTGGCTCTTCTGTGGTCTCTTCTTTGTCCTCATCTTTACCATATTTTAGCACAAAATAAACCGCTACCCCGATGAGTAACAATATTGCGCCTAAAATTATAGTTGGTACTAGTTCTGTCATTTCAATCTACCTCTTCGTTTACACTCATTTTTTGTACACCGTACTTCATTTCGAAAGTTGTTTCGAATATCTTGTTTGTTGCTGCAACTAATGCATCCGAGTTTGTCATTTCTGCTCCTAGAATCTCTCTTGCAGTTTCGAACGATTTCTTGTACTCGTTCTTGATTATGTCCTCTATATATTCTACAGAGATAACCTCCGAAAGCTCCATTGCGATGTCGTCGTCTTCATCGGTAAAAGTTAGCTCTACCGTGACAATAGCCTTTGACTCGAATGCTTTCTTTATCTCTTCTGGGAAATCATTTGGATTTCCATCTTCGTCAGCTCCGATGCTCACTTTTGTGATGTCACCAGCGATTTTGTCTGCAATTGTGAACCAACTTGGCGAGCTATTATCACTGTCGACTTCATTGTATGAGAGTATTCTTCCTACCGCTCTCCTAGCATATCCTACGCCTTCAACCACGTTATCACCTTCTTCTGTTGTTTCTTCTGCATCCCTTACTTGCTCCGCATCTGATTTTGCTTTGCTGTACGCTTCCCATATCTTATTTTTTGTCTCGTCACTTAGTGTTGTAGAACTTAATGTGCGTTGGGTACTTCTTGGATGCTGTTCTCTGTACTTTTCTTCCTCGCTTTTACTACCTGCTAAAACCTTTATTGCGATTACTGCCAATAGAAGTCCAACAAGTGCGGGAAGAACTATTCCACATAAATCCATCATATCACCTTTGGTGAGGCTTTGGGGTAATTTAGTGAAAGCCTAACTATGCCTTAATATGGCTTCTCTGGTTTCTTTCCCAATGAAGACAACACAGATGCTAACTTTGATGTATTCTCAGCACCAAGTGTCTCCATCATCAGATTTGCGGCTACACCCTCTTTTGCACCTACGCTGAAGTTTCCAAGAACTCCTCCGCTGAAGATTTCTTGGGTACTTCCCGCAACGATATGGATTGTCGCTTTCTCGAATCCTTTCTGTAGTGCATATTCATGGGCAAGCCCAATCTCTTTTACGGCTTTAATCTTTTCGATGTTTGTTGCAGAATCGTTGTATTTCTGCTGCGCCTCGGCAAGTTTCTCGATACCTTCAGCATCGGCAACCTTCTTTGCTTTGATGATTTCTGCCTCTGCAAGACCTGTTGTCTTTGTTCTTGCTGCGTCACCTTCTGCTTCAAGTTCGGCTTTCTTCTTGAATGCTTCCGCATTCTTTGTGATAACTTCACGGTTTACATCGGCATTCCCGACATCAAGCTTTCTCTTTGCCTCAACCTTCTGTTGGTTGGCTTCGGCTTCCATTTCTGCAACCTTCTTTGACTGGTCTTGCTGTGCAATTCCAATCTGCCTGTCCTTTTCAATCTGTCTCTTGCGGTACTCTTCTTCTGTAGATGCACGAATCAATTCTGCCTCTTTCAGATTCTGAGCTTCTGAAATCTGTGCCCTCTTGTTCTCTTCTGCTGTCTTGACACGAGCATCTGCACTGATTGTTGCCGCAGACTTTCTCTCAATATCTTTGATGATTGTACTCTCTTCTGCATCGGTTATTGCAATAATCTCAAGGTCAACTAATGACAGACCCCAACGTGGGAATACGTCCTTCACCTCATCAGTAACTGCTTTTACCAGCTGTGCTCTGTTCTTGAATATATCAGAAATTGTTTGCTGTGTTGCTACGGTTCTTCCGATAGATGCAAGAATTGCTTCGAAGTCACTGGAGATTGCAATTGGTTGGTCTTCAAACTTATACTTCTCTACTGTAATTTCAGTTCTTTCCGCAGCCAAAAGTGGGTCGCTGATATTAACGAAGCAGACCAAATCGCACATGAACTTCGCCATGTTTGAATCGTTCAACTTTACGTCTTTAATATCTATCCTCAAGTTATTGAGAGGAAGACGAATCACTTTTGTTACTCCTGGAACTATCCAGTAACTCGATTTCGTTTTCTGTCCCTCGATTACACGCGGAGAAAATAGTTCTTTCTTATCGAACATATTCCTAACGTGTGCTTCGTTGGCTGGTACAACTTTGTAAAGACCAACTGCTCCTCCTACTAAGTCCAATATTTCGCTCATTCAAATCCCTCCATTTATCTTACACTATTCCAATCGCAAGAAATCCCGCGTGAATATTCTAGGCAGGTTATTTGCGTACCGTTTTTTAAGATTGGGTGAACTTCATAGATTCCGTAAACTGTTCCACCGTATGAATCATCAGTGGTAGACACATTTGTGCATCCAAAAAACAAAAGTCCTACAAGTAATACTAACGCTAAAAGCTTTCCGTTCATGCTAATGCACCTCTGGAAATAAATCCACAGAATACTCCAACTCCATAGCTTCCGAGCATCAATAAAACAATTGCAACGAAAGTTGTTTTTCTTTCTACAGTAACAAATTCAACCATACCCATGTTAACCACTTCCTGTGATGTTGAATACTACTGTTGGTGCGGTTTGTGCAGTATCTGTTGCAGCGAACATCTTCCACTTGTTTGCGTTGAAGTTGAACATTCCAGCGATAATATTATTCGGGAATGTCTGGAGCGTGTTCTTGTAGTTCTGTACTTCAGTGTTGTACTCGTCTCTCTCGTACTTCACACGGTTCTCAGTTCCTTCTAGTTGACTCTGCAAATCTCTGAATGCTTGTGTTGATTGAATTGTTGGATATGCTTCAACCACTACTAGCAATCTTGAGATTGCAGATTCCATTTGTGTGTCTGCAGCATTCACAGCATCAGTATCTCCTGGCTGTGCGTTTGCAACGGATTGTCCTGCGGTTCCTGCTTGGCTTCTGTACTGCGCTATCTTGGTTAGTGTTGATTGCTCAAAGTTTGCTGAACCCTGCACAGTTGCGACCAAATTTGGTACCAATTCTGCTCTGCGCTGATATACACTCTGTACGTTTCCCCAGTGTGCTGCAACACTGTTATCTGCTTGCACCATACTATTGTAGATTCCTCCAATTGTAGATATTCCGATTAACGCTACAACTGCAAGAACCGTTAGCACTGCAATCAAACCAATTCCTAGTTCTTTCAATCCCATATTTTCACCTCAAACTCTCTTGACTCTAAATGGAATTTCACTGTCCAGTTTAGTCTCACATGTGCATGGAATACAGTAGCACTTCATGCACTCTCTGACTATATCCAAGTGTTCCATATGATTTTCGCGTGATGAATTCTCGTTGAAACGCAGTTGAATGTCCCGTTTCATTTTTCTTTGTGGGTGGATTTCTCTGCGGTACCAGAATCCTCCTTCTTTCTTGAAGTATTTCTCTTTGACCAACTGTGACAAACTTTCATCGTCTTCTCTCATTTGATATATTGGTGCGTCCATTGGAATCATTTCATAATCTACCTTTGATGGAACTTTCTCTCCGAATATCCCGCATCCCCAGTAATTGAATGCTTCATCAAAACCGCAAATCTGTATTGTGTTCTCGGTTTCGTATTTTGTATCTGCAGGAGCAAATACTTGCCCAACTTCCTTACCATTCAGCATAATTCTAATCTGGTTAGGAGATTCTAGTTCAAATGTTATTTTTCCTTTCATATCAATCACCTTAGAACTTTCCTCCTCCGCCTCCAAAACTTCCTCCTCCGAAACTGCCTCCACTGAAACCTCCACTAGATGGGATACTGAAGCTTCCACTGTCGTGGTCATCATCAAACATGCTCATTCCTGCAAGTACCCCGATTCCAAAATCATTATCGTCTTCTTTATGATGTCTTCCTTTTGTTGAACCCGAACCACCAAGAAAAACTGGTATTGCCACACAAAGTATTCCGATTAAAACTAGAAAAGGGAATATCTGCCAGTAACTAGTCATTATAACTTGTGGGTCATTTGTAGTAGTCTGCGGAGTATTTTGACTAACGATAGTCTTGTTCATCTCAGAAATTATGTATGCAAATCCATCGTAGTACGACCTGTTGTCAAAATATGGTCTAGCGGTTCTTCCGATTTCAGCCACTCGTGCATCGGTTATCACAGATTCGATTCCTCTCCCAGTTGCAATTGCGCCGCCTTTCTCGTTATTCATTGACCATAAGATTACAATTCCGTTATCTGTAGCTCTCTTTCCAACTCCGTTCTGTTCTCCTATATGGTTTGCGTAGAGTGTGCTGTCTTCTCCGTTTGTTGAATTTAATGTGAGTACTGCGATTTCTACGCTCGTATTCTTCTCGATTGTAGCAATCTGTAAGTTTAGATTGTTGATTTCAGTTGCAGATAGCAGATGCGCAGTGTCGGTCACGTATGGTGTCATTGTTGGATATGCGATAGCTAGTACCGAAAACATAACCAATGCGATTAAAATATTGAGTTTCATCGTGCATCACCGTTCATAAACTTCAGCGAGTTAATCCACAGGTATCCAATTACTAGTACAATGAATACAAGTATGCCAACTGCGCCAAGAATAATGCTTTGAATTACGCTTGGAGGAAGCGAAATTACATATCCAATTGCATTCCCTATTTGTTGAAGTACCCAGAGAATTATTCCAAGTACTGTGAGTATAAGACCGATTATTGTGAATATGTGAAGTTCGTACACTACTGCTGGACTGAAAGAAATTATTTTTCGTAATAACGCAAATGCAAGTTTATTGGTAGTTTCATTTGGTTTGCTTCTATCAACTTTCCAGTACATAATTTCCATTATCACGAATGCAATTCCTACGTATACACTAAGTACAATAGCCGATATTGATGCCAATTCGGTATGTACTGTAGTGCACCATATTATGAATAGTATTGGGCATATGATTAACCAAAATGTATTACCAATCGCTTTGAATTTGTGACAAGTTAAATCCCAATAAAACTGGTCGAGTTCGCGTTTTGAGCTAGCCATCTCAAAACATTCCTGACAAATAGGAAAGTACACACCGTCATCTTTTATGTCTCTTTTCATTACGGGTATATCTAACATTTCGCAGTAATGGCAGACTCCGATTTCCTCTTGCTCGAATTTCTTGACCATTTAATCACAATCCTTGAACTTCAGTGAGTTCAGATATGCTCCAATGTATCCGATTGTGGTAATCAATACAATTCCAAGAGTACCGATTATGAATTTGATTATTTCATTTGGTGGTAGGGTTACGAAATAACCGATTATCCCTTCTGAAATCATTACTAACGTGAATATCGCAGCACCAACGGTTTCTACTGCGGATACTAGTATTACTGCGGGAATTAGTGAAACTAGTTTTCTGTATATCGCAAAAACGAGTTTGTTTTCTCCCTTTTTTGGCTTTGAACGGTCTGCTTTCCAGTAGAACAGTTCCATTAGAGTAAGTGCAAGTAGTACCGCAAATCCCATAGTCATTAAAAATATCCCTGGAAATCCTGCTACAATACCCAATGATATGAGCAGTGCTACTGGGATTAATAGGACTAATGGCGACTCTGAGCTGAGACAGTTCTGATAAAAATTAACTAGCTTATCTGATTTTATTGCGTTAAAGCAGTCCTTGCAGATATATTTTGTATTCCATCTATCGCAACCTAGCGTGCTCATTAGTACAACATTTTCTTTGTTACAGTAATTGCAGGTACCTGTTCTTATTACTTTGATACCAGACCCGATGGGTTTGAATTCGTTTGGCATTTCCATGACAATCACTTCAAATCTCTTTAAGCTTCTCTTTCATTACCCCTGCAGCGGTAACTAGCGCAATCGTAGACATCAATAGAAGTCCTGCACCCACTAGTCCACCTAGGAAGATAGTTCCACTTGCGATAATGATTCCCATGAGAATCATCCCAAGACCTATAATTAGTGAATAAACATATGCTCTGCTTGCTGTTTGCTCTCTCTGATATTCGAGTGCTTCTGTCTTCATTTTATCTATTGAATCTTGTGTCAAGTCACCTACTGACTCGATTTTATCAATTTCACTTTCATCAGTGAACTGTTCAGCCATCTAATTCAACCCCACGAAGGACATCCTTCGTAATGTATTTCTATTTGAACACACTGTTATATAAAGCTATCGTTTAGTCGATACCTTTCGATTGTTACTAGGATATTGAATCGCTACTATTTAAACATTTCTATTTCTGAATATGTTTAGACCATTGCCGCTGATACCTTTATTAACTTCAAGGTTTATAAGAAAGGTCGGAGTTGGTAAGAAATGGATGCAATTGGCGTTGTCATATCAAAGGAGAAGAAAGAGAAAACGTCTATGCTCGAAGAAAGCGAAGGCATAGAGAAAAAGACGATGTGGGTTATAATGGCTAAGGATTTGACCACGGGAATCAGAATTTCTATTATCAGTGATGAAGAGCTTGAGTATATGGTTGGAGACCATATCGAAATCAAGAAAGTTGCTGCTCAGACCAAGATTACTGTCGACCCAGGAATGGAAGTCGGTGAAGTAAAGCATATAGAAATCGAGAAGCCGAAGAAGAAGGCTTCTGAGGAAAAGAGGTGAGGAAATGGTTAAATTCAAGATGTTGACGTGTGTACGTTGTGTTGATGCGCCTGGAACTCCAAGAGCTGGACTTCCGCATCAGTGGCTACCGCGCAAGCCGCAGTTGCCTGCTACGTGCCCACAGTGCAATTCTCCGTACTGGAATCGCCCTCGCGTAAACAAGAAGAGAGCGGTTGTTGAGAAGCCAGTTGAAGCTACCGCAGAACAAAAAGTCTAGTTATCTTTAATTTTTTATTCTTCTTATTTTGGTGTCTCTCATTGCCAGCGGTAGCGATGAAATCAATAAGACCGTAGGCTCAAGCATTCCAAATATGTACGTACATGTTGCGATTTCTTCTTGTGAATTGTAGTATATAAATGTTTCGATTTGTTTGTCTTACGTACCGTTAAGAAGCTCGTTCCTAATAAAGAGCCACAGAATACAAACATCTGGTGATTATATGGAAAATGAGGAAGAGGCGATTGTTAGATTTGAAAAAGAATTTCCTACAGTAGCAAAATATGTTTTAAAAGAATGCAAGAACGAACCCACTATACCTAGAAATGAAGCTGCTTTTTGCACCAGTCATGAACGCACCAAGCATTAACAACAGTGGTAAACATGGAATAAGAAGAAAGATGCCAGCAGCCCTCGGTGAACTGCTGGCTTGTTGATGGGGCGGAGGGTGGTCAAACTTACTCTGCCTTTGGGGATATATTCTACCTCATTATGAAATTCGGTGCCAGCTGCGTCAAAGCACTCGTTGCTGTAAAGTTCTTCTAGTTCTTGATATATTTAAAGCTTTCGATTCTTTCTTTCTCTTTTATCGCATTCTTCAGTAGCTCTGGCGTGTAGTAATATTTTTCTAGTTCTTCGTTTGTGAAGTAGTCGTGAGCTTTATCATGACATTTCAAACAAGTCCAAATCTGTTTGTTTCGCTCTTCTTCTGGAAGATTTGGATTGCGTTCCCCATTGATACGCGGGTGGAGATGATGGCTATTGATAAGGGAATAGTGAAAGTCCTTGCCGCATAACTGACAAGTCATTTCTTTAACTAGTACCTTAGTAGCCGTATCTCAAACCACCCTTTGATTATTTTTTACGGTTGTTGATATTTTCCCTTTGACAAATCATCAACGAACTTGTTGATATGCTCTAATTCGTCGGCAACAATGTCTTTTGCCTTCTTTTCGTCATCTCCCTTGACTAGTTTGATGAACGTCCTCGGCTCGTCAATAGGTCTTCCAATCTTCGAAACGAGCCACACATAGGCTTCTTCCGCATTTGTTTCTTTGACTATACGATTAGCCATCTTGAAGGTCAAATGGTTGTAGATGTTCCCTATGTGGCTCACAGGGTTCTTTCCTGCAGCAGCCTCGCTTGTGCAAGGTCGGCATAGTGAAATTACTCCATTTACCCTGTTTCCTCGCCCTACTTGACCACAATCTCCATCTTCTGCGCTAGTGCCTAGAAGCGTGAGGTAAGTTCCGTGAACTCCGCGTCCCTTCTGGTCGAGTGTATTGAAAGAGATTTTGAAGTGCCCGTTGTAGTTGGTTTCTACGCAGTCATTCATTGCTTCGAGAAGTTCAGCTTTCTTCTCGAAATATTGATTTTCATTCTCGATTTCTCTCTCGTTTAGTCCCATTGCCACGGTGATGTCCAGGTCTCTCTTGTTTCTGATGCACATCACTTTAACGTCTTCACCGCTTTCTGGATGAGCTGCCTTGAAGTCTTTTGAGTTGAGCCATTGTTCTAGGTTCAATGCTACGAGTTCAGTTTCGCTGTATGGGGCGTAACCAACTGATGCGGAGGTATCATTTGCTCCGATTTTCTTGCGATTGAAAATATCTGTGAGTTCAACTGACCCTGGCTGCAGTTTGCTGTAAAATTCCATGTGCTCATCTGGTTTTATGAATCTGGAATTCTTTAGAAACCACTTCTTTGCAGTGTTTTTTGCTATCTCGTGAATAGGAATCTCTTTGTTTCCGACTTTCGCTGTTGCACGGTCTCCGAAGTACATCTCCATCTTCTTTGTCATTTTTCCTCCGCCAAATGCGTGGTCTACCCCACCTGCAACTAGGAGGCATTTATCAACGTTATAGTGCTGGATTTTACCTACTTCTTTGATGTATTCCTTACATAAACTCAACGAGATTGAGTTCATTACCTGGTCTGAAATTGTATCGGGATGAAGTTTTCCTTTTCGTTCTACAATTTCGAATGGCTGCTCCCCGATTAATTGTCCTGTTGATACCATATTAACACCCCGCGTTCCCGCAGATTTCATTCATGCACTCACATGCTTCTTGTCTCCATCCAGATTCAACCACGCAGGATTCTACTGGAGAAAAGTAGTATCCTAAGTTGTATTTATCACGAATTACACAGGTACATTCATGAGAGTAAATCTTAGCCACCCAGGGCAGGTTAACCATGTTGTCGGGCATTTCACATCGTAATCCTGCTGCTTGCCATGAAGAAATTACAGTCGGAGTTGGCGTAGGTGATGGTGTCGGTGTAGGTGTTGGAGACGGTGTTGGAGTTGGTGTCTCTGTTGGAGTAACTACAGGTGGAGGAGTTTCGATAGGTGTTGATATGATAGTAACTGTTGGCTCTGGAGTTGGAGTTTGAATGGGGATTTGGATAATGATAGGAGTATTCTGAGTTACGGCTGTTGAACCGTTTTGATTTACGATAACTAACTCATTTGGAGTTGGCGTTGTCACATTTTGTAGTTCTGCGGCGTTTCTCATTCCGCTTACCATTATCGCTCCACCAACTAGGAAAACTACGGCAATCATACCCCAGAAATATAAGTCTTGTTCATTCATATGTCTTCGTCCACTCGTCTTACGAATCTCTTGTGTTTTGTAATTTTCATTTCGTTCATCCAGCGCGAGATTGTGGAATCTGGGAGACCAAGCGCAGTTGCCACTTCGTTCTGCGGAATATCTGGCTTCATCTCGTAAATCTTCTTGATAGCATTCTTGATTCCGTTTGAATATAATTTCATCCTTGGAGTTCCTTCGTCATCTTCGTTTTCTGCGTCTAATGCACCGTACTTGTACTTTGCGTCTAGTTCTAAGTATTCTTTTTCTACATCAGGCGGCATTGGGTCGAAGTAAGTTTCTCCAGCGTAGATTGGTAAGTTTCTGAATATTTTTACTTGCTCGTCTGTATTAGCCATATCCGCTGCGTTCTTGAATCTTGCCATCTTTTTCCAGGCTTTATTGCATTCTTTGATGTGCCAGCGGTCTTCTGCGAAAATGTTTGGGTCTTTCAAGAACCATAGTGCGTAACCTCTAATGGGTACGTGGAACCAGAAATCTACTAAGTTTTGCCTGAAACTGTTTCTCAATTCATTGAAAATAGGAAGGCACATCACTGTGTGTTTGTTCTCTTTTCTGCTCATTGTGAATAGCTTAATTAGGTCATTTTGGAGCTTAGCTGCCCAGTCCATCTTGTAGAACGCTTTGATTGTTTCGTCGATTACTGTAACTGAGCATTTTGGAAGTTTCAATAGTTTTTCTTTGATATTTGTGTAAGTTGGGTCGTAAATAAAATTGTTGTGTACGTCGAATGATTCGCCAGAATATTTCCCTAAGTCGTATGCAAAAGTAGTTTTTCCTTCTCCTTTGTTTCCTGAAACTACGGACAACGCATCTTTGTTTTTTTCTAAGCGTTCCTTGCGGATATACTCTGAAATCTTCTTGAGGGATACTTCTTCTGCGTCGCCCATGTTAGCCCTCGCTGTTGCTTCTCAAGCGTTCAAGAACAGACTTGTGCTCTCTTGCAGAAACACCAAAACCGACTATCTGTGCCATTTTATTTAAGTCATCGCGGAAGCTGCTTAGTTCGTATATGAATTCTCTAGGGATAGAAATTTGTCTCCCATACCTCATATCTTTTTGTATTGCGATGTCTTCACGGACTGCTCTTGCACGAAATGAAATAAATCTAGTATCAAAATCACTCATCCGTTTTCCTTCAATTAGTGGTTTGATTTCAGAATAAAAAGCGTACATTTGCTCTACAAACTGCTCAAAAAATGTAGGATATTTGTAGTATGTTTCTAGAACAAAAGACATTGGAAATGATTCATTTATGATTGCACGTGCCTTATCTGCGCGGTTGAATGCCATCCCGAATGGGTTATATTCACTGGTTTGTCCTGGTGCATCAGCCACGTTGCCACCTTAATCAGCTTCTTCCTTTTCTCCTTTGAACTCTTTCACTTCTTTTTTTATTTGCTCAACGTCTTTTCTAAGATTCATGATTCTGATTTCCGCAGAAGCAAGGTCGTTTGTGAGGTTATTTAGGAGCACGTCCTGTCTTTCAGTTAGAACTTTTTGTTGTTTCTCTTTCAATCTAGCTACTGCTTCATATGGTATCATTGGAGATATGTTTTCTGTTTTTTCTAACACTATAGGTACATGAGCAGATAATTTTTTTAGCATATTGGTTGGAATATTTGTTGCTACCACGGACATCCCAGAACCTTTTTGCCCATAGATTATTTTTTCAGATTTCTTTTTTGCATTCTTCAAAATATTTGTAAGACGTATTTTGTTGCACTTCGGAGAACGTCCTGTCTTCTTAGCATACAGACCCCTCAATTCCGCTATTGTTGAGCAGGTCTTTGCTAACTTTGCGAGTACTTCTGATTCGGTCATAAAAAACACCTAAGCCACTTTTATGCATTGGTTTGCGTAAGTTTGGAACGATTGCGCCAGACTTGCAAATCCATTTGCTACTGTTGTCATCTTGTCCATTGTAATCCATACGAGTACAATAATTCCTACTACTGTTAAGGCAAGAGCAAAATATGGGAGATACATTTGCTGCCAACTTTGCTTTTGAAATCTGTCACGATTTGCGTATGCAGCATTGACAAATGCCATTTTTGTTGCTTCATCCATTGCTGGTTCGAGTCCCAAAGTTTTTTCGGTCTTGTATTTTGTCTGACCTGTTTCTGGGTCTTTGTATTCTACTTGAACTTCTTTTTCAATAAAGTTTACTGCGCGATAAGTATCTCTCGAATCTGCGATTACGACCAGAATTCCGCTGCGTGTCGAAGAAGGAATGATATGTTTAAACTCAATGGCAGGCATTGGTTTTCTTCCACTCTTGAATTCGAACCACCATTCCCCTTTTGAGTCTTGGTAGGGTTTTGCAGAATCCGCCATGGGGTTTCCAAATCCTTTTCCAAAAACAGGGAGTACCATTACCTGGAGAGGGTATTGCTTGAAAACTGACATCTTATTTTTACGCATGTACCAAACAGCGACTACACCGATTACTATTACTAGTAACCCAATCCACATTATTGAATTGTAGAAAATTCCTGTTAGGTTAGCTACGTCTAATGCGCCACCTAAATCTGTTGGTACTGCCATTAAGAAAACCTCCTGATTAGTCTCCGCCCAAGAACGGAATTCCTTTTACTGCATTACCTGCATTGTTTATTGCACTGGTGATTTGTCTGCTGACCTGTTCGGTTCTTGTCAAGAACACACGCTCACCCTGTCCGAGTGCACGCCTTATTGAGAATTCGTTGTAGTTGTTAAAAAGATTCATTATGCTATCTAGCTTGTCTGGCTTCATTCCAAACTCATCTTTGTTTAAAACAAGTGCGCGAAGAACGGAGTCTGCATTGTTCAAGCATAGTTTCATTACTCTTTCTTCTGATGGGATGTTTGACATCACCACATTCTTTCCGCTGATTTGCGCAACCTGAAGGACTACGAACTGTACGCCCTTATCATTGAGCATTGATTCGCCAGTCTGCTTCCACACACCATTCATTAGAGATTCTCCCTTCAAGTAGTGCGTTAAGAACTCTAGCATCTCTTGATTGTCTTGGTACCAGTGCTGGTCTCGCTGTTGCATTCCCCCCATTGGCATCTGCATGTATTGTCCTTCGTCCAAACCAGCACCTCTGCGTGAGTTCTGGTTAAGGTAATATATAAACCTATCAGCGAACAATTCGTTGAAGTGTTTAACTCCATCTTGTTTCCTTCGGAGTGCCGCGAAAATTCAGACCCTCTCTTTCTATCTATTATTTTCAAGTTTCTTTTTCTACATATGTGATTATAAGTATATAATTATAGATTCGCGCGGGGGTTTCTGCCCATCTCTTCCCCGTAAGCAACAATTGATTGGAATTGTTGCACTACCAAAAATGAAGATAAGGGACTTTTTTATCTGGAAAATTAAATGCACCCCCACCCTACGCACATATGGAAGCCCGTGACATGTGAGCCAGGATACTTCGGCTCGAATCTTGTTTAGAACCGCGTGGTCATGTAATCAGACTACATGACCAAACTTCTCGCGGAGCATTGCGCTGTCATGCGCTGTCAAGGATTACTGGAAGTGGGGAGTCTGTGGGTTGCGATTAAACAATTCCCCGAAACGTTTAAATACAACCGCTTCGGAATTGTTTCGCAGGAAACTGCAGAAGCAAATTGGAGTCAAAGGGGTAGCTATCATTTGATAGCCTGGAATCGTACTGCGAAAGCAGGACGGTTCAGCCCTTCAATGGGCACAGGCAACCTTTGAACAAGCGATTAACGCTGGAACGAGGCGTTGCAACATGCCTACCAATTTGTTTCAAAATGTACCTGTAGCGCAATGGTAGATAAGCGAGGATTCCAGAGCGGTCAAACGGGGCGGGCTTAAGACCCGCTGTCTCAGGACTTCGCAAGTTCAAATCTTGCTCCTCGCATAAATCGCGCTTGTAGTCTATTGGTAGGATGCTAGCCCTCCAAGCTGGAGAGATGGGTTCGATTCCCATCAGGCGCATAGTGCCTCAGTAGTTCAGCAGGAAGAACGCTTGACTGTTACACTCTGCAGAAATCAAGAAGTCACTGGTTCGAGTCCAGTCTGAGGCGTAAATGCGAGGGTGCTGGAGCGGTCTAACAGGACGGGCTTAGAACCCGTTGCTCTAGGGCTTCGCAGGTTCGAATCCTGCCTCTCGCATTGTATGGGATTGTCGGCTAACCTGTCAGGCTCCGCGATTTGGAATCGCGTGATGTCAGTTCAAATCTGACCATTCCCATCGCATCCATAGTCGAATGGTTAAGATACTGCTTTTACAAAGCAGTGACTGCAGGTTCGATTCCTGCTGGGTGCATCAAGGTGAATTGTTTGCGGAATAAAACACTGAAAGAGAAATGTGCTTATTGTGGAACCAAGATGATTACCAACGATAATTCTCCAGTCATGTGGTGCCCTGTTTGTGTTGGTATGGGGATTGACCGTGGACTTTGTGTTTTCAGAAAGGACTCGGACGATAACATGGATATAGTTGGAGTTGATTGAAATGGTGGAAACTAAACAAAAGACGGCTTTGATAACAGGGATAACTGGGCAGGATGGTTCGTATCTAGCAGAGTTTCTTCTTGATAAAGGATACAAAGTTTGTGGATTGATGAGACGCTCTAGTTCAGACAATACTACTAGAATTGAACACATTCTTTCTAAAATTAGTATCTACTACGGAGATTTGAGTGATGCGAATTCTATTGCGAGCGTGGTCAAGGAAGTCCAGCCAGATGAACTTTATCACCTTGGAGCGCAGAGCTTTGTCAAGTCCAGCTTTGATACTCCAGAATACACTGGGGACATTACAGGTCTTGGTACAACTAGAGTTCTTGAAGCAATTAGGAGATACTCTCCAAAGACTAGATTCTATAATGCAGCGTCTAGTGAGATGTTTGGGAAAGTTGTTGAAACTCCTCAGAATGAGAGTACTCCATTTTATCCGCGCAGTCCGTATGGAGTTGCAAAGCTCTATGCGTACTGGATGACTAAGAATTATCGTGAGAGTTATGGATTATTCGCTTGCAGTGGGATAATGTTCAACCATACTTCTCCTCGTCGTGGTTCTGAATTCGTGACAAAGAAAGTTGTTGAAACTGTAGCTAAGATAAAGAATGGTGAACAGAAAGAGTTGTTCCTTGGAAATCTTGATTCTAAACGTGATTGGGGATTTGCTGGGGATTACGTTCGCGCAATGTGGCTCATGCTTCAGCAGGATGTCTCGGATGATTATGTTGTTTCTTCTGGAGAGACTCACTCTATTCGTGAACTTTGTGAAGTTGCATTCAGTCGCGTTGGTTTGAATTGGCAAGACTATGTTCGTGTAGACCCTAAGTTCTTCCGCCCTGCAGAGGTTGAATTGCTAATTGGGGATTCAACTAAGGCTAAGACTGTACTAGGGTGGAAACCTACTGTTGACTTCAAAGGACTCGTCAATATGATGGTCGATGAGGAGATGGTAAAATGAGCGATGAGATTAAGGCGATTACTGAATTAGAAGCGATACTCCCGCAGGAATTCAAGCAGAAGAAGAAACCGATTCCATATCCACTAGGTATGCGTGAGACTCTTGCAAAAGCAGATGAACTCTCGCGTGAGGAATTCAAGATATTTTATTATCTCTCTTATCTGACTGGTGCCAGAGCTACTGAAGCACTTCGAACAAAGGGAAAAGATTTCAGTGTCAATGAACATGACAATGCGATGATTGTTCAGCTTCAGACCGAGAAGAATCGTCGTGAACCTCTTCGCAATATTCCAATTCCGCTTTATGGCACTGAAGAGACTGCAGCAAATAAAGTTCTTGATTATGTCCAATCAATCGGAGAGAATGAGCATTTGTTCAACTTCAATCGTATCACAGCATGGCGTGCTCTTGGTTCGATTCAGATAAATACTCGCGCAATATTCTTAGCCCCTGAGAAGAAAGTTGATGACTATTCTTTTCCGCTGTTTCCTCATTTTCTACGCCATTCGCGTTTGACACATCTTGTAGTTGATTATGGTTATGATGCTTCTAGATTGAAAGCGTTTGCTGGATGGAGTTCGCTTTATCCTGCAACTTATTATGTTCATCTCTCATGGAAGAACCTGCTTGCCCCAATTAGGTCGGCTTCTATGACACAACCAGTACAGAATTTTGTAAAACAGGAGGGATAAGATGGTGCATATATGCAAAGTATGTAAGCAAGCGTTGAAAGAAGGGGACACATGTAGGATACATTTGATGTCTCATTTGCCAGATGTATTCTTTGTCGCATCTCCAGTAGTTCACTGGGAAAAAGGCATTATTGAAGGAAAGTATCGTCTTATTTGCAAGATATGCAATGAGGAAGTAAAGAATGAGTCTCCTATAGACCATTTGAGAACAAAGCACACTGCAGATGAGTTCTATACCGAGTACAAGCCAATGGATTGGTGATTTGATGGAAAACGCATTTGATGGAAATCTACAGAGTATTGAACAGGTACCAATAAGACCAGCAATTGAATTGCCTGGCATCGCTAGCATAAACTGGAATCTCAAGGCGAGACAATGAGTATGCAATCTCCTGACCTATCTGAACTAGATGGCAAAGATAGCCGTTTTGTTCGGTGGGTCAAGGGAATTTTTGGGGTGAAGAAATGAACTTTGTGATGCAGTTTTGGCTTGAACATCGCTTTACGATTGCGATTGTGTTTGTCGCAATCTGTGCAATATTTATGGCGTGTACACTAATCTATGATTCAGTCCAATATACTAACGCCGTAAATCAGTGCAAAGCGATGTACACAAATCAGCAACAAGAATTCTGTGATGCACACAATGGCACTATGTCAAATGGAGTATGCAGCGTACCATTCAATACAACTTTGGTATTCCCATCATCCGTTCGATAGTTTCTCTTGGTTTTCTTCCAGGTCTGCGGCTCTTTCTGTTTTTCTTTATTTCATCTGCGATTTCTTTAACAAGTTGCTTCTTTATCCTAGACATGTTTGGACTCTTTGCGATTAGATATGAAACGTCAGTCATATTGATTAGATTCATTTCTTTTGCATCTTCTTCGGTATCTCGGACTACCATTTCTGCTTCTTCCTTGATGTCATCAAGCATTCTAGAAAACTCTGCGGAAACCCTTTTTATTATGGATTCTTCATTCATTTTCGTCCCTCGTTCAAAAGATAGTCGTCATTAACTTCTTTTCCGTTGGTAGAAAGTGCAATCATCGTCTTTGTTGACCTGCGTGTGAGCTTGTATCCGATGTAAATCACGATTAACAAGATGAATACTGCGAACACATAGATTCCAATGTCGATAAGTCCCGAAGTTGCGCTCGGCACTTTTGTAAATGTGTAATTTGTGAATGTTTGGTTACCTACTACTGTAGTTACCGATGAATTCATTACCATATCTCCTTGAGCTAAACTCATCCCAGCTATGCTCATTGCCAGGAATAGCCAGATTATTGCGAAGAAGAAACATGCATACTGGATGAATGGATTAATTCTAAGTTTGAAGCCAGCTAGCGCGAATAATCCAGATGCAAATAGCAAAACTAGAACACCTATAATCGCCATAGGCGTTCCTGCGTTGTAAATTACTAGTCCTCCACCACTCGATGGTGTTGTTGGCTTTGTTGGGTCATAGGATAGGACGTACACTATATTGTTCGTGGAATTCAATAGTTGTTGGTTGTTGATTATTATCCTTCCTCCAACTTTCGTGTAATTTGGTACGATACTCCAGTCTACATAATTGTCTATGTCGCAGCTAGCATTATTGCAGTAGTAGAGCAATTCTGACTGACAATTTACGCAGGTATCATTTATGTTTCCAGTGAAGTTCTCTGTTATTCCATATGAATTGTTGAATTTTACTTCGTAGTTGAAAGGATATGGGAATACGTGTGGCATTGAATAGGTCACATTAGATGCAGTAACTGGAGTGGAGAACGATACATTGATTACAGAATCTCCATTCGCAGCAATTGGGTGTAATCCTGAGCAGTTTGCAATACAAATTGCTCCTGGACTGCTCCAATTCAGATAGATTGCAGTGAAATTTATGGATGCATTATTTGTTATAATTTCTGGGCTTATCCCGTAGTAGTTCACCGATAATTCGTTTAGGTTCGTATTAGGATTTTGCGCAGTCGTATCTGGGATAAATTCGCTTAATGAATCACCAGAACCATTTTCGCTTGCACTCTTTGTTTCGATTCCAGAAAAGTTGAATTCTCCACTTGCATTTGTGCAGATGAACTGTGTTGGGCAGGTACCAAAATCGGATTCGTTGTAAGTGATATTGTTTAGTACAATTGCGTTATTCCATGTAGCATTCAGTTGAGAAATTATAAACTGAATTGTTAGGTCGGATTGACTTGCATTTGTAACTACGTCTTGAATCCATCCAGTTTTAACTACGTTCAATGCACTTGCGTTTATTCCTTCTAGCAAACTCTTTGTCTCTGCAGTACTGAAATCTACTGTTCCATTAAATAGGCAGGTGAATCCGTTCGGACAGGTATCGTAATCCGCTTGTGTATACGCTACGTTGCTGAGTGGAATATCGTTGCCCCAGGTTGCGTTTATTTGCTCTTGTAAGTATTGCTGCGTTAGTGTAGAAGTTATTGAATTGTTTTGCATCCAGCCAGTTCTGCTTACGCTTATGTTGTCTCCAGAGATTCCGCTGAAAATCTGGTTTGTTCCACTTTCATCCCAGCTAGTTGTTCTCGTCCATGAGCATACGAATCCATCTGGGCAAGTTGAGAAATCTGATTGAGTGTACTGTACGGTTATTGGGAATGATTGACTCCAAGTTGCATTTATATTTTCTTTTAGATACTGAGTTGAGAAAGTACTTATTGCGCTAGTATTCTGAATCCATCCACCTTGTACTATGCTTATCGAATCTCCATTTGTGCCTTGTGTTTTTATGTCTGTTGAATTGAATTGTAGCAGTGCAGTGCTCTGATTGGTGAATGTACAAGCCCATCCGCTTATACATGCTGCGGTTGCACTTACGTTTGAATAGTTCAATGAGGATGGGTTTGTGAGTGCGCAGTTTCTTTCTGCATATTGCATTGAGAATGTGGAAGTTGCTGAATCATTTTGAATCCATCCGTTATTTGATGAACAATTGTAGGTTGGTGTACTCATATTGAAATTAATCGAATAGTTGTCATTATTGCATGACCAGGCAACCCAGTCAGTTCCGTTTGATATTTCTTGCGCATTCGAAGTCGAATTTATTACTTCTAAGTCAATCCTATCTGTAGGTAGATAGGTGTAATTGCAGATTCCAGTTCCAGTTACGTTTGCTCTAATGCTGAATGATACGTTATAACCCACAGTAGCGTTTGTTTGTTGAATTATATTTCCATATTTCTCTTCTCTGAACATCATGTTCTGGTACTGCGTGGTTTCATTATTTCCTACATTATCATCTGAGAAATATCTTATGTATTGTAATCCATCTTTATCTATTTTGATTACTCCAGTGTAGTTAGTTGTTGGAGTGCAACTATTTGAAGTATCCAGACAATACTTGGTGATGTTGCATCCACTGCCAGAATCGGAGCAAGTTAAAGTGATGTTCACATATGGGCTGCTAGTCCAAGTTCCGAATGTGTACGATGCACTTGTATTTGTGATTGCAGTTGCGTTTGTTACGGGTGCTAATGATTCATTCGCATATGCAACTGTGGAATTGTTTCCAAATGCATCGAAATTAAGCGTTCCAGAAGTATTGTAGCAAGTATATCCTACTGGGCAAGTGTCGAAATCAGATGGATTAAACTGCACGGCGTTCATTGAGGTATTAACTCCCCAAGTTAGGTTCATTTGCTCGGTCTTATTCCCTAGACCAATCCAACCACTTAATGTCTTTGTGAGACTGTTTCCAGTTATTCCTTCTGTGAATGATTTTGACTCTTCTCCAGTGAAGTTTGTTGTTCTGGTGAAAGAGCAAATAAATCCAATTGGGCAGGTCGAGAAATCTGCTTGCGTATATTGAACGTTATCTAAAGCCCAGGTCAATTCCCAGGTTGCATTCGTTGTTTCTTGCAAGAATTGGTTGGTTACGTTGCTTGTAGCAGAGATATTCTGAATCCAAGTTCCTTTGGTTAGATTAATTGAATTTCCAGATGCTGATGCCCACGTTGAATTGCTTCCAAGTGAAGTGAAATTCATGGTTCCTGATGTATCTGTGCAACTCCATCCTGATGGGCAAGTGTCAAAATCTGATTGGGAATAGCTAATTTCAATTAATTGAATTGATATGTTGTTTGAGATATTCAATTGTTCCTTTCCGTATTGTATACTGAAGGTACTTGTCGGTGTTGCATTCTGCATCCATCCTGAAAGTGATTTTGTAAGTGCGTTTCCACTTATCTGCACGATTGTTGAATTCGTTCCTGATGCAGATAGGTTCATGATTCCAGTCAAAGTTCCTGTGAATCCTATAGGTTCTGCTGGGAAATCATTACTTGAATACGAAACATTTGAGAATGGAATATTTGCTGCGTTACTGATTGATAGATTACTCATTAGATATTGGATACTTGTTGTTGAAGATGCTGATACATTCTGTGCCCAATCGGTTGCTCCACAAGTTAGAGCATTTCCAGAAACTCCTTCGGTTATATTGTTATCCCCATTGCTGATTGTTGCAGTGTGTGAGAAAGTGCCTGAGAATCCTATTGGTTGAGTTGCAAAATCGGTTTGTGTGTAGCTAACTCCTGTCAATATTATCGCATTGCCCCATGCCACTGTATCATTAGCATATATTGATTGGATTGAACAATTCGTTGTAGCACTAGTATTCTGTGTCCATGCTCCTTTGGTTACAGTGATATTGTTTCCACTGATTCCCTTTGTAATATTGTTTGTTCCTGAATCAGTCCATGAAGTATTTTCTGTCCATGAGCACACAAATCCATTAGGACATGTATCAAAATCACTTTCTGTGTATTGCACGTTCATTGGGAAATTGTTACCCCAAGTCGCGTTTATTGTGTCCTGCAAGTATTGCATCGAGAATGTGGAAGTTGCTGAATCATTTTGAATCCATCCGTTCTTTACTATTGAGATGTTGTTTCCACTGAGTGCCCAGTTGCTTGAATTGCTGCCCAATGCTGAAATGTTCAAACTTCCACTGTGTGTTCCAGAGAATCCGTTTGGTAAAGCATTGTAATCGGTTTCTGAGTAAGCGATGTTCTGCCAGGTAAAGTTTGAAGTATCTATTATGCTAAGAGTGCTGTTTATGTACTGAGTCGTGAATGTTGAAGTCTGTGAATTGTCTTGCGCCCAGTCTGCTGCAGAGCAGGTTAATCCACTTCCGCTTGTTGTCTTGTTTATACTCGTTGTTGTTGATGGTGAAAGTAGCAGTATTCCGCCTTCTGGCTTTGCGAATCCAGTTGGAGCAGTTGGAAAATCTGATTGGTAGTATGTTAGGTTAAGTGATGTTGTTCCGCCCCAAGCAACGCTCAGTGTATCGTAGAGATACTGTGTCGTGCAATTGCTTGTTTGATTGATGTCTTGATAGTAATTGCTGAATGTGCAAGTTGCATTGCTTCCAGATGCATATTCTTGGAGTTGGATTGTTCCATTTTCTGCGAAGGATAGATTCCCGCTTATGCTTGCGGATATTCCATCGGGTAGTGCATTAAAGTCAGTTCCAGAATAATTTACGTTGATTGGAATTGTTCCGTTATAGGTTACGTTGTTCGTTGCGAATAAATATTGTGATGTACAGTTGCTTGTGTTTGTATTATCCTGAATCCAATCTCCTTTAACATTGACTATACTTGAACTATTTGCTCCAGCAGTAGTTGAATTGCTGCTTGTTGCTTGTATATCCAAGGTTCCAGAGGTTCCTGTTGTTGTCCATCCTGCGGGTGTAGCTGCAAAATCATCTGCTACAAACGAAAATCCTGTCAGCGGGAATGCGTTGCCCCACGTGAAGTTACTTGTAGCTTGTGCATACTGAATACTGAAGTTACTAATCGCGCTGACATTTTGTATCCATGCACCTTTTGTTACGGTTATATTATTTCCAGATGCTCCTCTTGTGCTTGTGTTAGTACCAAGAGGTGTGAAATTGAATGTTCCAGACCAGAAGCAAATGAATCCGTTAGGGCACGTATCATAATTATCTTGTGTGTATTCTACGTTACTTAGAGAGAATGACTGATTCCAACTTGCATTTAATTGCTCTTGTCCATATTGGATTGAAGATGTGCTAGTCGCGCTTGTATTCTGCATCCATCCACTCTTGGATAGTGTTATACTGTTTCCAGATGCTCCCGCTGTTGTAGAATTTGAATTGCTTGCTGCGATATTAATAGTTCCTGTCTCTCCTGTTGCTACCCATCCAAAAGGAGTAGTTGTGAAATCCCCTTCTGCATATTCAAATCCAGTAAGTGGGAAGTTATTACCCCAAACGAAAGTGCTAGTTGATTGTCCGTATTGTGTTGATAACGTAGATGTTGCGGATGCATTCTGTTGCCAAGCGTCCTTGGTTACGGTAATGTTATTACCCGAACTTCCTCTTGTACTAGTATTTGTTCCTAACCCAGTAAAGTTGAATGTATCCGACCATGAACAGGTGAATCCGTTCGGACAGGTATCGTAATCTGCTTGCGAATATGCTACGTTGCTAAGCGTAAAGGATTGATTCCATGAAGCGTTAAGCTGCTCCTGCGCGTATTGTATGCTAGATGTAGAAGTTGCTGAGATGTTCTGTATCCAACCACTTAACGTCTTTGTGATTGAACTTCCATTTGCGCTTGAAGTTGTGGAATTATTTCCGTTAGCTTGAATGTTCAACGTTCCCGAAGTTTCTGAACAAGTCCATGAATCAGGACAAGTGCTGAAATCTTCGCTATTGAATGATACTCCAGTTAGATTTATCGAATTGCCCCAGTAGAAGGTAGATGTTGCCTGTGCATATTGCATTGCTAGTGTGCTGGTCGCGTTCGTATTTTGGATGTAACTATCTTTGCTGACTGTTATGTTATTTCCGCTTATTTCCTTCCAAGTCTGTGTGGTTTCTCCTGCACTTATGTTTGTTGTATCTGTCCATGAACATACGAATCCGTTTGGACAGGTATCGTAATCTGCTTGTGTATATTGGACTCCCGTAAGATTGAATCCTAGATTATTTGTTGCGTTAACGTTCTCCATTAAGTACTGAATTGTCGAATTGCTGGTATGATTATTGTCTTGAACCCAACCACTTTTTACTACGGTTACGTTATTTCCATTTCCTGTTGCATTTGTGTTGTTGCTGCCACCTGCTGGAACTAGTAAACTTCCTGATTCTCCAGAACATGTAAATCCAATTGGGCACGAATCAAAATCTCCGCTACTGTATGGGATAGTCCATGAATCACCCGATGAATTTAGAGTTAGTGTCTCTTTTCCATATTGTGTGGTAAACGTAGACGTATATGCATTGTCTTGAACCCAACCGCTTAACGTCTTTGAAATTACACTTCCGCTAATCTGTTTCGTGATATTTGTTGTTTGACTTGCATTTAAGTCGATTGTCCCATTAACGTTTCCTGTGAATCCTGCTGGCTTTGATTGGAAATCGTTATCTCCAAATGTAATTGATACTAAGTCTATTGTTCCAGTGTTGTTTATCACTAGTGTACTGTTGTAATATTGAGTTGCTATAGTGCTTGATTCTTGAGTCCATGGCGAGGCACTGCAAGTTAATTCATTTCCCTGCACGTTTTCATTTAACTGCGCCGTAGCTCCCGCACTTATGTTTATTGTTCCAGACCAGGTGCTGCTAAAGTTGCTTGGTAATGTATCCCAATCTGATTGAGTGTAGTTAACTTCGGTTAATCCGAAGGATAGATTAGAAGTTGCGTTGAGATATTCTTGTATTGTTTGTTGTGTGCAATTTGTAGTAGCTGATACATTCTGTGCCCATCCGCTCTTTGTTATTGTTAGACCGTTTCCTTCACCAGTTGCGGTGGTTGAGTTGCTTCCCAGTGCAGAAAAGTTTAATGTACCAGACATCCCTGAGCAAGACCAGCCACTAACGCATGCGACGAAATCTGAACTCTGGAAATTAATGTTTGATAGAACTATTGAAGTATTACTTGTTGCACTTAGATTCTGTGCTGCATATTGTGTACTCAATGTAGAAGTATTGGTTAAATCTTGTAGCCAGTTAGTGTTTGATTCGGTTAACCAGTCTCCGCTTCCTGTTCCTTGTGTACTATTGGAGCCTGAAGCTTCAAAATCTAACGTTCCATTAGTTCCTGTGCAGATTGCTCCAGTAGGGCATACTGCGAAATTAGTACTGTTAAAGGTTATCCCTGTGAAAGCGATTGCTAGTTGGTTTGTAGCACTCAAAGTACTGTTGAGATATTGTGTTTGCATATTGCTAGTTTCCGATGCATTTTGTTGCCAAGCAGTATTTGATTCTGTGAGATTATCTCCATTCGCTCCCTGTGTAATATTATTCGTTGCTCCTGCATCTAGCGGAGTTATTGATTGTGTTGTTACATTGCATGTTTCTCCTGCTAGACAATCTAATATTGCTGAAGCATTAGTGTAATTCGTAGTCGTACTTGGATTAGTCAATGTGCAGTTCCTTTTTTCGTATTGCATCTCTAATGTTGAGGTATATCCGTTGTCTTGAATCCAAGAAGTACAAGAACTTTCTACCGCAGGTAAAGTGATATACGCTTCATACGAACTATCTGTGCTGTTACAAGTCCACGCGAGCCAATTTGTTCCGTTACTGCTGGTTATATTGTCTCCTGAACTGTTTTGAACATAAGTAATAATGTAATCTATTGGAATTGTGAGGTTACAGGTTCCTGAACCTGTTACATTTACTTGTGCTCCAAATAATACATTTGTCCCTGCTGTTGCGTTGATTAATTGTGATAATTCTCCATATGTTGGAGTGAAACTACTTGTTGTTGTATAATTGAATGGAAGGTCACAGGAGGTTGAGTTCCAATTATTATCCGTGTCATTTGCGTAGACGCACCATCTGATTGTACTTCCTGCAGTTGAATTCACAGTCTTTGTTACGTTAGACCAATTGCTTGTGCCCGTCATTTCTACTGCTGAATCATTGATTAGTTCTCCAGTACCATTATCGAATGAGAATATGTAACTGGATAGTCCTGAAGAGTCTAGCCATTCTAGACTGAAGAGTGTGTCCACTCCAGCAAGTGTATCATTTGTACTATTATTTGTGTATGTAGGTGGGATTATATCTGGGTTTCTTATTGTGAATACTTCGCTGTATCCAATTGAGTGCTGACCTATGACGTCGAATGCTTCAACGGAAACTTCATATTGACCTTCTGCTAATCCAAGAGTGTCCCATCCATAAGAAGTCGAAGGTTCGGACTCGACAATGGTGCTGATAAACGTTCCATTTACGTCTGTCAATGAAATGTTATAGTAAGATATTGCATACTCATTTGGCGAGATTGAAGGCAACCAGGTTATTGAAACTAGATTTCCTGAAGTATATGTTGTATTCTCTGGACTTACTACAAATGGCGCAGTAGGCGGAAGTCCTCCGAGTTCCATTAAGTCCTCTCTCACGCTTGAGCAAACTTCTGTCCCATTGGTGTAATTTGCACAGACATAGTAATAGAAACTTGCATTTCCTAGGAATTGGTGAAGATGTGAATCTACTGTATATGTTTGGTCAGTCCATGAGTTTCCATTGTTTTCTGTTGTCGCAGTTGTTCCAACTCTAATCTCTTCTGCAACATGCCAAATACTCCAGTCTTTAGCCCCACCAAATGCGAAGTAAGAATCTGGTGTTACTTTCAATCCATTTATTGTTCCGTCTGTAGTGTTGAACGTAAATGGTAGCCAGTTGTGGCATGATGCGTTTAGGTGGCAGTGTGAATAATTCGTTGTTGGTGCGAGTGTTCCAATCAGGGTGCAATTTGATAGGCTGCTTGTGAATTTATCTCCTCCTATATATGAACCGTTGCAGTAGAAAAGATTTGCTGGTGCGGCATTTGCTGTAGAATTTGCCATTATCTCAAAAATTCCCCAGTTCTTTACGTCACTCACGTTGAGAATCTGCATTTTGATGTAGTCGTTCTTGTTGTTTGTAGTGTACGCTGTGTGTGCCATGTTATCTGCGGATACTGCTCCGACCATGAAAGTTCCTGGATAAATCTCATTGTCAAGAAGTCTGAAACTGTAATTAGTTCCTGATGAGGCATTAACCGTTTCAGGGAAATATCCTGCATGTGCGGTTCCGTTTAGGTAGTATTGAATATTGTCTATTGAATCATTTGATTTATAGTAAATCCTAATTGTGGATGTATTGATGTTGTCTCCAGTAATCGAGTAGTTTATGAACATTGGATTTCCCTGAACGTTAGTGATGTTCAAGTCTGCAGGTGTTTGTGATTGGAAAGTAATGCTTATTGGATTAACCCAATCCCAGCTTCCATCAGATTTCTTGAGTTTGTAATTAAATCCGTTAGAATCTCCCGCATAAACGTCGTCGATTCCAACTTGTATTGAGTCTATTGCCTTGAAATATACTTGAACACACCATGCAGTTGTTCCGTTATATAACGTCTTACATACTACTCCTGCTGCGTGTCCTGTATAAATTGCGCCTTCGGTATCATCAATTCTAAGTGCATAGATTTGTCCTGTTCCGTTTGGCTGCACCAGAGTTTGACCTGTTCCCCAGCTTACTGCTGCGTTTGAGATTGCCACCTTTGAGATATTTCCGTTCTGGTGCCCAGCATAAATGTAGCCATTTGCTTCGTCTAATGCCAAACATCCTGGGTTAATTGCGCTTGCATACGGTTGAACTTTTGTAGCAGTAGTCCCCCAGACTATTGTTCCATTTGGATAAGTCTTTGAGAGGTTTCCTCCGCTTGTTCCTGTGTAAATGAAAGAACCACAAGCAATCGAATTTCCTTGTGCTGTTGTTGGTCTTGTTGTTGCGTTCCAAACTTTAGTTCCAGAAGTTGTGTACTTGTTCAAATATCCTGTTCCAACCACAGCGTAAACATTGTCTCTCGCGGGGTCTATACATATGTCGTAAGGTATGTTTGAGCCTAAACTCGAAGTCCAATTCTGCGTTCCATCTAAGTTTAATGCGGTTATGCGGTCTGTTGCTCCATTTCCTATTGCAACAAAAAGTCTAATATAATCTCCAATAATTGCACGAGTTGTTACTAATGCTGGTCTTACTTGTCGAGTCCAATTTGCGGTTCCATTTCCGCTGCTTACACTTGAAATATATCCACTCTCCATTGCGTTATAAAGCCAACCATTAGTAGTATCGAGCCAACTTCCGTAAATCCAATTTGCGTGTGCTTGCGGGTTTGGATTCCAAAGAAATACAGTTCCACCGTCCTCTTTAGTCGTTCCTGCTGGCTGATTTATTCCTGTGTCGCTTGATAGATTATTCAGATTAATATAACCATTTGCTCCACCGCTCCAACACAAAGGTGTTGAATTTGAGCACCAACCCGTGTTTTCTGCCGCAGTTTGTGTCTGTGCTGAAAGATTCCATAGTGCAGTTCCATTGCTTTTGTAGATTTTATTTCTTTGTCCTTGTCCGAGTTGGGTAGTGAAAAGATATGTGTCGTTGTGAGCATCAACTTCTGAAACGTAGTTGGTTGTGTCCTGCATTTCAATTAGCCAAATGTTTGCACCTGTTGTGAGGTTTCCTTTTGCTACCCAGCCATATCTGTAACCTACATAATACGCATCGTCTGCTTCGTTAATGTGATTATTTCCTGCGGTTACGTTATTCCCTGTAATTACCGACCACCTTTGCGAACCGTCTGCTTTTGCGAAACTCGTTACATTTCCATTATTTCCAGTTAAAACGCAATAACCTGTTGCATTTGTATCGCAGTCGAGTCCATAAGCGTATGTTGCACCACTTGGTTGAATTAGAGATTGCCCTGCTCCCCAGACCCATGTTCCGTCAGTTATATTTATTTTGCTCACGTTACCTGTTGCATGACCTACATACAAAAATCCGTCATTTCCCAAGTCCATTGAATATGGATTGCAGTTTGCTCCAGTGTAAGGAGTTACGCAAGTATCATTCCAACCGTTGCCTGTCATTGAACCGTTCGTAAATGAAACTTTACAGATTGAGCAGCCACCACCCTGATAGCCAACGTAAATCCATGTTTTTGCGTCATCAACTGCCAAAATGTTTGCCGCCTTGTTTAATGGGTCAATCGCAAGGCAAGCTGATGCCCATCCGTTGTCTGTTGTGCTTCCGTTGTAAGCATTGAATTTGCATAGGTTGTTTGCCGATGCAGCTTCAATACAATATGAACTTGAATTCATTGGTTCCTCGCACCAAATCCTATTTACAGCTTGCGCTACTGGGCGAACGATTTGAGGGGAGTTCCAAGTCCCATCAGCAAAAATCATCTCGGATAGGAAAATTAAGCAAAATAACGCTAGATAGATTCGTTTTAAATCCATAATTTATCTTCCATAGTCGTTATTGAAATAATCGTTGTCTGGTTTGTGTTTTCCTTTGAGTGAATCTAATAATGTCCTTGAAGTTGTGAAGAACAATTTGTATCCGATATACATTACCATTAGCATGATGAACAATCCAAATACGTAGATTCCAATATCAAGCAATCCAGAGGTTGCGCTCGAAGAATTTCCGTATGTAACCAATGTCTGTGTGGAATTAGTAGATAGAATTGTTGTGGTTGTTGAGTTTAGAACTGGGTCTCCTTGCGTCAATCCCATTCCAGCTAGTGTCATTGCCAGGAATAGCCAGATTATTGCGAAGAAGAAACATGCGTACTGAATGAACGGTGTGATTCTTAGCTTGAACCCAGCTAGCGCGAATAAGCCAGAACAGAATAAAAGTACTAGAATTCCCGCAAGAATTAAATCCACCAATACACCTTATGACGGCTTTTGGCTTTCTTTATTTAAAAACGTTGTGGTTTGAGAAAAAGAAATATTAGGTGGTTCATCCCGCATCACGCAGTCCCCACTTTTTCAATGGCGAGCCTCAATTCAGTAACTAGTACTGAACAGACTCTACGCCAAACTGACCCGCTCCGCGCTGTCCGAACATGCCTGTTACAAGTCCGACCATGATTGCGCCGACAAAGACCACTACGATGATTTGTAGCCACTGTGGTACTGTCGCAAGTGCAGTAATAACCTGTCCGATAGCAGTGTATGCAGTGCTGTTGTTTCCGCCACCAGTCATGTTATTGACTACGCTCTGTGTCTGAGCAAGCGTCAAGAATGCAACTGCGATAACAATTGCAAACACAAGCAAGCCCATTGCGAGATTGGTTAATTGGTCAAGTGCTCCCATTGAAAATTCACCCCTTTTACGACGATTGGGTACGTGCGATAAACCTTACGGTATCTCCTTTGTTTATAATAATTATATAAAGGCTTGTTAACACGGTACCAACACGTATACTTTTGTATCCAAGCTTTGTATTCGTTCAATTTGTATTCTTGAACGTCAGATACATGAATCCAATTAGGAACATGGCAAGAAGAATCGTTAGGAACCAGCCTGCCAGTAATCCGACCCACCATAGAATAAGTCCGACGATAAATGCAACGAATGCAGCATATGTGAAAGAGATACTTTTTGGATAATTGCTTAGAATAATGAATATAATCGTGCCTATTGTAAGGGTTAATGCAACGCCCCAAACACCGCCAGTAATCGTATTGACAAATCCCATCATTGTTTCGAAAGAATTTATTTGCGTGATGTTTGTGATGTTTGCGAGATTCAGAACCATGAGTACACCTACATACGGTACTTGAAGTACATGCTGACTACTTCTAGCAAGATTATTATTGAAATTGCTGCTCCGATACACGCCATTATGATTAGTATCAAGGATTGCGCGGATGTATTTGAATTAGACGTGGATGAATTTGAATTAGGGGTCATTGCACCTAACCCAAATATTAACACGTTTCCAGTTTGACTTAACATTGTTGCGGTTATTGTTACAGATTGAGTAGCTATCTTTGCCATGTACCATGGGTTAGTCAATGATGCTCCAGATTGGTCTGTTGTCGCCGTAGCGGGTTGATTGATTACGTTCTGCATTCCCTGCGTCATATTTACATATTGGTCAGAATAACCACTGTAATCAAAATTATTTGTAACGCTCTGAATCCCAGGTGCCCCAGCACCAAGATATGCAGCTCCACTTTCTGAGATTAGCATGGTTACGGCTGCTGCTATGATTATCATGCAAATTCCTGAAATTATCATTCCTCTAGTCTCTGCCATTTTACGTCCTCGCTTTCATTGCGAATAGAATTGCGACTACTATCAATGCGATGCACGCGCCAAGGCTCAACTGTGTGAATCCCATTACCGCCATCAAGATAAGTCCTACAACCCCTAGGAACATTGAGACTATCGGGTTGTATAATCCTATGCCTACGAGAGTCAAGAATACGATTAACGTCGGGAAAATTCCCATATCCGCGAACTGCTTCTGCGCAGTGTAATCTAGAGAAGATAACATTAGGCTTCTGTTGTTGTCAGTGTAGTTTGAATCATATGAATAGACTGACACGGTGTACATTTTTCCTGTGAATCCATTTATGTCGCATACTAAGGTTCCACTTGCTCCAGTCACTGCATCAGTGCAGGCTCTCCCCAGGGTTGCATTTGATGAAAAGCTGAGTTCATTTATTGTCAAATTGTAGGTTCTTGCTCCTGCATTGGCATCTACGAATTGACAGGTTACTTCTTGTGTTGTACTATTTATTGAAACGTTTAGGCATCCTATTGCAATTGAACCCATTGTACTCCAGTATGAGGTAGATGTTGGAGATAATCTTAGCACTACTTGGCAGGTCGAAGTTGCACATGAGATAATCTGCTGAGTGAATGTCTGCAGAACTACTCCATTTTTTGATACTACATAATTATACCAGATGTCATTTGGTCTAAGATATGTGCTTGCTACTCCATTCGAATCCGTCTGGATGATTCCGATTGTTTGGTATGAAGCGTTACCAGTAAAGTATCTTTGTATAGTTATGTATGCGCTGGTTACTGGATTATTATCTGCGTCGAGCAGTAGGAATTGAGTCTGTCTTGCGTATTCTGGGGATTCGCAGAACAGTGTGTAGTATGCAGTAGTATTTGTTGGATTCAGAGACATGTTCTGGATGAAATAACTTCTCATCGGATATTTTACTGTTGTATTTGACCAGAGATATGTATATCCGTAGAATGTGAAGGTTTCGTTTGTTGAAGCATTGTATTGGCTAGTTGTGTTGCTCATTATTGTTCCTGCAATTGCACTTGCATTCACCTGGCAGGCGTATTGGTTGTTGATTGTCACGTTTGCTGGAAGACTGTTTGGATTTATGCAGATGATTGCCGAAGTTGCATTTTCTATTATTGCACCTGCAGTGTAATTTCCACTTGATGCGGTCAAATACACTGAGATGAACTGCGTTGCGTAATTCAAACTTTGATTCTCTTCGTCCCTTGTTGTGAAATTGAATTTTGTATAATTTATTCCTGCTCCGCTGTAGTTTACACAATCTCCGTTGTAAGCAAATGTTGGAGCATTGTAATCCGCGTAGTACAATGTATCTGGACTGCAAGCAAATGTCCAGGTCAATCCAGTTCCACTTCCCGAATTATTATACAATGTTGTGTTCAGTTGAGTTCCATTTGTGTAATAAATTGTTGGCTGGCTTGATGCAGACAGTGTGCAATATGTTGCATTCTGTGTTGAAAGCGCAGTCTGCCTTAGTATTCCACCTGTTGAATTTATCCCATTGGCAACCAAGTCGATGTTGTTTCCAATCGCATATCTCCAGGTGTAATTTATTTTTGTACTGTTTGTTGGTGCAAGCTGCGATATGGTATATCGAGTAGTGGAGTTATAATTGAAGTAATGCGAATCATCTCCAAGTCTAACTCCTATTCCATTACCTATTGATGCATTATTTTGTACTTTGATTAAGTTCGTTATGTTTGAATCTACGAATGAATTCCATCCCCATGTTGTTCCTATAGCTGCACTCCCAAATGAAGTCGATACTGTTGGGTTCAGATTCCAGGTTAAATTACTTGCATTCCAATTGCTTGTCGTGTAATATGCGCTCAATGTTTGACTTGCATTTGAAATACTGTACGCACTTATATTGATACTCGAAAGTATGAGTCCTTGTCCAAGATAGTACTTTGAGAATACAAATTCTTTCTGGCTTGTCGCTACTGAGGGGTCATTTGTATTCAATCCTTCGAAATTTATGGTTGCGTTTCCTGCGTTTGTGAAAGTATCCTCACTCGAATTAACTAGTGAAGTCTGATTTATCGTGTACCAATCGCATACTCCAGAACAATTACTCCAATAGTTGTATCCGCCATCAGTGAGATTTGTTGAACTGTTCAGGTCGTTTGTATTGTTGTATAGATTTAGGTTTAGTACTGTTGTGGCTAGATTTGTTGCAGTGAAAACATTTATTCCATAGGTATTGTTCGCAATCGAATTTGATTTGAGTGTGTTGTTTCCAGTAGTATTTATCCCGATTCCGTTTGTCGAATTTCTGATTACACTCCATTTAATCATGTTATTGTTTGAGGTTCCATTAAGCAGAATACCATACTTGCTTTGTCCAACTGTGAAATTCGAAATTGTATTTCCATCACCATTGATTACGATTGCATTTGCTCCATCAGATTTTACGTTTAACCAGCTACCAGTTACCGAATTGTTGTATCCGTTTATGACTAAACAATCTGCTCCCGCACCATCAATGCTTGTGTACAATTTGTAAGTTGTATTGTTACCATTGTATGTTCCGCATTCGATGATTGCTCCTGCTGGAGTTCCTCCGTACCAGGCAAATTGTGTAAATGTTGTGCTACTAGATGAATTCAATGCTGTTTGACTCTTTGATATAGGCAAACATCCATAACCGATTGGGCATCCGAATGACTCCGTTGCATTCGAATAATTTGTGGTAGTGCTTGGATTTGCATATACACAACTTCTGTTCCAATAACTTGTTTGGTCTATAAATCCTGCTGAGCCACTGCAGTTGTTTGATATTTGTGGAAGATTCCAGAATATGGAATAGTTTCCAGAAGTTGCATTGCACAAGAATGATACCCAGGTAGTTCCGTTGCTTGCTATTGTGATGTTCGCTCCAGTTCCATTCTGTACCCATAAGTTTCCTGAAGGCATAAGCCTATCGGATTGCATTGCTGTGAAATTGCATGTTCCATTTCCTATTGGATTTGCGGCAGCTGTGAAAATTACTGGAGTTGTATCACTAGCGTTATTATATTGAGATACACTTCCATAGGACAATGCGGAAAGTAGAACACTCACGTTCTTAGTTGTTTCGTTGTTGCTTACATTGTCCATTGAATAGTATCTGAAGTAATTTGTTCCGCTTAAACTGATTTGCACTGGTGTTGTGTAGGTAGTTGATGGTGTGCAAGTATTCGTGGTGTCATTGCAGTATTTGGTGATATTGCAGCCGCTTCCATTTCCATCAGAACACGATAAGGTAACATTTACATAAGTGCTATTCGTCCAAGTATTGAAAGTGTA